>Ga0187815_10000634_pt1 | contig 16761 bp, 16 predicted proteins | sample NC_S_5_FD_132962 | JGI IMG/M metagenome (GOLD analysis project Ga0187815, IMG submission 132962) | Wetland sediment microbial communities from Neuse River Estuary, North Carolina, USA - ASW-S_5 | ecosystem: Environmental > Aquatic > Freshwater > Wetlands > Sediment | place: USA: North Carolina...
GCGCGGGGTGTCGCTGAGTGCGGACGACCTGGACCGCCGCGAGGCGATCGGCCAGCTGATGTGCTACGGCGAACTGGACATGCTGGAGTTCGGCGCGCAGCGCGGCATCGTGTTCGCGGAATACTTCGCGACGGAGCTGGAACGCCTGCGCGCGCTGGCCGGCGACGGCCTGGTGACGCTGGACGAGCGGGCGATCCGGGTCACCCCGCGCGGGCGGCTGCTGCTGCGCATCGTGGCGATGTGCTTCGACGCCTACCTCGGCCGGGCCGCGGCGGCGCCCCGGTTCTCGCGGGCGATATGAGCGGCGCACCGATGCACGCGTGATGGAGCGTGTGGGCCTGCAGTTCGCGGAGGGGCGCTACTGCGCCAGCGACCAGGCGATGTCCTGTCCAGCCCGCAACGGAATGCAGGTGCTGTCGGCGAAGGGCAGGGCGTCGGGCACGGTCCAGGGCTTGCGTTCCAGCGTGATCTTCCCGCGGTTGCGCGGCAGGCCGTAGAAGTCCGCGCCGTGGAAGCTGGCGAAGGCTTCGAGGCGGTCGAGCCGGCCGGCCAGCTCGAAGGCCTCGGCGTACAGCTCGATGGCGGCGTGCGCGGTATAGATGCCGGCGCAGCCGCAGGCGGCCTCCTTGGCCTCGCGTGCGTGCGGTGCGCTGTCGGTGCCGAGGAAGAAGTGCGTGTCGCCGCCGGTGGCCGCTTCCACCAGGGCCTGGCGGTGCGTCTCGCGCTTCAGCACCGGCAGGCAGTAATGATGCGGGCGGATGCCGCCCTCGAAGATCGCGTTGCGGTTGAGTAGCAGGTGGTGCGCGGTGATGGTGGCGCCCACATGGGCCGGCGCCTCGCGGATGAACTCCACCGCGGCGCGCGTGGTGATGTGCTCCAGCACCATGCGCAGCTTCGGGTAGCGCTCGCGCAGCGGCATCAGGTGGCGCTCGATGAACGCATGCTCGCGGTCGAAGATGTCCACGGCCGGATCGGTGACTTCACCGTGCATCAGCAGCGGCAGGCCGTGCTGCTCCATCGCCTCCAGCACGGGATATACGTTCGCCAGGTCGCGCACACCGGCCTGCGAGTTGGTGGTGGCGCCGGCGGGGTAGTACTTCACCGCGAACACGGTGCCGCTGGCCTTGGCGCGCGCGATCTCGTCCGCTGTGGTGGCCTCGGTGAGGTACAGCGTCATCAGCGGCTGGAAATGCGTGTCCGCCGGCAGGGTAGCGAGGATGCGGCGGCGGTAGTCCTCGGCCTGCGCCACCGTGATCACCGGCGGCTTGAGGTTGGGCATCACGATGGCGCGCGCGAACTGCCGTGCGGTGTCGGCCGCCACCGAGCCCAGCGCGGCGCCGTCGCGCAGGTGCAGGTGCCAGTCGTCGGGACGGGTGATTTCGAGGCGCGTGGGCGACATGGCAGCAAGGCTCCGGAGGCTCGGGGAGAGGGCGGGGCGCGCGGCGGGCGCAAGACGCGACCGTGGGCGCGCAGCGCCGGGGCGGGTGTGCATGGTATCGGAACGGGGGCATGGAGTCGCCGCTGGCCGCACGGCATGCGCGCCGCGACATATGCGAAAGTGGCGCATGGACGATCTCTTTCCCGCATCGCTGCAGCCGGATGCCATCGGCGCCGACGCCCTCCCTCATCTCGCGCCCGTGTTCTTTGCGATCTATCCGTCGGCGCAGGATTTGCCGCGCATGGTCGCCTGGCGGCAACGTATCTGCAGCCAGCTTGCACCATCGGCGGTCGCGCTCCGGCCATCCGAGTTGCTGCACGTCAGCGTCGCGCTCTGTGGCACCCCGCGGCGACAGCGGCAGGCCTTGCCCGCGGCCTTGCGCGCCGCCGCCGAACGCTTCGCCCATCCGCCGTTCGAACTCACCCTGGATGCGACGGCCCGCTTCGGTGCGGATGGGCGCGCCTTCGTCGCGCTGGCGGATGCGGCCGGCTCGCGCGCCGTGCACAGCCTGCGCCTGGCGCTGGCCGAAGCGCAGCAGCACGCCGGCCTCGTGGCGGCGCGCGGCATGAGCGAAGCGCACCTCACGCTAGGTTATGGCGACGGTTTGCCGGCCGAACGCCGGCCGGTCGAGCCGCTCGGCTTCCGCGTCGAGGCGGTCGAACTGGTGGTCAGCCACGTGGGCCGTTCGGAACACGACCGCATCGGGTTCTGGCCGTTGAAGTGAGGCGCACTCTTCTGCCGGCCGGCCGAAGCCCACCGGTCGCGACACACCGCGACCAAAGACCCGTGAGCGCGGTGCGGCGTAACACGGGATTCGAATTCTTTTGCGTTCGACCGTGCTTGAGGGGCGCCACCCGGCGTGGGACGATTCCGTCGATGAGCGACAAGCGCGCCCCGACCCAGCATCTGCGCGACCTTGCCCGCCTGCGCCGCGTGCGCGATCGCATCGATCGCGAATACGCGCAGCCGCTGGACGTCGAGGCCCTGGCGCACACCATCGGCATGTCGGCCGGGCATCTCAGCCGCCAGTTCAAGCTCGCCTTCGGCGAGTCGCCCTACAGCTATCTGATGACGCGGCGCATCGAGCGCGCGATGGCGCTGCTGCGCCGCGGCGACCTCGGCGTCACCGAGGTCTGCTTCGCCGTGGGCTGCGCCTCGCTGGGCACCTTCAGCACCCGCTTCAGCGAACTGGTCGGCATGTCGCCCAGCGTCTACCGGCGCGAGGCGGCGCGCGCGACGGAGGGTTTGCCGTCCTGCGTCGCACGCCAGGTGACGCGACCGATCAGGAATCGAGAAGCACAGGCCACCGAACCCGACCTAGCATGACGGCTCCACCCACACCCGACAGGACAGTCATGGACATCAACATCCACGCCAGCTTCCTCCCGCACAGCGACCCGGACGCCTCGCTGGCGTTCTACCGCGACACCCTCGGCTTCGAGGTGCGCAACGACGTCGGCTACAACGGCATGCGCTGGATCACGGTCGGCCCACCCGACCAGCCCGACACTTCCATCGTGCTGTATCCGCCGAATGCCAGCCCCGGCGTCACCGACGAGGAGAAGCGCACGATCGCCGAGATGATGGCCAAGGGCACGTTCGCGATCATGCTGCTGGCCACTCCGGATCTCGACGCCAGTTTCGAGCGCATCCAGGCCAGCGGCGCCGAGATCGTCGAGGAGCCGACCATGCAGCCGTACGGCGTGCGCGACTGCGCCATCCGCGACCCGGCCGGCAACCTGTTGCGCGTGCAGGAACGGCGCTGAGAGGTTGTGCATTTTCGACCTCTCAGCCCGGCTAAGGATGGCCGGTCGCTAATCGGGCACTCGAGTGCCCGATTAGCGGGAGCGAGTACGGACATGCGCCGAATTCGCGACTGAAAAATTCCACAGGATGTGGAATTTTTCACAAGCGCTGAGCCTTTCGATATCGACCAGTACAAGGAGTTTCCGATGAGTCCGGTTGCAAAGAAAGCTGCAAAGAAGACCCCAGGCAAGACCGCCGCGGCGTCCGGCAAGACGGCCACCTTCAGCGCCGAGGAAAAGGCCGCCATGAAGGCCTACGCGCAGGAGCTGAAGGCGCAGGCGCGCGCGGACCGGACCCGTGAGGACGGTGAGCGCGAGGTGCTCGCGGCGATCGCCGCGATGCCGGAGGCGGATCGCGCCATGGCCGGGCGCGTGCATGTGCTCGTCAAGGCGCATGCACCGGCGCTGGTGCCGAAGACCTGGTACGGCATGCCGGCGTATGCCCTGGACGACAAGGTCGTCTGCTTCTTCAAGGACGCGCCGAAGTTCAAGGACCGGTACGCCACCTTCGGCTTCACCGACAAGGCCAGGCTCGACGACGGCGCCATGTGGCCCACCGCATTCGCGCTCAAGGCCATCAACGCCGACGTGGAGAAGCGCATCGCCGCGCTGCTGAAGAAGGCATTGGGCTGACGTCCGTTCACGCTTGCCCGGCCATCTCCTAAGATGGGGCTTCACTCCCCGACCGAGGCAGCTCACCATGCGTACGGCTCTTTCGTGTTCGTGCCGCGTCCTTTTGGGGCTGGCGCTTGTGTCGCCCGCTCCGTGGGCTGCTGCCGCCGATGCGGCGCCCGTGGCGCATGTCGACGCCGGCCGCTTGTCGGGCATCCACGATGCCGGGACCGGCCTGGACGAGTTCAAGGGCATTCCGTATGCCGCGCCGCCGGTGGGCGCACTGCGCTGGAAGCCGCCGCAGCCCGTGGCCGCCTGGGCCGGCGTGCGCGCGGCCGAAAATTTCGGTCCGCGCTGCATGCAGCGCCCGCTGTTCAGCGACATGGTGTTCCGCTCCGCCGGCATGAGCGAGGACTGCCTCTACCTCAACGTGTGGACGCCCGCGCACCGCAAGGGCGGCAAGCTGCCGGTGCTGGTGTATTTCTACGGCGGCGGCTTCGTGGGCGGCGACGGCTCGGAGCTGCGCTATGACGGTGCCAGCCTGGCGCAGCGGGGCATCGTCACGGTCACCGTGAACTACCGGCTGGACGTGTTCGGCTTCCTCGCATTGCCGGCCCTGGCCGCGGAGTCCCCGGCGCATGCCAGCGGCAACTACGGCCTGCTCGACCAGGTGGCCGCGCTGCGCTGGGTACGGCGCAACATCGCGGCGTTCGGCGGCGATCCGCGGCAGGTCACCATCGGCGGCGAGTCGGCCGGATCGATGTCGGTGTCGGCGTTGATGGCCTCGCCGCTGTCGAAGGGGCTGATGCAGCGTGCGATCGGCGAGAGCGGCGCGGTGCTCGGCAACCTCAAGCCGGGGCCGCTGGCGCTGGCCGAGCAGCAGGGGCAGACCTACATGCAGCACGTCGGCGCGCATTCGCTGGCGGAGCTGCGCGCGATGAAGGCGGACGTCCTGCTCAAGGCCTGCGGCGACAAGGGCGTGCCCGAGTTCGGGCCCACCCTCGACGGTTATTTCCTGCCGCGCCCGCCGGAGGCCATCTACGCGGCCGGCGCGCAGGCGCACATCCCGCTGCTGCTGGGCTCGAACTCGCAGGAGGGCTATTACGCGAACCTGTTCGACAAGCAGGTGCCCACGCCGGCCAACTACCGCGCCGTGCTGGAGCGGCAGTTCGGCGCAAAGACGGACGAGGCGCTCAAGCTCTATCCGGGCGGCGACGAGGCGGAAGTGAAAACCTCCGGCACCGCGCTGGCGGGCGACCAGTTCATCGCGTTCTCCACCTGGCGCTGGATGGACTGGCAGCACAGGACCGGCAAGGCGGCAGTGTATTACTACTATTTCGACCAACCGCGTCCGGCGAAGCGCGACGGCAGCGCCGGCCCGGACGCCGGCGCCGTGCACAGCGGCGAGATCGAATACGCGCTGGGCAACCTCGCCGGCAACCGGGTCTATGCGTGGACCGCCACCGACCAGCGCGTCTCGGCCGTGATGGAAGGCTACTTCGCGAACTTCATCAAGACCGGCGACCCCAACGGGGCGGGCCTGCCGCATTGGCCGACCGTCGCCGCGAAGGATGGCGGCCTGCTGCGCCAGGCCATCGGCGCGGATACGCACGGCTTCGTCGACCACAAGGCAGCGCGCTACGAGTTCCTGCAGCGCGTGGAGCCCGACGCGCACCTCTGAGGATGCTCTGATCCATTCAGGGCATCCCTAGAGATCGCGGATGAACCAGCGGTCGCAGCCGTGGTGGCCGGTGCCGCCCATCGGGGCGCAGATCGGCGCGAAACCGCTGCGCCGGTACAGCGCCTGGGCCGCGTCCATGCCGGTCAGGGTTTCCAGGTAGCAGCGGCGGAAGCCGTGCGCGCGTGCCGCGTCCAGGCAGCGTTGCATCATCGCCGCGCCGGCGCCGATGCCGCGCGCCTCGGGCAGGAAGTACATCTTGCGCAGCTCGCACACGTCGGCCTCGCCGCCTTCCAGCGGCGCCACGCCGGCGCCGCCGATCACCCGGCCGCCCGCCTCGATCACGAAGTAGCTGCAGCGGGGGCGGGCATAGGCGGCGGACATGCGGTCCACCTCCGGGTCGTGGATGGCGAAGCCGGGGCCGTCGGCGCCGAACTCTGGCATCACGGTACGGATGACGGCGGCGACCGCGGCGTCGTCGCGCGCCTCGATCGGACGGATCAGGAAGGTTTCGCTCATGGCGTGGTCTGGGGGCTGCGGTAGACGGTGCCGTTCTTCATGACGAACACCGGATGGGCAAGATCATCGATGTGCACGCTGGGATCGCCCGCGAAGGCGGCCAGGTCGGCGCGCAGGGCCGGCGCGATGCGGCCGAACACCTGTTGTTGGCGCAGGATGCGCGCGGCCACGTCGGTGGCCGCGTGCAGCGCCTGCGGTGCCGTCATGCCGTCGGCCACCATCGCGGCCGGTTCGCGCCAGTTCTGGCCATGCGCGTACACGCCCACGTCGCTGCCGTTGCCGATGGTGACGCCCAGCTTGAGCGCGGTGCGGAACGCGCGCGCGGATTTCTGCATGGCCGGCGTGGGCGCCGACTGCCCCGGCACGTAGTGCTGAAAGTACTCGGAGACGGCTTCCACCGCGGTGAGCGTGGGCTCGTAGGCCACGCCCTTCTGCTTCATCAGGCGGAAAGTCGCCTCGCTGGCGCCGTAGCCGTGCTCGATGGTGTCCACGCCGGCCTCCACCGCGTTGCGCACGCCGGCGTCGCTGGCCGCGTGTGCGGCGACCGGGCGGCCGATCTGGTGGGCCGCCGCCACGATGGCCTTGATCTCGGTCGGCGACAGCGTAGGCATGGTTTCGCCGTGGTCGCCCACGCGGTAGTCCGCGTACAGCTTGATCCAGTCCGCGCCGCGCGCGGCCTGCTCGCGCACGGCGGCCACGGCGGCATCCACGCCGGTCACCGGCTGGGCGCCCTGCGGCAGCTCCAGGTCGGGCCGGAAGCCGCGCGGCCCCGGGCCGTAGCTGGCGGTGGCGACGATGGCGCGGGTGGCGACGAACATGCGCGGGCCGGGAATGAGGCCTTCCTCGATCGCGCGCTTGATCGACACGTCGGCGAAGCCCGCGCCCTCGGTGCCCAGGTCGCGCAGCGCGGTGAAGCCGGCCAGCAGCGTGGCCCTGGCGTGCGCGGCGGCTTCCAGCGTGCGGTAGGCCTGCGGCTCGGTGAGCACCTGGTCGTTCCACGACGTCTCGTTGTACGGATGCAGGAACAGGTGCGAATGCAGGTCGACGAGGCCGGGCGTGAGGGTGGCGCCGGGCAGCTCGATGCGCCGCGCGTCGGCGGGTGCGTGGACGGCGTCGCGCGGGCCTACCGCGGCGATGGCGCCGTCGTGCACCAGCACGGCCCAGCCGGCGTGCGCGGCGTTGCCGTCGGCGGTCCACACGCGATCGGGCAACAGCAGCCAGTCGCCCTTGGGCGTGCTCGCGGCAGCCGCAAGCGAACACAGCAGGAGCAGCAGAAGTGCCGCTGTCCGTCGGATCATCGCGCCTGCAGGCATCGTAACCGTCCCCTCGCCAGTCGAGGCGTCGATGATAACGAGTGGATCGGGGATTGCGGGGAGGCTCAGCCGGCGGCCGTGCGTGCCCGTGTGACACGGCTGGCGGTGTCCTTGTGCAGTTGCGCGGACAGCCACGCGCCGGTGGCGACGAGCAGGTCGAGGTCGATGCCGGTCTCCATGCCCATCCCGTGCAGCATGTAGACCACGTCCTCGCTGGCCACGTTGCCGGTCGCTCCTTTGGCATACGGGCAGCCGCCGGTGCCGGAGACCGCGCTGTCCACCACGCGCACGCCTTCCTCCAGGCAAGCGAGGATGTTCGCCAGCGCCTGGCCGTAGGTGTCGTGGAAATGCACGGCCAGCGCGCTCATCGGCACCTCCTGCGCCACCGCGTGCAGCATCGCGCGCGCCTTGGCCGGCGTGCCCACGCCGATGGTGTCGCCCAGCGAGATCTCGTGGCAGCCGAGTTCGTGCAGGCGCCGCGCCACGCGCACCACGTCGCGTACCGGCACCTCGCCCTGGTAGGGGCAGCCGAGCACGGTGGAGACGTAGCCGCGCACCGACACGCCGTCGGCCGTCGCCCGCTCCAGCACCGGCATGAAGCGTTCGATGGATTCGTCGATGGAGGCGTTGACGTTCTTGCGGTTGAACGCCTCGCTGGCGGCGGTGAACACCGCCACCTCGGCGGCACCCACTTCGCGGGCTCGCTCGTAGCCCTGCAGGTTCGGCACCAGCACCGGATAGCTCACGCCCGGCACCTTGCGGATGCCGGCGAACACCTCGGCCGCGTCGGCCAGCTGCGGCACCCACTTCGGGCTCACGAAGCTGGTGGCCTCGATGGTCCTGAGGCCGGTGGAGGAGAGCCGGTCGATCAGGGCGATCTTCACCGCGGCCGGCAGCAGGGTCTTCTCGTTCTGCAGACCGTCGCGGGCGCCCACCTCGACGATGCGAACGTGCTTGTCAGTGTTCATGGTCTGGCTCAGTCCGCGAAAGTCACGGCCACACGCTTGTTGTGGCTGCCCTTGTTCTCGATCTTGCTCACGCGCAGCGCACCGACCTCGCCGGTGCGCGCCGCATGGGTGCCGCCGCAGGGCTGCAGGTCCACGCCTTCGATCTCCACGAGCCGGATCTGCGGCAGGTGCAGCGGCGGGGTGACCGACATGGTGCGGATCAGCTCCGGCCGTGCGGCCAGTTCGGCGCCGCTGATGTGGCTGATGCGCAACGGTGCGTCGGCAGCCACCAGGCGCTGCAGGCCGGCATCGAGCCCGTCCGCATCGAGCACGATGTCGAGGTCGCCGAGATCGAAATCCAGCCGGCCGCCGCGGTCGGTGAGGTTGCCGCCGGTGACGCCGGCCTTGATCAGCGAGCCCAGCAGGTGCAGGCCGGTGTGCATGCGCATGTGGCGGTGGCGGCGCTCCCAGTCCAGCGTCAGCGTGACCGCCGTGCCCGGCGCCAGCCGCGGCGCGTCGGCGGGCAGCTGGTGCAGGATCTCGCGGGTCTCGCGGTCGCGGCGGGTGTCGAGGACCGGCCAGCTGCGGCCGTCGGCCAGGCGCAGCGTGCCGGTGTCGCCGGGCTGGCCGCCGCCGACCGGGTAGCAGACCGTGTCGGCCAGCACCAGGCCGGCCTCGCCGTGGCGCAGCACCTGCGTCTCGCAGCTGCGCAGATAGGGGTCGCTGTAGAACAGTTCGGCCACGGCGAAACTCCTCGCAGGATCAGCTGGCGAAGCGCACCAGCACCGCGTCGGCCTCGACGAAGTCGCCTTGTGCGGCCGACACGTTCTCGATGGTGCCGGCGCGCGGGGCCTTCAAGGCCAGCTCCATCTTCATCGCCTCCATCACCAGGAGTTCCTGGCCTTCCTCGACGACGTCACCGGGCCGGGTCTTCACCAGCACGATGCGGCCGGGCATCGGCGCGATGACCTGGTTGCCGCCGGCGGCATCCTTCGACGCCCAGGCGTAGGCGGCGGCGCGGTCGAGGCGCCAGCGGCCGCCGGCGGCATCGTGCAGCAGCACGCGATGCGCATTGGCGCGCAGCTCGAAGCGTTCAGCTCCGTCATCGAAGCGAGCGCTGAGCGTAGCGTCGCCCAGGCGCGCACCGCGCACTTCGCAGCCGGTGTCGCCGTGGCGCAGCAGGTAATCGCCGGCATGGCCGTAGGCCTCGATCTCGAAACGCGACTCGCCGCGCGTGAACGCGACGACGTGCTTGCCGGCATGGCCCACGCGCCAGGCGTCGGCGCTGGCCCAGGGCGAGTGCGGATCGGCGGGATTCACCGCCGCGTGCGCCTCGTCGTGCAGCAGCGCCGCCGTGGCCGCGGCGAACAGCGTGCGCGCGTCGGGCTCGGCGTGGCCGCTGACGAATTCGTCGAGGTGGCGATCCAGGTAGCCGGTATCGATGCGCGCCTCGACGACGGCGGGATGCCGCGTCAGCCGTTCGAGGAAGGCGATGTTGGATTTCGGGCCCTCGATCTCGCATTCGGCCAGCGCCTCGCGCAGGCGCTCCAGGGCCTGCGGGCGATCCTCGTCCCACACGATCAGCTTGGCGATCATCGGGTCGTAGAAGATCGTCACCGTATCGCCTTCCACCACGCCGCCGTCCAGGCGCACGTGGCGCGAGGGGACGGGCAGGCGCAGCGTCTGCAGCTTGCCGGAGCCGGGCATGAAGTTCTGTTCGGGATCTTCCGCGTACAGGCGCACCTCGATGGCATGGCCGTGCGAGGCGATCTGTTCCTGCGCGAGCGGCAGCGCTTCGCCGTCGGCGATGCGCAGCTGCCATTCCACCAGGTCCACACCGTGGGTGAGCTCGGTGACCGGATGCTCGACCTGCAGGCGGGTGTTCATTTCCATGAAATGGAAATCGCCGGCGGGGCCGACGATGAACTCCACCGTGCCCGCGCCCACGTAGTCCACGGCGCGCGCGGCGGCCACCGCGGCGGCGCCCATCGCCGCGCGGGTCTCCTCGGTGAGGAAGGGCGAGGGGGTTTCCTCCAGCACCTTCTGGTAGCGGCGCTGCGCCGAGCACTCGCGCTCGCCGAGGTGGATCACGTTGCCGTGGCGGTCGCCGAAGATCTGGAACTCGATGTGGCGCGGATGCTCGACGTAGCGCTCCAGCAGCATCGAGGCGTCGCCGAAGGCGGCCAGCGCCACGCGCTGCGCGGTGGCCAGCGCCTCGGGGAAGGCCGCGTCGTCGCGCACGATCTGCATGCCTTTGCCGCCGCCGCCCGCCGCGGGCTTGAGGATCAGCGGGTAGCCGACTTCGCGCGCCTTGGCGGCGAGAAAGGCGTTGTCCTGGTTGTCGCCGTGGTAGCCGGGCACCAGCGGCACGTCGTGTTTCGACATCAAGGCCTTGGCGGCGGATTTGGAACCCATCGCCTCGATGCTGGCCGGATCGGGGCCGATGAATGCGATGCCGGCCGCCACGCAGGCGCGGGCGAAGCCGGTGTTCTCCGAGAGAAAGCCGTATCCGGGGTGGATCGCCTGCGCGCCGCTTTTCCGCGCCACCTCGATGATGGCGTCGCCGCGCAGGTAGGAATCGGCCGGACGCGGGCCGCCGATCGGCCAAGCCTCGTCGGCGAGGCGCACGTGCTGCGCGTCGCGGTCCGCGTCCGAATACACCGCGATGCTGCGGATGCCGAGCCGGCGGCAGGTGCGGATCACACGGCAGGCAATCTCGCCGCGGTTGGCGATCAGTACGCGTTCGAACATGCAGATTCCTTGGCCGGTGCGGTGCAAAGCCCCGGAAAATTAGCAGATGCGCGCCATTGCGCCGATGCGCAGCGCAGCAAAGGCGTGGTTTGCCCAGGCAAACCTCAGGGCGCGACCCACGCCGGCGCGCGCTTGTCGAGGAAGGCGGTGAGCCCCTCCTGGCCTTCCGGCGATACGCGCAGGCGGGCGATCAGCTCGGCGTTGTCGCAGTCGACGCGCTCGGCAGCGGCTTCGTCGAGGCCGCCCATGCGGAAGGCCAGCAGCTTGGCCTCGCGCTGCGCTTCGGGCCCGGCCTTGGCAAGCAGCTTGAGCGCGAAGGCCACGGCATCGTCCAGCGCCGCGGGCGCGACGACCTGATGCAGCAAGCCGATGCGCTGCGCCTCGGCGGCATCGAACACCTCGCCGGTGAGGAACAGCCTGCGCGCCTGGCGCAGGCCGATTGCGGCGACCACGTAGGGCGAGATCACCGCAGGCACCAGGCCCAGCTTCACCTCGGTGAGGCCGAACTTCGCGCCGTCCGCGCCGATCGCGAGGTCGCAGCAGGCGACCAGGCCCACGCCGCCACCGTAGGCCGCGCCGTTGACGCGGGCGATGGTGGGCTTGGGGCAGAACTGCAGGCTGCGCATCAGCCGTGCCAGGCGCAGCGAGTCGTCACGGTTCTCCTGTTCGCTGGCCCTGGCCATGCCGCGCATCCAGTTGAGGTCCGCGCCGGCGGAGAAGCTGGCGCCGTTGCCGGTGAGCACGAGGGCGCACACGGCCGGATCGCGGCCGGCGGCCTCGACGGCGGCGGTGAGCTCGGCGATCAGCGCGTCGTCGAAGGCGTTGTGCACTTCGGGGCGATGCATGGCGAGCGTACGCACGCCGGCATGGTCGGTGGTCAGTACGGCAGAGGTCATCGACGGATCCCGCGGGGAAAGACCGTCATCTTAAATCGTCGCGCAACGCCCGCCGGTCGGCGCTGCAGCAAACGCGAAATGTGGTTACAATGCGAACCATTCTTATTTGTGGCCAGATCGACCGTGCGCCTGTCCGACTTGTCGAAGGGTACTTCCGCCGTGGTGGATCGCGTGGACGATGCCCATGCGAACGACACCGTCGCGCAACGCCTGCGCGATATCGGCTTCGTCGACGGCGAGCCGGTGCGGGTGGTGGCGTGCGCGCCGCTGGGGGCCGACCCGCTCCTGATCCAGATCGGCTTCACCCGCTTCGCCTTGCGCCGCGCCGAAGCGGCCCGGGTCAGCGTGCGCTGCGAGGTGGCCGCATGAGCGCGGACGCGCTGCGCATCGCTCTGGTCGGCAATCCGAACTGCGGCAAGACCGCGCTGTTCAACCTGCTCACCGGCGGCCGGCAGAAGGTGGCGAACTACGCCGGCGTCACCATCGAGCGCAAGGAAGGGCGCTTCATGGCGCCGTCCGGGCGCATGCTGCAGATCCTCGATCTGCCTGGCGCCTACAGCTTCGACGCGGTCAGCCCGGACGAGCAGATCACCCGCGACGTGCTGGAGGGCAATTACCCCGGCGAGGCGCCGCCCGACCTGATCGTCTGTGTGGCCGATGCCACCAACTTGCGGCTGCACCTGCGCTTCCTGCTGGAGGTGCGACGGCTGGGGCGGCCGGTGGTGCTGGCGCTGAACATGATGGATGCGGCGCGCCGGCGCGGCATCGCGATCGATCTGCCGGAGCTGTCGCGCCGGTTGGGCCTGCCGGTGGTGGAAACCATCGCGGTGCGGCGTGGCGGCGCGAAGGCGCTGGTGGAGCGCGTGGACGGCGAGCTGCCGCTGCCCGCACCGGCACAGGCCGACGACGCAGCCAGCCGCGCCGACCTGCACGCCGAAGTACGCGAACTGCTCGCCGCCACCGTGCGCATGCCGCGTCACACCGCGGCACTGGACGACGCACTGGATCGCTGGGCGCTGCACCCGGTGTTCGGCCTCGCCATCCTCGCGGTGGTGATGTTCCTGGTGTTCCAGGCGGTGTACGCCGCGGGCAAGCCGATGAGCGATCTGATCGGCGACGGCTTCGGCTGGCTGGGCGAGCACGTCGCCTCGCTGCTACCGGCCGGGCCGCTGCACAGCCTGGTCGTCAACGGTCTGTTCGGCGGCATCGGCACCGTGCTCGGCTTCCTGCCGGTGATCCTGGTGCTGTTCTTCTTCATCCTGGTGCTGGAGGAATCCGGCTACCTGCCGCGTGCGGCGTTCCTGCTCGACCGCATGATGGTCTCGGTGGGCCTGACCGGGCGCTCCTTCATCCCGCTCTTGTCCAGCTTCGCCTGCGCCATCCCCGGCATCATGGGCACGCGCAGCATCCAGGATCCGCGCGACCGGCTCGCCACCATCCTCGTCGCGCCGCTGATGACCTGCTCGGCGCGGCTGCCGGTGTACGCGCTGCTGATCGGCGCCTTCATCCCCTCGCGCGCGGTGCTCGGCGTGTTCAACCTGCAGGGCTTGGTGCTGTTCGCGCTCTACGTGGCCGGCATCCTTGGCGCGATGACGGTGGGCTGGGTGATCAAGCGCATCCGCCGCGACAAGAGCGAGCACGCGCTGCTGATGGAGTTGCCCTCGTACCGCCTGCCGAAGCTGCGCGATGTCGCAATCGGCCTGTACGAGCGCGGCGCGATCTTCCTCAGGCGGCTGACCGGGGTGATCCTCGCGCTCACCGTGATCATGTGGTTCATTTCCACCTTTCCGGCGCCGCCGGCGGGCGCCACCGGGCCGGCGATCAACTACAGTTTCGCCGGCTACATCGGGCGCGGACTGCAGTACCTCTTCGCGCCGATCGGCTTCAACTGGCAGATCAGCCTGGCGCTGATTCCGGCTTTCGCTGCGCGCGAGACCGCGGTGGCGGCGCTGGCCACGGTGTACCTGGTCGGTGGCGATGCGGCGGGCGGGCTGACGCACGCGCTTGCGGGCAACTTCTCGCTGGCCAGCGCGCTGTCGCTGCTGGTGTGGTTTGCCTACGCGCCGCAATGCATGTCCACGCTGGCGATCATCCGCCGCGAAACCGATTCATGGCGCAACGTGGCGATCTCGTTCGGCTACATGTTCGTGATGGCCTACGCCGCCTCGTTCCTCGTCTACCAGATCGCGAGGGCGCTGACGTGAGCGCGGGCCTGCTGGCGCAATATGTGGCGATCGGCCTGATCGTGCCGGTCAGCGTGGCGATCGTGTTCCGCAAGCTGGCGCCGCAACTCACCAGCCGCTGGCTGGCAGCGGCCTCTATCCGCCTTGCAAACCGGCGCGATTCGCGCCTCGCCCAAGCGCTCGGACGTCGGCTGCAGCCAAAGCAGGCCAGCGGCAGCTGCGCCGACGGCTGCAGCACCTGTGGGGCCTGCGGGCCGAAGAAGCCGCCGGCCATCGTGTTGCGCGAAGACCTGGGGCGCGATGCGGCCACCCAGGCCCGGGCTTCGGCCGAGCCGGTGCCGCTGCATTTCCGTCCGCGTTCGCGCTGACCATCCCGGTCGCGCTTACATCCGGAACACGCCGTAGCGCTGCGGCTCGATCGGCGCATTCATCGAGGCGGAGATCGCCAGGCCCAGCACGCGGCGGGTGTCGGCCGGGTCGATGATGCCGTCATCCCACAGCCGGGCGCTGGCGTAGTAGGGGTGGCCCTGGCGCTCGTACTGATCGCGGATCGGCGCCTTGAAGGCGTCTTCTTCTTCCTTGCTCCACGTCTTGCCCGCCGCCTCGATACCGTCGCGCTTCACCGTGGCCAGCACGCTGGCCGCCTGTTCGCCGCCCATCACGCTGATGCGCGCGTTCGGCCACATCCACAGGAAGCGCGCACCATAGGCGCGGCCGCACATGGCGTAGTTGCCGGCGCCGAAGCTACCGCCGATCACTACGGTGAACTTCGGCACGTGCGAGCAGGCCACGGCGGTGACCATCTTGGCGCCGTCCTTCGCGATGCCGGCCTGTTCGTACTTCTTGCCCACCATGAAGCCGGTGATGTTCTGCAGGAATACCAGCGGCACGTTGCGCTGGTTGCACAGCTCGATGAAGTGCGCGCCCTTGAGCGCGCTTTCGGCGAACAGGATGCCGTTGTTGGCGACGACGCCCACCGGGTAGCCGTGGATGTGGGCGAAGCCGCAGACCAGCGTCTTGCCGTAGCGCGCCTTGAACTCGTGGAACTCCGAGCCGTCGACGATGCGCGCGATCACCTCGCGGATGTCGAACGGGCGGCGGGTGTCCTCGGGGATCACGCCGTACAGTTCCTCGGCCGGGTACTTCGGCTCGACCGGCGCGCGCAGCGCCAGCGGCATGTCCTTCCTGCGGTTGAGGCTGGCCACGACGTCGCGGGCGATCGCCAGCGCGTGCACATCGTTTTCGGCGTAGTGGTCGGCCACGCCCGAAATGGAGGTATGGACATCCGCGCCGCCCAGCGTTTCGGCGTCGACCACCTCGCCGGTGGCGGCCTTCACAAGCGGCGGGCCGCCGAGGAAGATGGTGCCCTGCTCGCGCACGATGATCGTCTCGTCGCTCATCGCGGGCACATAGGCGCCGCCGGCGGTGCACGAACCCATCACCACGGCGATCTGCGGAATGTTCAGCGAGGACATGCGCGCCTGGTTGTAGAAGATCCGGCCGAAGTGCTCCTTGTCCGGGAACACCTCGTCCTGCAGCGGCAGGAAGGCGCCGCCGGAGTCGACCAGGTAGACGCAGGGCAGACGGTTTTCCAGCGCCACTTCCTGTGCGCGGAGATGCTTTTTCACGGTGATCGGGAAATAGGTGCCGCCCTTGACAGTGGCGTCGTTCGCGACCACCACCACCTCGATGCCGTTGACGCGGCCGATGCCGGTGATGATGCCGGCGGCGGGTGCGGCGTCCTCGTACATGCCGTGCGCGGCCAGTGGCGACAGCTCCAGGAACGGCGAGCCCGGATCGAGCAGGGCGCGGATGCGCTCACGCGGCAGCAGCTTGCCGCGGGCGGTGTGCTTCTCGCGGGCCTTGGCGCCGCCGCCTTCGGCACTGCGCGCGAGTTCGCGCTGCAGATCCCCGGTCACGGCACGCAGCCGAGCGCTGCTGGCCTGGAACTCAGGGGAACGCGGATCGATCTGCGAGACGATGACACTCATGCGCGGCTGCCGTCGGGATGAAACCGTGGATGATACCGGCTGCGTCGTGCGGTGAAATCGCGCGCCCTCAAAGCGGGTTGGGAACTGCCCTCCCAAACGAACGCACAAATGCACCTCAAAAAAATCGCCTGGAGCGATTTTTGACATCGCGTCAGCGATGGCCCGAAGGGCGACCGCCAGGGATGGTGGTCGCAAAAAAAACGGCCGCACAAGGCGGCCGTTTTTCAAACCACAGGGCGTGGATCAGTGACCCTTCATCGCATCCTTGGCCTTGCTGGCGGCGTCCTTGGCGGCGCCGGCGGCGTCCTTGGCAGCGTCGGCAGCATTGCTGGCGGCGGCGCCGGCGCTGTCGGCGGCGGCCTTCATCTTGTCGCCAGCGCTGGCGGCGGTGCCGGCAGCAGCCGGAGCGGCGGCGGTCGAAGCCGGGGCAGCAGCGGTCGAAGCCGGAGCAGCGGCCGGGGCAGCAGCGGTGGCGGCCGGGGCAGCCTGCTCGGCAGCCTTCTGAGCCTGGTCGGCGGACTGCTGAGCCTGGTCAGCAGACTGCTGGGCGTTCTGCGCGGAATCCTGCGCGCCGTTGCTGCAAGCCGCCAGCAGCGCGACGAGCGCGGAGGCGAGTAGGGTACGCGTA
>Ga0187815_10000635_pt1 | contig 16760 bp, 13 predicted proteins | sample NC_S_5_FD_132962 | JGI IMG/M metagenome (GOLD analysis project Ga0187815, IMG submission 132962) | Wetland sediment microbial communities from Neuse River Estuary, North Carolina, USA - ASW-S_5 | ecosystem: Environmental > Aquatic > Freshwater > Wetlands > Sediment | place: USA: North Carolina...
GAGCACCACCAGGTGCTCTCCGGCACCGACGCGTCGATGGCGCCCGGCTTCGAGACCGCCCAGCGTCTAGCCGCGACCAAAGCCAAGCCCGATTACTGGGCGGCCGGCAAGACCAAACCGCCAAACTCAAACGCAGCGGAGTGAGTCCGGCGCCGCGCTAAGCCGCTTTGACGCCAGGCGTCGGCTTTTCAACGACCGCGACGCCCTCGGTCAGCATGACCTTGTTCAAGAGCTTGACCAGGGCATAGACCGACTCGATCGCCGGCGCCTGCGTCTCGGTGATGCGCGCCATTTCCAGGATCGAGCCGATGAGCGCCTCGGTCTCGAGCGCGCGTCCGGCTTCGACGTCCTGCAGCATCGAGGTCTTGTGCGCGCCGACGCTTTCGGCGCCGGCGATGCGCTTCTCGATCGACACGCGGAAGGTGACGCCGAGCTTCTTGGCGATCGTTTCGGCTTCTTCCATCATCCGCGCCGCCAGGTGGCGCGTCTCCGGGAAGCGGCAGATGTCGACCAGCGTCGCATGCGTCAGCGCGCTAATTGGATTGAACGACAGATTGCCCCAGGCCTTGAGCCAGATCTCGCCGCGGATGTCCTTGAGCACGCGCGACTTGAGGCCGGCCTTGGTCAAAACGTCGTGCAGCCGCTTGACGCGCTCGGTGTCCTTGCCATCGAGCTCGCCGACCGGAAAGCGGTCGCCCTCCACGTGATGGACCACGCCCGGCGCCGTGACCGCCGCCGCCGGATAAACGACGCAGCCAATCAACCGGTTGGGATCGATCTTCTTCGCCAGCACGCCGGTCGGATCGAGACTGTCGAGCCGGCGATTGTCGTACTTGCCGCCGAGGCGCTGGAAGTACCACCACGGCAGGCCGTTCTGCACCGTCAAGATAGCGGTATCGGCATCAAGCAGATTGTCGATATCCCTCGCCGCTTCCTCGAGGTGATGCGCCTTGACCGCAAGAATGACGAGATCCTGCTTGCCGGCGTCGGCCGCTTTATCGACCGCCGTGACCTTGGCGATCTCGGTCTTGCCGGTTTCCCATTCGAGCTTGATGCCGTTCGCCTTGATGGCGGCCAAATGCGGGCCGATATCAACCACTGTGACCGGATTGCCGGCGAGCGCCAGCTTGGCCGCGATCAGGCCGCCGATCGCGCCGGCGCCGACGACGCAAATGCGCATTGGCTTGGGCGCTTCCTTGAGCAGATAGGGACTCGGCACGATCTGGTCGAACGGATTGCGCAGCGAACCCACGCCGTCGATCACGACGTCGATGATGTTATGCGCTTCGGGCATGATGCCGGCGCCGAGCGACGTACCACAGGAAATGATGTCGCCCGGCATCAGCGTCATATCACGTGACACCATCGCCACCAGCTTTGCCGGCGGGAAGAACATGTCAGCGACCGGATAGTTCTGCACCTCCTTGTTGTTGAGGATGGTGCGGACGTTGAGCTTTATCGGATCGACGCCGGTGGTGATCACCGGTCCGAAGGGACCGAATGTGTCGAAACTCTTGGCGCGGACCCATTGATCGAAAGTCGGATCCTTCTTCAACAGGTCGACGGCGGTGACATCGTTGACGCAGGTGTAGCCGAAGATATAGGCAGGCGCCTCGGCCTCGCTCACCATCGAGCATTTCTTGCCGATGACGACGCCGAGCTCGCCCTCGTAGACGACCCGGCCGGAATAGGATTTGGGACGCTCGATCGGCGTATCGGGTCCGCAAAACGCGTTGTTGGCCTTGAGGAAATAAAGCGGCTCGGGCGGCACGGCGAAATTGTTCTTGGCCGCGAGCTGGTGGAAGTTGTTCCACAGGCAGACCATCTTCGACGGCTCGCACGGCGCCAGCAGCTTGACCGCGCTGCGCTTGACGGTTTCGCTGGTGGGCTTGGCGCCGGCGAACATGTCGCCGCTATGAATAGTAATCGTGTCGCCGTCGAGCGTGCCGAAGCCGGTGCGGCCGTCGCGCTCGAACCGAACCCATTGCGTCATGATTTGTCTCCCTTGAATCGGACAGTCCCGGCCATCCGTTTCGTCGTATGGTAGCGCGTTTCGCCGGATCGTCTGAAGCGCGCCAGCCGCAATGCAGCACTCGCGCACACGCGCGGCAAATCGGCGCTTTATGCGCGCACCGAGCCATGTCATATACGCGCGGGGATCATGGGCGGATTCAGGACTTATCTCGACGCTTCGCGCGATGTGCTGGCTGCGGCCGCAGCCGCCATCGATGAAGCCCAAGTCGAGCGGGCGATCGGCGTCATCCACACAGCGCTGGCATCCCAGAAACCGTTGCTGACTTGCGGCAACGGCGGCTCGGCCGCCGACGCGATGCATATCGCCGGCGAGCTTGTCGGCCGTTACAAGAAGGAGCGTCGCGCGCTCAAGGCGATGGCGCTCGTGGCCGACCCTGCAGTCGTCACCGCCTGGAGCAACGATTACAGCTACGACAGCGCGTTCGCGCGCCAAGTCGAAGCCTTCGGCGAAGCCGGCGGCGTGCTATTGGCGCTATCGACCAGCGGCAATTCAAAGAACGTCATCGCCGCCGCCGAGGCCGCCCGCAAAAAGGCGATGATGGTCGTGGCGTTGACTGGCGCAGGCGGCGGCAAGCTCGCGCCCCATGCCGATATTTTGCTGGCGGTGCCGGCTACGGACACGCCACTCATCCAGCAAGTCCATATCTGCCTTTATCACTATCTTTGCGCCGAAGTTGAAGCGCGCATCGCCCGCTGACGCTTAGCGCGCAACTCCGATCAGCTGATTGAGCCTGCCGCCGCAAGCCGCTGCGATGCGCGGCTGTTCGTCCGGCATATCGATCTGGCGCACTTGTTCGCGCTGGCGCACATCGTCAAGCGTCTTCACGAGCACCGCACCCGCCGTTGTGACGACCTGATCGACGCGCCGGTCCGCGGCAGCTGCATCGGCGCCCCAGAATCCCGCGCCATTGCCGACACGGGCCGGAAGGCCGGTGTCGAACGCGGTGATTTCACGCGGGATGAGCTTGTCGTCGAGCGCAACGTGCCGCATCTCGTGCGCCAAAATCGCCGCATGCAGGCACGGCTCGTTGGCGAATTCGCGCGCAACGTGAACGATACGCACGGCATAGCTGAGGCGCAGGACAATGTCGTCCGGATAGGCGCAGACGCCTTCGGTGAGCGCCGGCGCGTGACGGATGCGATACTGGGCGCTGAGTGATAACTTAACCTCCGTGACGCCGAGCGCGACGCGGCCGACCGTCAGGCCCGCGTCGTTCGACAACTGCGTCAACGGCGTCGCGTTGTCATAGCTCGGCGCGCGGCTGGCGAACTCGATGCGCGCGGCCGGTACGACGCCGCCCGGGCAGGCGCGCCGATCTTGTGCGGTGATGGTTGGCTCGGAAATGCCAGTCGTAACCGGTGCTGGCGTGGCGCAGGCCGCCAGCGAGAGCATCACGACAAAAGGCCAAAGACGCCGCGAACGCTTCAAGCGCCCGAGCCGCATACGCGACAATATTATATTATAAGGCGTGCGTCGAAACGCCTAACGGCCGAGAGCCTGAGCGAGCGTCGCGAACGTGCTGTTGAGCGCAAGACCGACGTCGCGCAAGCTCGTCACCACGACGAGGCCCATCAGCGCGCAGAGCAGGCTGTATTCGACCGCAGTGACACCGGAATCGTCGGTGGCAAGGCGGCGGAGAAACTCGGACATGGCGGGGCTCCGTTAACGGACGCTTAGTCAAATATAAATCGATTGCAAACAGTCACAAATAAATTCGACGTAAATACTGCACTGTTTCATTTCAAAGACAGTATAAGTGCCGGCCGGATTGACGCCGTCGCCAAGCCATGTCGGGGATTTTGCCGCGACCACGGTTAAATTCATGACTTCACCGATACTTAACCACAAAGCGCGACACTCCCGCTAACCATTCACGTCCGCGTGCGAGGGAATTGCCGTGTCGCGTTCCGACGTTATCGCCACCACCGCGCTGTCGCGCATCGCGCGCGGCGGTAATGCCCTGCGGATTCTCGCCTTGGCGACCGCCAGCGCCGTGGCCCTGTCGGGCTGCGCGATGTTCGGTGATAACGATGCGGCGACGGCCGAAAAGATCGCCGCGGCCCAGGCCGATGTGATGCATAACGAGATCGAAGCCTCGAAGCCTGCACTCCAACGCGGTGACGAGGCTGTAGCCCAAGGCGACAACGCCGCTGCCGCGACGTTGTACGGTAAGGCGCACAGCGACGATCCGAACTCGCCAGTGCCGCTGCTGCGGCTGGGCAAGGCCGACATCGCGCTGGGTCAGTACACTCAGGCCTACGAGGCGTACCACCTGGTTCAGGTGCTAAAGCCGGATGATCCGGAAGCCGCTTTCCGCCTGGGTGAATTGATGCTGGTGCGCGGCTCGCCGCAGGCTGCAATCGACGAGTTCAATATCGCCCTTGCCAGCCGCAAGGACGACCCGGCGCTGTTTAGCGCTATCGGCGTCGCCTATAGCTCGATGGGACAATACGACACCGCTATCAAAACCTATAAATCCGGCCTCGCGATCGCGCCCAAGCACACGGGATTGCTCAACAATCTGGCGATGGCCCAATTCCTTTCGGGCGACTATGACGGCGCCGTCAAGACACTCACGGCGCTCGTCGCGATGCCGAACACGGCGCCACGCTATCGCCGCAACCTCGCCTTCATCGAGGCGGTGCATGGGGACATGGACAAAGCCCACCAGACCGTCACCAGCGATGCCGACCGCACGGCCCTCGACGCCGAGCTCGCCGCCTACCGCAACGCCGGCGGCAAACTCGGCCAGGCCGCGGATCGCACGGCCCTAATAGGTGTTCATTTCGCCAGCCCCGCGACCCGGCCGACCAGCCAGGCCGCGGCTGACAAGGCGCCCGAGGCCGTCGCCGCCCAATAAATACGTAGTGGTAGGTATGGGCCTAAGAGACGGATTTCGCGTGGTTTTCATCGGGTATTAACCAGAGTTCGCCACAATCGATTCACAGTAAACCCGCCATCCGACTGCCGTTCGCCATGGTTCGAACGTGTCGGCCGGAATGGACGCTGAGAGGACCGACCACGCGATGTTCGCAACTCTTCCGCCTCGCCGACTGCTGCTGCTGGCGACCGCTATGGTGTTGTCGCTAGTCACCGCGCTGGTTGTGCGCGCATGGGTCGAGCACGTGCGCACCGAAGCCGCTGCGCCGGTCGCTCAAATGGCGGCGCCGACGCCGCCGAAAATGATCCTGGTTGCGGCCAAGGCGCTGCCTGCTGGCCATTTCATCCGTACCGAAGACCTTACTTGGCAGAGCTGGCCGGACAACGACGTGTCCAAATCCTACATGGTCAAAGGCACTATCAATCTCGACACGATCGTCGGCTCGGTGGCGAAGAACGGCATCGCGCCAGGCGAGCCGATTTCCGATCTGCGTATCGTCAAGAAAGGCGATCGCGGCTTCCTCGCCGCCATCGTCGCGCCGGGCTATCGCGCCATCACCGTGCCGCTGCAAAGCGGCGTCGGACTCTCCGGCCTGGCGATGCCCGGCGACCGCGTCGATCTGATCCTGACGATGGACGTCCCTTCGGCCGACAAGAACGCACAGCCGCGACGCATGTCGGAGACCGTGTTGCAGGACATTCGCGTGCTCGCAGTCGATCAGAAAATCGACGATCAAGCGCATGATTCGCCCTTGGCGCGCACTGCGACTCTCGAGGTGACGCCGAAGCAGGCCGAAGTCGTCGCGCTGCTGCCGGAAATGGGCAAGCTGGCGATGACATTGCGCAGCGTCGGCACGGCCGAGAACGACGCGCAACCGCACCAGCCGACGCTTACCTGGGATACCGACGCGGTCGAGATGCCGTTCGTTCATCATCGGACCGGGGGCACCTCGACGCCCAGCGATCAGGTCGACATCGTCCGCGGCACCAGCAAATCGTCGATCGATTTCACCGGCGGCCGCGCGGTCGAGACTGCCGCTGTTCCGCCGGTGGCAGCGCCAGCGCCGACGCCGCAGGGCTCGGCCTATGGTGCCGCAGGCGCAGCTGCCGCCAAAGCGATCGGCGCGGCTGGACGAGCAGTAGGCAAGTGATGCTGCGTCGTCCGCATAATCGATTCGTCGCGCGCGCGATCCACGCGCTCGCCCTCGTGATGTCGCTGAGCTTGGCGCTGGCGCCGGCTATCGCCTATGCCGGACCGCAGATCATCGCGCCAAATGGGCAGATCATCTCGCTCGCCAGCGGTAAAGGCGTCATCCTGCGGCTCGACCGGCCGGCCGGGAATATCTTCGTCGCCGATCCGAACGTCGCCGATATCCAGGTGAAATCGCCGACCATCATCTATCTCGTCGGCAAGGCGGCCGGCACCACCACGCTATTCGCGCTCGACAAGCAGGACAACGTGCTGATCAACAGCCCGATCGTCGTGCACGCCGACGCCGCCGAACTCCAGCGTGCTCTCGACCAGCTGGTGCCCGGCACCAAGGTCGAGGCCAAACCGTTGGATAACTCGATCATTCTCCAAGGGCCGGTCAATTCGCCCGCCGAAGGCGACGATATCCGCCAGATCGCGGCGCGATACGTCCCCGATCCCAAGCAACTGGTCAACAAGATGCAGCTGGTTGCGCCCAACCAGATCAACCTGCATGTGCGCATCGCCGAAATCTCGCGCACCGCGTTGAAGGAACTTGGCGTCGCCTGGACCAATACCGGGACCGCCACCTCACATGGGCCGAGCTTCAACGGCAGCTTGACCAGCACGCCCGCCGCCACCATCGGCGGGACGGCGGCGAACCTGCTCGGCTTTGCCTATACCAGCGGGCCGCTTGCCAGCACCAAGATTAACGCGACGCTCGATGCGCTCGAGACCCACGGCCTGCTCACGGTTCTGGCCGAGCCCAACTTGACGGCGGTATCGGGCCAGAAGGCGAGCTTCCTCGCCGGCGGCGAATTCCCGGTGCCAGTGCCGCAATCCGGAACCGGCGGCAGCGCCGTCGTCACCATCGACTACAAGAATTTCGGCGTCAGCCTGTCGTTCATCGCCACGATTTTGAACAGCGGCCGCATCAGCCTGCATGTCGCGCCCGAAGTCAGCCAGATCGACAACTCGACCGCCATTACCGTCGCCGGCGTCTCGGTGCCAGGCCTGTCGACGCGGCGCGCCGAAACCACGGTCGAGCTCGGCAGTGGCCAGACCTTCGCTATCGGCGGCCTGATCCAGAACAACGTCAACCAGAACATCAACAAATTCCCCTGGCTCGGCGACGTTCCGATCCTCGGTCAGCTCTTCCGCTCGGAAGCCTTCCAGCGCAACGAGAGCGAGCTGGTCATCCTTGTGACGCCCTATGTCGTCAAGCCGGTCAACGGGCCGATGGCGACACCCAACGACGGCCTGGAGCCGCCGACGGATTCAGACATGCTCAGTGGCGCGATGAACCATCCGCAGACGCAGCCGCCAACCATACCTGCACCGATGCCGGCCGCCGCCGTCACTACGCTGCCCGATGGCCGCAAGGCGGCGATGCCGCTCGGCCAAGTCGGCTTCGAGCTCGATTGAGAATCCGCATGACAAACGCCCTTTCACTCTCCTGCCGCTACCCGGTCCTCGCCGTTGCGATGACCGCCGGCCTGATCCTCTCGGGCTGTGCTCCGGCTGCGCCGGACATCGCGCCGTTCAACCGTATTCAGGTGAAGATGGTGCAGCAGTCGCATACCGTGCATTTCGCACCTAACAGTGCCGCGCTGAGCCCGGCGGAGACCGCCGACCTGCAAGCCTTCGTCGGCACGGATCGTCGCGATAGCGTTGGCGGTGTCACGATCGTCGGCGGCGACAGCCCGATCGCCGAAGCACGCCGCGCCAGCGTCGACCAGACGCTCAATAATCTCGGCGTTGCACACCACGCGGCGCCGGCCGATCCCAACTTCACTGCCGATGCCGTCGTCGTGACGGCCAATCGCGAGGCTGCCTTGCCGCCTGCGTGTCCGCCTTGGGCGGCGATCGGGTCCTACAATCCGTCGAACGGGCCGATCAACACGCTTGGCTGCGCCAACGGCGCCGATCTGTATTTGATGGTTGCCGACCCGCGCGACCTCGTTTCAGGTCACGCGGAAGGCTCGACTGACGCCGCACCGAGTATGCGCGCGGTCGAAGCTTATCGAACAGGTGAACAGAAAGCCAATCCGCAGGCGGAAAGCCTCGGTTATGGGGGCGCTTCAAGCGGCTCGGGCGGCGCGACATCGGGCGGCGGCATTTCGAGTGGCAGCAATGGACAATAACGCAAACCTCACTCCGGAAACCGAAGCCGGCCAAGGCCCCGGCCCGCGACTGCTGGCCTGCGTCGCCGAACCCGAGACGCGCCAGGTGGCGCGCGATCTCGCAGCGGCCCAAGGATGGCGCAATCCGGTTGCGGTCGACGGCGGCGTCGCCGCCGCCAACGATTACATCACCAAGCACGCGCCGCCCAACCTGCTGATCGTTGACGTCGACGACGTCGAAGATCCGGTGAAGGCGCTGGGCGATCTGGCCGAACTCTGTCCGCCGGAGATGACGGTCATTGCGCTCGGCAAGCGGAACGAATTGACCCTCTACCGCGACCTGATCGAGCTCGGCGTCACCGATTATCTGCTGAAGCCCGTGACTCTGGCCATGCTCGAACGGTCGCTGCGCGGCGACAGCAAGCGCCAGCTCGGCCAAGGCACGGCCAAGACCCAGGCCCATGTCGTGAGCTTCGTAAGCGTCCGCGGCGGCGCCGGCGCCACGACCATTGCCGGTTCGGTCGCCTGGTGCCTAGCGCATATCTACCAGAAGCGGGTGGCGCTGGTCGATCTGGACATGCAGTTCGGCAACGTGGCGCTATCGCTCGACTTGGTGCCGGCGGCCGGCCTGCGCGAGGCGCTTGAATTCCCGTCGCGGCTCGACAGCCGCCTGCTCGGCGCCGCCATGCTCGAGGAAAGCCCGCGACTCAAGGTGCTGGCGGCCGAAGAACCGCTGGTCGATCAGATTCACGTCGCACCGGGTGCGATCGACACCATGCTCAATGTGCTGCGCCACGATTACGACTATGTCGTTATCGACATGCCGCGCGTACTTTCGGACGAGGTTCGCCGCGTGTTGACGCTGTCGGCGACGGTCGGCTTGGTGACCGATTTGTCGTTGGCCTCGGCGCGCGACCTGCTACGGCTGTCCGATTTCGCCAAGACAATGACGCCGGCGGGCCGCCATCTCATTGTCGCCAACCACGTCGGCGCCAAGCATCGCGGCGAAATCGCCAAGGCCGAGTTCGAGCGCGTTACTGCGGTCAAACTCGACCACGTCGTGCCATTCGAGCCCACTGCCGCTCTGGCCACCGCCTCGACCGGCAGCGTGTTGCCGGCGGCGCTGAAACATGCGCCGGCCGCAGCGGCAATCCGCGCCGTCGCCATGCATATCGCCGGTATCGAAGCCGCGGCCGGCAAAACCGGCTCGGTCCTCGCCAAGCTGCCGTTGGCGAAGATGCCGGCCAAGTTCTCGCCGCGCGCGATCCTCCCGAGCTTCCTGAAGCGGAGCGCCTGATGTTCGGCCGCCGCGGAGTGAACGCCGACGAGCTTCAGCCGCGTCCGGCCGTGCTGGACGTTCGCCCCCGGCCGACCGAGGTTTCACTGGCTAGGCCGGCCCTGCGCGCGGACGACACCCAAGACCCAGAGCCGCGCGGAACCGAGCCTGCTGCTTTCCCCGAGGCCGCTCCGACTGCGCCGCGTCCGGTCGCGATGCGCAGCGCCAACGTCAACGAGGCGGCGCCGCGCATCTACCCGCTGGTGCTGCAACGTATCGACACCGAGGTCGCCGCCAAGCTGCAACGCGACGAGTTGGCGCGCCAGCTCGCGGAAATGGTCAGCGAGATCGTTGTCGAACAGCGCATCAACCTCAATCAGGCGGAGCAGCGCCAGCTCGTCACGGTTCTACTCGACGACATGCTGGGCCTCGGCCCACTCGAGCCGCTCCTGGCCGACGAGACCGTGACCGACGTCATGGTCAACGGCGCGAAACACGTCTACGTCGAGCGCCGCGGCAAGCTCGAGCTCACCGGTGTTTCGTTCCGCGACAACGCTCACGTGATGTCCATCGCCACGCGCATTGTCACCCAGGTCGGGCGGCGCATCGACGAATCGACGCCGCTCGTCGACGCGCGCCTGCAGGACGGCAGCCGCGTCAATATCATCACGCCGCCGCTGGCGCTCGATGGCCCGACCATCTCGATCCGTAAATTCTCCAAGAAGGGCCTCACGCTCGACGTGATGGCGCGACAGAAGAACATTTCGCCGGCCATGGCGACGGTGCTCAAGATCGCCGCGCGCTCGCGCCTTAATATCCTCATCTCGGGCGGCACGGGTTCGGGCAAAACGACGCTGCTGAACGCCATGTCGCAGATGATCGATCCGGGCGAACGCATCGTCACGATCGAAGACGCCGCCGAATTGCAGCTGCAGCAGCCGCACGTCGTCCGGCTCGAGACACGGCCGTCCAACCTCGAAGGCAAAGGTGAAATTTCCATCCGCGACCTGGTCAAGAACGCCCTGCGTATGCGCCCCGACCGCATCATCCTGGGCGAGATCCGCGGCGCCGAGGCGCTCGACATGCTGCAGGCGATGAACACCGGCCACGACGGCTCGCTGTCGACGATTCACGCCAACCGGCCGCGCGAGGCGCTGACCCGCCTCGAAAACATGGTCGGCATGGCCGGCGTGAACCTGACGCCGCGGGCCGTCCGCCAGCAGATCGCAGCCGCCGTCAACCTCATCATCCAGATCAGCCGCATGCGCGACGGCATTCGCCGCGTCGTCGCCGTGACCGAGATTGTCGGAATGGAAGGCGACGTGATCACGACGCAGGACCTCTTCACCTACCAGTATGAAGGCCAGATGCCGGACGGCTCGCTCAAGGGTACGTTCATGTCGAGCGGCCTGCGGCCCCACTTCATCACGCGGGCGGAGTATTACGGCCTGGATCGCGCCCTGCTCGAAGCGGTCGGGTAGGCGTCATGGTCGACGCCATCTTCCTGCTCGTTGTCTTTTTGCTCCTGTTCGGCGTCACCTATTCCGGCTGGTCGGGCGCGACCGATACCAAGGAGCGCTCCGACATCGTCGAGCGGCTCGGCAAGGTCCGCGATCGCTTCGTGGGCAAGCCCGACCCCGAAGCCGTCGCGCTGACCCTGAAACGCGACGACAAGAAATCGCGCCTCGACGCTCTGGCCGGCCGTTTCCTGCCCAATCCCGATCATTGGCGCAAGCAGCTCGCGCGCACCGGTACCAACCTCACCCTCGGCAAGGTGGCGATCGGCGCGGCGGTCTTCGGCCTGATCCTCGGTGTGGGCTTGACCGAGATCGGCATCGCGCCGGTCATCGGTTGGCCGGCAGCAATTGGCGCGACGATTCTCGGTCCGCGCGTGCTTATCAACTATCTCGTCAACCGCCGCGCGACGCGCTTTATCGCGGTCTTTCCCGATGCCGTCGGTCTGATGGTCCGCGGCCTGCGCGCCGGTCTGCCGTTGACCGAGACGGTCATCGGCGTGACCCGCGAGATTAGCGAGCCGGTGGGCGCCGAATTCCGCCGCATCTCGGACCAGATCCAGCTCGGCCAACCCCTGGAAGAGGCGTTGTGGGAAGCCGCCAGCCGCCTCGACCTGCCCGAATTCACCTTCATGGCGATCGCCTTCTCGATCCAGCGCGAAACCGGCGGCAACCTCGCCGAAACGCTCGAAAACCTCGACGTGATTCTGCGGCGCCGCCGACAACTGCATCTGAAGATCCGCACCTTCTCGGCCGAGGCTCGGGCTTCGGCGACGATCATCGGTGCGTTGCCCTTTGTCGTAATGGGAATACTGGCGGCGCTCGATTTCGATTATATCGCGCTGCTGTTCAACACACCGTCCGGCCACATGTATCTGACGGCGGCGATGACGACGCTGGTGGTCGGCATCTTCACGATGATCCGCTTGGGCCGGTTCCGCATATGAACGGGCTTGGCGAGGTCTTTTTCACGCTCGCGCTCGCCGCCGCGATTTTTGGCGTCCTGGTGACCGGCTACGGCGCCTGGGACGCAGCCGCGCCGTTACGTAATCGGCTCTCCGCCATGGTCGCGCGCCGCATCGGCGCGGCACCGCCCGCCGGTTCGCCGCGCGCCCGCCAGAGCCGCGCTCCCGAGCTCGGCACGACCCTGCTGAAAACGCTGGTCGAGAAGCTGAAACTCACCCGCGGCGCCGACGCCGACAAAGCCGCCAACTTGCTGGTCCAGGCCGGCTATCGCAACCGGGAGGCGCTGGTCGTGTACGTCGGCATTCGCCTGCTGCTGCCTTGCACCCTGACCAGCCTGGTTTTGATCTTCAGCACACCGTTCGATTTGACGGCGATGCACGTCGCGATACTCGGCGCCGTCGTCGCAATTGGCTCGACCTATGCGCCGCCGATCGTGCTGCGCAACATGATCAAGGCCCGGCACCGCCGCTTCCACTCTGCGCTGCCGGACGCTCTCGATCTGCTCATGATCTGCGCTGAATCCGGCCTCAGCCTGGACGGCGCGCTGATCCGTGTCGCGCGCGAATTCCGGCGTTTCATGCCGGAGATGAGCGACGAATTGCACCTCACCGCGCTTGAATTGGGATTCCTGCCGAACCGGCGCGACGCGTTGACCAATCTAGTGAAGCGCGTCAACATTCCGGCGATGCGCAGCCTGATCAACACGCTGGTACAGACCGAGCGATATGGCACGCCGCTGGTTCAGGCACTACGCGTCCTCGCCGCCGAGCTACGCGAAGAGCGCATGCTCAAGGCCGAAGAAAAAGCTGCCAAGCTGCCGGCGATCATGACAATACCGATGATCGTCTTCATCCTGCCGTCGATGTTCATCGTGCTCATCGGGCCGGCGCTGATCCAGGTCTTCAAGGCGTTCTAACGCCGCGCCGATCCTGCCGGCGGCAGCTTGATGTCCAAGAGCCGCGCCGCATTGCCGCCGAGTATCAATCCGCGTTCGCGCTCGGACAGGCCGGGCACCTTCTGCACGAACCTCACCGCATCCGGCAGCGCCATGTCATAGGGATAGTCGGTGCCGAGCAAGATGTGGTCGGCGCCGTACTGCTCCACCAGATAGGCCAGTTGGTGGTGGGTGAACACGATCGTGTCGAAATAGAGCTTCTTCAAGTAACTCGACGGCGCCTTGCTGATCTTGGTGCGGACGTCAGGCCGGACAGCGTGGGCGTGGTCGATGCGCCCGGCGTACGGCGGCAGATAGCCGCCGCCGTGGGCGCAGATGATCTTGAGCCGGGGATAGGCCTCGAGGACACCGCCGAAGATCAGGTGGTGAATTGCCACCGTGGTGTCGAGCGGATTGCCGATGATGTTCTGGAAGAAGTGATCGCCGAGACGCCGGCCGTCCGGAACACCATGCGGATGCAGGAAGATCACCGCACCGAGCTCCTCCGCCTTGGCGAAAAACGGCCGGAAGCGCTCCGCCGCCAACTCCTCCTGCTCGATGTGCGGGCAGATTTCGACGCCTTTGAGGCCCAGCTCATGTACCGCACGGGTGAGTTCGCGCACGGCGTATTCCGGCACCTGCATCGGCACTGTCGCCAAACCGACGAAACGGTCGGGATGGGCGGCACAGATGCGCGCAATATTGTCGTTGATCAGGCGCGAAGTGCGCAGCGCCAGCGTGCCATCAGCCCAATAATAGTATTGCGCCGGCGCCGTTGAGACCACCTGGACGTCGATGCCATCGGCGTCCATGGTCTTGAGCCGCTCCTCGATCGAGGTCAGTTTGGTCCCGATGGCAGAGGCCTGCTTGGCGTCGGTCAGCTTCGATGCGGCGCTTTGGAAGAGTGCATAAGGATCATGTTGTGGCCGCATCAGCTCCTTGACCAACACTGCCGCCTCGGGCGTGAAGAGATGGCAGTGGATGTCGACAGTTGGCTGGCGTGCGCCAGCGGCACGCGTCTTGGCCTTGGCTTTTTTGCGGCGTAGGGCGGAACCGCCGGCGGCGGCGGGCGCACAGGAATAGACGAAACTCATGCGCGGCCACCGCTCCGTGCCGCGCGGCACGCCTGCCAGATTTTTTGCGGCGTCGCTGGCATTTGCAGTGCGCGGCCGGCGCCTCCGGGAATGGCGTCGGCAATCGCGTTCATAATTGCCGCGAGTGCGCCGGTGGTGCCGGCCTCGCCCGCGCCTTTGACGCCGACCGGGTTGGTCTTGCAGGGAAACTCAAGCAGCGCGTCGCTCAGCTTCAGCGGCATATCGATGGCCCGCGGCATGGCGTAGTCCATGAACGAGCCGGCCAGCAGCTGGCCGGATTGGTCATAAAGCGCGTTCTCGAGCAGCGCCTGGCCGAGCCCCTGGGCGACGCCGCCGTGGACCTGGCCTTCGACGATCATCGCGTTGAGGATGCGGCCGGAATCGTCGGCACCGCTGTAGGCCACCATGTCGAGCGCCCCGGTCTCCGGATCGATCTCGATCTCGGCGACATGGCAGCCGTTGGGGAAATGCTGCGGCGTCTGCGACACCTTGTTGGTGTCGAGCGATTCGGCGATCTCGCCCTTGGCCTTGAGCTCTTGTGCCTTCTTGGCGACATCGAACAGCGAAAGCCTTCGGTCAGTGCCGGTGATCTCGAAAATACCGTTGCGATAGGCAATGTCAGCTTCGGCTGCTTCCAGCATTTGTGCAGCCACCTTCTTGCCTTTCTCGATCACCGTGTCGGCAGTGAAGAAGATGGCGCTTCCGGCGGCCGCGGCCGAGCGCGAGGCGAAACTGCCGTGCCCTTCGACGCCGAGGCGCGTATCGCCCTCGCGCACCACCACCTTAGCTGGATCGATGCCGAGCTTCTCGGATGCGACTTGGCGAAAGACCGTCAGATGCCCTTGGCCGGTCGATTGCGCACCCAAACCGACAACGACGGTGCCATCGCTGGGAAACGACAGCGATGCGCCCTCCGGCGGAATCGCGCCCGAATGCTCCAAGAAGCACGAAACGCCGATGCCGCGCAGGCGGCCGCGCGCCGCACTCTGCTGCTTGCGCGTGGGAAAACCCTTGAGGTCGGCGAGTTCGAGCGCTTTGTCGAAGATCGCCGGAAAATCGCCGCTATCGTAGACCGTGCCCATCGCGCCCTTGTAGGGCAGCTCCGCCGGCGAAACGAGATTACGGCGGCGCAGGGTGACGGCGTCGATGCCGCTGACGTGCGCCGCTTCCTCCACCAACCGCTCCATCAGATAATTGGCTTCGGGCCGGCCGGCACCGCGATAGGGACCGAGCTGAACCGTGTTGGTCAGGACGCACAGCACGTCGCAGACGATGCGTGGAATGCGATAGACCGATGGGAAACAACGCGCCATGTTGATCGTCGCGGTGAGCGGTCCGGCACCATTGGCGAAGGCGCCCATATCGGCGACCGACTTGACGCGCAGTGCCAGAAACTTGCCATCCTTATCGAGCGCGAGTTCGCCCTCCATCACCTGGTCGCGCGCCTGATTGTCCGACAGAAACGCCTCGGACCGCGTCGACGCCCAACCGACCGGCCGGCCAATCAGTTTAGCTGCCACCAGTATGGCGACATATTCGGGATAGGCGCCGCTCTTCATGCCGAAGGCGCCGCCGACATCGTCGGTCATGACCCGCATTTGCACTGGCTTGACGCCGAGAAGCTCCGCCATCTGATTGGCCATCAACCAGACGCTCTGGGTTCCGGTTCGGAGCGTGTATTCGCCGGTCTTGGCGTCGTACCAGCCGGTCGCCGTGCGCGGTTCCAAGCTGGCGACAGCCAGTCGCTGGTTCGATACCGACAACCGAGCCACCAGCGGCGCGCCGGCGATGATTCTGGCCACTTCAGCAGCGTTGCTGCCGTCCTTGTCGAGCGGCCATGTGAAATCGAGGGCGATATTGCCCGGTGCTTCGGGCCACACCTGCGCCGCGCCGGGTTCGATGGCGCGGCGAGCATCGACCACTGCCGGGACTTCGTCGTAATCGATCTCGATCAGCTCGACGGCATCTTGCGCCTGCGTGCGATTTTCCGCGACCACCATCGCAACTGGCTGACCGGCATGGACCACGCGGCCTTCAGCCAATGTCGGCCAGCGCGGCGCGACGAGTTTCGTGCCGCCCCGTCCAGGCACCGGCAGCGGATGCGCGAGGCTGCCGGTTCCGGTCATGTCGGCTGCCGTCAGCACCGCCAGCACACCGGGTGCCCTTTGCGCCGCCGTGGTATCAAGGCGGCGGATCGTTGCCGCCGCCATCGGCGCGCGCAGGAACGCAGCAACGGCCTGGCGCGGCTCGTGCACGTCGCCGGTATAGCGGCCCTTGCCCCGCAACAGTGGTTCGTCCTCGATGCGCAGCTGGCGTGTCGTGCCCGTGGTCATATACGTGCGTCCCCGTTTCTTGTGCGGCGCGATTCAGTCGAAGCCGAGTTTTGATGGTGGGCCGTCGGCGCAAGTACAGCGTTGTTCCACGTTCGTGTCCGAATTGGCGACATGGCCGGTGGCGAGTTTCGCGCAATCGTCGCTGCTATCGAACACAAGGTTGGGGCCGCGCTCAACCTAAATGATCACGCGATAACGCGACCGCTGGCGCCAGTGTCCGCCGGCCCACCGCGGCGGAATTGGCGACCGCCGCTAAGCCCATGAAATATATAATACTTCTATCCTAGACGGGGCCGAAGAGGGTGGGATCGGCGAACTCGTCGCCGCGGGCCTGTTCGAGTTCCTGGTTGTAGCGGCGGAGCGCATAGGCCTCGGTGACGAAGCCGATGACCTTGCGGTCGGTGGCGCTGGCGAGC
>Ga0187815_10000636_pt1 | contig 16745 bp, 13 predicted proteins | sample NC_S_5_FD_132962 | JGI IMG/M metagenome (GOLD analysis project Ga0187815, IMG submission 132962) | Wetland sediment microbial communities from Neuse River Estuary, North Carolina, USA - ASW-S_5 | ecosystem: Environmental > Aquatic > Freshwater > Wetlands > Sediment | place: USA: North Carolina...
ACCAGGTCAATCTCGAATATCTCGCCCAGACCGTCTGGACCAGGAAGGAGAAGATGACGGTCGGCAAGAAGACCGGCACGTTTGAAGTCGCCTATCCCGACTCGCTGGTCGGCACCGACTCGCACACCACGATGGTCAACGGCCTTGCCGTGCTCGGCTGGGGCGTCGGCGGCATCGAGGCGGAAGCCTGCATGCTCGGCCAGCCGCTGTCGATGCTGCTGCCGGAAGTGGTCGGCTTCAAGCTCAAGGGCGCGCTGAAGGAAGGCGTCACGGCGACCGACCTCGTGCTCACGGTCACGCAGATGCTGCGCAAGCAGGGCGTGGTCGGCAAGTTCGTCGAGTTCTTCGGCCCCGGCCTCGACCATCTCTCGGTCGCCGACAAGGCCACCATCGGCAACATGGCACCCGAATATGGCGCGACCTGCGGCTTCTTCCCGGTCGATGCCGCCACCATCGATTATCTGAAAACCTCCGGCCGCAAGGCGGACCGTGTCGCACTGGTCTCTGCCTATGCCAAAGCGCAGGGCCTGTTCCGCACCAACAAGTCGGCCGACCCCGTGTTCACCGCCACGCTGACGCTCGACCTCGGCGACGTCGTACCCTCGATGGCCGGCCCGAAACGCCCCGAAGGCCGCGTCGCGCTGCCTGCGGTTTCCAGCGGCTTCGCCACCGCACTCGCCAGCGAATACAAGAAGGTGGACGATGCCGAAAAGCGCTATGCCGTCGACGGCCGCAACTTCGATCTTGGCCATGGCGATGTGGTGATCGCGGCGATCACTTCCTGCACCAACACCTCCAATCCGAGCGTGCTGATCGGCGCGGGCCTGCTCGCGCGCAACGCCGCCGCCAAGGGCCTGACGGCCAAGCCGTGGGTGAAGACCTCGCTCGCTCCGGGAAGCCAGGTCGTCGCCGAATATCTCGCCAATTCCGGCTTGCAGAAGGACCTCGACAAGGTCGGCTTCAACCTGGTCGGCTTCGGCTGCACCACCTGCATCGGCAATTCCGGCCCGCTGCCGGAAGAGATTTCCAAGTCGGTCAACGACAACGGCATCGTCGCCGCGGCCGTGCTCTCGGGCAACCGCAACTTCGAAGGCCGCGTCTCGCCCGACGTGCAGGCGAACTACCTTGCTTCGCCGCCGCTGGTCGTGGCTTACGCGCTCGCCGGCACCGTGACCAAGGATCTCGCGGCCGAGCCGATCGGCAACGGCAAGGACGGCAAGCCGGTGTACCTGAAGGACATCTGGCCGACCGCCAAGGAGATCAACGCCTTCATGAAGAAGTACGTGACGGCGTCGATCTTCAAGAAGAAGTACGCCGACGTATTCAAGGGCGATACCAACTGGCGCAAGATCAAGACCACGGCCAGCGAGACCTATCGCTGGAACATGAGCTCGACCTATGTGCAGAACCCGCCCTATTTCGAGGGCATGAAGAAGCAGCCGGAGCCGATCACCGACGTCGTCGACGCGAGGATTCTCGCCATGTTCGGCGACAAGATCACCACCGACCACATCTCGCCGGCCGGGTCGATCAAGCTGACCTCGCCCGCCGGCAAATTCCTCAGCGAGCATCAGGTGCGCCCGGCCGACTTCAACCAGTACGGCACGCGGCGCGGCAACCATGAAGTCATGATGCGCGGCACCTTCGCCAACATCCGCATCAAGAACTTCATGCTGAAGGGCGCCGACGGTAATATCCCCGAGGGCGGCCTGACAAAGCACTGGCCGGATGGCGAGCAGATGTCGATCTATGACGCGGCCATGCGCTACCAGGAAGAGGGCGTGCCGCTGGTGGTGTTCGCCGGCGCCGAATACGGCAACGGCTCATCGCGCGACTGGGCGGCCAAGGGCACCCGCCTGCTCGGTGTGCGCGCGGTGATCTGCCAGAGCTTCGAACGCATCCACCGCTCCAACCTGGTAGGCATGGGCGTGCTGCCGCTCACCTTCGAGAACGGCGCCTCGTGGTCGTCGCTCGGGCTGAAGGGCGACGAGAAGGTGACCATCCGCGGGCTGCAGAACGGCCTCAAGCCGCGCCAGACGCTGACGGCGGAAATCACCTCCAGCGGCGGCTCGAAGCAGGAGGTGCCGCTGCTCTGCCGCATCGATACGCTGGACGAGCTCGAATACTACCGGAATGGAGGCATTCTGCATTACGTGCTGCGCAAGCTCGCAGCCTGACGATCCAGGACTTGTGATCGATGGCTCACTGCGAAGTGAGTGGCAGGCAAAAAGAAGGCGGCCTATCAAGGGCCGCCTTCGCTCGTTCTGGGGCACGGGCTGCCCGTACAACTACGGTACCTATTTTTGCGATGCGAAAATCCCGGACCCCCTCATGACAGCGCTAATGGCTTATCGTTGGATCTCTCGCTGGTCGGGTGCACTCGGCGTTTGTGCGATCGTCGCCGTCATCCGTCCCGCCCACGCCGAGCCGAAGGCCGTAGTGGAATTGTTCACCTCGCAGGGCTGCTCGTCCTGCCCGCCGGCCGACAAGATTCTCGGTGAGCTGGCGAAAGACCCGTCGGTGATCGCGCTGAGTCTGCCGATCGATTACTGGGATTATCTCGGCTGGAAGGACACGCTTGCGGATTCTCGTTTCAGCGCGCGGCAGAAAGCCTATTCGCATGTGCGCGGCGATCGCGACGTCTACACGCCCCAGGTGATCGTCAACGGCGCTACGCATGTGATCGGCAGCGATCGTGCGCGCATCGAAGGTGCGATCAAGGATACCGGCAAGGCCGCCAAGGTGATGTCGGTGCCGGTGACGATGTCGCTGTCCGGAAAGCAGCTCACCGTCTCCGTGGCAGCCGGCAAGGAAGGCGCGCCGGCGCAGGGCGAGGTCTGGCTGTGCTCGATCTCGAAGGCCGTGCCGATTTCGATCGGTCGTGGCGAAAATCGCGGGCGCCAGGTCATCTACCACAACGTGGTGCGCAGCCTCCTGAAGGTTGGCGACTGGAATGGCGTTCCGGAAAGCTGGACCGTGCCGCTCGACAGCGTGATGCGCGAGGGCATCGATGCCGCGGCCGTGCTGGTCCAGGACGGCAACCGCGACAAGCCGGGACCGATGCTCGGCGCAGCGTTCACGACGCTGCATTAACCATCTGGTGATTTCATTTCTCGGCCGCACGGTCGTATGGAAGCGCTGGGTTCCTGCGCTGCCGCGTTGGCGTCGGAGGGTGATTTTCAACGGCGTCCAGCTGGTCGACGGGCCGCGCAGGCGGGCGCTCAAAAAAGAAAAGGACCAACTTTCGTTGGCCCAGTCTCCAGAGTTCGATCCTTCGGGGACCGACCCCGTGCGATAGACCCGATCCCGACGGCCCCGGGGGGCTGGGGGCTGAGGAATCCGGAACCGAAAGGACCGGGTCAACGCAGAATCACTTATGTCAAGTGGGCGCGGCAGGCGGTTGGCGGAAGTGGGGCAGCAATAAGATTCGCCTAACGATCCCGTTACCCGTTGTTTTGCGGGCATGTGGCGGATTCGCGCGGCGCAGGAGTATTTACCGAGCGCCCCTTGCGGGGAGGCGCAGTCGGCGCAATCATGTCGCTGGCATGACGGTCCCGAAAAGTGGGCTCCATTTTTCGGAATGAGATCGTTGTGGAGACGACCAGGAGGCGCTCCGTGAGCATGATTTCGGAGGACACCAATCCGAGCGAGCTTCGCGCAGCGGCGCGACCCGCCGCTGCGAATGCGCCGCCCAATTGCGTTACCTTCAACCGCCTCGAACTCAATCGCATCCTCAATCTCTATGGCCGGATGGTCGCCGACGGCGAGTGGCGCGACTACGCCATCGACTTCCTGAAAGATCGCGCCGTGTTCTCGGTGTTCCGCCGCTCCACCGAAGTTCCGCTCTACCGCATCGAGAAGGACCCGCGGCTCGCGCGCAAGCAGGGCATGTACAGCGTCATTTCCGCGACCGGCTTGATCCTGCGCCGCGGCCACGAGCTCGACCGTGTGCTGCTGGTGATTGACCGCAAGCTGGCGGTGGTCTGACGCGCAGCGTATTCCGGACCAGCGCGCAGCGCTGGATCCGGAATCTCAAGATTGTCTTGCGAAGGTCGTGGATCGAGATTCTCAGGGGCGCAAGGGCACCCCAGAGTTCAATGCTGCGTATCGCCCCGGAATGACACCAAACGACTACGCCACTGCGTCTGCTGGAGTCGTCGTCGCGCCTTCGCCGAGCGCTCGTTGCATCATCACGGTGTCGAGCCAGCGGCCGAATTTGAGGCCGACATCGGGGTGCGTCCCGATCATCTGGAACCCGCAAGCGGTATGCACGCCGATCGATCCGGCATTGGCGGAATCACCGATCACGGCGATCATCTGGCGGTAGCCGCGCTGCTCGCATTCCTCGATCAGCCGATGCAGCAGCCGAAGCCCAATGCCGCGGCGGTGGATCGCGGGCCTGAGGTAGATCGAGTTCTCCACCGTGAAGCGGTAGGCCGGCCGCGGCCGATAGGCGCCGGCATAGGCATAACCGGCCACCTCGCCGTCGAGGGTCGCGACCAAATGGGGATAGCCCCCCTCCATCAGCGCGCGGAACCGCCGCGTCATCTCGGCAAGGTCGGGCGGGATCAGCTCGAACGTCGCAGTGCCATGGAGCACGGCGTGTTCGTAGATTTCGGTGATGGCGGGAAGGTCGGCCTCGCTCGTCGGCCTGATTTCAAGGGCGGGCATAGGGCGCAAGATATCAGCCGAACGATCTGGAGCAACGCTCTTTCCGCTCGTCATGCCCGGGGTTCCACGTCTTTGCCTCCACGCCAAAGAAGGAAGACGTGGATGGCCGGGTCAAAGCCCGGCCATGACGACGAGAGGGCAAACAAAAAGCCCCGGCGGTGAGGCCGGGGCTTCGATCTGTCTTGCCTGGTTCGCGCTAGTCGCGCTGGCCGAGCAGCTGCAGCAGCAGCGTGAACAGGTTGATGAAGTTCAGGTAGAGCGAGAGTGCGCCCTGGATGGCCGCACGCTCGGCAATGTCACCGCCCTGCGCGGCGTAGCCATAGATGTAGTCGTTCTTCAGGCGCTGGGTGTCCCAGGCGGTGAGGCCCGCGAACACCAGCACGCCGACGACAGACACGATGAACTGCAGCATCGAGCTCGCCAGGAACAGGTTGACCAGGCTGGCGATGATGATGCCGATCAGGCCCATGAACAGGAAGGAACCCATCCCGGTCATGTCACGCTTGGTGGTGTAGCCGTACAGGCTGAGCGCGCCGAAGGTGGCGGCCGTGATGAAGAAGACGCGGACAATCGAGGTGTGCGTGTACACCAGGAAGATCGACGACAGCGACAGGCCCATCAGCGCCGAGAACACCCAGAACAGGAGCTGGGCGGTGGCGGGCCGCAGCCGGTTGATGCCGGCCGAGATCACGAACACCATGACGAGCGGCGCGAGGATGAACAGCCACTTCAGCGGGCTGACATACATCGCGTAGCCGAACGGCGTCAGGAACTGATTACCAAAGCGGGCCGCAGCGCCGGCCTGGTCCGGAGTGACGGCGGCCATGTACACGCCGAGCGCAGCAAGGCCGGTGATGGCCAGGCCGATCGACATGTAGTTGTAGATGCGCAGCATGTAGGCGCGCAGACCGGCATCGACGGCAGCAGCATCGATGCGACCGGCGGCCCGGCCGAAGGGGGAGGCATAGTTACGGTCTAGGTCCGACATGGTCGAATTCCCGTTGGTTGACCCGGCGATTCGCGATGCTTCTGCTTCGCGCCGCCGGAAAGAATCTATCCCAGAAACGTCCCGTTTGCCGACATTAAAATCCTGTCATCAAACGGTGTTTCCGGCTTGGTTGGTATGTGGGAAACTAACACATTCAACGCAAGCTTCCACGCGCGGCTGAATGTCGCTTCCGGAGCAGGATTTCGGTTGAAAACGGATTAACCCTGAAGTTGCGGCCGGAACAGCGCCGCTCGAGCTCGCCCGCTTCACTTTGTCACAAATTGCGCAATACCGTGGCGGGCTTCTGGCTCAGCGCCAAAAGCGTGCCGGCAAGCCCAAGCCCGACGGTGACCACCAGCGCTGCGGCCACCACGGCTGCGGCGCTACCGGCCTGCCATACGAAACTCAGCGTCATCAGCCGGGTCACGATCAGCCAGGCCGCCACGGAGCCCGCGATCACGCCGAAGATCGCGGTAGCCAAACCGATCATCAGGTATTCCAGCGCGTAGGCGCCGAGCAGCCGCACCCGCGTGGCGCCGAGGGTCTTCAGGATCACGGCGTCGTAGACCCGGTGGCGGTGTCCCGCGGCGAGTGCGCCCCCCAGCACCAGGATCGCCGAAATCAGGGTGACGGCGCTCGCCCCGCGGATGGCCAGCGCGAGGTTGCTGACGACGGTTCCGATGGTCTCCAGCGCCTCGCGGACCCGCACGCTCGTCACCATGGGAAAGGCGTCGGCCACCTGCTTGATGATCCTGGCGTCGGAGGCCGGATCGGGATGCGCCTCGGTCAGGGTTGCGACATGGCTGTGCGGGGCGCCCTTGAAGGCATTGGGCGAGAACACCAGCACGAAATTGATGCCAAGTCCCTGCCAGTCGATGTTGCGCAGGTTGGCGATCTTCGCCGGGATATCGCGGCCGAGCACGTTGACGACGATCTCGTCGCCGATCCCAAGCTTCAATCCGTCGGCGATCTTCTTCTCCATCGAGACCAGGATCGGGCCCTGATAGTCGGCGCCCCACCATTCGCCCTCGACGATCTTGGAGCCCTTCGGGATCTCGCCGGTATAGGTCAGGCCGCGGTCGCTTTGCAGCACCCACTCGCTGTCGTGCGAGGCCTTCAAATCGTCGGCCTTGACGCCGCGCGCCGCGACGATGCGCCCGCGCAGCATCGGCACTTCCTCTACGGTCGAGTCGGGTGCGACCTGCTTCAGGAACGCGCCGAACCGTTCGGACTCGGAGGAGGGAATGTCGATGAAATAGAACGACGGCGCGCGTTCCGGCAGCGCGGCCAGGAACTGCCGGCGCAGATTGCCGTCGATCTGCGTGATGGTGACGAGCACGGCGAGGCCCAGGCCGAGCGACAGCACCACCGATGGGGTCAGCGCGCCGGGCCGGTAGATGTTGGAGATCGCAAGGCGGAGCATGGTGATGCGGCTGCGCGGCATCCTCCGCGCCAGCGCCATCAGGCCGGATGCAATGGCGCGCAGCAGCACGAACACCGCGACGGAGGAAGCCACGAAAATGGCAGCGACGCGCTTGTCATAAGCGAGCCCGATCGCAACGCCGACCAGGGCGGCGATGACCGCCACCATCAGTGCGACATAGCGCCAGCGCGGCCGATGCCATGCGCTGGCGACGGTTTCGCGGAACAGCGCCGCAACCGGCACGTCATGCACGCCGCCAAGCGGCCACAGCCCGAAGGCGAGGGCCGTGAGAAGGCCGTAGACGAAGGACAGCAACAGCTCGTGGAAATGCAGCGCCGGCTCCATCGGCAGCGGCAGCAGTTTCCCGAACAGGCCGGCGATCACGTATGGCAGCGCGGCACCGGCGGCCAGGCCAATCACCGAGCCGAGTGCAGCGAGCACGATCACCTGCGTGGTGTAGATGGTGAAGACGTCGCGCCCCGTGGCGCCGACCGCCTTGAACGTCGCAATCACCTCGCGGCGCCGGTCGATATGGCTCTTTACGGCGTTTGCCACGCCGACACCGCCGACCAGTAGCGCAGCGAGTCCCACCAGCGTCAGAAACTGGGTGAATCGGTTGATGGTGCGCTCGAGCTGCGGCGAGGCGTTGGCGCGGCTGCGGATCTCCCAGCCGGCTTCCGGCGAGGCTGCACGCGCATCGGCAATGAAGGCTTCGGCGGAACGATCGTCGGCAGCATTGTCGGGCAGTTTGACGCGGTAGATCCAGCGCACGAGGCTGCCGGGCTGCAGCAGGCCGGTAGCGCGCAGGCCCGCTTCGCTGATGAGGAAGCGCGGCCCGAGCCCGACATTGACGGCGAGCTTGTCCGGCTCGGCGCTGACCACGCTGCGCAGCTGGAAGGTCGCATTGCCGATACTGACGCGATCGCCGAGCTTGAGGTCGAACCGCGCCAGCAGCGTCGATTCGACCGCCGCGCCAAACGCCCCGTCGCGCTCGGCCAGAAGCTCGGCGAGCGGCATTTGTGGGTCCAGCGTCAATTCGCCAAGCATCGGATAGGCGCCGTCGACGGCCTTCAGCTCGACGAGGGCGAGCTTGCCGTCGCCGGCGCGCACCATGGCGCGCAAGGTTGCGGCGATGGAGACGCTGCCGCGCGAGCGCAGGAAGGCAATGTCTTCCGGCTTCGCCTCGCGCTGGATCAAGGAGAAGGCGACGTCACCGCCGAGCAGCTTGCGGCCCTCGCGGGCGAGGCCGTCGCTCAGGCTCGCCGCCACCGAGCCCACGCCCGCAATCGCCATCACGCCAAGCGCGATGCAGGCGATGAACACGTAGAAGCCACGCAATCCGCCGCGCAACTCGCGCAGCGCGTAGAGGAACGCGAGCGAGGAGGTGCGCGCCTGATAGGCGGTCTCGTCGGCAAGCGTGGTCACGCGCCGTGTCCGTCGATGCGGCCGGAGCGCAACCGCACCACGCGGTCGCAGCGCTGCGCGAGGGAGGTGTCATGCGTCACCAGCACCAGCGTCATGCCGCGCTCGGCATGTTTCGAAAACAGGAGGTCGACGATCTGCTTGCCCGTGGTCTCGTCGAGATTGCCGGTGGGTTCATCCGCGACGAGGATCGCAGGATCTGGCGCCAGCGCACGCGCCAGCGCCACGCGCTGCTGCTCGCCGCCGGAAAGCTGCGTCGGATAATGATGCAGGCGATGGCCAAGGCCGACCGATTCCAGTTCTTTCGCCGCGCGCGTCGCCGCTTCGGCATCGCCCGCGAGCTCGAGCGGGACGGCGACGTTCTCCAGCGCCGTCATGGTCGGGATCAGATGGAACGACTGGAAGACGATGCCGACCTGGCGGCCGCGGAAGCGCGCCAACTCGTCCTCGTCGAGGGCATTGAACGAGGTGCCGTTCACCACCACTTCTCCACTGTCGGGACGTTCCAGTCCCGCCATCACCATCAGCAGCGTGGATTTCCCCGATCCGGACGGGCCGATCAGGCCCAGCGCTTCTCCCGACCCGACGCGCAGGCTGATATCCTTGAGGATGTGCACGCGCGCTGCGCCCGAGCCGAGCGAGAGATTGACGTTGTTGATGGCGATGGTGTCCGGCGCGGTGCCGGTCAAAGACGAGGTTTCGATGAGGCTGTCCATGGTTGCGTCATATGGCAGTTCGGCCCGCGGGGTCGAGGGGAGCTTTGCGAGCCTCGTGCACATCATTGTGTTGATTCTGGCATTTCTGATGACGGGCGAGGCGCTTGCGCAGTCCTCTTCGGCCGCGCCGGCAAAGCCGATCAAGATCGTCGCCTTCGGCGATTCCCTGACCGCGGGCCTTGGCCTGCCGGCCTACCAGTCGTTCCCGGTTCGCTTACAAAAGGCATTGGAATCCAATGGGATAAAGGTCGACATGATCAATGCCGGGGTGTCCGGCGATACCACTTCCGGCGGCCGCGACCGGCTCGACTGGTCGATCCCGGAGGGAACCGATGCTGTGATCCTCGAGCTTGGCGCCAATGATGCGATGCGCGGTACCGACCCCAACGTGACGCGCGCGGCGTTGTCGGACATTCTGACGCGGTTGAAGGCGCGCAAGATCGCCGTGCTCCTGTGCGGCATGCTCGCGCCGCCGAATTACGGCGCCGATTATGCGGCCCGCTTCAACGCGGTCTATCCGGAACTGGCGAAACAATTCGGCGTGCCGCTCTATCCGTTCTTCCTCGACGGCGTGGCGGCGGAGGCAAAACTCAACCAGGCCGACGGCATCCATCCGACCGCGGAAGGCGTTGATCTCATCGTGAAGAACATTCTGCCCGCGGTGGAGGCATTTCTCGGCACGATCGCCGGGCAGCGGAGTTGAGAATTGCACAACTCCCGCAAGTTTCCGGATCGTTAACGTGTTCTGCTTCGCAGAGTCACATAAGTCGGGTACTAATTGGATATCGGTGATTCGCCGGTCTCTGGTTTCGGACATGACGCGGGCTTCCGCTGGCATGTCCAAGCATCGGGAGTGATTACGATGCCGCGTTTGTTCACTGGACTGGAAATTCCGGCCGAGATCGGCCACACGCTTTCCAGCTTGCGAGGCGGTCTTCCGGGCGCCCGCTGGATCGATCCCGAAAATTATCACGTCACCCTGCGCTTCATCGGCGACATCGACGGCATCTACGCCAACGAGATCGCCTCGATGCTGTTTCGAGTCAACCGCAAGCCGTTCGAGGTTCGCCTGCAGGGACTGACGAGCTTCGGCGGCAAGAAGCCGCGCGCGGTGGTGGCCGCCGTCGAGCCGAGCCGGCCGCTGATCGAGTTGCAGGCCGAGCACGAGCGGCTGATGCAGCGGCTCGGGCTCGATCCCGAGGGACGAAAATTCACGCCGCATGTGACGCTGGCGCGGCTGCACGACGCCAAGAGCCAGGACGTTGCCGATTATCTTTCGGTGCGCGGTTATTTCCCGAGCAAGAGCTTTCTCGCCTCGCGCTTCGTGTTGTTCTCCTCGCGTGCCTCCACCGGCGGCGGCCCCTATGTCGTCGAGGATTCCTACGCGCTGAGTGCGTAGGGCGTACGACTCTCTCAACGTCGTCATGGCCGGGCTTGTCCCGGCCATCCACGTTTTTTGGGCCGCGAAGAAGTAAGACGTGGACGCCCGGGACAAGCCCGGGCATGACGGTCTTTGTTTCGGCATAGCCCGGTCCCAATTCCCCGCTTGCAATTTCCGCCGCGCTGAGGCGGAAAGGGTCATGCTCAATACCCCACCCGCCACCTTCCACGCCCACTACAAGGCCCTCGTTGCGTCAGGCGCGATCGAGGCCGATCCGGCGCAGCAGCGCGCGGCGGAAGCCTTTGCGACGCTGGAGCAGCGGCTAAGCGGCTACAAGCCGATCAAGAAGCAGGGCCTGCTCGGCCGGCTGTTCGCCGACAAGGATGACCCGCCGCCGCGCGGCCTCTACGTCCACGGTGAGGTCGGCCGCGGCAAGACCATGCTGATGGACCTGTTCTTCCAGCAGTCGCCCGTGACGCACAAGCGCCGTGCGCATTTCCACGAATTCATGGCCGAAGTGCATGAGCGCATCTACGCCTATCGCCAGAACATCGCGCGCGGCGAGATCGCCGATGCCGATGTGATCGCGCTCACCGCGAATGCGATCTTCGACGAAGCGTGGCTGCTCTGCTTCGACGAGTTCCATGTCACCGACATCGCCGATGCCATGATCCTCGGCCGTCTCTTCGCAAAGCTGTTCGAGCTCGGAACCGTGGTGGTGGCAACCTCCAACGTCGCGCCTGAGGATCTCTACAAGGGCGGGCTGAACCGCGCGCTATTTTTGCCGTTCATCGACCAGATCATGGACCATATGGACGTGATGCGGCTCGATGCGCGCACCGACTTTCGTCTGGAAAAATTGCAGGGCGCCAGGATGTGGCTGGTGCCGGCTGACACAGAGGCCGAATTCGCGCTCAACAGGGCCTGGGGCACGCTGACCGGCAGGGCCCCGTGCAAGCCCCGCGACATCGCGATCAAGGGCCGCAAGCTTCATGTGCCGTGCTCGGCGCATGGCGTGGCGCGGTTCTCGTTTGCCGACATCTGCGAGAAGCCGCTCGCGGCGAGCGATTATCTGCGGCTCGCGCACGACTACCACACCATTCTGATCGACCGCATTCCGGTGATGGATTACGCCGATCGAAATGCGGCCAAGCGCTTCATCTCGCTGATCGACACGCTCTATGACAATGGCGTGAAGCTGATGGCGTCCGCGGCAGCCGATCCAACCTCGCTCTATGTCGCGACCGAGGGCGTCGAGGCCAACGAGTTCAAGCGCACCTCCTCGCGCCTGATCGAGATGAGCTCGGAATCCTACCTGGCCTTGCCGCACGGGCGTAAGGATTCTTCCGCGAGCGGCTCGACGACGGGCCTGGTGGAAACCTGATCGTCATTCCGGGGCGCGGAGCGGCGAGCCCGGAATCCATACGCTGCGGCGGTCATTGTTTTGAAGTCTGGTTGACTACTTTCGTTCATCCAACGTCGGCCTGTGGTTATGGATTCTCAGGGGCGCAATTGCGCCCCATAGCTCGCGCTGCGCGCGCCCCGGAATGATGAAAGCTGGCATACCTGACCTAATTCAGGGCAGCGCTGCCAAATGGGCATGGCGCGACTTGAACCCTTGGGGCTAAAGGGATAACCACCCTTCCCGAAAGCCTCTCCCCTCCCTTACTCACTGCTCTCAAAGGACAGATTTCCCATGGCGCGCGACAAGATTGCCTTGATTGGCTCCGGTCAGATCGGCGGTACGCTGGCTCACCTCATCGGGCTGAAGCAGCTCGGCGACGTCGTGATGTTCGACATCGCCGAAGGCATTCCCCAGGGCAAGGCGCTCGATATCGCACAGTCCTCGCCGGTCGATGGTTTTGACTCGCACCTGGTCGGCGCCAATTCCTATGAGGCGCTCGACAACGCCAAGGTCTGCATCGTCACCGCCGGCGTGCCGCGCAAGCCCGGCATGAGTCGCGACGATCTTCTCTCAATCAATCTCAAGGTCATGGAGCAGGTCGGCGCCGGCATCAAGAAATACGCGCCCGACGCCTTCGTCATCTGCATCACCAACCCGCTCGATGCGATGGTCTGGGCGCTGCAGAAGGCGAGCAACTTGCCGCACAAGAAGGTCGTCGGCATGGCCGGCGTGCTGGATTCTGCGCGCTTCCGCTACTTCCTCGCCGATGAATTCAACGTCTCGGTCGAGGACGTCACCGCCTTCGTGCTCGGTGGCCACGGCGACACCATGGTGCCGCTGACGCGCTACTCCACCGTTGCCGGCATTCCGCTGCCCGACCTCGTCAAGATGGGCTGGACCTCGCAGGCGCGCATCGACGAGATCGTCGACCGCACCCGCAACGGCGGTGCCGAGATCGTCAACCTCTTGAAGACCGGCTCGGCCTATTACGCGCCGGCGGCTTCCGCGATCGCGATGGCGGAGAGCTATCTGAAGGACAAGAAGCGCGTGCTGCCCTGCGCCGCGTACCTGAACGGCGAATACGGCGTGAAGGACATGTATGTCGGCGTGCCCGTGGTGATCGGCTCCAAGGGTGTCGAGCGCGTGGTCGAGATCGACCTCGGCGGCAAGGACCGCGAGGCTTTCGACAAGTCGGTCGGCGCCGTGCAGGGCCTCGTCGATGCCTGCAAGAAGATCGCGCCCGACCTGCTAGGCCGCTGATTTCGTTCAACTAAGGGCCGGAGATCGGCCAGTTCGATCTTCGGCTTGTGCAGTTCTTGTGGTATATGGTATGCCAGCCACAGAACAGTAGCGGGGGCGATAACCTCCGCCGAATTAGGGTTGGGGAGGCGTCTCTCGATGAATATCCACGAATATCAGGCCAAAGCCCTGCTGAACGAGTTCGGCGTGTCGATCTCGAAGGGCGTGCCGGTGCTGAAGCCTGAGGATGCGGAGTCGGCGGCAAAGCAGCTCCCGGGCCCGATCTGGGTGGTGAAGAGCCAGATCCACGCCGGCGGCCGCGGCAAGGGCAAGTTCAAGGAAGCCAAGGCCGGCGACAAGGGCGGCGTGCGCATCGCCAAGTCGGCCGCCGAAGTCGCCGAGTTTGCCAAGCAGATGCTCGGCTCGACGCTGGTGACCGTGCAGACCGGTCCCGCCGGCAAGCAGGTCAACCGGCTCTACATCGAGGAAGGCTCCGACATCGACAAGGAGTTCTATCTCTCGATCCTGGTCAACCGCGAAACCTCCAAAGTATCGTTCGTGGTCTCGACCGAAGGCGGCGTGAATATCGAAGAAGTCGCGCATAGCACGCCGGAAAAGATCGTGACCTTCTCGGTCGATCCCGCCACCGGCATCATGGGCCATCACGGCCGCACGGTCGCGAAGGCGCTCAATCTCACCGGCGATCTCGCCAAGCAGGCCGAAAAGCTATCCGGCCAGCTCTATGCCGCCTTCATCGCCAAGGACATGGCGATGCTGGAAATCAACCCGCTGGTCGTCACCAAGCAGGGCCAGCTGCGTGTCCTCGACGCCAAGGTGTCGTTCGACGACAACGCCATGTTCCGGCATCCCGAGGTCGCCGCGCTTCGCGACGAGACCGAAGAGGACGCCAAGGAAATCGAGGCGTCGAAATACGACCTCAACTATGTCGCGCTCGACGGCACCATCGGCTGCATGGTCAACGGCGCGGGCCTCGCCATGGCGACCATGGACATCATCAAGCTCTACGGCATGGAGCCCGCCAACTTCCTCGACGTCGGCGGCGGCGCCAGCAAGGAGAAGGTCGCGGCTGCCTTCAAGATCATCACCGCCGACCCGAACGTGAAGGGTATCCTCGTCAACATCTTCGGCGGCATCATGAAATGCGATATCATTGCCGAGGGCGTGGTCGCCGCCGTGAAGGAAGTCGGCCTCAGCGTGCCGCTGGTGGTGCGGCTCGAAGGCACCAATGTGGAGCAGGGCAAGAAGATCATCCGTGACTCTGGCCTCAACGTGCTCCCGGCCGATGATCTCGATGACGCTGCGCAGAAGATCGTGAAAGCCGTCAAGGGAGGCTAGCGATGGCCGAGGACCGCCTCACCGCGCCGAAACCGCAGGAAGAGCACAAGCGGCTCGCGGTGTTCGCCGGTGAATGGACCGGCGAGGAGATGGTCTATCCGTCGCGCTGGAACCCCGGCGGTCCCGCTACCTCGCGCGTCAGCGCACGCATCGATCTCAACGGTTTCTACCTGATCCAGGACACCCGCCAGATGCGCGACGGCAAGGAAAGCTTCGCCACCCACGGCGTGTTCACCTACGACCGCGAGGACCGGCTCTACAAATTGTTCTGGTTCGATTCGCTCGGCTACTACCCGCCGTCGCCGGCCTCCGGCGGCTGGCAGGGCCAGCAACTGGTACTGGTGCGCGGCTCGCTGCGCGGCAATGCCCGCCACGTCTACGAAGTCATCGACGACAACAGCTACTCCATGAAAATCCAGTTCTCGCCTGACGCGGAAGGATGGGCTGACGTGCTCACCGGCGTTTACCGGCGCGTGCACTGACCTCCACTCCTGCATCCCGCGAAAGTCATCCCGACCATGTCCATCCTTATCGACAAGAACACCAAGGTCATCTGCCAGGGCTTTACCGGCAAGAACGGCACGTTCCACTCGGAGGCGGCGATCGCCTACGGTACCAAGATGGTTGGCGGCACGTCGCCCGGCAAAGGCGGCTCGAAGCATCTCAACCTGCCGGTGTTCGATACTGTCGCCGAAGCGCGGGCCAAGACCGGCGCGGATGCAACGGTGATCTACGTGCCGCCGCCGGGCGCGGCGGACGCGATCTGCGAGGCGATCGATGCGGAGATCCCGCTGATCGTCTGCATCACCGAAGGCATTCCGGTGCTGGACATGGTGAAGGTGAAGCGCTCGCTGTCCGGCTCGAAGTCGCGATTGATCGGGCCGAACTGCCCGGGCGTGATGACCGCGGGCGAATGCAAGATCGGCATCATGCCGGCCAACATCTTCAAGCCGGGATCCGTCGGCATCGTGTCGCGCTCGGGCACGCTGACCTATGAGGCGGTGTTCCAGACCACGCAGGAAGGCCTCGGCCAGACCACCGCAGTCGGCATTGGCGGCGACCCCGTGAAGGGCACCGAGTTCATCGACGTGCTGGAGAAGTTCCTGGCCGACGACAAGACCACGTCGATCATCATGATCGGCGAGATCGGCGGCTCGGCCGAGGAAGACGCCGCCCAGTTCATCAAGGACGAGGCCAAGCGCGGCCGCAAGAAGCCGATGGCCGGCTTCATCGCCGGCGTCACTGCGCCGCCCGGCCGCCGCATGGGCCATGCCGGCGCGATCATCTCCGGCGGCAAGGGCGATGCCGGTTCCAAGACGGCAGCGATGGAAGCCGCTGGTATCAGGGTATCGCCGTCGCCGGCGCGTCTCGGCAAGACGCTGGTGGAAGCGCTGCGCGGCTAGCACCAGACCTGCGGTCGACCTAGATAGACACCAAGGCTCCGGCAGTGCGGCCGGAGCCTTTTTCGTTCCGGAAAGCTCCTTGAGGGCACTTTTCAAAGATTTGAACCGAAGTTCGCCACTTGGTTCTTTTCGGCGCGAACATTTGGCGCAAATAGGGTAAAGGACTTTCCAACCCGTCAGCCTGTAATCAGGCCGGCCGCCGCGCCGTATTCCATGCGCGAAGCAAGAAAATCACCAGGACGCCATCATGTCTCGTCAGGACGCGAACGCCGCTTTTGCCCTTTCTTCCTTTTTGCAGGGCACCAACGCCGCCTATATCGACGACCTCTACGCCCGCTACGAGCAAGACCCGAATTCCGTCGATGCCGAGTGGCAAGAGTTCTTCAAGAGCCTGAAAGACAGCCCCGCCGACGTCAAAAAGAACGCCGAAGGCGCTTCCTGGGGACGCGATCACTGGCCACTGACGCCGCGCGACGAGCTGACCTCCGCACTCGACGGCAACTGGGCGCAGGTGGAAAAGGCGGTCGGCGTCAAGCTCGCCGCCAAGGCGCAGGCCAAGGGCGCCGACATCTCCGCCGCCGACGTGCATCAGGCGACACGCGATTCGGTGCGCGCGCTGATGCTGATTCGCGCCTACCGCATGCGTGGCCATTTCCACGCCAAGCTCGATCCGCTCGGCATCGAGGCGCAGCGCGACCGCGAGGAGCTCGATCCCCGCACCTACGGCTTTGTCGAGGCCGA
>Ga0187815_10000637_pt1 | contig 16734 bp, 16 predicted proteins | sample NC_S_5_FD_132962 | JGI IMG/M metagenome (GOLD analysis project Ga0187815, IMG submission 132962) | Wetland sediment microbial communities from Neuse River Estuary, North Carolina, USA - ASW-S_5 | ecosystem: Environmental > Aquatic > Freshwater > Wetlands > Sediment | place: USA: North Carolina...
ATGTAGTCCACGTCATCTGGTGTGCGGAACTGCTCGCCGGTTACGGCGATTGACTGGACTCGGTCGATGCGGTAGGCGCGGACTGCGCCCGCGCGGTGCGAGTGGCACAGTAGATACCAGCGGCCGTGCCGGACGACGACGGCCCATGGGTCGACGTCCTCCTGCCACTGCCTGCCAGCCTCGCTGCGGTAGCCGATGTTCACCCGGTGCTGCGCCGCGACGGCGGCGACCAGGGTGCTGGTGGTGTCGGTGCCCGGGCGCACGGCCCGGCGGTCGGGGGCGGCGCAGGCGTACTGGCGCATGGTAGCGGCCGGCCGGGCGACGTTTTCCGGCAGCGCCCGGAAGATTTTGCCCAGGGCGGCACCGACCGGATCGTCGGTGTCCGCGGCTGCGTGGCTGCCGTCGAGCACGGCCATGACCAGACCAAGGGCCTCGGCGGCGGTGAACACCAGCGGCGGCAGCCGGATGCCCCGGCCGGCCCGGTAGCCGCCGTAGGGGCCCGGGGACGACTCCACGGGGATGCCGGCCTCGCGCAGGATCGCGACGTAGCGGCGCGCGGCCCGGTCGGTTACGCCCAGCCGTGCCGCGAGTTGGCCGGCCGTGATGCCGGGCTGGGCCTGCAGCAGCTCCAGGACCCGGAGCGCTCGTCCGGTGGGACTCAGGTCGGTCTTCACGTAAGCAGGCTAACCAGGAAGCCGATCGTCCGGGACCGCGGCTATCGTCGGCGGCAGGAAACCGCGCTGATCACGCAGGGCAACCGTTTCATAGTGGGAAGGGAACTGACATGGACATCGTGCTGATCGCCGGCCTGTGGCTCGGCGGTTCTGCCTGGGACAGCGTTGCCGCCCGGCTCGAGGCCCGCGGCCATCGTGCCGTGCCGGTCACCTTGCCGGGACAAGGTGACGGCGCTACGTCGGCGACGCTCGCTGATCAGGTGGCGGCGGTAGTCTCGGCCGTCGATGCTGCTGCCGGGCGGCCCATGGTGGTGGGGCATTCCGCTGCGTGCACCCTGGCGTGGCTAGCCGCTGACGCCCGCCCCGGCAAGGTCAGCAAGATCGCGCTTATCGGCGGCTTCCCGTGCGCGGACGGCGAGCCCTACTTCAGCGGCCTTCCCATTCAGGACGGCGCGATGCCCTTCCCGGGTTGGAGCGAGTTCGAAGGGCCAGACTCCGCCGACCTGGATGACGCCGCGAGGCAGGCCTTCACCTCTGCTGCGATCCCGGTACCGGAAGGGGTCATTAGCGGGGTGATTAAGCTGGCCGACGATCGCCGCTATGACATCCCAGTGGTCCTGGTCTGCCCGGAGTTCACTCCGGTCCAGGCCAGGGAATGGATCGAGCGCGGCCAGGTCCCCGAGCTGGCCAAAAGCAAGGACCTCTCGTTTGCCGATATCGATTCCGGTCACTGGCCTATGATCAGCGCGCCGGCCGAGCTCGCGCGTGTCCTGGCGCTGGCGGCGGAGGAATCCTGAGCAGGCCGCGCGACGCACACGGGAGGACTGGCCATGCCATACACGATCCGGCCGCTCGACGCATCAACATGGGAAGCGTTCGCTGAGCTTGTCGATCGCAACAACGGGGTTTTCGGCGGCTGCTGGTGCATCGGCTTTCACTGCGAGACCACCAATGAGGCGCGGGGGCTGCCCGACCATCGCGCAGCCAAAGAAGATCGCGTCCGGACGGGCCGCGCCCATGCCGCGCTCGTTCTCGATGACGATGGCCTGGCGCAGGGCTGGTGCCAGTACGGCAGCCCCGGAGAACTCCCGGGCATCAAGCACAGGCGCGAATATGACAAGGACGCCCCGCCACGCCCAGACTGGCGGATCACCTGCATCTACGTCGATAAGAAGCACCGCGGCCGGGGCATCGCCCGGGCGGCGCTGGAAGGCGCGCTGGACCAGATCGCACACCTGGGCGGCGGGCTTGCCGAGGCGATCTCCGAGGTGACCGCCGGACGCCAGGCGCAGGGGCGCTTCCTGTTCAGCGCGACGGTCGAGCTTTTCGAGGACTATGACTTCACCAGGGTCCGCCAGGTCGGCAAGCACGCATGGATCGTCAGCCGCCTCATCCAGCCGACCTGAGCCCGGGCCACGTAGTCAGCAGCCCACCAGCGCCGCCTAGCGTGCAGAACGACCATTTCCGCGCGCCCTCGGCGGGGTCGGACGGATCGGCACCAGCCGTGCATAGATAGGCGGATCTCGGGCGGTAGCTGCAGCCAGCGGTTATGACACAGGGTGATAACCGCTCGGCAGCGTGAGTGACCTCCGGCCGGGACCGCTCGCGCTAAGTCAGAACCAGAGATGCCGGCGAGTGCTCGAACGTGCTGGATCCCGCGCACCAGCCAGCGTCGTCGTGGCACACCGGCAGCACCGGACAGGAGACGGGCAGGTTCAGCCGGACCGGCCCCGAATCGCGAGGTGTGGCGGCAGGGACGATAGCGAGGCGACCGTCGGGATCACCGGGATGGCGGCGCTTGACCGGAAATCCTGCTGTCCGATCGAACGGGGCTGGCCGGTCGATGCGAACCACGGTCTGCCGCTCCGCCCGCCACAGCACTCCTCCGCCGGCCCACTCGAAGACCAGGACCCGTCCGGACAGCGCCACGGTCAGCGCCGTGAAGCGGCGGCCGGCGGGCAGCCCCGCGAACCTCCGGCTCGACAGGGCGTGGAAGCCGCACGTGCACCCCGGATCGGGGGCGTCGTGAGCGCTTCGGACGCCCCGCAACCGGCACTCGGCCCTGGCGTCAGCCGGATAGCCGGGACCACCCGTCAGCGGGACGAACAGATCGCCCTTTTGCCGGGCCAGCTTGTGGGCCCACACCACCCACTGCCCGCTCACGGTCGTAGTCAGATGCCCGTCAAGTTCTTCGGGCAGGCCGGGCCGGATGTCAGTACCGGCGATGAAGTCCGCTACCAGGCAATCTCCGCTGCACATGGCGACCTCTTCTCTCCAGCAGCTAACCCGAGGGTAACCCCCTGACCGCAGAATCCAGCACCGAGATTCCGGACCGCGGCCACCGGCGCCCCAGATCCGGCAAGCCGCTCCGACACGGCACCGACGTCGCCGACCCCCTGGATCCGGACCGGGCCGACCGCCGATCACAAAATGTGAGCTGGCACATGAGGCGCAGGACGCTCTCCCTGCCGAATCGGTGCTCAGGGACCGTCAGGCGGATGCGTCGCTCACGGCGCTCAGATCAGCCATTCCAGTGCGCGGAGCGTGTCCTCGCGCGGCGTGCCTGCCTGGACTTGGTCACCTGGACGTGGCACGGCAATGCCCGGACGGTACCTGACGGGAAACGGATCCGGCTCGGCGGCCCTGCGCGGACTGCGTGACAGGCTGGAGGCATCCCGGCCGCACCCTGGACGGCGGCGGTGGCGCTGCGCGATCTGCGCGACGGTCCCGTAACTGTTATTCATCCTTCTGCGCTTACTGGTTATGTCGTTGCGACTCGCCGCCATGCGGCGGCGAACTACGGTTAGGCGCATGCAGGACCGTGAGCTCGTCGCGGCCATCGTCGCAGGCGACCAGGACGGGCTTGCCGAGGCGTACGACCGTTACGCGACGCCGCTTTACGCATACTGCCGGTTGATCTTGTCCGGCTCGCAGGCGCCGGGTGCGGCCGCTAGCGCCGTGGCGGACGCCTTTATCATCGCGGCCGTCAAGCTTCAGGGGCTCCGCGATCCGGACCAGCTTGGCTCCTGGCTGCACGCGGTCGCGCGGAACGAATGCCAGCGCCAGCTCGGGGCCGTCGGCGCGGTGGCCGCGACGGCGTGGAGCGCTGGACGGCCGCCGGAGGACGCGATGCCGGCCCTCTTTCCGCCCGCCGACCTGCGCGAGCAGGTGCTGAAGGTCTGCTCCGATACGACGCCAGCCGGGCGCGCTTACCGGGTCAGCGTGGCGTACCGCGCGGAGCCGTTCGGCCGGACGGGTTTCCCGAAGCCGATCGTCCCGGCCGGGCCGCGGTGGTGGCAGGAGGTCCGGCGGCATCCGGGGGCGGTCGCCGGCGTCGGGGCCGTGACTGCCGCGGTCGTGGCGGGCGGGATCGCCGTGCTGCTCCTCACGGGCGGTCCGCCCGGGGCCCGGGCCACTACCCTCGCGTTCGGCGGTCGCGGCTTCTCGACGCCGGGCGCGGCACCGGGCCCGCCGGGCGGGCGATCATCGCCAAGCGGCCAGCCCGCGCCTGCATCGGGCCGGCCGGCCGCGTCGGCGGATGAGCCCACGGCCGGGCGGACTACATCGCTGGGCACGTCTCGCTCCCCCGCGCCGCGGTCGGCCTCGGGGTCGCCGTCGCCGTCCCCCTCGCCGTCCCCCTCGCGGTCGCCGTCCCCCTCCCCGTCGCCCTCGCGGTCGCCGTCCCCCTCGCCGTCGCGGTCGCCGTCCCCCTCGCCGTCGCCCTCGCGGTCGCCGTCCCCCTCGCCGTCGCCCTCGCGGTCGCCGTCCCCCTCCCCGTCGCGGTCGCCGTCCCCCTCCCCATCGCCCTCGCGGTCGCCGTCCCCTTCGCCGGCCGCCATCCCCCTCCTCGTCACCATGATCTTCGCCTCTGCCTACCCCGGCGCGCCGCGAGCTGGGCCGAACCAGCTGGTGCTGTTCGCCGTCAAGGGCAAGTCGGCCAGCAGACGTTCATCCTGACCTTTGGTTGGTCGAGCCGAGGCGCGGCAACCCCTGGTCGGCGGCACCGCGGACCTGGCGCGTCCCAGTATGAACGGGCTGCTGGTTGCCCCGGCGATCCGGCCGCACTGGCCACCGCGATCAGCCAGATCCTCACCGACCCCGCCAAGGCCGCCCGATGTCAGCCGCCGCGCAGAGGACCGCAGCTGCCTACGCCTGGCCCGACCTGGCCCGCCAAGTGCCGAAGATTTACTGGCAGGTCACCGGTCGGCGGCACCGGGCTCCCAGACACCGCCGCCCCCCACTGGACAGCCACCTCCTTGACCGCAGCCCAGCTGACATCAGCACCGAACGGCAACTTGAAGCCCTTCAACTGACAATGACCAGAGCTGACGAGACACAGAACCTGCCGGGTCACGTGTGATACGGATGGGGTTCGGCCACCGAACATGATTTCAGCGCCAGCGACGAGCCCGGCCATCGCGTCGGTCTATACGTCAATCGCTGCGTCCGATCACAGAAGGAGTCGTGATGCCCCGCACTCGGGTCCACAACATGAATATCTCCCTCGACGGCTACGCCGCCGGCGAGCATGTGACGTTCGACGCCCCGATTGGCGGCGCCGAGCGGCTGTTCAAGTGGTTCGACGGCCGGGTAATCCATGGCGTCGATAAGGCGGATGCCCCCGTCACGCTGGACCGTGCCCTAACCAGCATGTGGAGCCAGGGCATCGGGGCCGAGATCATGGGACGTCGCAAGTTCGGTCCCCAAGTTGGCGATTGGCCCGACGACGGGTGGCGGGGCTGGTGGGGCGACGAACCGCCATTCCAGACGCCAGTGTTCGTCATGAGCCACCACCCGCACCCGACGATTGATTTTCCCAACGGGACGAGCTTCCGGTTCGTGGATGGGCCGCCGGACGAGGTGCTTCGCCTAGCCCAGGAGGCTGCAGGTGGTCACGATGTCCGCATCGGCGGAGGACCCTCGACCGTGCGTCAGTTCCTCCAGGCCGACCTGGTCGACTTCATGCACTTGGTGATCGTGCCGATAACTCTCGGGCGCGGCGTATCGTTCTGGGAGGGATCAAGCGGCGTCGAAGACCGCTTCACCGTCGAGTCGGTCACCTCGCCTAGCGGTCTGACTCACCAGCTGTGGAACAGGAACCGGGCGGCGCCTGCAACGTAAGCGGTGACCATATAGGTAGCGTGCCGGTCCAGGCTGCCGCGGGCCCGGTCATGACGGATCGTGGTCCGCGGATCGGCATGCGAGGCGGCCTCTTGCACGTGGCGCAGAGGCACTCCCGCGTCGAGCGCGGCAGTGATGAACGCGAGCCTGAGTGTGTGAGGCGTGACGGTCTTGCCGCTGCCGGCGCGGCGGGCGACCTTACGGGCGATCCGCCCGGCGCCATGCCGGTCCAGCCGCCGCCCTCCGGCGGCCAGGAACACGGGCCCTTCGGTGCGCTCACCGATGGCCAGGTCAATCGCCCGGGCAGTACGCGGCGCCATCGGGATGTTCACGACCTGGCCGCCCTTCCGGGTGATGGTCAGGGTCCGGTGCCCCCGCTCGAGGGCCAGCGGAGGCTTCTGCGCCCTGGCCAGACGCACGACCGAGGTTGCCTCATCGCAATCGCGTCCGGTTCCGGCTAACCAGGTGCGCTCACTGCCGGCATGATGCCTTGAGTAAGGTGGTAAATACTGTCCGTAATCGGAGGTGTTCGGTGAGGGACGTGCGAGTCTTGCTCGTGGAGGACGATGAGCTCAACCAGGCACTGGTGCGGGCCATCTTGGCCCGGTCCGACAACCCGGTGCTGCACGGGGCGCAGGTGGTGACGGCGGGGAACCTGGCGCAGGCGCGGGCGGCCCTGGCGGCCGGCGCAATCGACATCGTGCTGCTGGATATGGGGCTGCCCGACGGCAGCGGCCTGGACCTGGCCGCCGAGCTGCAGCGCCATGGTGACCAGGTGCCCCCGGCGGTGATCGCGCTCAGCGGTGCCGCCGCGGAGCGGCGCGAGGCCGCGCTGGCTGCCGGGTGCGTGGCGGTACTGGGCAAGCCCTATGGCGCGGCCGAGCTGGCTGCTCTCCTCCTGGCACACCTGCCGGTCAGGCACGAATAGTAAGATCTTGAGCACTTTCAGTAGCTGGACTGGCGCGCGCCAGGCTAGAGGGGAGGCCGGCAGATGGGGGGACCAGCGGACGGGAGCTCAAGACAGCAGGAACACCCGCACCCGGCCGTGGACTTCCGGGTGCTGTTCGAGGCAGCCCCGGGATCGTACCTGGTGCTGGACCCTGACCTGGTGATCGTCGCGGTCAGCGACGCTTACCTGCAAGACACCATGACCAGCCGGACCGCCCTCGTCGGCACGGGGATCTTCGACGCGTTCCCTGACAACCCCGATGATCCGGAAGCGACCGGCGTGGCGAACTTGCGCGCGTCGCTGGATCGGGTCCGGCGCAACCGGGTCCCCGACACGATGGCGGTGCAGAAGTACGATATCCGGCGCCCCGAGTCCGAAGGCGGCGGGTTCGAGCTCCGGTACTGGAGCCCGGTGAACATTCCGGTGCTGGGACCTGGCGGCAAGCTCACTCACATCATCCACCGGGTGCAAGATGTCACCGACTATGTCGCGCTCCAGCAACGCCAGGCCGAAGGCCGACAGCTCACGCAGGCGCTGCAGACGCGGGCCCGGCAGATGGAGGCGGAGATCCTGGCCCGCTCGCAGGAACTGCAAGACGCCAACAAGGCGCTGCGAGCTGCCAATGAGGCCAAGAACGAATTCCTGTCCCGGGTCAGCCATGAGTTGCGCACCCCGCTGAACGCCATCCTCGGGTTCGGCGAGCTGCTCAGCCTCGGCGACATATCCCCCCAGCACAGCGACTGGGTCACGATGATGCTCAAGGCCGCCCGGCATCTACTCATGCTCTTGGATGAGGTGCTCGACATCTCCCGGATGGAAACCCGGAACCTGTCCTTGTCCATGGAAGCGATACCCGTCCAAGCCCTCATCGCCGACACGATCGAACTGGTCCGCCCGCTGGCCACCGCGCATGGCGTGCACCTCGACCCCGGGTCGGCAGCGGCCGACTCCCACGTACACGCCGACCGCCAGCGCGCCCGGCAGGTCCTGCTCAACCTGCTCTCCAACGCCATCAAGTACAACCATCCCGGCGGCACGGTCACCGTCACCACCAGCGAAGAACCCGGGGAGCGAATGCGCATCGCCGTCGCCGACACCGGCCGCGGCATCACCGAACAAGACATTGCCCGGCTGTTCGCCCCCTTCGAACGGCTGGATGCGGCCCAGGCCGGGATCGAGGGAACCGGGCTGGGCCTGGCGCTCTCCCGCCAGCTCGTCGAGGCCATGGATGGCACCACCGGCGTGACCAGCGCCCCCGGAGTGGGCAGCGTGTTCTGGATCGAGCTGGCCATGGCCGAGCCGGCCGCGGTATCGCAGAAGGCCATCGCCCGCGACACCGTCACCGCCAGCCGTCCCTACACCTCCGCCAAGACCGTCCTGTACGTGGAGGACATGGTCGAGAACGTCCGGCTGGTCGAGCAGATCCTCAAGCACCGGCCATCGGTCACCCTCATCCCGGCCATGCTCGCCGGCGTGGCCCTCGACCTGGCCCGCCAGCACCATCCCGACCTCGTCCTGCTGGACCTCCACCTGCCCGACATGCCCGGCGAGGAAGTCCTGCGCCGCCTGCGGGCCGACCCGGCCACCCGAGGCGTCCCCGTGGTCATCCTCAGCGCCGACGCCACCAAGCATCACATCACGGAGCTCCTGGCTGCCGACGCCGACGCCTACCTCACCAAGCCGATCAGCGTACGGGCCCTCCTCCAGACCATCGACCAAACACTCGGCCAGCAGCCCAGCCTGCCCGGCCCGGCACCGGCCGGCCTGGACCACGGCACCACCAAAGGACCAGGCGGGCGCCAGCCCGCATGATGCCGGTGGCGGCCCATCCCGCCGCGCGCCACGGGTTACCGCATCACCGCTTCCACGCAGTCACGATCGCGGATGGGGGCGCGAGGGGTTCGGACGGACACACGAGCACGCGCGGCGCCGCGCAGATACCCCGCTCGGGCGCGGCGTCGGCGGCAAGCTCGGCAACCAGGCGCGCCGCGCACAGATAGGAGCATCGGCTACTTGCGCTTATCGGCAAGACTGCCGATAACCCGGACGTGCGGTTCGGGGTCGTCGCCCCCCTCAGAACTGACCTGCCGGCGTGGCGAGACCAGGTGCGCCGTATCGCCGACAGCGGTTTTTCGACACTCCTGATGCCCGACGTGCCGCAGTGGCAGCCGGCGCCCGGACCCACACTGGCTGTCGCGGCGACTCTCGCCGACCTGCGGGTAGGTACGTGGGTGTATGCGGCTCCACTGCGCATGCCCTGGAGTATGGCGTGGGAGGCGCACTCACTGTCGGTGCTCACCGAGGGTCGCTTCGAGATGGGCATCGGCCGACGCGCTCGCTCCTGTCGTCGCCGAGCTGACCGGCCATTGACCCGTCGCTGAAATTCCGTCGTGACACCGCCGGGCGGGCATCCAGCCGGCGCGGATTAGATCGTCGCGTAACGTGCCGGTATGACCTGGATGGCGGCCGTTGACACGGAGCTGACCGGCGGGCAGGACCGGGACCGGCCCGGCATCGCGTGGCCTGCGTGAAGCCTGCTTCCGCCGCAGCCGTCTCGAAAACCAGGCGCGGCCCGTTCGCTGACCTGCCGCGTGAGGCCGCGATCTTGTCCGCGGTGTCGTTCACCGTGGCGCTCGGCTACGGGATCGTGGCGCCGGGCATCCCCGCCTTCGCCCGCCAGTTCGGTGTCGGCGTCGCCGCCGCGGCGAGCGTGATCAGCGCCTTCGCGCTGATGCGGGTCGCGTTCGCATTGCCGGCCGGCCGGCTGGCGGACCGGTTCGGCTCCCGGCGGGTGATGGCGATCGGCATCGCCGTCGTCGCGGTCAGTAGCATGCTGGCCGGATTCTCCCGGTCGTTCGCCCAGCTACTGGTGCTGCGCGGCGTGGGCGGACTTGGCTCGGCCATGTTCTCGGTGAGCGCCCAGGCGCTGCTGCTGGCCAGCGTGCCGGCCGGCCAGCGGGGCCGGGCCAGCGGCCTGTATACCGGCGGGTTCCTGCTCGGCGGGATCACCGGCCCGGCGCTCGGCGGGGTGGTCGCCGCCTGGTCGCTGCGCGCGCCTTTCTTCCTGTACGCCGCGCTGCTCGTGGTGCCGGCGGTGATCGCCACGGTCGCGCTCGGGCCGGTGGCGCGCCCAGTGACCCCGCGGGCCACCGCCAGTCCGCGGGAGAGCCTGACCGTGCTGGGCGGGGCGCTGCGCAACCGTGCCTACCGGGCGGTCGCAGCAGTGAACCTGGCCGACGGCTTCGCCGTGCTCGGCATCCGCGGCGCAATCATCCCGCTGTTCGTCCACGACTCGCTGCACCGCACGGCGACCTGGACGGGCATCGGGTTCCTGGTGTTCGCGGCCCTGAACGCGGCGGCGCTGCTGCCCGCCGGCCGGGCGGCGGACACGCTCGGCCGGCGGCCAGTCATGGTGGCGGGCTGCGCCATCTCGGCGGCCGGGCTGCTGCTGCTCGCCGTGCTACCCGGCCTGTGGGCGTACCTGGGCGCCCTCGCGGTAGCCGGCGCCGGGTCCGGGCTGCTCGACGTCGCGCCGGCCGCCATGCTCGGCGATGTGCTCAGCGCACAGGCCCGCCAGGGCGGCATCCTGGTCGCGTTCTTCCAGATGGCGGGCGACGCCGGCACGGTGACCGGGCCGGTCGTGGCAGGCCTGCTGGTGGACGGCGCGTCGTACCCGGCGGCGTTCGGCCTGGCCGGAGGCGTCCTTGCCGCCGCCGCCCTGCTCGCTCTCCGAACCCCGGAACGTCATAGCGACCGGGGTACCTCGCCACCGCCGGCGTGAGTTGAGCGTTCCTGAAGGTCGCTGGGCGCGCACCGTTCCCGCCGTTGCAGAACCCCAGTCCGCTACCGGGAGATGGCTGGCGGCCGACAGCCTTGACTCTCACCTTGGGGGAGCCCGCACACTCATCTTGCCGGGCCGGATCGGCCCGGCGACGAGGGAGTCAGCGTGAAAGAAATCAGCATCGGGGAGTTCGCACGACGGTCCCGCCTTTCGCTGAAGGCACTGCGCCTCTACGACGAACGCGGGGTGCTGGTGCCTGCGCGCGTCGATCAGGTGTCTGGCTACCGCTACTACGACACCGCCCAGCTCGACGACGCACGCCTGGTCGTGATGATGCGCCAGCTGCAGTTGCCGCTGGCGGCGGTCAGGGAGCTGCTCGCGTGCGATCCAGCCGAGGCGGCGACGCGTATCGCCGAGCACTGGCGCGACGTCGAGGCGGCCCACGACGCGCGGCGCGAGCTCGCCGACTACCTCGTCAGCCGATTGCGCGGAGAGAGGTCCGTCATGTACGAAGTCGCCACCCGGGAGATACCCGAGCGGAGCCTGCTCTGCTTGAAGCGCGAGGTCAGCGAGCAGGGGCAATGGGCGTTCGGCAAGGAGTTCATCGGGATCTGGCGCAAGCGCCCGCTCCCGCTGATGGAAGGACGGGCAGGCGCGTTCTTCTGCATCTGGTGGAGCCACCCGAGCGCTGACAGCGACGGTCTGATCGAATGGTGCAGGCCGGTTCCCGCGGAGGAAGCGCACACGCTCGCGGAGCGCTATCCCGAGCTCACGTTGCGAACCGAGCCGGCGCATACCGAGGCGTTCGCCACGCTGCCAGGTTGGGGTGGTGGGTCTCAAGCAGCGGCGGTGCACCACTGGCAGCTCGCTTTCGAGTCACTGGGAGCCTGGGTCCAGGAGCAGGAGCGGGAGCACGCGGATGAGCCGGAGCCGCGTCTTGCCCTCACGGACGAAGACCTCGGCATCCGCACCACCTATCTCGCAACCCCAGGCATGACCGCGGCGACCATCCCTGACGACTACTGCGACCTCGCCGTCCCGTTCACGGTCGAGCGATGATCGAGGCCCACGGCCTGGTCAAGCGCTACGGCTCCACGATGGCCGTCGACGACCTGTCTTTCTTTATCCGGCCCGGCCTGGTCACCGGTTTCCTCGGCCCGAACGGCGCCGGGAAGACCACCACCATGCGGATGATCCTGGGCCTGGACGCGCCGACGCAGGGCTCGGTCACCGTGGGCGGGCGCAGCTACCGCGACCTGCCGGCCCCCATGCGCGAGGTGGGCGCCCTGCTCGACGCCAAGGCGCTGCACGGCGGCCGCCGAGCCCGCGACCACCTGCTGTGCCTGGCCCGCAGTAACGGCATCCCGCGCAGCCGGGTGGACGAGGTGCTGCGCATCGTCGGTCTGGAGGGCGTGGCCAGGCACCGGGCGAAGGGTTTCTCGCTGGGCATGGGCCAGCGGCTCGGCATCGCCTCGGCGCTCCTCGGAGACCCGGCCGTGCTCATCTTCGACGAACCGGTGAACGGCCTGGACCCCGACGGCATCTGCTGGGTCCGGACCCTCATGCGGGCGCTGGCCGCCGAGGGCCGCACCGTGCTGGTCTCCAGCCACCTGATGAGCGAGATGGCCCTGACCGCCGATCACCTGCTGGTGATCGGCAAGGGCCGGCTGATCGCCGATGCCAGCGCGGAGGAGTTCGTGCGGTCCAGTTCCCGGCAGTCGGTACACGTCCGCACCCCTCAGGCGGCCGAGCTGGCCGCCCGCTGCCGCCAGGCCGGCGCAGGAGTCCGGGCCGGGACCAGCTCCGACGTCATCGAGATCACCGGGATGGACAGCGCCGCGGTGGGCAGGCTGGCCGCCGCCCATGGCGTCGTCTTGTCCGAGCTCATCCCCGTCAAGGCCTCGCTGGAGGAGGCGTTCATGGAACTGACCCGAGACAGCGTGGAGTACCAGGCGGCCGGGGCGCCCCGATGACCGGCGCCACGATCGCCCGCACCGGCCCGGACCACCGGGCGGCCTACCGTCCAGCCACCTTCGGCGACGTGCTGCGCTCGGAGTGGACCAAGCTCCGTTCGGTCCGGTCGACGTTCTGGGCGCTGACCGTGACCGTCGTGCTCGGCATCGGCCTGGGGGCCGTCATCAGCGCGGCCGCCGCCCACGGCTACGCCAAGAGCAGCGTCTCCGGCAAGCTGAGCTGGGACCCGACCGCGGTCAGCCTGGACGGGATAGGCATCGCCACGCTGGCCATCGCGGTACTCGGGGTGCTGGCCATCAGCTCCGAGTACTCGTCGGGGATGATCCGCACCAGCCTGATCGCCGTCCCGAAGCGAGGCCGGATACTGGCCGCCAAGTCGCTGGTCTTCGCCATGGTCACCTTCGTCGTGGGCGAGGTCACCAGCTTCACGGCGTTCTTCGCGGGCCAGGCCCTCATCAGCGGCCATGCCCCCCACGCGGCGCTCGGCGATCCCGGGGTAGCCCGGGCGGTGGTGGGAGCGGGGCTGGCCCTGACCGCCCTGGCGGTGCTCAGCGTCGCCGCGGGAACCTTGCTCCGGCACCCGGCAGCCGCCATCGCCGCCATGATCGCCGTCCTGTTCGTCCTGCCCGGGATCGCCCAGGCGCTGCCGGACTCGTGGCGGAACCCGGTCACCGAGTTCTGGCCGACCCAGGCCGGGGGCCAGCTCGCCAGCGTCCACCACGCCGCCCACACCCTGCAGCCCTGGCCCGGCTTCGGCGTGATGTGCCTGTTCGTCGCCATCGTGTACGCCATCGCCTGGACGCTGCTGGACCGCCGGGACGCATGACGGCGGTCAGGGCGCGTCGCCAGACCCACCTTGGCCGCCGGGGTTTACCCGGGCACCATGGGCACATGACCGATCGCGCGATCGTGAGCCAGTGGCTGGCAGGTTATGAGGCGGCGTGGCGGGCGCCTGGCACCGAGGGCCTGGCGGGAATCTTCACCGACGATGCCAGGTATCTTCAGTCCCCCTACGCGGAGCCCGTGGTCGGTCTGGGCGCGATCGGTCGGATGTGGGAGCAGGAGAGGGATGGTCCGGGTGAGACCTTTACCCTCGCCTGCGAGATTGTGGCGGTCGATGGTGATACGGCGGTGGTGCGGGTCGAGGTTCGGTACGGCGATCCGGTCCGGCAGGAGTACCGCGACCTGTGGGTGATGCGGCTGGGTAACGATGGCCGGTGCGGGTGGTTTGAGGAGTGGCCGTACTGGCCTGAGCGCCCTTACCAGGTCGAAGACCATTCCTCGTAGCGTCGGCGCGGTGGCGGCTGCGCCCGCCCGGGCCTGGGTCTACGATCTTGTGACTGGCGGGTGATCACTTCGCCGGTTCCGGCACGAGGGGAATCATCGATGGCGCTGTACATGTACCAGGCCTCCTATACGGCAAAGTCGATGGCGGCTCAGCTCAAGGATCCGCAAGACCCGGTGGAAGCGATCAGGTCGGCGCTGGAGGACGTGGGGGCCACGATCGTGGTGGCTGGCTTTCCGTTCGGCGAGTACGACATGCTCGTCGTGTACGAGGCACCCGATGACATGACCGCGGCCAGCGTCGCCATGGCCATTGCGGCCGCGGGCGAGGTCAAGTCGGCGAAGACCACGCGGGTGCTCAGTGGGCAGGAATGGGTCGAGTCGTTGCGCAAGCGGCACATTGTCAACTCCCGGAAGGCGCCTTAGCGTTCCCGACGGGGAGCACCTCGAACGCTGGGTGTTTGGGCGCGATGGCGCGGATCTGGTCGTCGCTGGAGTCCGGCCCGGTTCCCTCGAAGAAGATCCCGACCTCCGCCTTCCACCTCTTCAGGTAGGCGCGCAACACCGGGACCTTCTCCTCGTCGGTGAGTTCCCGGCCGCGGAAGCCCTCGGCGCGCCTGCCCACCCGCAGCTCGCCGCTGCCGACGGCGCGTAGGTTGCGCACCCACTGCGTTTCGCCGCGGGGGGCGACGAGGTAACGGCGGCCGTCGTAGGTGAGCAGGTTCACCGGCGTGGTACGCCACTGGCCGCTCGTCCGGCCCTTCACCGCCAGGACTCGCGAGCCGAGAACGCTGATGCCTTGCCGGGTCAGCACTGCTACCACCCGGTTGAAGACGTTCCGCGTGAACCATCCGGGCGCACGGTAATAATCGGCCATATCGCCAGACTAGCCAGGGCAACGTTGGTCGTTCGCTGAGGCCCGTTACGACAGCCACCGGAAGATCCGCGGGCCTAGGCGGGCTAGCGGCTCGACTAGCTGGCGTTCCTCGTAGGACAGGTGAGACAGGAGCGCGTCGGTGAGCAGGTCCACGGCGGCCTGGACCTCGCTGATGGCGGCCGGATCGCGCACCATCGAGACCAGGGCGCTGTCGATCCTGGTGAGGATCCCGGCGATCGCCTCGTGCTCCTCGCTCAGCCGGGCGACGACGGGGGCGAGACGGCTGTCGGCCCGCCGCAGGTCGGGAAACATCGCGGTGTCCTCCAGCGTGTGGTGCATGCCGACGAAGCGGCAGTAGCTCTGGCAGTAGGCGCCCAGCGTCCACTCGTTCTGCTTGACGGTCAGCGCGTTGATCGCGGAGCGCGCCGCGCCGGGGTCGAGGCTGCCGGCCGCCACCTGGACGATCATGTCGCGCAACTGGGTGAGCTCGCCGCGCAGGTGATCGTGCACGCGGATCAGGTCGCGGGCGAAGGCCCGGCCCTCGTCGGTGTAACGGGCGGTAGCCTCGCGCGGCGGGCCGGCCGGGCGGGCTGACTCGTCCCAGACGGTCGCAGGGCTGATCCGCCGCCCGCTGTCTGGGGTCGGCCTGACGCCGAGGTCCTGGTCGGCGGCCTGCGGGATCGCGGCGGACCCGTGCGGGGTGGCCGTCACATGCTCATCGGGTGTCGCGGGGCCGGACTGGTGCCGCTCGCGCTCCACCCGTTCGCGCACCGCCGGGGCTACCTCCTGGGCGAATAGCTCCAGGTCCGCGGGCGCGTCACCCGTCAGGATGAATCCGCTGATGCCCTCGGTGAGCGCGAGCTCGGCGAGTTGCTCCGCCCAGACTTTCGGCGGGCCCTGCAGGAAGCCGCCGTCCGGCGTATCGAATGACCCCGCGAGGTTGTACAGCCGGCGGATCGCGCCCGGCGGGCGGCCCGCGGCGGCCGCGGCCTCGTCGATGATCTCGTTCATCCGGGTGAGCTGCTCCGGCGGCGCGTACGGCGCGCTGGGCAGCCAGCCGTCGGCCAGCTCGCCGGTCAGCTGGAGCATGCGCGGCTTGTAGGAGCCGAGCCAGATGCCGACCGGGTGCACGGGGAACGGGCCGGGCCGCGCCCCGGCCAGCCGGTAATGGTCGCCCGTGAGCTTGACCCCTCGGCCCGGCGTCCACAGGGCCCTGATCACCGCGATGGCCTCGCGCAGTGCGGCGACCGCGTCGGCCGGGCTGCGCCGCGGACCGCCCATCGCCGCGATCGCGTCCCAGAACCCGCCTGCCCCCAGCCCGAGCTCCGCCCTCCCGCCGCTGAGAATGTCCAGGCTCGCCACGGCGCGGGCGAGCACCGCAGGTGGCCGGAGCGGCAGGTTCGCCACGTTCGGGAACACGCGGACCCGCGACGTGCGGGCGGCGATCACCGACAGGAGCGTCCAGGTGTCGAGAAAGGCCGGCTGGTACGGGTGGTCCTGCGCGCTCACCAGGTCGAGGCCGAGCTGCTCGGCGCGCGCGGCCAGCCGCAGCGTCGTCTCGGCCTGCTCGGCGGCCGGGGTCAGGAAGCAGCCGAACAGCAGGTCGTGACCGTAATCCGGCATCCGCGTCCCTCCGTCGGATTAGTCTGTCTGGAAGACAATATAGTCAACAGATTATCTGTTGCGCACATCGTATGATGAGGGCATGACGTCAGCGCCCGCACCGCCCGGGACCCCGGACCGGGTGTCCGACGACCTCGGCTGGGCACTCGCCGTGGTGTTCCGCGGGTACGTCAAGGCCGCGGACGCGGTGGCGGAGGGCCTGCCCGGCGGCCACCGGGCCTACCAGATCCTGTCCGCGGCGGCCCGCGATGAGCCAGGCAGCCAGGCGGCGCTCGCGCACTTGCTCGGCATCGACCGGACCGTGATGACCTACCTGCTGGATGACCTAGTGCGCGCTGGCCTGGTCGAGCGCCAGCCGGATCCGGACGACCGGCGCAACCGCCGGGTCGTCCTGACCGCTCACGGCCGGGACGTGCTGGCGAACCTGGACGAGCGATTCCGCCGGGCCGAA
>Ga0187815_10000638_pt1 | contig 16730 bp, 14 predicted proteins | sample NC_S_5_FD_132962 | JGI IMG/M metagenome (GOLD analysis project Ga0187815, IMG submission 132962) | Wetland sediment microbial communities from Neuse River Estuary, North Carolina, USA - ASW-S_5 | ecosystem: Environmental > Aquatic > Freshwater > Wetlands > Sediment | place: USA: North Carolina...
CGCGGGTACCAGCGCTGGCCGCTCTGGGTGTCCGCCACCGGCTGGCCGCAACCCCAGGAAATGCCCCAGTCGGCGAACGCGTTCGCGCGGCGGCGCGCCTTGGGTTGTTGCGCCTTGTCGCGCAGGCGCGCGCCGATCACCAGCTGTCCGGGGTAGGCGGCGGCGGCGGCCGTGATGCGCGGGATGTCGGCCGCCAGGTGCTGGCCGTCGCCGTCCATCGTCAGCACGGCCTCGCAGCCCTGGCGCAGCGCCTCGCGGAAGCCGTCGCGCAGGGCCTGGCCCTTGCCCTGGCGGTGGTCGTGGCGCAGCACCGTCACCGGCAGCGTGGTCAGGATCTCCGGCGTGCGGTCGTCCGAACCGTCGTCGACCACGATCACGGGCACGTTCAGCGCCAGCACCGACTCGACCACGCCACGGATCGCCGCCTCCTCGTTGAGGCAGGGGATCAGCACGCACCAGCGGGGCAGGGCAGCGTTCACGCAGCAGGCTCCACGTCGATCAGCAGGTCCAGCGCAGCAGCGAGCCCGAGCCGGCAGCGGCCGCCGGCCTCGGCCAGCCGCGCCAGCAGCGGCAGGGCGGCGGCGGCGGGATTGCCTGCCGCCACGTCGGCCAGCGTAGCGGGCGGCGGCGTGGACGACGCGTGATCCGCAGGCAGCTCCAGCCGCAGCCGCGCCCGCGTGGTCGCGCCTGCGTCCGGCGCAAGCAGCAGCGCACAGCCGAAGGGGCGGTCGCAGCCGGTCATTTCCAGCAGCGGGCCCTGTCCCGCGATGTCGCTGCACACCAGCAGCACCGGGCGCTGCTCGGCCAGCGCCTGGGTGGATACCTCCAGCAGCGCGGCGGCAAAGCTGCGGGTGCCTGCGCAGACCGCGCTGGACGGCGCACGGCAGCCGGTGGCGATGGTCCAGTAGCCGGCTGGCGCGTTGTGCACGGAATGGTGGAAGCGGGTGGGCGAGAGCTCGGCAGGTGTGCGCGCGAGCGTGGCGCAGATCGCGTCGGTGGTCGCCTGGTCGCCATGCGCCGAAGCGAACACGCAGGCCAGCGTGCCGGGATCGCGGCCGCTCATCGCCAGCGCCTGGCCGGCGACCTCCACCGCGAGGCGCACGCTTTCCGGGGCCCGGCGCCGCTCGTTCGCCGGCAGCAGCGCGGCGGCAGGCGCTCCGGCTGCGGCTGGCATGTCGCCGCCGAGCCGGGCGCACAAGGCGGCGAAGTCCGCGAGTTGCGGCGACCACAGCCCGATGCCCTCGACGTGCAGTTGCATGTGGCTCATGGTGCACGCCCGAACACGAGGCAGACGTTGTTGCCGCCGAAGCCGAAGGAATTGCTGAGTGCCACGTCGACGCGCCGCGTCTCCCCCTGCCAGGCGAACTGCGGTCCGCAGGCGGGATCGGGCGCGACGGTGCCGAGGTTGCCGGGCACGAAGCCGTACTCGATCGCCTGCAGCGCGATGGTGGCCTCGACGATGCCCGCCGCACCCAGCGTGTGTCCGGTGAAGCCCTTGGTCGAACTCGCGCGCGTGGTCGCGGGGAAGCGGCGCGCCAGCAACGCGGCTTCCATCGCGTCGTTCTGGCGGCTTGCGGTGCCGTGCAGGTTCACGTAGCCGACTTGCGCGGCGTCGAGGCCGGCGCGGGCCAGTGCCGCGTCCAGTGCCAGCTCCGCGCCCTGGCCGTCGGGGTGCGGCGAGGACATGTGCCAGGCGTCGCTGGCCTCGCCGTAGCCGAGCAGGCGAGGCGCCTGCGGCGCGGCGTCGGCATGCTCCAGCAGTGCGAAGCCGGCCGCCTCGCCGATCGAGATGCCGTCGCGTGCCGCGTCGAACGGCCGGCAGGCGGCGGGCGAGATCAGCTCCAGCGCGTTGAAGCCGAACAGCACGCTGTCGCAGAGGCTGTCCACGCCGCCGACCACGGCCGCGTCGGCGAGGCCCAGCGCAAGCAGGCGCGCGGCGCTTGCAAATACCTTGGCGCTGGACGAGCAGGCGGTGGAAATCGTCAGGGAAGGGCCTTCCAGCGCCAGCGCGGCGGCGACGAACGCGCTCAGCGAATCCGGCGCGTGCAGCGCGGGGCGGCGCAGATCGGCGGGAAAACGGCCGGCGCCATCGAGCCGGCGGTATGCCTCCTCGGTGGCGCCGATGCTGGCGGTGGAAGTGCCCAGCAGCAGCGCCACGCGGCGCGCGCCGTAACGTACGCGCGCCGCCTGCACACGGTCGAGGAAACCGTCCTGCCGCAGGCCCAGCCACGCGAGACGGTGGTTGCGGCAATCCCAGCCGGCCAGCGCGGCCGGCAAGGCATCCGCCTCGACGTCCGCCACGCGGCCGATCCAGCCCAGCCGCGGCGCGCTGCCGAAATCGTTGGGGCGCAGGCCGCCGCGGCCATGTCGCAGCGCATCGTGCTGGGCTTGCAGCCCGCAACCGAGCGCGGAGCTGACCGTGCAGGCGCTGACCGCGAGCGGGCGCATCGGTGTCATCATCGCGCCAGCGTAGCGAGCGGCCCCTGTCCTGCCTAGCGTGGGGGCGGTCGCGCGTTCAGCTGCGGCGGCGCTTGATACGGGGCGGGATCGCGCGGCGCCGTGCCGCAGCGGTGGCGAAGTCCGCTGTTGCTAAGCTGGCATCGATGCCCATGGAGCCACTGCGATGAGCGAACAGGCCGACCGAGCCGAAACTTTCCTGCGCGAACTGCAGGACCGCATCTGCGGCGCGCTCGAACAACTCGACGGTTCGGCAGCTTTCGTCGAAGATGCCTGGACACGCGCGGCGGGCGGCGGCGGCCGTACCCGGGTGCTGCGTGACGGCGCGCTGTTCGAGCAGGCCGGCGTGAACTTCTCGCGCGTCAGCGGCCACCCGTTGCCGCCCAGCGCCACCGCGCACCGGCCCGAGCTCGGCGGCGGCAGCTTCGTCGCCACCGGCGTGTCGCTGGTGCTGCATCCGAAAAATCCCTACGTGCCGACCACGCATGCGAACGTGCGCTACTTCGAAGCCAGCAAGCCGGGCGTGGAGCCGGTGTGGTGGTTCGGCGGCGGCTTCGACCTGACGCCGTACTACCCGTTCGACGAGGACGTGGTGCACTGGCATACCGTGGCGCGCGACCTGTGCGCGCCGTTCGGCGCGGACATCTACCCGCGTTTCAAAAAGTGGTGCGACGAGTACTTCACGCTCAAGCACCGCGACGAGACGCGCGGCGTGGGCGGACTGTTCTACGACGACTTCGACGAAGGCGGCTTCGAGCGCTGCCTCGATTTCACCAGGGCCGTGGGCCAGGGTTTCCTGGATGCCTACCTGCCGATCGCCGCGCGCCGGCGCGACACGCCCTATGGCGAGCGCGAGCGCGAATTCCAGCTGTACCGGCGCGGCCGCTACGTGGAATTCAACCTGGTCTACGACCGCGGCACGCTGTTCGGGCTGCAGTCGGGCGGCCGCGCGGAATCGATCCTGATGAGCCTGCCGCCACGGGTGCGCTTCGAGTACGGGTACCAGCCGGAGGCCGGCTCGGCCGAGGCGCGGCTGGCGGAATACCTGAAGCCGCGCGACTGGCTGTAGTGCCCATCCGCCTCAGGCCTCGTCCCTGAAGCCTGCCGCGCGCAGGCAGCGGGCATAGGCGACGCTGCGCATGCCCACGCCGGTACCATCGACCGCATAGGCCTTCGCCACGGCGGCCTGGACATGGCAACTGCGTTCGGCACGCTGGCGAAGCGCGTCGTGGTTCACGGGTGTGCGGGCGCAGGCGGCCAGCGACGCGGCGACGAGAGCCGCGACGGCGATTCGGGTGTACATGGCAGTCTCCCGGCGAGCCACCCGGACGATGGCCCGCTGCAATGGTTCGGGTGTTCCGTCGTGGCGTGGAAGCCGGTTCGCGGCTTACGGAGCATCCCCGTGGAACCGCTCCACGGCGGCACCCTTCACCGTCCCGATCTGGGCGCTGTCACTGACCTTGAGCACCACCTCGCGGCGAAACTCCAGAGTGCCCTGCACCACCGCGTGCGGACCGATCACGATTACCGGCTTGCGCTCGCTGCCCCAGCGGAACCAGCCATTGTTCGGCTTGTCGACCAGGATGCCGCCTTCGACGTGCGAGCCGGCGCCCACGGTGATGTCGCCCGCCACGGTCTCGAGGCCGCCGGCGACGTGGGCGGCGGCCAGGGTGATGGCGCCGTTGACGTTGGAGAGGTGGCCGTCCACCTGTGCCCCCTGGGCAAGGGTGATCGCACCATTGACCGCCTCGACCTTGCCGGCGACCTGGCTGCCGGCGGCGAGCCGGATCGCGCCGTTCACCGTGCCCAGCTCGCCGGCGCGGGCCTGCGCGCCGAGGTCCACCGAGCCGTTGACGGTGCTGGCCTTCTGCACCACGGCGTGGTCGCCGATATGCACGCTGCCGTTCACGGAGCTGACGTCGCCGGCATGCTGGCCGGCATCCACCTGCACGCTGCCGTTGACCTTGTCGATGTCGTTGTCCGCGGCGACGGCCGCCAGCGGCAGCAGGACGGCCCAGAGGATGGCAAGGGAAAGCAGGATGCGGCGCATGGCGGGACTCCGTTCGGCGAGTGGTATCACTGGGATGCACCTCGACGCCGAAGGGTTGGCGTGACCTTTGGCAGGGGGTGGCTGCTGCCGCTACCATTTCGCCTTTCCCGCCAAGAACCGCCGCCATGCACAAGCTCGTCCTGATCCGCCACGGCCAGTCGCAGTGGAACCTCGACAACCGTTTCAGCGGCTGGGCCGACGTGGACCTCACCACGCTGGGCATGGAAGAAGCACGCGAGGCGGGCGAGCTGCTGAAGCGCGAAGGCTACGCCTTCGACGTGGCGCACACCTCGGTGCTGAAGCGCGCGGTGCGCACGCTGTGGGGCGTGCTCGATGCGATGGACCTGATGTGGTTGCCGGTACATACCGACTGGCGCCTCAACGAACGCCACTACGGCGCGCTCACCGGCCTCAACAAGGCGGAGACGGCGGCGAAGTACGGCGACGCGCAGGTGAAGGTGTGGCGCCGCAGCTACGACATCCCGCCGCCGCCGCTGGAGCGCGCGGCGAACGAGGCGGTGCACGATCCGCGCTACGCCGCGCTCGCGCCTGCGCAGATTCCCGACACCGAGTGCCTGAAGGACACCGTGGCCCGCGTGCTGCCGTACTGGCACGAGGTGCTGGCGCCGGCGATCAAGTCAGGTCGGCGCGTGGTGGTGGCCGCGCATGGCAACTCGCTGCGCGCGCTGGTGAAGTACCTCGACGGCATCTCCGACGCCGACATCGTGGAAATGAACATCCCCAACGGGGTGCCGCTGGTATACGAATTCGACGCGGAGCTGAAGCCGCTGAAGCGCTACTACCTCGGCGATGCCGCCGCGATCGAGGCGAAGATGGCCGCGGTCGCGAACCAGGGCAAGGCGAAGTAGATCCGCTCCGATGCGCGCATGACAGGTGTCATGCGCGACAGCTGCACTGCGTCCATCGCAAGGGGCGCGCAGCTCGGCTAGGCTGCGCGCATCCTTCCCGCCGGATCGCCGACCATGCCCTCCCACCTGATGAGCTACGCGATCATCGTGCCGCTGATGGCCTTGATGGTATGGCGCCGGATCAGCCGCCAGTTCGGCCGCCAGCCGATCCGGCGCCAGCGGATGACGGCGCGCATCGCGATCTTCGCGGTCATCGGCTGCCTGTTGATGCTGGGCGGCCTGCGGGATATCCGGCTGGCCGAGGGCGTGCTGGGCGGTGCCGTGATCGGCGCGGCGCTGGGCCTGCTGGGCTTGCGCCTGACCTGCTTCGAGGCCGACCCGCTGAAGGGCGACTGCTACGTGCCGAACCCGTGGATCGGTGCCTTGCTCACGGCGCTGCTGCTGGGCCGGCTGGCCTGGCGCTTCCTGGTGCTGTGGCCGCAGATGCAGCACGCCGAGGCGCTGGGCGCCGGCGTGCCGCCCGACGCCGGCATGCCGATGGCTTACCAGTCCAGCCCGCTGACCATGCTGGTGATCGGCCTGCTGGTGGGCTACTACATCGCCTACTACATCGGCCTGCTGGTGCACCACCGCCGCTGGCAGCAGTCGCGCCTAACCGCCGCCTGAGTCCGCTCCGGGCGCGACGCTGAAGTCGATCTCCAGCGGGTAGGGCTTGGGGAAAGCCGGCGGCGCGGGGAAGGTCCAGCCGGCGAACCGGGCCGCCATGCAGGTGGCCACCCTCGTTGCCGGCTGCACCGCGACGTGCTGCGGCTTGCCTTGCGCGTCCACGTCCAGCACCAGGGTGAAAGGCGACTTGTCTTCCGGCTTGCTGCTGGCGAGGCAGCTCCTGTAGGCATCGGTGGTGGGGTTGCCGATCCTGGCCCACAACGCTTTCTGGTAGGCCGGTCCGGTGGCGGCGGCCTCGGCCATCTTCGCCTGGTGCACGCGCGCCTCGAAATCGGCGCCGCCATTCGACGGGGCGCCGCCCAGCAGCAGGGCGAGGGCAAGGGTGACGGGCATGCGGGGCTTCCGGCGACGGGTTGGCCGCGACCTTAGCAGCTCGTCACGGCGGATGCGGCGTAATCGCGCAGCCAGCCGGCCACCGCCGCGCCCGGCATCGGGTGCGCGATGTGATAGCCCTGCACTTCGTCGCAGCTCATGTCGCGCACGGCCGCCATCACGCGCTCGGTCTCCACACCCTCCATCACCACGCGAAAGCCGAGGTCGTGCCCGAGCGCCGCCATCGCGCGCACGATCGCGGCGTCATGCAGGCGGCTGTCGAGGCCGCGCACCAGTGACTGGTCGATCTTCAGGCTGGTGGCCGGCATCCGGCGCAGCGCGTCGAGGTTGCTGTAGCCGATGCCGAAGTCGTCGATGGCGATGCCGACGCCGTCCTGGCGCAGCGCGACGAGCACGTCGCGGGTCAGCTCGCTGTGGTGGATGGCAGTGCTCTCGGTGAACTCCAGCTCCAGCCGGGCCAGCGGCACGCCGTGGCGCTGCGCTGCCGCGGCGAGGCGCTGCTGCAGCGTGGCGTCCAGGTCGATGCTGGACACGTTGAGCGACAACCGCACGGCGAGCCCCTCGCGCAGCCACTCGGCCAGTTGCGCGAGGCCATGGTCGAGCACCCAGTCGGTCAGCGTGCGCATCAGGCCGGCCTGTTCGGCGAGCGGCACGAAGGTGGCGGGCGAGACCGCGCCCAGCGTGGGGTGGCGCCAGCGCGCCAGCGCTTCCAGCGCCACGCAGCGGCCGCTGGCCAGCTCCACGCGCGGCTGGTAATGCAGTTCCAGCTCGGTGCGCTCGGACAGCGCGGCCGCCAGCTCGGTGACCAGGAAGAACTCCTGGCGCTGGCGCTCGTCCTGGCTGTGGTCGTACAGGGCCCAGCCGCGTCCGCTGTCCTGCGCGACGTGCGAGGCGCTCATCACGCGCCGCAGCGGATCGCCGCCGCGCAATTCGTGCGCCTCGACCTTGAGCAGGCCCACGCCGGGCTGCAGGCTCAGCGGCACGCCGAGGCAGTCGATGGGGGTGCGCAGCATGGCCACCAGCTCGTCCAGGCGCGCGGGAGGCAACGCGTCGTGCCGCCCGGCCGGGAGGACCGCCAGGCGCGACGCGCCGACCTGGTAGAGCTGCATGTCCGGCGTCATCCAGGCCTGCGTCCGCTCGGCCATCGCGCGCATCAGCGCGTCGGCGTAGACGTGGCCCATGGCGCGGACGAGGGCGTTGAAGCGCGCGACCGGCGCCGCCTCGATGGCGACGATCCAGGCCGTGTCGTGGTCGCCCGGCAGGTGCGTGCGCAGGTCGGCGAAGAAGGCGCTGCGGTGCGGCAGGCCGGTGGCCGGGTCGGTGCGGTTGATGTAGCTGCGCAGTGTCGCGCCGGTCCCGGCCAGCGAAGCCGCGTCGCGCAGGGCGGCATGGGCGCTTGCGGACGGCACCGGATGCGGGTTGTGATCCAGCGCAAGCAGCACGCCCAATTTCTGTCCACCGAGGCCGAACACCGGTTCGCAGGCGAAAAAGCCGATCCCGGCCTGCGCGGAACCGGCGCCGACGGACAGGAAGCGGAGATCCTCGCGTGCGTCGGGCAACAGCTCGGCGTTGCCGTGGCGCATGGCAGCACGGCAAATGGCGAGCAGCGTGTCATCGAGCGGCAGCGCATCCGCCAGGCCGGGCGGGGTGTACCAGAACGCACTGCCGTCGGTCAGCAGCAGGGCGACCAGCGGCACGCCCAGTGCGCCGGCGGCCAGCCGGGCCACCGCCTCGAAGCCTGGCAGGGCATGGTGCTCGGCGGCCGGCACGACTGCCGGCGCATGGTCGGTGTCGGGCCGCCCGCCAGGGAGCGGACCCTGCCAGATATCCATCGTCCCATCCCCCTGCGTGGCAGCTTGGTGCGCACTCCGGGAGGCTACTGCGGGGACGGGGTGGTGACAATGCTCGTGGCCTGTTCGCGTTCCCCACGTGGGTCGCCCTGCCCTGCCGTGGCCGTCGGGTTGTGGCGGGCGACGCGGCGCCTGCCCGATTGTCAGGCGAGGCCGCGCGCCGCCGCATGGCGGCGATTCGCCGGTTTGTTGCGGGCCGGCCCTGCGCGCTCGCTCGTCCCGGCGCCATCGCCGGATCGCGCACGGACGTCCACCCTCCGCTCCTCAAGGCCGGGGCCTTCCGTCGACTTGCTCCGGCTGCCTTCGCGCTTCCCTGGCGGCCTGCAATCAGCTCACGGCGTGGGCCATGCGTGGGGAGCGCTGTCGTCCTCAGTCTCGGCGATGCGGCAGCGCCAGATATTCCTCGCTCTGCATCTCGATCAGCCGGGACTCGGTGCGTCCGAATTCGGCGCGCAGGCGCTCGCCGTCGTACAGCTCGGTGATGGGGGCGGCCGCGGAGAGGACCAGCTTCACGTGGCGGTCGTAGAACTCGTCCACCAGCTGCACGAAACGCTTGGCGGCATCTTCGCTGTAGATGGTGAACTGGGGCACGTCGGACACGATGACCGCGGGGCCGGCCTTGGCCAGCGCGATGTAGTCGGCCACCGCACGCGGCCCCTCGCACAGCGCGGCGAAGTCGAACCACAGGATGTTGCCGGCGCGCCTGCGCAGCGGGATGTCGCGGCTGTTCACGTGCAATACGCCGCCCTCGCGGATCTCGCCGCGCGCATGGTCGCGGAAGAGACGCTCCAGCGCACGGTGCGCCTCCGCGCCCGGCGGCGTGTAGTACACCGCGGCCTGGCTCAGCGCGCGCAGCCGCCAGTCGTGCGAGGAGGCCATCTCGAGCACGCGGCAGTGCCGTTCGAGCAGCGCGATCGCTGGCAGGAAACGCGCTCGCTGCAGGCCGTCCCTGTAGAGGTTCGCGGGTGCGGTGTTCGAGGTGGTGACCAGCGCCACGCCCCGTGCGAACAGGCATTCCAGCAGGCGGGCGAGGACCATCGCGTCGCCGATGTCGTTGACCAGGAATTCGTCCAGGCACAGCACCCGGCAGCGCACGGCGAGGCCGGCGGCCACCTCGGCCAGCGGATCCTGGCGTTCGCCGAGCTCGCGCAGGCGTTCGTGCACCTCGCCCATGAAGCGGTGGAAATGCCGGCGCAGCACCACGCCGTGCGGCAGGCTGGCGGCGAACAGATCCATCAGGAAGGTCTTGCCGCGGCCCACCGTGCCCCACAGGTACAGGCCCGGCGGGGGCGCCGCGGCCTCGCTGGCGAGCAGCGATTTCAGCCGGCCGAGCAGGCCGCCGTTGCCGTTTGTCGTGGCGCACAGGGCGGCGTGCAGGCGGTCGAACTCGGGCAGCACCGCGAGCTGTGCGGGATCGGATTGCCAGCGGTGCGCGGCCACGCCTTCGTGGTAGCGCACGCTCGGTGCGGGCGGGAGGGGTTCGCTCATGATGCGGGTGTCGTGGGGAGCGCAGGATCAGCCGCGCGGCGGCGGCAGCCAGTCGGCGACGGCGTGCTTCACCGCGCCGCGCAGGTCCATCAGCCGGCGGTGGAAGAAGTGGCCGGTCTCCGGCATGCGGATCAGCTCGGGCGGCTTGTCCATGCCGGCGATCCAGTCGAACACCGCCTGCGGTTCCACCACCTCGTCGGCCTCGCCCATCACCACCAGCCACGGGCAGTCCGGCAGCACGTCGTCCGCCATCGACCAGCGGCCCACCGGCGGCGCGATGCTGACCAGCGCGTCGGCCTTGAGCCGCATCGCGTTGCGGATGGTGACGTAGCTGCCGAACGAGAATCCGGCCAGCCACAGCGCGTCGTCGGGGCGCACGCGGCGCAGCCAGGCCGTCACGGCCGCAAGATCCTCGCTCTCGCCGTTGCCGTCGTCGTAGCTGCCCGCCGAGGCGCCGGTGCCGCGGAAGTTGAATCTCAGCGTGTCCAGCCCCGATTCGCGCAGCGCGCGCTCCAGCATGGTCACCACCTTGTTGTGCATGGTGCCGCCCTGCACGGGGTTGGGGTGGCACACCACCGCCACCCCGCGCCGGGCATCGGCGCGCTCGGCGAGGTCGCTGATGCACTCCAATGCGCCGGCGGGGCCGGTGAGCGTGAACGCGGCCGCTTCCGCGGGAAAGCTGGCAGGGTCGGGCGGGAGCTCGGGGAGGTTCATGCGGAGATTGTAGCGGACGCTTTCCTGCTGCCCGGCTTGCGCCGTCCTCGCGAGCGAGGGCCTGCTTTCCGCGGTGCCCGGGTCTTCCCCCGCTGCCTCCCGCGATCGGGCCCGCGGGCAGGGGGCCTGGATGGTGCCGGTCCAGGGGGGCGAAGAGAGAGGCAAACAAAAGCGCCGCCCGAGGACGGCGCTGCATTCCCTTCGTGGCGGGGCCGGTTTCCTACTTGGCCTGGCCCACGATCCAGGTGACCGCGGCCTTCACCTGGGCGTCGGTGAGCGCGGGGTTGCCGCCCTTGGGCGGCATGAAATTGCCGTCAGGGCCGTGGTAGCCCTCGGTGGCGTGCTTGATCAAGGTGTCCAGGCCCTGCGCGATGCGCGGCGCCCACATCGCCTTGTCGCCCAGCTTGGGCGCGCCGGCCACGCCGGCGGTGTGGCAGCTGTGGCACAGCTGGCCGTAGATCTCCTTGCCGTCGGTGGTGCCGCCATAGGCGACCTGCGAGGCGGCGGCCTTGGCGGCCGCATCGGCGGCGGCCTGCATCGCGGCGCGGCCGGTGTTGCCGGCGTACACCGCGCCGACCGGCGCGAGCCGCGCGGCGACCTGTGCCTGCACATTCGGGTCGGTTTCCTTGGGTTCGTGGCTGTAGATCGCCAGGGCGGTCAGGATCAGCACAACGGTCAGCACCGCCAGGCCGCCGATCAGCTTGGCGAACTGGTGCACGAAAGCCCGGTCGGAATTGTTCATGGAACCGCTCACGTATGTACTCCAGGTCGGTGGATCGTCCGGAAGGCCCCTGTGGCACCCGGCATGCCAGTCGGCTGCCGCGGGCCCGCACGTGCCGTGGCCGCGACGCAAGGCGGCCGGTCGGGCAGGCGCAAGGCCCGGAGTATAGACGAAGCGGCCGGCAAGTTTCCGGCCGCCGCCAGCGGCGATCTGTCGCGCCGCTGCAACGAGGAACCGTGACGCTGGATGCATGTCCAAAGCGCCGCGGTGCGGCGGGAGTGCATCCCTGCCATCGGTCATGCCCCACCCCTGTCAACTGGCATTGTTCCATTTCGTTGCACTGCACCTATGCTTGGGCACAACGGCCGACCGCGGGCCGCGTCGGCGCGGGTTCCACGCCTGGCACAGTTTTCATATCGGGAGTTTTCTGCAATGTCGCGTTTTTGGAAGATCGCGCTGATCGTCGTCGCGGTGGTGGTGCTGGCCATCGTCGCCGTGCGCCTGCTGCACAAGCCCGCCGGCGCGGGGCGACCCGGCGACGCGGGCGGCAAGGACAAGACCCCCCCGGTGCCGGTCACCGTGGTACCCGTGGCCCGGGAGAACGTGCCGGTCTACCTCACCGCGCTGGGCACGGTGCAGGCGCTCAACACCATCACGGTGAACCCGCAGGTGGGCGGCCAGCTGATGAGCCTCGACTTCACCGAGGGCCAGCCGGTGAAGAAGGGGCAGTTGCTCGCGCAGATCGATCCGAGGACCTACCAGGCCAGCTACGACCAGGCGGTGAGCAAGCGCAGCCAGGACCAGGCGCTGCTGGCCACCGCGCGCAGCAACTACGAGCGCTCGCAGAGTCCGCAGTACAAGCAGTACGTGGCGCAGGCCGACCTGGTCACCCAGCGCAACACGGTGGTGCAGTACCAGGCGGCGGTGGCGGCGGACGATGCGGCGATCCAGAGCGCGAAGACCCAGCTCGACTACACCCAGATCCGGTCGCCGATCGACGGCCTCGCCGGCATCCGCGGCGTGGACCCGGGCAACGTGGTGACCACCGCCAGCACCATCGTCACGCTGACCCAGCTGCACCCGATCAACGTGATGTTCACCCTGCCCGAGCAGAACCTGGACATGGTGCGCAAGGCGCAGCAGGAGGCGCCGCTGCAGGTCACCGCGCTGGACCGCGTGGACGCGCACCCGGTCGCCACTGGCGGCGTGCTCAAGGTGGTCGACAACCAGATCGACACCACCACCGGCACCTTCCGCCTGAAGTCGGAGTTCCCGAACGAGAAGAACGAACTGTGGCCGGGGCAGTTCGTCAACGTGCGCCTGCAGGTGCGCGTGGATGACGGCGCGCTGGTGATCCCCGCCGAGGCGGTGCAGCGCGGACCGGACGGTGACTACGTCTACCAGGTGCAGGCCGACAACACGGTGAAGATGCAGCCGGTGGTGGTCGCCGGCGAGGTGGGCGACAGCCACGTGATGATCGGCAGCGGCCTCAAGGCGGGCGAGCAGGTGGTCACCGAAGGCCAGTTCCGCCTGAAACCCGGCAGCAAGGTCACCCCGCTCAAGCCCGGCGAAGTACCGCCGGCGCCGAGCGCGGCGGACCTGCAGAAGGTCAAGCAGGGCAAGGGCGGCGGCCGCCGCGGCCGCTGACGATCCACCGACGGCCGTCGCCCCGTTGGCGGCTGCCTGACACCCGTCGCCTTGGTGGCGACGGGCCACGCACCACCGCTCGGCCCGGCCCGCCGGCGGGCAGGACGCCATCCAGACAGCAGCACGGACACCCATGGGATTCTCGACGCTCTTCATCCGCCGCCCGATCGCCACCTCGCTGCTGATGGTGGCGATCCTGCTGCTCGGCATCCTGGGCTACCGCCAGCTGCCGGTGTCGGCGCTGCCCGAGATCGAGGCGCCCAGCCTGGTGGTCACCACCCAGTACCCGGGCGCCAGCGCCAGCACCATGGCGGTGCTGGTCACCACGCCGCTGGAGCGCCAGCTGGGGCAGATCTCCGGCCTCACCATGATGAGCTCGGATTCCTCCGCCGGCCTGTCCACGATCATCCTGCAGTTCTCGATGAACCGCGACATCGACGTGGCCGCGCAGGACGTGCAGGCGGCGATCAACCAGGCGCGCGGCGTGCTGCCGAACAACCTGCCGTATCCGCCGGTGTACAACCGCGTGAACCCGGCCGACGCGCCCATCCTCACGCTGTCGCTGCAGTCCGACAGCCGGCCGTTGCGCGACGTCAACGATTTCGCCGACTCGATCCTCGCGCAGAAGCTGTCGCAGGTGCCGGGCGTGGGCCTGGTCTCGATCGCCGGCAACGTGCGCCCCGCGGTGCGCGTGCAGATGAACCCGGCACAGCTCTCCAACCTCGGCCTGACCATGGAGGACGTGCGCAGCGCGCTCACCCAGGCCAACGTCAACGCGCCGAAGGGCACGCTGAACGGCAAGACGCAGAGCTATTCCATCGGCACCAACGACCAGCTGAAGGATGCCGCCGAGTACAAGAACACCATCATCAGCTACAAGAACGGCGCGCCGGTGATGCTCTCCGACGTGGCCCGGGTGGTCGACGGCGTGGAGAACGACCAGCTCGCCGCATGGGCCAATGGCAAGCCCGCGGTGCTGCTCGACATCCGCCGCCAGCCCGGCGCCAACATCGTGCAGACCGTGCAGCAGATCCGCCAGATCCTGCCCGAGCTGCGCGCCGCGCTGCCGGCGGATGTGCACCTCGACGTATTCGCCGACCGTACCATCACCATCCGCGCATCGGTGGAGGACGTGCAGTTCACCCTGCTGCTCACCATCTTCCTGGTGGTGGCGGTGATCTTCGTGTTCCTGCGCCGGCTGTGGGCCACGGTGATCCCGTCCGTGGCCGTGCCGCTGTCGCTGCTCGGCACGTTCGGCGTGATGAGTTTCACCAGCATGTCGCTGGACAACCTTTCGCTGATGGCGCTCACCGTGGCCACCGGCTTCGTGGTGGACGATGCGATCGTGATGATCGAGAACATCGTGCGCTACATCGAGCAGGGCAAGGAAGGCAAGGAGGCGGCCGAGCTGGGCGCGAAGGAAATCGGGTTCACCGTGCTGTCGCTGACGGTGTCGCTGATCGCGGTCTTCCTGCCGCTGCTGCTGATGCCCGGCGTCACCGGCCGGCTGTTCCACGAGTTCGCCTGGGTGCTGACCATCGCGGTGGCGATCTCGATGCTGGTGTCGCTGACGCTGACGCCGATGATGTGCGCCTACCTGCTGAAGCCCGACCAGCTGCCCGAGGGCGAGGACGCGCACGAGCGCCACCTCGCCGCCGGCAAGCGCACGGTGTGGGCACGCACCGTGGGCCTCTACGAGCACACGCTGGACTGGGTGCTCGACCACCAGAAGCTGATGATCCTGGTGGCGGCCGCCACGGTGGCGGTAACCGTGTTCCTGTACATCGCGATCCCCAAGGGCCTGCTGCCCGAGCAGGACACCGGCATGATCACCGGCGTGGTGCAGGCCGACCAGAACGTGGCGTTCCCGGCGATGGAGCAGCGCACCAAGGCGGTGGCCGAGGCGCTGCGCAAGGATCCGGCGGTGGCCGGCGTGGCCGCGTTCATCGGCGCCGGCACGATCAATCCCACGCTCAACCAGGGCCAGCTGTCGATCGTGCTGAAGGACCGCGGCCAGCGCGACGGCCTGGACAAGATCCTGCCGCGCCTGCAGCAGGAGGTGGCCGGCATCCCGGGCGTGGCGCTGTACCTCAAGCCGGTGCAGGACGTGACGCTGGACAGCCGCGTCTCCGCCACCGAGTACCAGTACGCGCTGTCCGACACCAACACCGACGAGCTGGCGAAGTACGCCACCCAGATGACCCAGGCGCTGCGCCAGCGGGCCGAACTGGCCGACGTGGACAACAACCTCGCGGACCAGGGCAACGCGCTCAAGCTCACCATCGACCGCGAGAAGGCCAGCCGCCTCGGCGTGCCGGTGCAGACCATCGACGACACGCTGTACGACGCGTTCGGCCAGCGCCAGATCTCTACCATCTTCACCCAGCTCAACCAGTACCGCGTGGTGATGGAAGTGGCGCCGCAGTTCCGCACCACCACGGCGCTGCTCGACCAGCTCACCGTGCGCGGCAACGGCAATGGCGCGCTCACCGGCTCGACCGCGACCAGCTTCGGCCAGCTGAAGTCCAGCAACTCGGCCACGCCGTCCGGCATCGGCAACACCGGCAACGTGGGCTTCACCATCGGCGGCGGCGGCACCATCCCGCTGTCCTCGCTGGTCAGCGCCAAGGTCGCCAGCGCGCCGCTGGTGATCAGCCACCAGCAGCAGCTGCCGGCGGTGACGCTGTCGTTCAACGTGGCGCCGGGCTACTCGCTGTCCGACGCGGTGTCGGCGATCCACCAGGTCGAGGCGCAGCTGAAGTTCCCGCCGCAAGTGCGCGGCGAGTTCATCGGCAAGGCGGCGGAGTTCTCCAACAGCCTCGGCGACGAGGTGCTGCTGCTGCTCGCGGCGATCGTGGTGATCTACATCGTGCTGGGCGTGCTGTACGAAAGCTACATCCACCCGCTGACGATCATCTCCACCCTGCCGCCAGCCGGCGTGGGCGCGCTGCTCGCGCTGATCCTGTTCGGCATGGACCTGTCGGTGGACGGCATTGTCGGCATCGTGCTGCTGATCGGCATCGTGAAGAAGAACGCGATCATGATGATCGACTTCGCGATCGAGGCGCAGCGCAAGGGCATGAACGCGCGCGACGCGATCCACCGTGCCTGCCTGCTGAGATTCCGCCCGATCATGATGACCACCGCCGCGGCCATGCTGGGCGCGTTGCCGCTGGCGCTGGGCAACGGCATCGGCGCCGAGCTGCGCCGGCCGCTGGGCGTGTCCATCGTCGGCGGCCTGCTGCTCTCGCAGCTGGTGACGCTGTACACCACGCCGGTGATCTACCTGTACATGGAGCGTTTCCAGGATTGGCTGCGCGCGCGCCGCGAGCGTCGCCTGCTGGCCCGCGCGCAGGCCGACGGCACGGCGCATTGAGGCGTACGCTACCGGGCACCGCGCGGCGGTGCCGCATCCAGCGCGGCGAAACGATCAACCGTTTCGCCGCGTGCACGTTGAGCAGGACATGATTCGCAGCATCTTCACCTCCCTTCCCACGCCGCCCCGCCGCGGGTTCCGGGCATGAACATCTCCGGCGCCTTCATCCGCCGCCCGATCGGCACCTCGCTGCTGGCGATGGGCGTGTTCGTGGCCGGCATGATCTGCTACCTGCTGCTGGGCGTCTCGGCGCTGCCGAACATGCAGTTCCCGGCGATCTTCGTGTCGGCCAGCCAGGCCGGCGCGGATGCCACGACGATGGCCAGCACCGTGGCCGCGCCCCTGGAGCGCCACCTCGGCCAGGTGCCTGGCATCGAGATCATGAACTCGCACAGCTCCGAAGGCAGCACCTTCGTCTTCATGATGTTCAACACCGGCGTGAACCTGGATTCCGCCGCGCGCGACGTGCAGGCCGCGATCAATGCGGCGCTGCCCGATC
>Ga0187815_10000639_pt1 | contig 16701 bp, 16 predicted proteins | sample NC_S_5_FD_132962 | JGI IMG/M metagenome (GOLD analysis project Ga0187815, IMG submission 132962) | Wetland sediment microbial communities from Neuse River Estuary, North Carolina, USA - ASW-S_5 | ecosystem: Environmental > Aquatic > Freshwater > Wetlands > Sediment | place: USA: North Carolina...
GTGGCGGTGGCGACCGCGGCGACGGCGCCAGCGGCCAGCAATGTCCGGATCTTCATGTCGAAGTCTCCCCGCTCCCAGCGGTCCCGGCCGGCCCAGGCGCCAGCCACGGGTGCAGAGTCCCACAAACACGTTTATTTCTGCCTGAGTTTGATTTGTTCGTTATTTATCTTCCGAACGGGCCCGTGATGCCTCCGCCACCCCACCCGCGTCACACTGGGGGCGTGCCCCGGACCGTATCGACCGACAACGCCGGCGACCCCAGGCTGGCCGACTACACGCGGCTGACGGACGTGGGACTGCGGACGCACCTGGAGGCGGAGCACGGGCTGTTCATCGCGGAGGGCTCCAAGGTGATCAGCCGCGCCGTCGCCGCGGGGTACCCGGTGCGTTCCGTGCTGCTCGCGCGGTCGCGGCTAGCCGATCTGCCCGCGCTCGGCCTCGGCGGCGCGGACGCGCCGGTGTACGTGGTTCCGGACGCGGTCGCCGAGGGCATCACCGGGTACCGCGTGCACCGCGGCGCGCTCGCCTCGCTCGGCCGCAAGCCGCTGCCAGCCGTCGAGGCAGTGATCCGGGACGCGAGCCGGGTCGTGGTCCTCGAGGACCTGGTGGACCACGGCAACGTCGGCGCGATCTTCCGCTGCGCCGCCGCGCTCGGCGTGGACGCGGTGGTCCTGTCCCCGCGTTGCGCGGACCCGCTGTACCGGCGATCGGTCAAGGTCTCGATGGGCGCGGTGTTCGCGATCCCGTACGCCCGGATGACCGAGTGGTTCGACGGCCTGGCCGCGCTGAAGAAGACCGGCTTCCGGGTCCTCGCGCTCACGCCCGGCCAGGCGGCGACGCCGATCGGCGCCGCGCTGCGCGGCGCCGGCGAGCGGGTCGCCCTGCTGCTCGGAACCGAAGGGGACGGGCTGTCCTCCCGCTGGCTGCACGAGGCCGACGAGGCGGTCCGCATCCCGATGAGCCCCGCCGCGCGCGGCGCCGGGGTGGACTCGCTGAACGTGGTGGCCGCCGCGGCCATCGCCTGCCACCTGCTGGCGGCCCGCGGCTGAGTTGCGGGCATACGTGCCAGAATGGGGCGAGTGCGGTACATCATTATCGGGGCCGGCGCGGTCGGCGGGACGATCGGCGGATGCCTGTTCCAGGCCGGTCTCGAGGTCGTCCTCGTGGCCCGGGGCGCGCACCTGGACGCGCTGCGCAGGGACGGGCTGCGGCTGGCGACACCGCTCGGCACCGACGTGCTGGACATCGAGGCGGTGGGCGGCCCGGACGAGGTCGGGCTGCGCCGCGACGACGTGCTCATCCTCGCGACGAAGACCCAGGACGCCGCCGCGCTGCTGGCCGATTGGGCGCGGCAGCCCGTGGCGGCGGCCGGGCCGCCGGACGCCACCGGGCCGGGGGACGGCTTCCCTGGCAGAACCGCGGCGGAGGTCGTGCCCGTCGTCTGCGCGCAGAACGGGGTGGCGAGCCAGCGCTTCGCGCTCCGCCGCTTCCGGCACGTGTACGGCATGTACGTCTGGCTGCCCGCCACCCACCTGGAGCCCGGCACGGTGGAGGCGCAGGGCATGCCGCTCGCCGGCCTGCTCGCGGTCGGCAAGTACCCCTCGGGAACCGACAAGACGGTGAAGCGGATCGGCGCGGACCTGGCGGGCAGCCGGTTCGTCGCGCCGGTCAGCGCGGACGTGATGCGCTGGAAGTATGCCAAGCTGCTTGACAACCTGCACAACGCGATCGAGGCGCTGTGCGGCCGTGATCACTCGGGCTTCCGCGACGCCCCGGAGTCGGCGGCCGCCGCCGAACTGCACCGGCTGACCCGCGCCGAGGGCACCGCGGTCCTCGACGCCGCGGGGATCGACTACGCCACCCCCGCCGAAGTCGCGGAGTTCCGCGGCGAGCGCGTCCGCATCGAGCCGGTCAACGGGTCGGCCCGGACCGGTGGCTCCTCCTGGCAGAGCCTCACCCGGGGGACGGGGACGATCGAGGCCGACTACCTGAACGGCGAGATCGTGCTGCTCGGCCGGCAGCACGGCGTGCCGACGCCGGTCAACGAGGCGCTGCAGCGGCTGGCCAACCAGGCCGCCGCGGAGCGCCGGGCGCCGGGCTTCATGACGCCGGCGGAGGTTCTCGCCGCGGCCGGGGCCGGCGACCGTCCCGGAAGGTAGGGTTTGCGGGAGTCACCACGCGTACGTTCGGAATGAGTAGACGCGGCGGCGGGGCATAGGAAAGGCTGTGCCGCGGGATCTGGTGGGTGAGGGTCTGGGAGGGTGTCCGTGAGCACCGGCGGCACGCGAGGTAACGGGCGGCCGACACCGGTGCGGCCAGTGAACCCGAAATGGCGGCTGGCGCTCGGCGGCCTGGTCGTCGTGTTCGTCGTGCTCGCCGGTTACGACTTGATCTTCGGGGGAGTGCAGAGCAGCGGGGCGGGAGCGTCGCCGAAGCCTGCGGTGAGCTCTGCCCCGACGACGCCTTCTTCCCTGGTGGCTCCGACGTCCCCGGCCGCGGCTGGGAGCGTGCGCCCCAGCGGGAGCCCGGCGCAGTCGCTGACGGTGGCGAGCGCGGCGGCGTTCGGACCTGAGGGGACGCTGGATGGCGACAACCCCGAGCTCGCCTCGCGGGTGGTCGACGGTGGCGGGGGCTGGTACAGCTCCTGGTACGCGACGCCGGATTTCGGGGACCTGAAGTCGGGCACCGGCATCCTGCTTGACATGGGCCAGCCGGTGACAGTTTCCAGTGTGCGGCTGGTCCTCGGCGACGCTGTCGGGGCGGACGTTCAGGTGCGGATCGGTGACACGGCGGTCCTGAGCGACATGTCCACCGCGGCGAGCGTGTCCGACGTGGGCGGCAGGGTGCGGGTGCCGTTGACCTCCCCGGCGAGCGCGCGGTACGTGCTGATCTGGTTCACCAGGCTGCCGCCGAACTCGCAGGGGATGTACCAGGTGAATCTCTACAACGCCACGGTAAACGGGCACGCCTAACTGGCTCTGCGCCGCCCTTTCTGGGCTGAATACCCCGCCCGGGTAATTAGCGCCTCGCATTCCATGATCACGTAAATTTTGCGTGCGTATAAGATGCGGAATTTACGTCAAAAACGGATTCCCCGAGATCTCGAAAGCTTGGGCCGGAGTATAAATCGACCTATAAGTTGATATTTCTCGATCGGATACCCCGCCCCGGCCGGCCATATCTGAGGCTGCGTGGCCTTGCCGGTTCCCCCGCCAGCCCATGCAGCGTAGTCAACTGGCAACGCGTTGCCAGTTGACTACGCTGCATGTAGCAACAGGTCCAATGCGCTGGGTGGCTGCCCATGGAGATCGAACGCCTGGATGAGGCCGACGCGCCGGTCGCCGACCGAGTACAGGTCACCGACCAAGTCCTGGCACCGGAAACGCGGGACCGGGCCACCTACGCCACCGAGTACCGCGCGACCGTCGAGGCCGAATACCGGGCGGCGGCACGTGACGGCTCCTGGGACGCGGCCGCGCTGGAACTGCGGAGGGCCTGGGCAGCGCACGAGGCCAGATGGCCGTCGCCACGAGATTCCGGGTCCTGGGACCGGCCGGCGGCCCCCGGTGCCTGGCGCGGCGACGGCGACCGGTACCTGGAAGCAGAGGCGAACGTCGAAGTCGAGCGCGGATGCGGCCGGATCCGCGACATCGGCGAGAACGTCGTAACTCCCGCCATGAGAGCGATCGAAGCCGAAGATCCGGACCGCCAGCTGGTAGGCCTCGAACACCGCCTCAAGGGCACCGAACGCCTAAAGGAAAAGGTCGCGGCAGCCCTCGAAGAGCAGCCGGATCTCACGCCTAGGCAGGCGCTGTCCGCGGTTCCCGATGCCATCAGGTTTACCTTCTGCTACAGCGACGAGCAGTACACGGCAGTCGTTAGCGCTGATCTTGAGCGGCTAACCGCGCGCGGGTTCGAACTGGCCAAGCCGCTCAAGAACTCGTGGGATAGTGATCAATACAAAGGCATCAACACCCAATGGCGTGAGCCAGCGACAGGCCAGCTCTTTGAAGTGCAGTTTCATACGCGGGCTAGCTTTGAGGCCAAGCAGCTCAGCCATGCCGCATACGAACGAATCCGCAACCCCGAGACTTCGGACGCCGAACTACAAGAGCTTGAGAACTTCCAGCGAAAGGTGTGCGTCGCTATCCCGATTCCCTCTGGCGCCACGGAGATCGCCTATCTTCCTCGAAAGGAACGCGATGGCTGAGGAGATCACTTACTACGCGATCGTGAACGAGTTCAGCAGCCGCGAGCGCCCAGCCGGAGTCCTGCGGAGAATCAAGCACGACGGTGGTCAGCGAGACGAAGCGTTCACGCGTGACCTCGTCTGGAAGCGCAGCGCATCCCTGCGCTCCGCCGAACGCGGTGACACGATGAACGACTTCTATCCGATTACCGAGGACGAGGCGATGCGGATCGTCGACCGCATCCGCCGCGAATCAAGTGCACCCAGATGACGCTCGGCCGACGGCACCTCCCACCACTCCCGAGTGCGGGCTGTCCTGTCTCAGCGGATGTTGCCCGTCGTGATGTCCTGACCTGGGCGGGCAATCTTAGTGAGACGGGTGTCCTTCGCGATGGGGTGGCAGTCGGCGGGGTCGCGCTGGCACCTCGCTGCCGACGGGTGCATCGCCCGTCTCGGTTCAGCCGTGCACCGTGATGACGTAGCCGTCGGGGTCGGCGAACGCGAACGTCCGGCCGAACGGGCCGTCGAACGGCGCAGTCACGATGGTGACGCCGTGGCTGGCCAGGTCGTCGTGCAACCGGCCTGGGTCGTCGGCCTTCAGCCACAGCGCCACTCCCCAGCCCAGCCGGGCGGCAGCGTCCAGGTCCACTGCGGGCTCGCGGACCGCGAACGGGATCGGCTCGGTGGCGAACACCACCGCGCCGGGCGGCGAGCCGGCGGCGCGGCGCAGTCCTAGCCGCTCGGCGTAGAAGCGGGCGGATGCCTGCAGGTCTCGGACCTGAAGGGCGATGAAGTCCGGGCCGGCGACAGTCATGATCGGTCCCTTCGATTAGTATCAGTTAACCTGATACTATGTCAGGTAACCTGATATATGCAAGGGAGGGCCGTTGGCTGCCACCCGCAAGCCCCGCACCACCGACAGCCCTGGCTACCTGCTCAAGCGCGCCCAGGCCGCGCTGCACGCCGCCCTGGCCGGGGCGCTGCGCGAGCACGGTGTCACCGTGGCCCAGTACGCCGTGCTGACGGCCGTGGACGAGGAGCCGGGGCTGTCCAACGCGGACCTGGCACGCCGGGCATTCGTCACCCCGCAGACTATGAACCAGGTCCTGCACGAGCTGGAGGAAAGGCAGTGGGTCACCCGGCACCACCACCCCGGGCACGGCCGCATCCTGCAGGCCAGCCTGACCCGGGACGGCCGGGCGGCGCTCCGCGCCTGCCATGAGGCGGCCAGCGCCGTCGAAGAGCAGATGCTCGCCACACTCAGTCCCGCGCACCGCCAGGAGCTGGCAGCAGCGCTGCATGCCTGCATCGACGCACTCTCATCGGCGCGCCCCGTAAGCCCGGCATCCCAGGCGATCCCGCCGCGCACCCCCAGGCCACCGCCGCCATTACCCCAAGTGCCATGAGGCCCGGAATCCCCACCGGGAATCCGTCACGTTCCCATGACCGGACACCCATCGGGCAAACTCCAGCGGGACAAGAGCTGGCACAGGCAAGATCCACTGAGACCAGGCAAGCTTGGGTGAGACGAGACACGGGCCCGCTGAGATTCAGGGCAGGATAGCTTTCATGCGGTACACGCGCGCGGTCCAGAAGCTGAGGCAGCTGGCCGGGGAATGCGAGGAGATCGGCCGCTGGGCGGCAGAGGACGAGGAGCCTTACCTGGTCGCGATGTACGCGTTCGGCGACGTGCTCGAGGGTGCCGATCCGATCGAGGTCGTGCAGGTCGCCGCAGTCATCCGGCTGCCGCCCGAAGAGGTCACCTGGGGCTCCAACCCGCCCGGCACCGACTGGCTGGCGGACCGGTTGCGGCTCAGCAAGGGCGGGTTCGAATACTTCTGGCGGTCGTATCTGGACCCGGTGTGGAACCACTACATCCGCTCGCCGGTCCGGATCTGGTCGCAGGACGGCATCGACGAAGGCACCTTGGAGGCTCTCGCCGCCCGCCGGTTCTCCGAACTCCGCCGCCTGACTCCCGACCCGGTCGACGAACGGCTCCAGGTGCGGGACGACCTGGACGCCGCGCTCAGCCGCCTGCGCGAGGTGCACGCCTCGTACTGGGACCAGAAGTGGCGGCGAGAGCACCGCGGCTTCGGCCGGTATCCCGAACACGAGCTGTGGGAGGCGGTCGAGGGCTACCTGGATCTCCTCAAGGCCTCCCGTCCGGCGCCGCCGCCTCCTTAGGAGAGCTTGCTCCGGGTGTTCCGCTCGGCGGGGAAGGCTCCTGCCCGGCTTCCCTGAGCGTCGTGTCGGTGCCGTGCGGTGCCCCGTGCGCGGCAGGGCCGTTGTCAGGGGGCGCGGAGCCGGTCCACGAGGGCGTCGGCCGCGGCCAGCGTGATCGGCATGCTGATCTCCCTGATCGGCACCGACCGGCTCCCGCCGTCGAGGAACACGACCTGGTCGCGCATGCAGCCACGGAGGTCGGGGTACCGCTGCACGATGGCAGCCTGATCGTTGGGGGACGGCTGCCACTGCTGCCGCGCCTGCGCGGCCTGCGCCGCCCGGGCCTCAAGCGCCGGGCCGATCTTCTCCTCGTAGGCCTTCTGCAGCTTCTTGCCGATGCCCCGGCCGGCGAACTTGAACGCCGCCCCGAGCACGGCGCCAGCGATTTCCTGGCCCAGGTCGTCGCCAACGTTACTGTCGAACGTCGGACGGCTTCGCCCCCTGTTCGGGTAATCCGGTCCCTGGTAGCCCGGGGCCGGACCTGGGCCTTGGCTTTGGTAACCCTGGGTGGGGAAGCCCGGTCCCTGGTAACTCTCGTACGGATGATCCTGGTTGGTTCCGGCGCTGTCCGGAGTTCCGGCGCTGTCCGGGGCCTGGTAACCCTGGCTCGGGTAGTCCGGATAGGTTCCCGGATAGCCCGGGCCTGTTTGCTGGCCCGGATACGCCTGCTGCGTGGCGCCGCCTTGCGCGCCGTTCAGCATGCTGAAGAGTTCGGCGACTGTGCGCACATCGGCGCTGCTGCCGCACTGCGGGCAGATCGACTGCCCCATGCCGTAATTCACGCCCTCATTGTGCCGTTCGCGGCGCGGCGCGGCTAGCTTTCTTCGCTGCTGAGACGGGTGAGGTCGGCTGAATTAGGCCGCTCGCGGGACGACAGATTAAGCCGTGTTGTTTTGTCGTCTCCTTTTGTCGACTCTTGTAGGGAATGTTCAGCCCCTTTATTCGGAACGTACGCGCCCGTCTCCCGTCCGCCTACCACACCTGAGACAGCGGCAGGCGAAGTGAGGCGCCGCACACCGAGATGGCAGGATCGGCAGCATGATCGGCCGGATGCGCCACGTGGTCTTCGACTGTCCGGACCCGCCTGCCCTCGCAGCGCTCTACTCAGCCCTCCGGTCACCGCGCTATGGAGCCTCGAGCTCGCCCTTATGCCGTTCGATCACATAGCGCACCGGGTACGTGAGTTCCGTCTGCAAGGCCTCATCGAGGGTCATCCATACCGGCTCTTCGAGTTCTTCGTTCTCGTCGAGTTCGTCGTTGTGCAGTGTCAGGTCCCCAGGACCGATCGGAGGATCGAAGACGACCTTGAACGAATGCCACCGGTGCGCGTCCGACCCGCGACGGCAAGAGTCGCCGACGATGTCATCGCTGGCGACCTGGACGAGACTGTCGACGCGCAGCCCGGTCTCCTCCTTCAGTTCCCGTGCCGCGGTGGCTTCCGGCGATTTGTCGATGACGTCGACATGACCACTAGGCACCGTCATGGAACCGACCGGGAACATCTTCCGCCGCAGGAACAGGAACGTCCCGTCTGGATTCCGCGCGAATACGCCGGCACTCTCGTGCCAGTACTCACCGTCCGCCGCCACCCACCACCTCATTTTCGGATCGATCACGACGCGCCGCTCGCCGCGATGGCCGCATTCGCTGCAGTCAAAGTAGGTCCGGCCGTCTTCCCCGGTCACCTTCTTGACCGCCTCGGCGTAGCAGGCGATGCAGTAGTCGTGACGCATGCCATCGCCGGGTTGCGGGGGATTCTTCATGCTTTAAGGATCTCATGGACGCCGTAACGCCCCTCGGTTACGACACTCCGGCGGGTCGTGATGAGGCCCCTATGGCTGAGCGACTTCATCAAGCCCGAGGTGTTGTTCGACCGCGATTTTGAGTGGGCGCCGCTGTCGCGATTTGCCGCGTCCTCCAGCCCGCGGGTTCGGCTGGGCATCGTCAGCGGCCGTCGCAGGCAGGGCAAGACGTTCTTGCTGCGCGCACTGGCCGAGGCGGCGGGAGCGTTCTACTTCGTGGCCGCGGAGGCGACGCATCCGGGTCTGACCCGATCCGCCGCGCTCGCTGCCGCCGATCCACGGCGCAGCAAGAGGCATAACCGGTATCGTGTGGTCGCGTGCTGGATGGCGACCTGGTCTTCGTTCCGAATGAGATCCCCCGGCGCGGGGTCTTCGCCTCCTGGGGAAAAGGGCCTGGTAATCCGGTTCCGGGAAATGCCAAGGTGGAGCTGGTCTTTCCTGGCGGCACCTACGGCATCCGCAAGCGCCTGGTGTCGGCCGAGTTCATCCCGGTGGCCGAGGCACTGCCCCTGCTGCTGAGCACCGGCAACGCGGTGCGGATGCGGCGCAGCGTCCGAGTCTGGGCCGCGGCGGCCGCCGCCGGCGTAGGACTGGTGGCGCGCGGGCGGCTGCTGCCGACCGTGGGGGCTGGCGACGCGGATGTCTGGCGGGCCGGGCCACTGGACCCTTCGGACCTCAGCTGGCTGCGTGAGCTTGCCGCCGCCTTCCCGCCGGCCGCGCACGCGCTGGCGATTCCCGGTTCGCGCCCGATGCGGCTGCGCTCTCCGGAGTCCCTGGTGCGCGATCTCTGGGACGCGATCGCGGACACGATCACCCGGTCGCCGGCTGCGGCGCGGACTACAGCGTCGCCCGCGTTCGCGGCCGTCGAGCCGACCGCCGTCGGCGACCTGGCCGAATGGCTGGCCGACACCACCGAGGGGCTGTCGGCGGGCGCTCGTCTCGGGCTGCGGATCGAGACGGCACGGGACGATGCCGCGCTCGACGACCTCGCGGCGAGCGAAGAGTTCGCGGAGAACGGCGAGCTCGCGGCAGGGGACGGCGGGGACGGCGAGGTGCCCGCGCCAGCGTTCCGGCTGGTGCTCCAGTTGCGCAGCACGGCCGACCCGAGCCTGATCGTGGATGCCGCCGCGCTGTGGAGCCAGCCGGAGACGGTGCTCGCCAGGTTCGGCCCGCAGGCGGAAGCCGATCTGCTGCTCGCGCTGCGGCGCGGGGCGGCGGTATGGCCGCCGCTGGCAGCTGCGCTCGACCAGGCAAGCCCCTCGGCGATCGACCTCGACGACGACGCGCTTACCAGCTTGCTCGGCACGGCGGCCGAGGAACTTGCCGGGATCGGCATCGAGGTGCTCTGGCCGTCCAGCCTGGTGGACGACGGCCTGAAGCTGCGCGCGGCGGTCACGCCCGCGCCCGAGAAGCTGACCGAGGCTGGGTTCAGCCTCGGGACCCTGCTCGAGTTCCGCTGGCAGCTCACGCTGGACGGGGCGCTGCTCGACGCCGGCGAGATCGCCGCGCTGGCCGAAGCGAAACGGCCGCTGATCAGGCTGCGCGGTCGCTGGGTGGTCCTGGACCCGGCGCTGCTCGACCGGCTGCGGCGCCCGCCGCGGACCCGGATGCGCACAAGCGAGGCGCTCGGTGCCGTGCTCGCGGGCGCCGCGGAGATCGACGGCGAGACCGTGGAAGTGACCGCGGAGGGCCCGCTGGCCGATCTCGCCGCCCGTGTCGCGTCCCTCGGGTCGGCGCCGGTACCAGTGGATCCGCCGCCGGGGCTGGCCGCGACGCTTCGCCCGTACCAGCAACGCGGGCTGGCCTGGCTGGCCGGCATGTGCGAGTCCGGGCTCGGCGGCTGCCTCGCCGACGACATGGGCCTGGGCAAGACGATCCAGGTCATCGCGCTGCACCTGCACCGGCGTGACCTCAAGGCCGGGCCGACGCTGGTCGTCTGCCCGGCGTCGCTGCTCGGCACCTGGGAGCGCGAGATCCGGCGGTTCGCCCCGGAGATCCCGGTCCGCCGCTTCCACGGCGGCGGACGGCACCTGGCCGATCTAGCCGTCGACGAAGTCGTCCTGGTCACCTATGGCGTGGTGCTGCGCGACTCCGTGCGGCTCGCCGAAACCGGCTGGGGTCTTGTCGTGGCCGATGAGGCCCAGCACGCGAAGAACCCGCTGTCCCGCACGGCGCGCGAGCTGCGGTCACTGCCCGCCCCGGCGCGGATCGCGCTGACCGGCACGCCGGTTGAGAACCGGCTGTCGGAGCTGTGGGCGATTCTCGACTGGACCACGCCGGGCCTGCTCGGACACCTGGAGGGGTTCACCCGCCGGGTCGCGGCGCCGATCGAGATCTACCGGGATCCCGAAACGACCAGGCGCTTCGCCGCGCTGGTCCGGCCGTTCCTGCTGCGGCGGCGGAAGACCGACCCGGGCATCGCGCCCGAACTGCCGCGCAAGACCGAGACCGACCAGTTCGTCCCGCTGACCGCCGAACAGGTCACCCTCTACGAGGCAATGGTCCGCGAGACCATGCAGGCGATCGCCACCGCCGAGGGCATCGAGCGGGCCGGGCTTGTGTTCAAGCTCCTCACGGGACTCAAGCAGATCTGCAACCACCCAGCGCAGTACCTGAAGCAACCAGGGCCACTAACCGGTCGTTCGGGAAAATTGACAGCGTTCGACGAGCTGACCGACACCATCCTCGCGAACGGCGAGTCGATGCTCGTCTTTACCCAGTACACGCAGATGGCGACCTTGCTCCAGCAGCACCTGGACGCGCGCGGCATCCGCTCGCTGTTCCTGCACGGCGGCGTCCCGGTACGGCGGAGAGAGGAGATGGTCGCGGAATTCCAGGCGGGTGGCGCGCCGGTCTTCCTGCTGTCGCTCAAGGCCGGCGGCACCGGGCTGACGCTGACCCGGGCGACGCATGTGCTGCACTACGACCGCTGGTGGAATCCGGCGGTCGAGGACCAGGCGACCGACCGGGCCTACCGGATCGGCCAGGACCGCCCGGTGCAGGTGCACCGGCTCATCGCCGAGGGAACGCTCGAGGATCGCATCGCGGCCTTGCTTGAGAAGAAACGCGACCTCGCCGACGCCGTGGTCGGCTCCGGCGAGCGCTGGATCGCCGAACTGTCCGACGACGAGCTCACCGAGCTGGTCAGCCTGCGAGCGGCGTCATGAACGCGGAGTTCGGGCGCACCTGGTGGGGCCGGGCCTGGGTGGAGGCGCTCGAGCAGCGGGCCAGGCTGGACCCGAACCGGCTGCCGCGCGGGCGGGAGTACGCGCGCAGCGGCGCGGTCGGGTCGCTCACGCTGGCGCCGGGCGAGGCGCGAGCGCAGGTCCAGGGGCGCAAGACGGAGCCGTACCAGGTCCGGATCCGGGTCCGCAGGTTCACGGACGAGGAGTGGGACCGGGTGCTCACCGCGATCTCCGGGCGGCTGGGCCACGCGGCGGCGCTGCTCGACGGCGAGCTGCCGCCAGAGATCGCCGAGGACGCGGCCAGCGCAGGACTGGACCTGCTGCCAGGCGGCGGCGAGATCGGGCCGCGGTGCGACTGCCCGGATGACGCGGACCCGTGCAAACACTCAGCGGCCGCCTGCTACCTGGTGAGCGACGCGCTCGACGCGGATCCGTTCGTCCTGCTGCTGCTCCGGGGCCGCACCAGGGACCAGGTGCTCGCCGGGGTGCGGGCACGGCGGCGGGGCGTGCCCGAGCCAGCGGACGCCGCGGCCCATCCAGAGACGGCGGTGTGGCGAGTCCCCGACGATCCGGGTGTGGACGCCAGGGCGGCCTTCGCCGCGCCCGTGCCGCGGACGGAGATCCCGGCTCCGCCGTTGCCACCCGCCCGCCCCGGTCAGCCGGCGGCGCTTCCCGTAGACCCGCCGGCCTGGCGGGCCGGCCTCGGCGCAGACCTGCAGGAGCTGGCCGCGGACGCGGTGTCCAGGGCCTGGGAGCTGGCCATGGGGCTAGCCGCCGACGCCGGGCTCGGCCTCGGCCCGGACGCGGACCTCGCCCGCCGGGCGGCCCGCGTTTTCGGCGCGCCGGAGTTCCGGCCGTTGCCGTCGCGGTCCGGCGTCGGCGCCCGGGAGCTGGCGCGCCAGGCGCTGGCCTGGCGGCACGGTGGGCCGGCCGGTCTCGAACTGCTGCAGGCCGAGTGGGATCCGGCCGATCCGGAAGCCACCGACCTGATCAAGGCGGCGAGGACCGTGCTTCGCGCGAAGACTCAGTCGCCGGACAGCGTGGAGCGCAACCGCGTCACCGCTGGCCGCCTCCAGCTGCGGCTCGGGCGAGACCTGCGCTGGTACCCGTACGCGCGTTCGGATGGCGACTGGGAGCCAGGCGGCCCACCGGAAGCCGACCCGGCCAAGGCCGTCGCGGCGCTGTAATTGGCTGGCATGCAACAGGGATCCGACGCGAACTGACGGGCATGTCACGGCAGAGGTTCGACTTTGACGCTGGGGTGTTCACGGGCAAGTGATCGCAGCTCGTGTGGGTCTCCCGTGGCGACGATGCCGCCGCCGAGGCGGATCGCTGTGGCGACTACGAGGGCATCGACGGTGTGGCATGAGTCCAGCCGGTCGCGGTGCCTGAGATTGTCGGCCTGGCGGGCGACGCCTTGCCCTAGCGTGATTGCCCTGACACCGCGCCCAAGCACCCGGTCTATCGCGGCGTCAGCAGCGGTTCCGCGGTAGGCCTCGGCCAGCACCGCGGTGGGCACGCGGACAGGTATGCCCATCCGGACAGCGGAATCGAGCATGTCCCGCATACGCCGGCCCGCTTGCAGGTCGGCCTTGGGGTCGGCAATGACCTCCAGCGCCCTGCTGTCTAGGACCAGCGCGGTCACGAGGACGCTCTCCTGCCCGCCTCGGCTGGGGCAGCGGAGGCGGCGAACAACTCGCTATACCTGACGACTTCGGCTTCGTCAGAGGGGCCGAGCTCGGCTACGAGTTCTTCCACAAACGCGTGCAGGCGCCGCCGGTCGAGTTCGTGCCGATCCTACCTTGGTAGGAATGTCGATGTCCGCGAAGCGCCTCGTCAGCATCAAGCATCCACGCAATCACGTTCGTCATGGCTCTCGCACCGCCCCGGTCGGCGTAGCGGCTCGCGGGCCGAGGACCGGCTGCCCGCCCCGGTGCCCGCGGAATCCGGCGTCCCACGGCCAGTGGCCGCGCTCGTCGGCCCAGGCCAGCTGCAGCGCCTGTATCCCGGGCCCGTAGAACTCGACGGCTGTCACCAGATGTGCCGAAGGCTCGGCGACCCGCACAACCTCCATCAAGGGACCGCCCTCCAAAAGAACCTCTTCTCCCGGACGCGGAACGGCGGTCTCCAGCACGTATGGGGCCACCGTGTTCAGCAGCCAGGTGGCACGAGGCAGCGGCAACCCGGTCACGACCAGTTCGGGCCTGCCCTGCGGGGTCAGCCCGAGCGTGTACGCCCAGGGCGGATGAATCAGGTCGTCTTCTATGCCCACTACGGCCCAGCCGAAGCGATCGATGAGTCCCTGCATGTGGTCGAGATAGTCCTGATGCGTGAACTCCGGATGGTCACACTCCCAGCACATGATTTCCTCCTCCATATGAGCGACCAACGCTGCCACTATAGCCAGTGGTACCGACATTCTGTTCGATTGGGCGCGTCACGAGCGAGATCCCGGCCGTGCGGTGGCCGGAGCATTGTCCGTTATGCGTGACACTGTGCAGGCGCAGGCGGCTGTATTCACGGCTGTCTGGCCCGGCACGGAAGCGGAGGTCTCAGTGACGGCTATGGACAGCGCGGCGGGAGAACCCGCGCCGCACATAGAGGAGCCGCCGCCCGCTGGCGCCGTCGCGATCCATGTCGCGAAGCCGCTGCTGCGGGGCTGGCTGCACCTGATCTCGTTCGAGGCTTCGCTCGTGCTGGGGACCCTGGCGCTGGTCAGCGCGCATGGCGCGGTGCGGATCACGGCGATGGCCGTGTTCGCGGCTAGCGTGAGCGCGATGTTCGGGGCCAGCGCGCTGTATCACCGCGGCAACTGGGCCGGGGCGTGGCACAGGCGCCTGCAGCGGCTGGACCACGCGATGATCTTCCTGCTCATCGCCGGCACAGCCACCCCCGCCTTCCTGATCGCCGCGCACGGGGTCGCCCGGCTGGCCGGCCTGAGCGCCATATGGGTGCTGACGCTAACCGCGGCTGCGATCCACATGGCATGGATGAACGCGCCCGAGCTCCTTGTCGGCGGGACCTTCGTGGGACTGGGCTGGGCAGCCGGTCTCGCGCTGCCCGAGGTGTGGCTGCATTCCGGTGCCGCGGCGGGAGCGCTGATGCTCGCGGGCGGCGTGCTCTACACCGCCGGGGCGCTGTCGTATCACCGGCGCTGGCCTAACCCCTCCCCGGCGGTTTTCGGCTACCACGAGGTCTTTCACGTCTACGTCTGCGCCGCCGCGGCGTGCCAGTACACGGCGATAGCGCTGTTCATCACCTGAACTGCCGGACGGACGCGCGCATTCGGTACGGCTGGGTGACCGACCCCGGACTTGAATTTAGTGGCAGAAGGCGGGGGTCTGCGGTCTGTAGCCCAAGTTGGCCCGGTGGAGGGCTGCCGGGTTGCTTGTCATTGATTGCGGCCAGGCGGGTGGTGGCGGCTGGCCGGAGTTCTGCTGGCCAGCGTTCGCTGACCGGGTGGCTCCGAGCGTAAGGCGTCGGGGAGTGAAGAGCGTACGAGTCACGCCGCGGACTCGGCCTTCTTGCTTGGTGACGCCGCGGTGACGGCCTTGGCCTGGTTGCGGGCAGCCCGGAAGCGTTGCTGGGCGCCTTGCTTGGTGAGCCCGTAGCACGCGCCGATCTCGATCCACGTGGCTCCGGCCTTGCGGGCCGCTTCAACCTGGGCAGCCTCCAGTTCCTCCGCCGCTTCTCGCAGGCGGCGGGCGGCGTCGAGTCGGCTCATAGGCCTGTCGGCGACGTCGAGAGCGCTGAGCGCAGCGAGGATCCGCTTGACAGGACTCCTGGGGGCCACGATCACAGCGTACTCGACAGCTGCCACCGGTCAATGATACGTTGACGACCGGTCAACATTTCGTTGACCTGCCTGAGTCGGGAAGTGGGGTGACACGCATGGCTAAGAAGAGCAAGAAGAGCAAGAAAGGCAAGAAGAAGTAGCTTCCCGGGCCGGGGCCCCAGCCCTCGGACCGGGCAGGACTCCGGCCCGGGGGCCGCCCCGCACGCCAGTACAGCCGGTCGCCGCACCGGCACAGGACGGCGCCCGGGATGCCCGAGCAATGTTCGGCTGGGGAGCACATGTTCAGTAGATATAGTCGACCATGGACGACAAATCACGCCATGGGAGGCGGTTCCGTTGAGCGGCATCGATCCGCTGCTTGTGGCCTCGTCCATCGCCATGGCCGCAGCCGGATGGAATTGGGCGAAGGCGACCGAGTACCGCCGTAAGACGGCGCGGCTGGAAAGCCGCGAACGCGAGCTGGCCGCCGATCTGGCCCGGGTGGAGCGCGAGAGCCGGTCGCCGCGACTGTTCCCGCCACGCGTCTACGAGCTGACCCGGACGATGCTCGATCACGCCGCGCACGGCCAGCTCGACCGCCTGGCCGCCCTGATCCGCGCCGAGAACCAGAAAACCTGCCAGCTGGTCATGGACCAGTGCGTTGCCGTGGCCGATTGCATTGTCAACGGCAGGTCCGCCGCATGGCCGCCCAGCGAGGCCGACCTGCGCATGATCGCGGCGATCACCAGCAGCTGCATGGAGAACCCGGAGTACCGCGTGCCGTCCGCGGAGCCCCCGGCCGCGATCGCCGATCCCGTCGTCTACGACTACCTGTCTCGCGCCGTCGTCCGTGGCGAGCGCATCGACGACGTGTTCCCTGCCGGAGACGCGGCCCTCAGGTCGGTCCGGATCACCGCCGCCATGCTGGTCGCCTTCCTGCCAGGCCGGCCCTGGCAGGGGCATCTCGAGCTGATCTGGAAGCTGGCAACAGACGACGGGGTTAACTGCTGCGCTCTCCGCTCCGCCGAGCGCCGGTTCCGGCGGACAGCCGTCACCTCGGCGCCGGATGATGACGGCTAGTGGGGGGCATTAGCTACGTCGCTAGTGTGACCACGTACGCCAGGTCGGCGAGCGCCTCGGTCACCTCAGCCGGGTCGAAACTGGCGCCAGGAACGCCGCCTTCCGCGCGTTCTTCGTTGAACGCCCAGATGCCGCCGCTGTCCTCAGCCGGCGCCTCGCCACGGCCGGCGGTGCAGCGCGGGTAGGCGACGCCCGGCATGGCGGGAACGATCTTCTCTACGACCATGTCGTGCCGCCAGTCGTCGCCGAAGTCGTAGACGTACACCACCTTCGCCTTTTCCGCGGCGGCGACCTGGGCAAGCGCGACCGCCGATTCGTCGCCGGACTCCCCGCTCCCGAACCAGTCATCGTCCAGGGGCTGGCCACCGTACTCGCCGCAGACGGTCTCGAAGGAGTGCAGGTGGTAGCCGCCCCAGTCGAACGCGACCTGGATGACCTCGTGCACCA
>Ga0187815_10000640_pt1 | contig 16686 bp, 14 predicted proteins | sample NC_S_5_FD_132962 | JGI IMG/M metagenome (GOLD analysis project Ga0187815, IMG submission 132962) | Wetland sediment microbial communities from Neuse River Estuary, North Carolina, USA - ASW-S_5 | ecosystem: Environmental > Aquatic > Freshwater > Wetlands > Sediment | place: USA: North Carolina...
CGGAAGCGGGGGCGAGCGGAATATCTTCGCCGAGCATTTATCGCGTCGTCGACGGGTTGGGGACCGATGACGCTCGTGGAGTCTTCCGGAGGCGAACCCGACCCGGTGGCGGTCACCGGGGGGCCGTGCGGGCCGACGCGAGCACGGGGGCTCATCCGGCGCCGCGGTTCGACCGTCGGGTTCGTTGGCGCGGTCGCCGTTGCGATCGGAGTGGTGCTGGTCGCCGGGCTCATCGTGCCCTCTCTCGGGAGGCCCGCGGTCCCGGGACCTTCCACCGTCCGCACCGGCGCGTCCGGCGACCTCCTCTGTAACGGCATGACCTGGCGGACCACTCACCTCGCGGTGTGGCTGAGCGGATGCCAGTCGGTCTTCGGGGTGCAATACGCCGAGAACTTCAGCCAGCCGGAGAACACGACGAACCAGTACAATTTCAGCTTCGCGATCCCGTGGCTCGCGGAGATCACACCCGGAGGCGCGCTCGTCCGTCTGGCGAGCGGGCTCGCGCCGGTCGCGGCGACCGTGAACCTCACCCACCTGCCCGGGGAGGTCGTCCTCACGTCGTTCGAGACCCTGAACGTGACGAACGCCTCGGGGAGTTGGAATCCGAACGACACGTGGTTCGGGACCGGGACCCAGTGGAACATCTCGACGAGCACGGTTGGGAACACGACGGTGGGACTGAATTTCTATCTCCTCAATTCGAGTGCCGACTCCGGCGCCAACCTGACCGAGAACACCTCGCTCTCGGTCGAGTTCGACTTCACCGTAGGCCCGTGGCCGTGGGCCAACTCGACCGACCTACTCGCCTTTGGCCTCGAGTCGCTGGGGGCGAGGGGCTCCCACTTTGTGTTCAACCAATCCGCCCGAACGCTCCAGGAAGAGTGGAACTCCACCAACCACACGTTCGCGAGCCTCGTCTTCGGGACGGTCGCGAACGTCTCGTATCCCGACGACCACCTCGGCCAGGCGACGGTCACCGAGCAAGCCGGGGTGTACGAGGCGGGTACCCCCGGTCGTGAGTCGGTGGTCCTGACCACCTTCGGTGCGGTCGCAGGCGGCTACTCCTTCCTGGTCTACGACCCGTGGGTGGTGTTTTCTCCCGGCGGAACGACGATTCCCCCGAACCTCGGGCACCCTTCCCCTTCCGGGAGCCTTCCTCCCTGGGCGCCGTTCGCGCTAGCCCTGGCCGCGGTGACGACGGGCCTTGCGCTCATGGGGGGCTACGTAGTTCGCGTCTCGATCCTTCGGCGCGAGGGTGCGGAGCTCGTGGACGGCATGAGAGAAGCGATGTCGAGGGTCCCGCCATTGGACCGACCGAAGTGATCGTGCCGAGCCTCCCCGAATCGAGGGCTCCATGCTGAACGTGCCCGCCCGGCCGCCCTCTCCCGTCGAGGGCGAGAACCGTGTCCCCGCCTGGGAGCCGCCGCCGACCGTCCCGAGCGGACCGCCCAATTCGAAGGACGCGGCTGTTCGGCTCTCGTTGCGCCTGGTCGTTCAGCTCAGCCGCTGGGGCCCTCCGGCCGACGGGGGAGTCGCACGCCTCGAGTCGACCCAGCAGGGGCTCGCGCAGGACCTCTCCACGACGCAAGGGGCGGTCTCGAAGGTTCTTGCCCGCTTGGTCGCCGCGGAGATCGTGCGACCCGAGCGACGGCACGTTCGCGGAGTGGAACGACAAATCCGGGTGTACTACCTGACCGCAATGGGCGAAGCGCTGGCCCGCGAGGTACGCGAACGGTTCGGGCTGGCCCCGCCGTTTTCGGGTCCCCTTTAGTTCCGAGCCGGCCCCCTACGGGGCCTCGACATCGTTCCAAGGAGCCCCAATCGTTATGGGGTTGGGGACCTCGGTGAGCCCGGAGGAACGCCGGCGTGGGGCCTCGCGAGTTCTACGACGTGCTCCCGTCCACGCAGGGCCGGGCGATTGAGCTCGCGCGGGCCGGAGCCCGTGAGGGCACCCGGGTGATCGCCCGCCACCAGACGCAGGGTCGTGGCCGTCTCGAGCGGTCCTGGGCCTCGCCGGTCGGCGGCCTCTACTGTTCCATCGTGCTGCCCCGCCCCCGCGAACACCCCGGCCTGCTACCGCTCACGATAGGCGCCCGGCTTGCCTCCGCGCTCCACGGCGCGTACTCCGTTCCGCTTGCGCTCAAGTGGCCAAATGACCTCCTCGTCCGGGACTCCGTCGGGCCGGCCCGGAAGCTCTCGGGGATCCTCAGCGACGAGGTCGCCTCGCCGACGCTCGGCCGTGCCGTGGTCGCGGGCATCGGCGTGAACGTTCGTCTCCCCCGAGAGTCGCTTCCGACGACGATCACGGAGCGCGTCGCAGCGCTCGACGAGTTCGTTTTCCCGCCCCCGGGGCTCGACGAAGTCGAGGAGATCGCCGTCACCGCGGCACTCGGCGCCGCGGAATGGCTCTCGAGTACGGGCGGCGTTCGCGAGGCCCGCGCCCTGTGTCGTAAGCTGCTCTACGGCGTCGGTCGCCCCGTCTCGGTAGACGGTCGACCGGCGGGGAACCTGGCCGCGCTCGGGGACGACGGGGAGCTCTGGCTCGCGACCGACACCGAACGGGTGGCGATATGGGCCGGTGACGTTCGGGTCGAGGAGGCTCCATGAGCGATGCGTTCGACCGTTGGAAGGTCCTCCGGAAGAAGGCCCGAGAGGGCGGCGGGACCGAGCGGGTCGAGCGTCACCGAGCCGCGGGGAAGCTGACGGCGCACGATCGTCTGGAGGCGTTCTTCGACCCTGGCACGTTCACCGAGATCGACGCCTTCGTCACCCACCGCGTCGACAAGTTCGGGATGGAGGCACGCCTGATCCCGGGAGACGGGGTCGTGACCGGCTGGGGCGAGGTCGACGGGCGTCCCGTCTGCGCCTTCGCCCAGGACGCGACCGTCTTCGGCGGAGCGCTCGGCGAGGCGCACGCGATGAAGATCGTCAAGGTGATGGAAACCGCTCGCAAAGCGGGGGTTCCGATCGTCGGCCTCGATGACTCGGGCGGGGCTCGCATCCAGGAGGGCGTCATGAGCCTCGGCGGCTACGGCGAGGTGTTCTTCCACAACGTCCTCCTCTCGGGCGTCGTCCCTCAGGTGTCGCTCATTCTCGGGCCGTGCGCGGGCGGCGCGGTCTACTCTCCCGCCATCACCGACTTCGTGATCATGACGAAGGAGACCGGTCAGATGTTCATCACCGGCCCCGATGTCGTTCGCGCGGTCACCGGTGAAGAGGTGACGATGGAGGCGCTCGGCGGCGCCGAAGCGCACGCCACGGTGAGCGGCGTCTCGCACTTCACCGCCCCCTCCGACCGGGATGCGATCGCGCTCGCTCGACGACTCTTAGGCTATCTCCCCCTCAACAACCTCGAAGACCCACCGTCGGCCCCGCCGGTGGCACCGCCCCATTCCGCGGGGACGGAGCTCGAGAGCGTGGTGCCCGAGGAGACGAACGCCCCGTACGACGTGCACGCCGTGGTGGAACGGGTGCTCGACCCCGGTTCGCTGCTCGAGGTCCAGGCGGCGTGGGCGCCCAACATTGTGGTCGGATTCGCTCGACTCGAGGGCCGGTCGGTCGGCGTGGTCGCCAACAATCCCGCGATGCTCGCCGGGACGCTCGACATCAACGCGTCGACCAAGGCGGCGCGGTTCGTCCGGTTCTGCGACGCATTCAACCTGCCCCTTCTCACCTTCGTCGACGTTCCGGGATTCCTTCCCGGCACCGCGCAAGAGCATGGCGGCATCATCCGCCACGGCGCGAAGCTTCTGTACGCGTACGCCGAAGCGACCGTCCCGATGCTGACGGTGATCCTGCGGAAAGCGTACGGCGGCGCCTACGACGTCATGTGCTCGAAGCACCTGGGCGGGGACGTGAACCTCGCTTGGCCGACCGCGGAGATCGCCGTCATGGGGGCCGACGGAGCGGTCAACATCCTGTTCCGCCGGGAGCTGGAGCAGGGAACCGCCGAGGAGCAGGCGTCGCTCCGCGAGCGGCTGATGGCGCAATATCGCGCCGAGTATCTGAACCCGTACCTGGCGGCGGAGCGCGGCTACATCGACGACGTGATCGACCCGGCCGACACCCGCGCCCGACTCGTGGGCGGTCTCTCGCTGCTCGCCTCGAAGCGGGAGGAGCGACCGGGCCGCAAGCACGGGAACATCCCCCTCTAGCCGACGGGGTCCGCATGGTCGAGATCACCGAGACGGTTCTGCGCGACGGTCACCAGTCGCTCATCGCGACCCGGATGCGCACCCGCGACATGCTCCCGGCCGCGGAGCGTCTCGACGCGGTCGGCTACCGTTCCCTCGAGGTCTGGGGCGGGGCGACGTTCGACGTCTGTCTGAGGTTCCTCCGCGAGGACCCGTGGGAGCGGTTGCGCGCGCTCAAGCGCGCCATGCCGAAGACCCCCCTCCAGATGCTCCTTCGCGGACAGAACCTGGTGGGCTACCGCCATTACCCGGACGATGTCGTCGAGCAGTTCGTCGCCGAGTCGGCCCGTCAGGGGGTCGACATCTTCCGGGTCTTCGACGCGCTCAACGACCCCGCGAACATGGAAGTCGCGCTGCGGGCCGTGAAGAAGGCGGGGGCCCGGGCCCAGGCGACGATCTGCTACACGCAGAGCCCCGTCCACACGCTCGAGTCGTTCGTCGGGCTCGGAAAGCGCCTCGCGGCGCTCGACGCGGACGAGCTGTGCGTGAAGGACATGGGCGGGTTCATGCCGCCCACGGAAGGGGCGGCGCTCGTCCGGGCGCTGGTGAAGGAGGTCGGCCTTCCGGTCGTGGTCCACACGCACTCTTCGAGCGGCATGTCCTCGCTGACCTGCCTCGCGGTCTCCGACGCGGGGGCGGTCGCCGTGGACACCGCGCTGAGTCCGTTCGCGGGCGGGACGAGCCAGCCGCCGACGGAGACGATCGTCGGGGCCCTCAAGGGGACCGAGCTCGACCCGAAGCTCGACCTCGGCGCGCTCGCGGAGCTCGCCGGCTACTTCCAGACGGTGATGGAGCGGTACCGCCCGCTCCTCAACCTCCGGTCGTTGCAGACCGACCCCGGCATTCTCACCCACCAGATTCCGGGCGGGATGCTGTCGAATCTTTTGTCGCAGCTCGCAGAGCAGGAGGCGCTGGGGCGGCTCTCCGAAGTGTTGGCCGAGGTTCCCCGGGTCCGCGCCGACCTCGGCTACCCACCGCTCGTCACTCCGACGAGCCAGATCGTCGGGATCCAGGCGGTGATCAACGTGCTGACGGGGGCTCGCTACCAGCAGATCACCGGGGAGGTCCGGGATTACGTCCGCGGCCTCTACGGAACGCCCCCCGCGCCGATCGACCCCGAACTCGCTCGGAAGGTCACCGCGACCGCTCCCGCGATCGCCGGCCGCCCGGCCGCGCTCCTGCCGCCGGAATTCGAGAAGATGCTCGGCGAAGTGCGGGCGCTCGTGCCCGCGGCCGACACGGCGGAAGCGCTGTCGTACGCCCTCTTCCCCGCCGTGTACCGGTCGTACCGTCGGGCCGTCGACCGCGGCCTCACGGGCGACGTGCTGACCACCGCGGCCCTCGGGGTGGTGGGGGCGCTGCGGGCCCCGGGGACATCGCCGCCCCCGCCCGGGCGTCCGTCCGGTGAGGCGGTCCCGGGGATGAGCCCGTGGGCGTACGAGGGACGCGCCCGGTCGCAAGCGAACCGGAGGTGGGTGAATGCGAATCGTCCTCGAGCGCGCCGGTAGAAAGGATGAGGTCGACGTCGCCGCCGACCTCTCCTCGGTCACGATCGGGGGCCGATCGTACCCCGTCACGGTGGTCGCCTCGGGCGCGAACCGGGTCGAGCTCGAGATCGACGGAGAGAGGGTCGTCGTCGAGAACTGGCCCGATCACTTTCCCGCGCCGTTCGGCCCGGTCGACGTGAACGGCGAGCGATGGTCGGTTCGGGTCGAGACGGGGACCGCCGTGCCGACCGCTCCCGTCCCCCCCGTTCCGGGTCCGCCCTCGCCCCGATCGACCGGTCCCTCTCCTTCGGTCGAAACTTCCCCTGTCCCTCCCGGGGAGGGAACCCCCGTCGTACCCTCGATGCCGGGTCGAGTGATCGAAGTGAGGGTGTCGGAGGGCGAGCCGGTCACGAAGGGACAGACCCTCCTCATTCTGGAGGCGATGAAGATGCGCGGGGAGGTGACGAGCCCGGCGGACGGGGTCGTCCAGGGGATCCGGGTGAGCGCCGGGTCGAACGCGCGGGCGAAGGAGCCGATGATGTGGATCCGGCCTGCGCCGAAGTCGTCGTAGCGTCCGACTACGGGTCGGACGGGGAGTCGGCCGAAGGATCGTTTTCCACGACCGTGGGCTCTTTGGAGGAGGGTCCCGCCGCCCTTGCCTGGGAGAGTCGGTCGGCCTCTTCGACGGGGTCCTCGAACGGTTCGTCGTCCGCGACGCCGGGCAGGGAGACCGGTCGCGCTCCGGCCGGGACCCCTCGAGGTTCGTACGGAAGGGTGCGGTACCAGCGTGCGTAGAGGAGGGCGAGAGCGACCGGGACTACGAGGAAGTACAGCGAACTCAGCCCGAGACCCCAGTACCGACCCAGCGCGATCAGTCCCACCGCCAGCGCGCCGAGCGCCACCGTGACGACCGGAAGCGACAGAAGCACTCCTTTCCCCGAGGTCATGGATCGGTCGGTCACTCACCTCCTTACCACTGCGGCAGGACGTGTCCGCACGCTGGGCAGGCCCGCGTGCCCGGCGCGACCGGGGCCGCACAATAGATGCAGAATCCGATCGAGCTCCAGGTACCCGAGCCGCTCGAGGAGGGCGTCGGCGTGCTCGGGGCTTGGGAGGGGAAGGGGCTCGCGTCGGGAGACCCGTCCGACGGAGCGCGCGGTCCCCGCGGTCGGATGGCGTAGAGAAGGGCGAAGTTCAGGACCATCCAGGAGATCAGGAGGTAGAAGGCGTAGACCGCGTACTGCTGGTACTCGAAGATCATGTAGAACGCGATCACGATCACGCCGAGCCCGACGAGCGAGAGCACGACCCGGCCGTTCATCTTCGCCTCCGAGCGGGTCTAGGCCGAGTCGGTTACTTGTCGTTTTGTCCGCGCGGGCACGGACGGTCGGCAGGCATGGAACCGGACCAACCTAAATAGGCCACTCGGCTCGCGCCGCGCCGTGCCGAAGATCCCCCGGCTCGTCGCGCTCGACGAGTTCACGTACGAGATCCCCGCCTCCGAGGTCCCGGGGATGCGGGTGCCCGGGGTTCTCTTCTCGGACGCAGCCCTCCTCTCGGGGGTCGAGGGGGACCCGTCGCTCATCCAGCTCGCGAACGTCGCGACGCTTCCCGGAATCGTGCGGAGCTCGCTCGCGATGCCGGATATCCACTTCGGCTACGGCTTCCCGGTCGGCGGCGTCGCGGCGTTCGACCTCACCGAGGGCGTCGTCTCGCCGGGGGGGATCGGCTACGACATCAACTGCGGCGTTCGACTGATCCGCACGAACCTCACCGTCGAGGAGGTCCGGCCCCGGCTGACGGCCCTCATCGACCGTCTCTATCGGGAGGTCCCTTCCGGGGTCGGTTCGCACGGCGGCTACGCGCTTCGTCCGGGGGAGCTCGACGAGGTGCTCGCGAAGGGTGCCGCGTGGGCGGTGGGAGAGGGATACGGACGGCCGGAGGACCTTCCCGTGCAGGAAGAAGAGGGCCGGCTCGCCGGGGCCCGGCCGGAGGAGGTCTCGGAGACGGCTAGAAAGCGCGGCGCGAAGCAGCTCGGGACGCTCGGGTCGGGGAACCACTTCCTCGAGGTCCAATCGGTCGACAAGGTGTTCGCTCCCGAGTTCGCCGAGGTGATGGGCCTCAAGCCCGGCGGCGTCACCGTCATGCTCCACACCGGATCGCGGGGCCTCGGCCACCAGGTCGCCACCGACTTTATCGCGACGATGGACCGGCACCTCCGGGATGAAGGGGTGGAGCTCGTCGACCGCCAGCTCTCCTGTGCGCCGATCTCCTCCGAGCCCGGCCAGCAGTACCTCGCCGCGATGGCCGCCGGGGCGAACTTCGCCTGGGCGAATCGCCAGGCGATCACCCACTCCGTCCGCCGTGCGTTCGCCGCCGTCTTCGGTCGGCCCGACACGGACCTTGACCTTGGGGTCATCTACGACATCGCCCACAACATGGCGAAGGTCGAGGAACATGCGACCGACCGGGGCCCGAGGAAGCTCCTCGTCCACCGCAAGGGGGCGACCCGGTCGTTCCCGGCGGGCCGCGAGGAGGTGCCGGTCCCGTATCGCCCGTTCGGCCAGCCGGTCCTCATCCCGGGGGATATGGGAACGGCGAGCTACGTGCTCTCGGGGCTCCCGACCTCGATGGAGCGGTCGTTCGGTTCCTCCTGCCACGGCGCGGGCCGGCGACTGAGCCGCCACGCCGCCGTCCGCTCGTTCCGCTACGAGGAAGTCACCCGGAAGCTCGCCGAACGCGGGATCGTGGTCCGTTCGAGCTCCCGCGAAGGCGTTACCGAAGAGGCGCCGGGCGCCTACAAGGACGTCGAGGAGGTCGTGCGCGTCGCCGAGGGCGCGGGCCTCACTCGCCGCGTGGCGCGGTTGGTGCCTCTCGGCGTGGTCAAGGGGTAGGGGGCCGGGTCCGGCCGCGCCGGTGGACCACGACCGTAGCGACCGCCGTTCCCGCGCCGACGCCTCCGCCCACCAGCAGAAGGAGCACGGGCACGAGCGGGTTCGGAGCCGGAGCGACCGTCACCGTCCAGCGCATCGTCGCCGACTCCCCGAGCAAGTCCGTCGCGGTCACCACCACGGTGTATGTTCCGTCCCGAGCGAACGAGTAGGTGCCGTTCGCCCCTCCGGCACTTCCGTTGGAGCCGAAGGTCCAGGAGTACCAGTACGGAGTTCCGACCCCTCCTGAGGCGGTCGCCCGGAACGAGATGTTGAGCGGGGGAGGCCCCGAGGTCGTCGACAACGACGCGGAGAGCTCGAGCGGGCTCGCGGCGGCCGTGAGGAAGGCATCGGTGGCGCTGTCGCCCCATGAATCGGTAGCGGTCGCGACGATCGTGTACCATCCCTCCGCGAAGCTGTGGTTCACCGACGGGAACGTCGACTGCGTCCCATCGCCGAACACCCAGCTGATCGCCACCGACCCCGGACCGGACGCCGAGGCCGTCCCAGACCACAGGGCGCCCACTTGCCCGAAGACCGGTCCGCCCGAGTCGACGAAAGCAAGGTCGTTCACCCGGGGCGGCCCGTAGGTCGGCCCGAGAGGGCTGAGTGCTCCGAACGAGGGAAGCGCGAAATCGGCCGTCACGGGGATTCCCGTGGCAAGGTCGGTCGCCTCGACCGCGGCGATCAAGGTCGCGCCCGGCACGGGCGTGCGGCCGTTGTAGGTCCAACTGACCGAGGGGCGGTAGGCGCCCGAGTCGGTCTCGATCCCCCAGCGAACGAGGGCGGGAACCGCAGAGCCGTTCGCGGCGACCAGGCGCGCCGAAAAGTTGACGGAAGCGCCCGCCGGCACGTCGACCGCGGGCGAAATCGTCCCGGTCAGGTACGGGGAGGAGCTCGATGTCGCGCCCGCGGGCCCCACGTCGACGAGGAACGCTTCGCTCGCGTTCCCGTCGCCCAGGTCCGAAACATGGCCGAGCGCGACATACAATCCCGGCTCGGTGTAGGTCTCCGTGACCGACGCACCGGCGGCGCCGTGGCCGTCCCCGAATACCCACTGGGTGGTGGCCGCGTTGGCGTCGGTTCCTCCGGTCACGCTCACGTGGAAACCGACCGTGAGTGGCGCCGGGCCGAAGGTCGGGCTCGCGGTGAAACTGCCAACGAGCGGGGGAGCGACGGTGACGTTGAACGACGTGTTCGCCTGCGCGTTCTCGCTATCGTAGGCCGTCCCGGTGACCCGGTAGATTCCGGGGGCGCGGAAGATCGAGCAGTCGCACGCCGCCGTGTAAGGGTCGCTCGACGAGAATCCGAAGGACGGAGGGAGCCCGCTCATGGCGGTCGAGCCGCCGCCGGCCGTGAAGAGCACCGGGAAGTCGGCGGGGGCGTCCTCCGCGTGCAGCGTCGCGTTCGGTAAGATCCACAGCGGAACGGTGTCGTTCCCGCAGTTCGGCCGCGGAGCCCCACCGACCCCCACCGCCACGCGAGCGCTCGCTCCGCCGTTCATGGGAGAGGCCGAGTCCGAGACGACAACGGCGGCGCAGAACGAGCCCGAGGCGCCGTACGTGTGGTTGGTCGGGGAGAGAGCGCGACCGCCGAGGAACGTCCCGTCCCCGAAGGAGAAGTTGTAGAGGTACGGCGGAACGCCTCCGGCGACGTTCACCGAGAAGGTGACCGGTGCTCCTTGGGCGGGCGTCGCAGTCGACGCGGTGAGGTTCACGGCCAGCGCGCTACCGCCGCCGACCACCACCGCGACCGGCGGGGAGAGCGTGTAGTTCGCCGCGGAGTCCGCGACGTACGCCTGCACCGGATAGACCCCAGGGTACGCGAACGTGTACGTCGTCGACCCGTTAGGGGCGACCGACGCATTTCCGTTCCCGAAATACACTCCCTCGAGCGGGTAGTTTCCGGTCCCGCCGGTGGCGTTGATGCGGAACGAGACGCTGAGCGGGGCGGTCCCGAACCGAGGGCTCGCATAGACGAACGCGGCCAGGTCGCTCGTCATGACGGCGGGGGGATGGGCGAGGTCGAGGAGGAGCGAGCTGACCACCGGTGTGCCCACGCCCGTGACGGGGTCCCAGCCGGCCCCCGCGTAGTATCCGTTCCACCCTGACAGAATGTCGTGGAAATCACGGGAGTAGTTGGCCCCGGCGGCGACCGCGTAGATGCTCGGGTTGAGGAGTCCGAGGGGGTGGCCTGAGAACTGGTCGGCGATCGCGGCGATGCCGGCCCAGACCGGCGTCGCGAGGCTCGTCCCGAGGACGCCGATCGTAAAGCCGTTCTTCACGACCGTCACCGGGGTCGCTGCGTCGAGGGCGACATCCGGGACCCCGCGGTGGGTGGTGCCGACGGGCAATCCGGTTTGCCAGACCGGGCGCGGGAACGGCGAGTAGCCGCCGCCCGACCCACCCTGGTTCACGCAGCCCGGAGAGTGAGCGCCGGAACTATTGCCGCTCCACCCTGTCTCCGACAGGTAGTCGCCGTACGAATCCACGTTCAGCTGGGTCCCTCCGACCGCGGTGACGTCCGGGTCGGACGCCGGGAAGTTGGTGGCGACTCCCGAGGTGCCGTCGGCCGCGCCGCAGTCTCCCGTAGCGGCGAAGACGCTGATTCCCTCGGCGGCCGCGAACGCAAGGACGGGGGAGAGGATGCCGTAGGAGCCGTCGGTGGACGCGTTGCAGGCGACCGAGCAGGGAGTGGAGAACGCGTTGTACGTCCCGACGTCGGGTTCGCCCCAGCTCATCGAGATCACGTTCGCCGCTTGGTGGGCGACGATCCAGTCGACCACTTGGTAGAGCCCGATGGCGGCGTTGGGGGAGAACGTCATGTCGAGCGTGGCCCCGGGGGCCGAGGCCCGCGCCCACTCGAGGTCCAGGGCGTCCTCGAGGGCCCAGTTGGGGTTCAGGCTCGAGTTGAGGCTTCCCGACGCCGGGACCGGATAGACGTAGTTCACCGAGCCGACCGGCACCCCGGTCTCGCCGGAGAACGTCGCGAGGTCGGCCGTCAGGTTCGCTTGACCCTCGGAGGAGCTGTACGGGTCAACGACCGCGAGCCGTTCGCCCGAACCGTTCGTGCCGCCCGAAATGAGGGCGGACAGGTTGTACGCCTGCCACACCTGGCAGGGCAGAAGCCGGGAGGTGCCGCCGGCGCATCCGGCGCTCGGGGAGATCCCGGCACGGACCGCGGGTAAATTTCCGGTTGCGGGAACAAGGGGCGTTACATTGCCGAGTCCATAGGCTCCCGACCAGTCGATGTCGCCCGGAAGCGTCGCGGGCGTCGGGTGGCTAAAGAAGACCCGTCCGCTTGACGCGCGGTACTCCTCGAAGCTCGTCCCGAACGCCGCGGCAATGCGGCCGCTCGGGCCCGATACGGTCAGGAACAGATGGTCCGGGCTCGGGGTTGTGAGGAGACCGTACCGGGCAAAGTACGCCGATGCGGCGGCCACCGTCGACCCCGCCGGCCCGTAGGTGGCCGCGACCTCGGAGGCGGGCAAGAAATGGCGGTAGTCGGGAGTGCCGGGGGTGCAGAGAGCCGAGAGCACGCCAGCGAGCGAGTCGGGGTTCGGGAGCGCTAGCCCGACCGCGACCGTCAGATTCACGCTCGCGGGGAACGGCCCGATGGAAGTGACCTCGGGAGGGGCGGAGAATCCGGGCGCTACCACCGCGTTCATGAAGGCGGGAGAGGGCGTCGCGAACTCCGGCCCGCTCGGGATCTCTTGGGCCAGGGGAGGGGAGACGTTCGAGCTGGAACCCTCGTGGGGCACGGACGCGATGAGGGGAGTCGAGACCAGTGCGACGACGAGGATCCCCCACCATGCGGCGTGGTTCCACTTCGGGCGCATAGGTCGACGACCCTTCTAGAACAAGGGAGGGGGGTTATGGTGCTTCCCGCTCGCCCGCGCCGAAAGACCTCATAACCGCGTCGAGACGTGGGTACGGCGGAACCCACCGTGGACCCCTACTTCGGATACGAGATCGCGATCCTGGTCGTCCTGCTCTACGCGGTGATCGTCTACGGGCTCTACCGGACGGGCCGGTTGGGCCCGGAGAAGACGCTCTCCCTGTTTGGCCCGGCGCTGATGATCAAAACCCAGCGCGGGCGCTCCGCCCTCGACCGGTGGGGACGGTTCAAGCGGTTCTGGACGGTCGTGAGCGACATCGGGGTGGGGCTCTCGGTCATCGCGATGGGCGTCATCCTCGCCCTGCTCGTCTTCGGCGCCATCGCGTCGTTCCGGATCTCGGCGTCCCAAGCTCCGACGGTCACGGAAGCGGTCGGGCTTCCCGGAATCAACCCGTTCATTCCGATCAGCTACGGGATCATCGCGCTCGTGGTCGGGATCGTCCTGCACGAGCTGAGTCATGGCGTGGTCGCCCGGTCGCAGGGGATCGGGGTGAAGAGCCTCGGCATTCTCTGGTGCGTTCTCCCGATCGGCGCGTTCGTCGAGCAGGATGACGCCGAGATGCTCGCCGCGTCCCGGCGGAAGCGCGACCGCGTGGCCGCCGCGGGGGTGCTCGCAAACTTCGGCCTCGCGGTCCTGTTCTTCTTCCTCCTCTCGGGCCTCGTCGCGGGCTCGGTCACGCCGAACGCGAACGGGGTCGGGGTCGCCTACGTTCAGGGAAGTTCCCCGGCGGCGAACCTGACCGTCCCGCTCGCCCCCGGCGACATCATCACGTCGATCAACGGGACGTCGACCCCGACGTACTCCGACTTCGAAAACGCGCTCGCCCGCTCGACCCCCGGGGAGACGGTCTCGCTCGTCTACTATTCGTCGAGTCTCGGACGGACCGTGTCGACGAGCGTCGTGCTCGCGACGAATCCGAACAACAAGACGCGCGGGTTTCTCGGCGTGGCCCCATCGTTCATCTCCCCCACCGAGCTGAAGCAAACGTTCGTCAACCCCCTCGCGAGCGACCAGGGTCCCCTCACCGGCACGGTCTACTGGGTGATCCTTCCGCTCGGAGGTCTCGAACCGGTCTCGGGCCCGACCCCGAGCTACTTCCACCTCACCGGTCCGCTCGCTGGCGCCAACCCGACCGCCTTCTGGGTCGGCGCGAACATCCTCTACTGGCTCGCCTGGATGAACCTCCTGCTCGGCCTCTCGAACGCGCTCCCGCTCGTCCCCCTCGACGGCGGCCTTCTCTTCCGGGATTTCGCGGCCTCGGTCGCTTCCCGTCTCCGCCGAGCCTGGAGCGAGGCGCAGCTCGACCGGTTCGCCGGAAAAGCCGTCACCGTCTCATCGTTCCTCGTCTTGATGCTGCTCCTATGGCAGTTCCTCGTGCCTCGGCTCCTCTAAACGAGCGGTCGCTCTTCGCAGAGTACCCGTTCCTACCGGGGGCGGAAACGCTGCTCGGTTCGGAGGCGGTGTCGGTCCGCTCGCTGCTTGCCGACCCGGCGTTCGCCGCCGCCCGGGCGCTGGGCCGCGCCCGGATCCTCGCCGCGGCGGACGACCCCCGGGGAGCTCGCGACCTCGAGGAGCTCGCGCGGGCCGACCCCGGAGTGAGGTTCCTATCGTTCCTCTTCGCCCGCCTCGTCCTTTCGTCCGCAACGCTCTCCGCGGCGATCCGACGCTGGGCGGTCGCCGAGGCGAAGCGGAACCACGCTCGCCTGATGACGGTCCCCGCGGAGGAGCTTTCGGAGGTCGCGCGCCGGCTCGGCTTCTCGCTCTCCCCGGGGCCGGACGGCATCGAGGTCCCGCTCGTCGACTACCTCCGGCTCTCCGTGCCGATCCGGGAGGCGGAGTTCCGCCTGCCGCGCCAGGCATTGCGCCACGGTTCGGTACTCATCCGCCCCGCGCGGGCGGCGCGTCTCCTTCAGGAGGCGGTCCGACTCCGGCTGGCCGAACCGCTCCCGCTCGCGGAGGACGTCGTCGCGGACGTCCGGACGCGGGAAGCCGACCTGCTCACGGCGCTCGCCGAGCGGATGCCGTCCCCCGTCGCGCGGGCCGAGCTCCGGGGCGGGCCGCTCCGGCCCGATCTCTTCCCCCCGTGCATCCGAAAGATGCAGCGGACCCTCCAGAAGGGAGAGAACCTCTCCCACTCGGGCCGCTTCTGTCTCGCGGCGTTCCTTCATCGGGCGGGTGCCGATTTCGAGACGATCGTCGACGCGTACCGCGGCGCACCCGACTTCGACGAGTCGGTGACCCGCTACCAGGTCGAGCACATCACGCTGCGTGACGGCGGACGCGGCTACGAGCCCCCCGAGTGCGAGACACTCCGGAGCCACGGCCTGTGCGCGCGGGATGGCGACCCGAGCGCGAGCGACCCCCGGGACCGGGGGCGTGACGAGCGCTGCTTCGACCCGTCGCTGCGGCACCCGCTCCAGTACTACCGCCGTCGCGGCGGAGCGGTCGTGGGCGACGAGCGGGAAGAATCGACTAGGTCGGCCCCGCCGGCGGGAGCGCCCGGTAGACCCGCCGCGCCCGCGCGATCGCGGTCCACTGACCGGCGATAACGAAGTACGCGAGCGCCACGTCGATCACGGTGAACTCGACGCCGCCGACGTGGAAGCGGGACCACGGAAGGCCCGTCGCCCACGGCCACGGAAGCGACCAGTCGAATTCGAGGAACGTGGCGAGAGCAATCACGATGAGCCGGTCGGCCCGGGAGAGAAGGCCCCCGTAGAGGCGGCCCTGCCCCACCGCCTGGGCCTGGGTCCCCATGTAGCTCACGAGGAGGAGGCTCACGAGCGCGAGCAGGGCGAGAAACGGGTTGGCGTACGAGGAGAGCGCGATCCCGAGGAGGATCGCGACGTCCGCGTACCGGTCGAAGACGTGGTCCAGAAAGTCCCCGCGGACGGACGCACGGTGGGTCTGACGCGCGACCTCTCCGTCCACCACGTCGAATAGCCCGGCAAAAAAGACGAGGGCGGCGACGGCGAGGAACAGGTAGGGCGTCGTCCAGCGGACGAGAAGCGCGACGACCCCCGCGGCCACGGCGAGGCCCAGCGCGAAGCGGCTCAGGTCGGCCGGGTCCCAGCCGAGGAACGGTCGGGCGACCCGGGCGATGTACGGCTGGACGCGGGCGCGGTATTCCTCGAGGACCATCCTAGCCCACCTACTCCGTCCCTTCCCAAAGATGCTCGGTCACTTCGGGGTCGGCGAGCCAGTCCACGCGGCCGTAGCGTGGATGGGGGCGGCGCCGCACGATCCGAGCAACGACGTGGGCCACGCCGTCCGGCGTGCGAGGGGTGGTGTCGACCTCCCAGACCCGGCGCCCGGGCCGCACCGCTTCGGCCAGGATGAGGTCGAGCGCCTCAGCGAGGTAGTTCTCCCGCTGGTCCCGCGCGGACCCCCGACCCGCGCGTTTCAGGCGGTCGACCAGCCGTCCAGGGTGGCATCGCAACACGATCACGTCGCGAACGGGCAGAAGGTGAGAGAGATGTCCCACGACCACGTCCACCGCGGGCGGGTCCCGGCGGTAACGGCGACGCATTCCCTCGAGGTCCACGGTGAGCGTGCCGCCGGTCCGGCGGGCGAGTCCCCAGGCAACGGCGAGCTCGGAGACCTCGGTCGTCCGAATCCCCGGAGCCAATCTCGCCGCCGTGGCGCTCTTCCCGGTGCCCGGAACCCCGGTCAACGCTACAGCGGCCGGCATCGCGCTCGAACGACCCCGTGGGAGGGCATGAGCGCGTCGCCTCCGCCCGGTCCGGAGGGAGGCTGTGCCATCACGGGCAGCGAGAACGAGCTCTCGGGTCCGTCCCATGGGGATAAGCCATCTCCGCCCCTTAGGAAGGGACGTTCATGTCCGTGCCCCGCCGGCCCCGAGCGCCGCCTCGCCGCCTCGTGGGCCCCCCGCCGATTCGCTCAGTGGACCGACTCCCGCTACCGGTGGGTCAACGGGTCCCGGTGCCGCCCGCTCCCGATGAGACGGTGTCGTCCGCGGTATCCGTCGCGGTCGAGGAGGGGGGTTTCTTCGTCGTGGAAACCCGGCTCGTGCAACGGCCCGAGGGGGCCCCGCCGGGTACGGAAGCCCGCTTATTGTCCGCCGAACGCTCCGTCCGGAGGGTCGCGACCGATACCTCGATGCGTGTCTCCCTCGGCGCTCTCATGGCCGCCGGCGCCGGCCTGGGGGCACTCGAGGC
>Ga0187815_10000641_pt1 | contig 16683 bp, 20 predicted proteins | sample NC_S_5_FD_132962 | JGI IMG/M metagenome (GOLD analysis project Ga0187815, IMG submission 132962) | Wetland sediment microbial communities from Neuse River Estuary, North Carolina, USA - ASW-S_5 | ecosystem: Environmental > Aquatic > Freshwater > Wetlands > Sediment | place: USA: North Carolina...
AGAACCACCACGAGAAGGAATACCTGGTGGCGGTGAACAAGCCGGTCACCGAGGAATTCCTCGCCGGCATGGCCCGCGGCGTGCGCGTGCACGGCCAGATGACCAAGCCCTGCCGCACGCGCAAGATCGCGAAATTCGGCTTCGCCATCGTGCTCACCCAGGGCCTGAACCGGCAGATCCGCCTGATGGCGGCCGCGTTCGGCTACCGCGTCACCCAGTTGCGCCGCGTGCGCATCGTCAACGTGAAGCTCGGCCACCTGAAGCCAGGCCAGTGGCGCAACCTCACCGACGCGGAGCTGAAGGGCCTGCTGCCCGGCCGCACGCAGTGGTAAGCGGCGGCTCCTGTAGGAGCGCACCCTGTGCGCGATGGCGCCTGGTCAGGTAGCCGAAAGCATCGCACACGGGGGTGCGCTCCTACAGCAAGTCCATCAGGCTGCTGGAAGATCTTCCAGATTCCAGCGCGGGCGCACCTCGACCGCCTCGCCCTGATGCTGGCCGCTGGCCAGCCGGATCGCGCCGGCCAGCGCGATCATGGCGCCGTTGTCGGTGCAGAACGCGAGGCGCGGGAAATAGGTGCGGAAGCCGTCCTTTTCGCCCGCCGCGGCCAGCTCCGCGCGCAGGCGGCGGTTGGCGCCGACGCCGCCTGCGATCACCAGGCGGTGGGTGCCGGTGGCTTGCAGCGCGCGGCGGCACTTGATCAGCAAGGTGTCGACGATCGCCTCCTCGAAGGCGCGGGCAATGTCGGCGCGGGTCTGCTCGCCCTGGTCGGAATGCTGCCAGGCCAGCAGCACCTGGGTCTTCAGTCCAGAGAAGCTGAAATCCAACCCGGGCCGGTCGGTCATCGGCCGCGAGAAGCGGAACACGCCGGGACGGCCCTGCTCGGCCAGCCTGGCCAGTGCCGGGCCGCCAGGATACGGCAGGCCCATCAGCTTGGCGGTCTTGTCGAACGCCTCGCCGGCGGCGTCGTCCAGGGTGTCGCCGAGGATGCGGTAGTCGCCGACCGCCTTCACCTCGACCAGCAGCGAATGCCCGCCGGAGACCAGCAGGGCCACGAATGGAGGCTCCGGCGGGTCGTCCTCGAGCAGAGGGGCCAGCAGGTGACCCTCCATGTGGTGTACCCCGATGGCCGGCACGCCCAGCGCCCAGGCCAGCGCCCGCCCGGCCGCCGCCCCCACCAGGAGCGCCCCGACCAAGCCGGGACCGGCGGTGTACGCCACCCCGCCGAGGTCGGCGGGCCGCAGCCCGGCCTGCTTGAGCGCCTCGCGGGCCAGCGGCAGCAGCTTGCGCACATGGTCGCGGCTGGCCAGTTCCGGCACGACGCCGCCGTAGTCGGCATGCAGCTTGACCTGGCTGTAGAGGGCATGGGCCAGCAGGCCCTTTCCCGGCGCCTGCGGCTCCCAGCGCAGGATCGCCACGCCGGTCTCGTCGCAGGACGACTCGATACCCAGCACCGGCCTGCCCGTCACGGGCAGGCGGGATTCGGCCGAGGGTTGCGGCTTTGAAAATCTGTCGTCAGACACGGTATACTTCGCGGCTCGCCGTATTCAACAGTCCCGGAAGCGGGACAGATTACCACCCGGAGTATCCATGCCCAACGTCAAAGTCCGCGAGAACGAGCCGTTCGAAATCGCGCTGCGTCGTTTCAAGCGTACCTGCGAAAAGGCCGGTGTCCTGGCCGAGACCCGCAAGCGCGAGTTCTACGAAAAGCCGACCCAGGAGCGCAAGCGCAAGCGTGCCGCCGCGGTGAAGCGCCACCTGCGCCGCCTGTCGCGCGACGTCTCGCGCAAGACCCGGCTGTACTGAGTTCCCGGTTCCGCCGGTCCCCGGCGGACGGCGGCGCGCCCGCGCCGCGCGCTCAGCAATACGGTTGGCGCGGTCCCTCGCAGCCACCGCACGCATCCGGATACGAAGGCCGGTGTTGCCGCAAGGCAACGCCGGCCTTGCCGTTTCCGTAAAATCGACCGCCCGCCCACCGGAAGGCCCGCCATGACGCTCAAACAGCAGCTCACCGACGACATGAAGGCCGCCATGCGCGGCGGCGACAAGCATCGCCTCGGCGTGATCCGGCTGGTGCTGGCTGCAATCAAGCAGCGCGAAGTGGACGAGCGGATCGAACTGGACGAGGCCCAGACCCTCGCCGTGCTGGAGAAGATGCTCAAGCAGCGCCGCGACTCGGTGAGCCAGTACGCCGCCGCCGGCCGCGAGGACCTCGCCGATGTCGAGCGCGCCGAGATGACGGTGATCGAGGCCTACCTGCCCACCCAGCTCGATCCGGCGGAACTGGATGCACTGATCGCCGTGGCCATCGCCGCCACCGGCGCCAGCTCGCCGCGCGACATGGGCAAGGTGATGGCAGCGGTGAAGGAAAAGGCCGCCGGCCGCGCCGACATGGCCCAGGTCTCGGCCATCATCAAGTCGAAGCTGACGGCCTAGCGCCAGCGCATCGAGTACGCGAACAGCAGCACCAGCAACAGGCCGGCCGCCGCGGCCGCCGCCAACCCGCATCGACGCCGGCACAGCCCCTGCCAATTGGGCCGATCCAGGAACCAGCGTCCCGAGGCGGGGCTGCGCAGCACGGCAAGGCTGGCCAGTTGCTGCCAGGCGAGGTCAACGCGCGTGCCCAGTTCCTCCGCGCTGCGCGCGCTGTCCACCGCGAGCGCGCCGGCCTGCTCGAACGCGCGCACGATGGCGCGCTGCCTGCGCATCCGCATCACCGTCAACAGCATCACCGCCCCTCGGATCGATCGCCGCGGCAGCTTGCCGCGGGTGATGGCCAGGCGCAAGCCGGATGCATCGCGTTCACGAACGTACCGCTACAAGCACGGGGTCGCGGGCATCCCCACCCCCGGCCACTTCCCGTTCCACGCCACGGATCGTCAGCCGCAGGAGTAGTGCATGCTCAAGTGGGCCATCATCTTCGCCATCATCTCGCTGGTCACCGGTCTGTTCGGTTTCCGCGGCATCGCCGGCGTGGCCGGCACCATCGCGCGGCTGCTGTTCGCGATCTTCCTGATCCTGTTCCTGATCGCCGTACTGGCCGTGATCGGAGTGTTCCACATCCTCTGAACCCCTGCGCCGCCGGGGCCTGCACGCGTGCCGCGACGCGACTTGGCCGCCCGCGCCCCGGGGCGGCGGAGCCGCAGCCCCTTCGCGTTCCCGCCATCCGCGCTCCCAGCCTCTAAACTACGGGGCTTATGCGCGGCCTGATCCCCGACAGCTTCATCGACGAACTGCTTGCCCGCGTCGACATCGTCGACGTGATCGAGCGGCGCGTGCCTTTGAAGAAGGCCGGACGCGAGTGGACCGCCTGCTGCCCGTTCCACGACGAACGCACGCCCTCGTTCTACGTCAGCCCGGCCAAGCAGTTCTTCCACTGCTTCGGCTGCGGCGCGCACGGCAGCGCGATCAAGTTCCTGATGGACTACGAGCGGCTGGAGTTCCCCGACGCGGTGGAGGAGCTGGCGCAGTCGGTGGGCCTCACCGTGCCGCGCGAGGGTGGCCGCGACGAGCGCCCGCGCGAGGACAAGACCGACCTCTACGCCCTGCTCGACGCCTGCACGACCTGGTACCAGGAACAGCTCCCCCGCAGTGCCGAGGCACAGGCCTATTGCAGGAAGCGCGGGCTGGACGCCGGCACCATCGCCCGCTTCCGCCTCGGCTGGGCGCCGGCCGGCTACGACGGCGTGACCAAGGCGCTGGGCAACAGCCCGCGGCGGATGGAGCTGCTGGCCGAGGCCGGCATGGTCTCCACCGGCGAGCGCGGCAGCAAGTACGACCGCTTCCGCGAGCGGCTGATGTTCCCCATCCTCGACCGCCGCGGGCGGGTGATCGCATTCGGCGGCAGGATCATCCAGAGGCCTGGCGACGGATCGCCGACCCCGGATCCCGGCGCGCAGGACGCGCGCAAAAGCGACGGCCCCAAATACCTCAACTCGCCGGAAACCCCGCTGTTCCACAAGGGCCGCGAGCTGTTCGCGCTGTGGCAGGTGAAACAGGCCAACGCGAACCTGCAGCGCATCGTGGTGGTGGAGGGCTACATGGACGTGATCGCGCTGCACCAGGCCGGCCTGCCGGTCGCGGTGGCCACGCTGGGCACCGCCACCACGCCCGAGCACACCGAGCTGCTGTTCCGCGCCGCACCCGACGTGGTGTTCTGCTTCGACGGCGACCGCGCCGGCCGTGCCGCCGCCTGGAAAGCGCTGGACGCCGCGCTGCCGCGGCTGCGCGACGGCCGGCAGGCGTATTTCCTGTTCCTGCCCGAGGGCGAGGATCCGGACACCCTGGTGCGCAAGGAAGGCAAGGCCGGTTTCGAGCAGCGCCTGAAGCATGCCACGCCGCTGTCCGACTACTTCTTCGACGAGCTGGCGCGCGATGTGGACATGGCCAGCCTCGACGGCCGGGCGCGCCTCGCCGAGCGTGCCCGCCCGCTGATCGCCCGGCTGCCCGACGGCGCGTTCCGCGACCTGATGGCGCAGGAACTGGAAAAGCGCAGCGGCGCCAGCGCACGCCTGCAGGCCGGCCCCGCCGCGCATCGCGCGGTACAGCGGCCGACCACCGCGCAGCGCTCGCTGGTGCGCAGCGCGATCGCCCTGCTGCTGGCCCAGCCTGGCATGGCCGACCAGGTGGAGAGGCCTTACCGGTTCCTGCGCCTGGACAAGCCCGGCGTGGCCCTGCTCGCTGAGCTGCTGGACCTCGCACGCAGCCGCCCCGGCATCAACCCGGCGATGCTGGTGGAGCACTTCGCCGAGCGCGCGGAATATTCCGCGCTGCAAAAGCTCATGGCCGCCGCGGTAGTGGGCGAACCGGAGGCGCAGCGCACGGAGTTCCTGGATGCGCTGGCGCGCATGGACGAGCAGGCCGTGGCGCTGCGCCGCGAAGCGCTGCACGCGAAGATGCGCAGCGGCCCGCTCGACGACGCCGAGAAGGCCGAGCTGCGCGAGCTGCTGGCTGCACGCGTGCGGCCAATGGCCGCGTCGGACTGATCGCGCATGCCGAACAAACGACGCACTGCGGAAAGCTTGCCGCTGGTGGGTATGGGATCATGCCGCGGCGCATGCCGCATGCCCCGCAGGGACGCCGATGGATCTGCTTGAACGACTGGTCACGATCTTCGCCGAGAACGGCTACGCCGCGGTGTGGATCGCGCTGACGATCTGCGGCCTCGGCCTGCCGCTGCCGGAGGACGTGACCCTGGTCGCCGGCGGCGTGATCGCCGGACTGGGCTACGCCAACGTGCACGCGATGTTCGCCCTGTGCATGGTCGGCGTGCTGCTGGGCGACGCCACCGTATTCTTTCTCGGCCGCCGTTACGGCGAGGCCATGCTGAAATGGCGCTGGATCGCCCGCGTGCTCCCGCCGGAGCGCTTCGAGGTGGTGCAGCACAAGTTCGCGCGCTACGGCAACCGAGTGCTGTTCGTCGCCCGCTTCCTGCCCGGCATGCGCACCACCATCTATCTTTCCGCCGGTGCCACACGGCGGGTATCGCTGCTGCGCTTCCTGCTGATCGACGCCATCGCCGCGCTGATCAGCGTGCCGGTATGGGTGTACCTGGGTTATTTCGGTGCCGACAACCACGTATGGCTGATGAAGTGGATGCAACGCGGACAGAACAGCATGTGGCTGCTGTTCGGCCTGGCGCTGCTGTGCGTGCTGTGGCTGTGGTGGCGGCACCGCCGCCGGAGCATCAGCCAGGACGAGTGAGAGCCCCGCATCGGTGCCGGGCCGCCCGGGCCGATGACTTCCCGCACTGGTACCTGCATGGTCGACGCGCTGAACTGCCGACGTCCCCACGCAGGAGTTCCGCCGATGTCCGGAAAGGTTCTGCTTGCCCTTGCCTCCCTCGTCGCCCTGCTTCCCGGCATGTCGGCCCGCGCCGCCGACGGATCGCTGCGCTTTGCCGCCACGGTGCCCTTCCACGACTGCGACGGCATGATCTGTTCCAGGCCAGCATCGACGGCGGCCCGCCGCGCACGCTGGCGCTGGATACCGGCGATGTCGATTCGCTGATGCTGGCCAGTGCTGCCAAGGCAATGCAGTGGCGGCCCAGACCGGTATTGAGCAACGGCAGGCCCGTCCCGGGTTTCGAGGACGGTGGACGGCATGTGCTTACGCTGGGCAAGGCGTCGCTCGCGGTCCACTTCGCCGTGGCCGGCCCAGCGAGTTTCGGCCCCGTCCGCCTGCCGGCCGACGGCACGCTGGCCTATACCGCGTTCAAGGATCGCATCCTGCAGATCGATTACCCGCATCATCTGCTGCGCATCTCCGCGCTCATCACCGGCAACGAGCCGGCCGAGCACACCGTCGGCACGCTGCAACTGATCCACTTCGGACATGACGGTCCGCCCATCGTGGTGGGCGGACCTTTCGACGTGGACGGCCACCCGATCCATGCCCAGATCGACACCATGTACACCGGCACCATGGTGGTCTACGACGCCGCGCTGGCCGGGCTCGGCCTGCGCAAGCAGGGAACCCCCAGGCTGTTCGGATTCACCGACGGCGGCGTCGAGATGCTGGCCTCCACGGCACACAGCCTGGGTTTCGACGGCCACCGCCTGCTGGGTCCCGACGCCGCGGTCTACTACGCAGGGCACGGCAAGAATCCGGTACACCAGCCCGATGGCCAGTTCGAGGCCACCGTCGGCAACCCGATCTTCGCGCACAGCGTGGTGACGATGGACCTCCATGCGATGACGCTGGACGTGCGTCCCGCGGGCTGAGCACTCACCCCGCCCCGCCGCCTGCGCCGGCCCACGCAGGCGCATGCAGGCGGTCCTGCGGCGGGCCGGTGGAGCGGACGCCGGGTTACAGCCAGCGCCCGTACCGGCGCATGTAGACCACCTTCACCAGCTGGGTAAGCGCGCAGTAGGCAAGCACGGTGGCTGCCAGCCATGCGTAGTACACCGGCGGCATCTCCAGCATGCCCAGCTTGTGGCCCAGGCCGGTATACGGGATCGCCATGCCGATCGCGATGATCGCCGTGGTCAGCCCCAGCACCGGCGCGGATGCGCTGCTCTGCAGGAACGGGATGCGGCGCGTGCGTATCATGTGCACCACCAAGGTCTGGGTGAGCAGGCTCTCGATGAACCAGCCGGACTGGAACAGCGACTGGTGCGCGGGTGTGTTCGCGCCGAACACGAACCACAGCAGCGCGAAGGTGGTGATGTCGAACACCGAGCTCGACGGCCCCACCAGCAGCATGAAGCGGCCGATGTCGCTGGCGTCCCACTTGCGCGGAATGCGTAGGTATTCCTCGTCCATGCGGTCGAACGGGATCGACAGCTGCGAGATGTCGTAGAGCAGGTTCAGTACCAGGATCTGCAGCGGGAGCAGCGGCACGAACGGCAGGAACACGCTCGCAATCAGCATGCTCAGCACATTGCCGAAGTTCGAGCTGGCGGTCATCTTGATGTACTTGATGATGTTGCCGAAGGTAATGCGGCCTTCCAGCACGCCCTCCTCCAGCACCATCAGGTTCTTCTCCAGCAGGATGATGTCGGCCGACTCCTTGGCGATGTCGGTGGCGGTATCCACCGAGATGCCGACGTCGGCGTCGTGCAAAGCCGGCGCGTCGTTGATGCCGTCGCCGAGGAAACCCACGGTGTGCCCCTGGCGCTGCAGCGAGCGCACCACTGCGGCCTTCTGCAGCGGCGACATCTTGGCGAACACCGTGGTGCGTTTCACCAATTCGTCCAGCGCCCTCTCGTCCAGTGCCTCGATGTCGCGGCCTTGCACGGAGTGGGTGACGTCCAACCCCACCTCGCGGCAGATCTTGCGCGTCACCGCCTCGTTGTCGCCGGTGATCACCTTCACCTCGACGCCGTGCGCGTGCAGCGCGGCGATCGCGGTGGCGGCCGAGTCCTTGGGTGGATCCAGGAAGGCGAGGCAGCCCACCGCGGTGAGCCCGCTTTCGTCGGCCACGCTCCAGGCGCGCTCGGTGGCCGGTTCACGGCGCACCGCCACCACCAGCACGCGCAGGCCGTCCTCGTTGAGCCGGTGCGTCATCGCCTTGATTTCGCGGCGACGCTCGTCGGTCATCGGCTCCATCGTGCCGCCGACCTGGGCATGGGCGCAGATGGCCAGCATTTCCTCCACCGCACCCTTGCAGATCAGAAGGTGCTCGTCGCCGCCGTTCGCCACCACCACCGACATGCGCCGGCGCTGGAAATCGAACGGTATTTCGTCCACCACGCGGTAGCGCGCCGCGGTCGGCTCCAGGTCGCGGTGCGCCAGCACCGCCTTGTCCATCAGGTTCTTCAGACCGGTCTGGAAGCGGCTGTTGAGGTAGCCGTACTCCAGCGCCTCGTCGGACTCCTCGCCGTCGAGGTCGAGGTGGCGCTCCAGCACGATCTTGTCCAGCGTCAGCGTGCCGGTCTTGTCGGTGCACAGCACGTCCATCGCACCGAAGTTCTGGATCGCGTTGAGGCGCTTCACCACCACCTTGCGCTTGGACATCGCGATCGCGCCCTTGGCGAGGTTCGCGGTAACGATCAGCGGCAGCATTTCCGGTGTCAGGCCCACCGCCACCGACAGCGCGAACAGGAACGCCTCCCAGAAGCCTTGCTTGTACCACTGGATGCCCAGCACCACCGGCACCATCACCGCCATGAAGCGGATCAGCAGCCAGCTCACCGAGTTCACCCCGCGGTCGAAGCTGGTCTGCACGCGCTGGCCGGTCATGCTGTGCGCCAGCGAACCGAGGTAGCTGCGCGCACCGGTCGCCACCACCACCGCACTGGCGGTGCCAGAGATGACGTTGGTGCCCATGTAGCAGACCGTGGGCAGATCCAGCGGATTGCCCCCCGCCGTCTCGCCATGCGCGTGCGCCGGCGCCGCCTTCTCCACCGGCAGCGATTCGCCGGTGAGGATCGCCTGGCTGATGAACAGGTCCTTCGCCGCGAGCAGGCGCAGGTCGGCGGGCACCATGTCGCCCGCGCCCAGATGCACGATGTCGCCCACCACCAGCTCGGCCACCGGCACCTCGATCTGCTCGCTGTGGCCGTCGGAAGCCTGCCGGGTCACCGTGGCGGTGTTGCGCACCATCGCCTTCAGCTTCTCGGCCGCACGCGAGGAGCGGTATTCCTGGGTGAAGGTCAGCACCACGCTGATACCTACCATCACCGCGATGATGGTAGGCCCGGTGACGTCGCTGTCGTCGGCGAACAGCTGTACGCCGGCCAGCACCAGCAGAACCACGATGAACGGGTTCTTGAACGCGCGCAGCAGCTGCAGCGACCAGTGCGGCGGCTTTTCGTGCGAGACCTCGTTCGGGCCGTCGCGGTGCAGGCGTTCGGTGATGCGCTCCTCATCCAGGCCGCGGGTGGAGGTTTCCAGCGCAGCCAGCAGGGCGTCGTTGTCGCGGAATGCCTCCTGCGCGGCGAGCACCTGCACCGGGGCGGGCGCCGCAGCCTTGACGGTCGAGCGGGAGAAGGACTTGCTCATGGGTCGCTACCGGGTTTTGTGATCATCCGCGGCAGCGTGTCGGCGCTACCGACTACCTGGGCGGAACATCCGCTGTGGGGTTGGCGGCGGTCGCGCGGACCGCCGGACACAACAAGCCGCGCCTCCGCCGCACTGGCGGAGGCCAGCACCTGCGGGGTGCGCACGCGTGCATCAGTGACTGGATGCCAGCTGCAGATGACGCGACGGCGACAATGGCACGACGGCACGCGCCTCGGTCTGGCGCTTTGGCTCGGCGGGCGGGGCAGCCAGCGGCGCCGGCACGGTCACCACGTAGACGCGCCGCGGCGCTTCGCCACGAACGGCCAACAGGCTGCGGCGGGGAGTCCGCAGGCGGAGAAAATCGCGAAGGAGCTTCATGGGCCCATCTCCTCGGTTACGGCGCGCGGCGCCGTCGGAGATGGACCGGCGTTTCCTAGTCTAGGAAAGGACCGGCCGACCGCTGGCGGCTGCCGCAGGCGTTCAGCTTGTTATGCATTGCCGGCACCCGATGCGAGCGGATGTCGACGTTGCGACTAGGGTAAACGTCCATATGCCTTGGTTAGTCAGGACAGGATGCCGGCGAAAGTGACACATCGCGCGACCGGGGTATTTTGCGGTGCGACAGCGGCCGAGTCAACGCATGAAACGTGAATCGGCGGCGAAAGGTGCGGCTCAGCCGAGCCGGTGGAATGCCAGCCCCTGCCGCAGCAGCGGAGCGGCCAGCCAGTGGTCGGCCAACAGGAAGGCGAACAGCGCCATCAGGTAAATCACCGAATACTTGAACACCCGCATCGCGAAGAAATCGTCCGGCGGGTTCAACAGGCGGATCGCGTAGTACAGGAAGCCCGCGCCCAGCACCGCCGCGCCGCCGAGGTAGAGCCAGCCGCTGTAGCCGGTGATCGCGGGCAGCAGGGTCACCAGCACCAGCAGCACGGTGTAGAACAACACCTGCCAGCGCGTGTACACCACGCCATGGGTCACCGGCAGCATCGGCACGCCGGCGCGCGCGTAGTCGTCGCGGCGGAAGATCGCCAGCGCCCAGAAGTGCGGCGGCGTCCACACGAAGATGATCAGGCACAACTGCAGCGCGAACGGATGCAGCGCATCGGTCACCGCGGTCCAGCCCAGCACCGGGGGGATCGCGCCGGCGAGGCCGCCGATCACGATGTTCTGCGGCGTGGCGCGCTTGAGGTAGGCGGTGTAGACCAGCGCGTAGCCGATCAGGCCGGCGAAGGTGAGCCAGGCGGTAAGCCCGTTCACCAGCAGCGCCAGCACCAGCATCGAGACGATGCCCATCGCGATGGCGAACGCCAGCACTTGCCACGGCTTGAGGTGTCCCGTGGCCAGCGGGCGGCGCGCGGTGCGCGCCATCAGCTTGTCGATGCGCTGGTCGATCAGGTGGTTGAACGCCGCGGCCGAGCCCGAGGCGAGCCAGATGCCCAGCGTACCGAACACCAGCGCCCGCCACGGCGGGACTCCGGGCACGGCGAGGAACATGCCGATCACCGCGCAGAACACCAGCAGCGCCACCACGCGCGGCTTGGTCAACTGCAGATATTCAGAGAAAGTCGAAGGCACGGCGACACTCGGCAATGGATGCGGTCATCATTCTTGCGCGGCACGGGCAGCGGAACCGCGCTCGTCCGGCACGACATCGGTGTAGTTGGCAAACTCCGAATACGACAGGCGATGATCGTGGTCCGTGTCGTAGTTGCCGAACTGCGAGCGCAGGATAGCCATCTCCGGCGGCAATTCGGAGCGGCTCAGAAAACCGTCGCGGTTGCGATCCAGCGCCAGAAAAGCCTCCGTCGATTCCTGCGCAGTCATCAGCGATTGCTTCCGCGCGTGCCGCAGCGCCTCGGTGGCCGTCGTCTCGAACGAAGTGCGGTTTTCACCCTGTACCTGCTGCCGCATTTCCAGCCTTCCGGCGTCCCGCCCCGCCAGCGGTCGTTCCTGGGCGTCCGCCGCCCCGCTCCATACGGCAGCAAGCGACGACAAGCCGGCCAGCATCGCGAAGATCCTCCTGTCCCTGCCCATGGCCACCCCGTCAGCTGCCGCCATGTTGGCATGCCGGGCCCGCCGCGGCAGTCCGGCGGACTTCACGGCTCATCGGCTTGTCTGCGCTGGGTACGCGCCAGCGATGCCACGAGGGCGAACAACAACAGCGCCGCCATGCCGTTGTGCGCGGTCGCCACCGGCAGCGGCAGACCGAAGTGCACGTTGCTGATGCCCAGCAGCACCTGGCAGACCAGCGCTGCGCCGATGGCGATGCCGCACCAGCGCAGCCCGCGCCTGGCCAGCCGGTGCGACAGCCAGGCGAGGTAGCAGAACACCACCAGCGCGCCGATACGGTGCACCATCTGGATCGCGGTGCGCGCGCCCTGGTCGAGGATACCGCCCTCGTAATCCACGCCAATGCCTCGCCACAGGATGAAGCCCTGGCGGTAGTCGCCGTGCGGCCACCATTGGCCGAGGCACTTCGGGAACGCCGCGTCGCCGAAGCCGCAGGCCAGCGCCGCGTAATTCGACGAAGTCCAGCCGCCCAGCGCGATCTGGCAGGCGAGCAGTGCGATGCCGAGGATCACCAGCCTGCGCAGCCCCGCCAGCGCATCGTCCGCCGCGCCGACACCGGCGAAGCGCACCGCCGCATAACCCAGCAGCGCGAACGTGGTCATGCCGCCCAGCAGGTGGCCGGTCACCACGACGGGTTTCAGCAGCAGCGTGACCGTCCACATGCCCAGCATCGCCTGGAAGATGATGACGCCCAGCGCCACCAGGCAGATGCGCCACGCCGCAGGCCGCTGCAGCGCCAGCGACGCCGCCAGCGGCGTGGCGATCGCGCATATCGCCAGCAGCGAAGACCAGTGGTGCTCCCCGCGCATGTACATCGCCACGCTTATCGCGGCGACCACCGCGCCGCCAGCCACCGCCAGCAGCACCCCTCGCCGTCGCCACGCGGCCAGCAGCGCCAGCGCCAGCACCAGCATGCCCAGCGTGCCCGCCAGCATGCGATGCACCTGCTCGCGCCAGGCCTTGTGCGCCTCGTAGGGACGGCCGGGGAAGGCGGCATCGGCCTTGGCTATCGCCTGTGCGTGGCTGGGCCAGGTCGCCTCGCCATAGCAGGTGGGCCAGTCCGGACAGGACAGGCCGGCGTTGGACAGGCGCACGAAGGCGCCAAACATCACCAGACCGAACGCGAACACGGCTGCCAGCAGAGACAGCCAACGCAGGATTTGCTCGACACGAGACGACATTACTTGATGACCTTGCGCAGATCCCGGAACAGGCCGGAGGGATCGAAACCGGCAGGATAGCGCGCCAGCGCCGTGCCGTCGGACTCCACCAGCAACGCGCCGACGCTGTCCGGCTCGCCAGGGCGCCACGGCGCCAGCTTGCCGTCGACGTCGCGGCCGACCTGCCAGTAGTTCGCCATGCCGTCGCGCTGTGCGTCCGCAGGCGGCGTGCCCACGTACAGCAGGCGCAGCCGCGACTGGTTGCGGTTGAGCATCACGCGCGCCTTGGCCAGTGCGGTCAACGTCGCGTAGCACCGCGCGGCGCAGTCCGGCCCGGGCAGCGCCACCAGGGTGAGCCGCGGCTCGCTGTCGCGCCAGGCCCAGTCGCTGCCGTCGGCGAGGCGCACCGGCAGCCGTTCCTGCGCGAAGTTGCGCTGCGGCAGGATCGGCAGGCCGTTGCCCTGCGCACCGGGTTGCCAGCCTGCCAGGCTGAGTACGAGCGCCAGCACGAACGGTGCGGCGAAGATCGAGGCGACCAGCAGCAGCTTCAGCCGGCTCTTGCGCTGCGCGGCGGGATCGTAGGCGTTCATCGGGAATCCGTCGGTCGGGATTTGCGCGAACCGCGCCTGCGGTTCAGTACGAGGAGGATCACCACCACGGCGATCGCGAAGGAAAACCACTGGAAAGCATAGGCACGATGCCGCGCCGGCGGCATGTCGCCGAAATCCAGCGTGTGCACGCGCACGTAGATCGAGGCCGGATCGGCATCAAGGCTCAGCACGCGCGGGTACAGTTTCGCGCCGAGGTCGGCGGCGATCTGGTTCATGTCGAAATAAATCGTCTTCTTCGGCCAGTGCGCCTGGCGCGCGAGTGCATTGCCGCCCATCTCGAAGCCGTGCCCCGGCGGCGGCACGTACAAGCCGTGCAGGCTCTGCACGCCGTCCGGCAGGGGTGGCAGTTGCGGCGCCTGGTCGGTGCCGTTGCCCGGCAGGAACCCCAGGTCCGCCAGCAACAGCCGATCGTGGCCCGGCACGCGCAGCGGCACGTAGACCTCCACGCCGCCGCGATCGTCGTGCTTGGGGTTGTCCAGCAGGTAGATGCGGTCGGCCAGGTAGCGGCCCTGCACTTGCACGCGCGGATAGGCGTCCGGGGGCGGCTGCGCGGCCACCGCGTCGAAGCCTTGCGGCGCCGCCACGGCGGCCGCGGCATAGCGTCGCAGCAGCTCGTCCTTGTAGTCGGCTCGGTGCAGCTGCCAGAAGCCCAGACGCACGAAAAGCGCGGCCGAGACGGCGGTCAGCAGGATCGCCCACCATGGCGGGCGGCGGAACCCGCCTAGCACGATGCGCTACCTGCCATGGCTATACTGCCTGCACCCCATTCGACCGGATCAATCACGTGGGCCCCATCTACAAATACGCGGTGGTGGTGTTGCTGTTGGTGGTGATCTTCAGCCTCGCCCAGGCGCTGTACTACATGATGACCGACAAGGACAACGATCGGCGCATGGCGTGGGCACTGACTCGCCGCATCGCACTCTCGCTGCTGCTGATCGGCATGGTCGTGTTCGGCATCTGGATGGGCTGGCTGCAACCGCACGACGTCGGACAGTGATTGTAGCCTCCCCGGATCTGATTCTTCCCCCACGATACGAAGAAGCCCGCCGATTGGCGGGCTTCTCGTTTCCGGGAACTCGGCTCGAAGCGCCGCTTCCTTGAAGAGTCCGGCCAAGGATGGCCGGTTCTTGATCTTCGCTCTCCGCGACAGGACGTCGCGTAAAGTCAAAGGATGTAGACGAACAGGAACAGGCACAGCCAGACCACGTCGACGAAGTGCCAGTACCACGCCACCGCCTCGAAGCCGAAGTGGTGATCCTTGCTGAAGTGCCCTTTCAGCACGCGCAGCCAGATCACCGCCAGCATGATGGTGCCCAGGGTCACGTGCAGGCCGTGGAAGCCGGTGAGCATGAAGAAGGTGGAACCGTACACACCGCTGTGCAGGGTGAGGTTCAACTCCTTGTACGCCTCCATGTACTCGTGCGCCTGGCAGTACAGGAAGCTCGCGCCCAGCAGCACGGTGAGGCCGAGGAACAGCAGGATCCGGCCACGATGGCCGCCGCGCAGCGCATGGTGCGCTATGGTCACGGTGACGCTGGAGGTGAGCAGGATCAGGGTGTTCAGCAGCGGCAACCCCCACGGCGCCACGGTGCTGAAGGCACCGCCGACATGCAGCGGGCCATTGCCGCCGGCTGCGCCCCAGGCGCCGCTGTAGGCGTTGTAGAGGAACTGGTGGGTGAGCACGCCGTGGCCCTCGCCGCCCAGCCATGGCACCGAGAAGGTGCGGATGTAGAACAGCGCGCCGAAGAACGCGCCGAAGAACATCACCTCGGAGAAGATGAACCACATCATGCCCATGCGGAACGAGGTGTCCACCTGGGGGTTGTACATGCCGGCCAGCGATTCCTTGATCACCGAATGGAACCAGCCGAAGAACATGCCGATGACGCCGATCGCCCCGATCGTGATCACCGCCTTGCCGAAGCCGCTCTCGCCGGGCTCCGCGTTCAGCCAGTGCGCCGCGCCGAACACGGTGAGGAACATGACCACTGCGGCCACGATCGGCCACTGGCTCTTGCTCGGTACGTAGTAGATGTCGTGCTGCTGGGCCATGCTGAGACTCCGTGGAGTTTCCCCGGTGAGGCGACGAGCCGCCTCGACTATTTCATCAACAGAATTTGCGCGAACGACAGCAGGTAGAACGCACCGACCACGATGGCCAGCACCGTCACTGTGCGGCGCACACCGTGGCGGCGCTTCCGCTCAAACTGTCCATCCGCGATGTGGCTGGCCATGTGCCGTGTTCTCCGCGCCGGTCAGTCGTTCACGTGGCCGTGCGCCAGTTCCTCGTCATGCACCACCGGCGGCACCGTGAAGCTGTGGTGCGGCGGCGGCGACGGCAGGGTCCATTCCAGTCCGCGCGCGCCTTCCCACACGCGGTCGGTGGCCTTCTTCTTCGAGAAGAACGCGCAGTGCACGATCACGCCGAGGAAAATCAGCTGCGAGGCGCCGAACAGGAAGCCGCCGATCGAGCTGATCATGTTGAAGTCCGCGAATGCGACGTTGTAGTCCGGGATGCGGCGCGGCATGCCCGCCAGGCCCAGGAAGTGCTGCGGGAAGAACAGCACGTTCACGAACACCACGCTGCACCAGAAGTGCACCTTGCCCCAGAACTCGTTGTACATGTGGCCGGTCCACTTCGGCAGCCAGTAGTAGGTGGCCGCCATGATCGCGAACGCGGCACCGGTCACCAGCACGTAGTGGAAGTGCGCCACCACGAAGTAGGTGTCGTGGTACTGGAAGTCGGCCGGCACCAGCGCCAGCATCAGGCCGGAGAAGCCGCCGATGGTGAACAGGATCACGAATGCGATCGCGAACAGCATCGGCGTCTCGAACGTCATCGAGCCGCCCCACATCGTGGCCACCCAGTTGAACACCTTCACGCCCGTCGGTACCGCGATCAGCATCGTTGCGTACATGAAGAAGATGTCCGCGCCCAGCGGCAGGCCCACCGCGAACATGTGGTGCGCCCACACGATGAACGACAGGAAGGCGATGCTGGCGATGGCGTACACCATCGCGCGGTAGCCGAAGATCGGCTTGCGCGCGAAGGTCGGGATCACCTCCGAGATGATCCCGAACGCCGGCAGGATCATGATGTACACCTCGGGATGGCCGAAGAACCAGAACACGTGCTGGTACAGCACCGGATCGCCGCCGCCGTGCGGGTTGAAGAAGCTGGTGCCGAAGTACTTGTCGGTGAGCAGCATGGTCACCGCACCGGCCAGCACCGGCATCACGGCGATCAGCAGGAAGGCGGTGATCAGCCAGCTCCACACGAACACCGGCATCTTCAGCAGGTCCATGCCCGCCGCTGTCGCTGCAGAGCGATTCGCTGGCCTACGTGGTGTTCGCGATCCACCTGATGGGCATCAGCTCGATCATGGGCGCGATCA
>Ga0187815_10000642_pt1 | contig 16681 bp, 6 predicted proteins | sample NC_S_5_FD_132962 | JGI IMG/M metagenome (GOLD analysis project Ga0187815, IMG submission 132962) | Wetland sediment microbial communities from Neuse River Estuary, North Carolina, USA - ASW-S_5 | ecosystem: Environmental > Aquatic > Freshwater > Wetlands > Sediment | place: USA: North Carolina...
CAGGTCGCCGGGGCCGACGCCCTGCGCGATCAGGCCATGGGCAATGCGGTTGGCCTGCTCGTCGAGGGCGCGGTAGCTCAGCGTATCGGCGCCGCAGCGCAGCGCGGGGCGGTCCGGCGAAACGGCCGCGCGGCGTTCGAAGGCGCCGTGCATGGTGTTCGCGGCATCGACCCAGGCCCGCGGCGGCGGTTGCAGCGCCGCCAGTTCGCGCTGGGTGGCCGCGTCGACCAGCGCCAGCGCGCCCAGCGCGCAGCCCGGATCCGCCACCGCGGCGCGCAGCAGGGTCTCGTAGGCGCGCAGCCAGCAACGCACGGTGGCCGCATCGAACAGGCCGCTGTTGTACTGGCATTCCAGGCGCAGGCCGCCGCGTTCCTGCACCGCGTTGACGAACAGCTCGAAGTTCTCGTAGCGGCGCGGCACGCTGGCGAATTCCAGCCGCAGCCACGGGAAGGCGTCGCCTTCCTGCTCCAGCGCCTGGTCGATGTTGAACAGCACGCTGACCAGCGGCAGGCGCGCCGGATCGCGCGCGATGTCCAGTTGCTGCAGCAGGCTGCCGAAGGTGCAGCGCTGGTGTTCCAGCGCGTCGAGCAACTCCCCGCTTGCCGCGGCCAGCATCTGCGAGAACGGCAACGCCGGATCGGCGCCGCAACGCAGCGGCAGCAGGTGCACGCCGTGGCCGACCAGCTGGCCCAGGCCCTGGTTGGCCTGGGCCGCGGCGGGAATGCCGAGCACCACCTCGTCCTGTCCCGCCAGCCGGCCGAGCAGGCCAGCGAAGCTGCCGAGCAGCGCGGCGAACAGGCTCGCACCATGATGCGCCGCCAGCTGGCGCAAGGCACCGACCAGCCCGGCATCGAGCTGGTGATCCTCGCGCCCGGAGGCGAAGCCGCGTCGCGGCGGCCGCGGGCGGTCGCCCGGCAGGTCCAGCGCCGGCACGGGATGCGCGTGATGGGCCACCCACCATGCCTCGTCGGCGGTGCCGGCCCGGCGCTCCGCCGGGCCGGCACACTGCAGGGCGTAGTCGGCGAACGAGGGCGCCGGCGGCAGCGCCGCGCCTCCCGCGCCGCCGCACTGCCGGTACAGCGCGCCCAGTTCGCGCACGATCACCCACCACGACCAGCCGTCGCAGACCAGGTGGTGCGCGCTGAGCAGCAACACGTGTTCCTGCGCGTCCAGGCGCAGCAGTTCCGCGCGGAACAGCGGGCCCGCCTCCAGATTGAACGGCGTCAGCACGGCCTGCGCGCGATGCTGTTCCAGCGCGGCTGCGCGCGCGGACGCATCGAGCGCGCCCAGTTCCACCTGCCGCACCGCGAGCGCGGCGCTGCCGGCCACGCAGAAGGTCTCGCCGTCCGGGCCGAAGCTCGCGCGCAGCGCGTCATGGCGGTCGACCAGCACCTGCAGCGCATCGAGCAGGGCCGTGCGATCGAGCGTGCCGTGCAGGTGCAGTGCCACCGCTTCGTTGTAGGCCAGCGAGGCCTCCTCGCCCAGCTTCGCGGCCAGCCAGATCTCGCGCTGCGGCTCGGTGCTGGGCACCACGCGTTCCAGCGCGGGACCGGCGAACGGGTCGTAGTCGACGGCCGCAAGGCCGGCGTGCGCGTCCATTGGCGCGTTCATGGCTCGACCTTCATGTACTTGCCGGGCTGCGCCGGATTGGGCACGAACCAGCACGGCCGGCCGTCCGGCTCGCGGCCCAACCGCGCGCCGGGCACCGGCGGCCTGGCCGCGTCCATCACCGTCTGTGCCGCCGGGGCATTGCGCGGCAGGAAGCCGCCCTCCTGTAGTTCAAGCACCGAATCCTTGTACGCCTGGGTGATCTGGCGGAAATCCGCTTCGCTATGCGCAGTGGTGAAGAAGCAGGGAAAGTTGTCCAGGATATGCACGCCGCGGCTGCGCATCATCGCGAACAGCAGATCCTGCAGCGGATGGTCTTCGAGGAACTGGGTGCGCCACAGCGAAGCGAACTGCTTGACCGCGATCGGCGCACCCACCTCCACGAAGAAACCGTTGAGCTCGTCGGCCATCGCCGCGGTACGTGCGTTGAGCCGCTCCTGCAGCGCGGTGCCCTCGTGCCCCAGGTGCTCCAGCACGGCCTTTGCGGCGGCCAGTGCCAGCGGATGGCGCACGAAGGTGCCGGCGAAATAGGTGACGCCCACGGTGGGCGCCGAATCGTCGCCGTACTGCCACGCGCCGCCGTCCAGTGCGTCCATGTATGCGTGCCGGCCCGCGATCGCGCCGATCGGATAGCCGCCGCCGATCACCTTGCCGTAGGTGGCGAGGTCGGCACGGATGCCGAACAGCGCCTGGGTGCCGCCCGGGTGGCAGCGGAAGCCGGTGACGATCTCGTCGAAGATGCACAACGCGCCGCTGGCTTCGGTGATCGCGCGCACTTCGCGCAGGAACTCCACCGGGCGGAAGTCAGGACGCCGGCTCTGCACCGGCTCGATCAGCACCGCGGCCAGCTCGTGCGCATGCTCGCGGATGACCTGCAGCGACTCCGGCGTGCCGTAGTCGAGCACCAGCACGTGCTCGGCGGTGTTGCGCAGGATGCCCGGCGCGGCCGGCACCGCGCGCAGCTTCTTCGTGCCGCGCACGATCACTTCGTCGTTGATGCCGTGGTAGGAGCCGGTGAACAGCGCCACGGTCTCGCGCCCGGTCACCGTGCGCGCAATGCGCAGCGCGCCCAGCACCGCTTCCGAACCGGTGTTGCACAGCGCCGCGCGCTCGTGCCCGGTGACCTCGCACAACAGCTTCGCCACCTCGCCGGCGAGCGGGTGCTGCGGGCCGATCTCGTAGCCCAGCTCCAGCTGCCTGCGCACGGCGTCGAGCACGAAATCCGGCTGCCAGCCGAACAGGCTCATGCCGAAGCCGTTCAGCGCATCGACGTATTCGTTGCCGTCCAGGTCCCACAGGCGCGCGCCCTTCGAGCGCTCGACCACCAGCGGATAGACGATCTCCTTGGTCAGCGGGCGGAAGCCGCTGACCACGCGCGGGTCGGCCATGTGCGGGCGATGCGCCTCGGTGTACGCCTTCGATTTCCGGGTGCGCGCCACATAGCGCTCGACGAACCGGTCCAGCCGCGCCTGCTGGCGCGGTGACAGTTCGGACTTGCCGGTGTCGATGCGCGCGATCGCGCCGAAGGCCTTCTTCACGTCGTAGCGGGTGTGCGCCAGCGCCGTTTCCTCGTCGCCGGCGGCAGGAGCGGCTGCCGCGGCGGCGGCCGGGGCCGGCACGGGCGCGGGTGCCGATGCGGCAAACGGCGCCACGGGCGTGCCGTTGAGCAGGGCGAGTTGCTGTGCCATCAGCTGCATCTGCTGCGCGATCACTTGCTGCACGTAGCCTTCCGGCAGCGTGCCGGTCGGCATCGACGCCATCGCCGCCACCGCCGGTGGCGGGACGGGCGCAGAAGCGGCCGGCGCTTCCGGCGCCAGCTGCGCGTCGAGCAGCGCGGCCAGTTGCGCGAAGCTGGCGCAGTCGCCCATCAGCTGGCGGAAGCTGACCTGCACCGCGAACGCCTTGGAGACATGCAGCGCCACCTGGGTCAGCATCAGGCTGTCCAGGCCCAGCTCGATGAAATGGCTGGACGGATCGGCTTCGGCGAGGTCGAGACCGGAGATTTCCTCGAACGCCGCCTTCAGCTGGCCGATCAGGCGGGGCCGGCGATCCGTGGACGACACGGCGGGGGGGGGCATGGGCGTTCCTTCGACGGATGGCGGTGGCACGGGCGATGGCGCGGGCGTAGGGGGGCGCGATGCCGGTGCGGCCTCGACCCAGTGGCGCTGGCGTTCGAACGGATAGGTCGGCAACACGAGGCGCCGGCGGCGTGCGCGGTGGTCGAGTGCCGCCGCATCGATCGCGACGCCGCAGCACCAGGCCTCGCCAGCCGCGGCGAGCAGGCTGGCATGTTCGGACGCGGCGGCGTCGGCCAGCGAGGCGAGCGCGTCGACGGTACCGCGCGCTGCGCCAAGCTGCTGGCGCGCGAGCGTGCTCAGCACCGCGCGCGGGCCGACTTCGAGCAGCACCCGCGCCGGGGCGTCGAGCAGGGTCCGCAGTGCGGGCGCGAAACGCACCGGTTCGCGCAACTGCCGCGCCCAGTGGTCCGGCGATACCGCCTCGGCGGCGAGCGATCCGCCCGTCACGCTGGACACGACCGGCAGCTGCGGCTCGCAGCGCGGGGTCGCCGCGACTGCGGCGCGGAACGGCTCCACCGCGGCCTCCATCATCGGCGAATGGAACGCGTGCGAGGTACGCAGCGGGCGGCAGGCGATGCCTTCGCGTTCGAGCAGGGCCTGGAAGCGCGCGATCGCGTGCGCCGGCCCGGCGACCACGCAGGCATCCGGCGCGTTCTCGGCCGCCAGCGCGAGGTCGTCCGGCAACCGCTCGAGGAGTGGCGCGGCGGCCAGCCGCACCGACAGCATCGCGCCGGCCGGCTGCGCCTGCATCAGCTGGCCGCGTCGAGCCACCAGCCGCGCCGCGTCGCCCGGCGCGAACACGCCGGCCAGGGTTGCTGCGGCGAATTCGCCCACGCTGTGGCCCAGCATGGCGGCGGGCGCGACGCCCAGGCTCATCCACCAACGCGCCAGCGCGTATTCCAGCGCAAACGTGGCCGGCTGCATCACCGCGGTCGGCAGCAGGGCCTCGGCGTCGTCGGCGAAGCAGCGGTCGCGCAGGTCGAAACCGAAGTCGCCGCCCAGTGCGTCGGCGCATTCGTCGAAGGCGGCGCGGAACACCGGCTCGCGGCGATGCAGCTCGCGCCCCATGCCAGCGTATTGCGCGCCCTGGCCAGGGAACAGGAACACCACGTCGGGCGACTGTGCCGCGCGGCTGCGCCCGGCTGCGGCCTTCGCGCGCAGCCTGGCGGCGGCATCGGCGACATTCCCGGCGGCCAGCGCGAGGCGATGGCCAAACGCCTTGCGGCCCATCGCCAGCGTCCATGCCGTATCGGCGAGATTGAGCGCGGGATGCGCATCGAGGTGATCGGCAAGGCGTGTCGCCATCGCCACCAGCGCGCCCGGCGTCCGCGCCGACAGCCGCAGCAGCTGCGGGCCCGAGGCGGGTATCGACGCCTCCCGCGCCTGCGCCTCTTCCATCACCACGTGCGCGTTGGTCCCGCCCACGCCGAAGGAGCTCACGCCCGCACGGCGCGGCGTGGCGCCCGCCTCCCAGTCGCACAGCGCGGCGTTGACCACGAATGGCGAAGCGGCGAAATCAATGGCGGGGTTCGGCGCGTGGAAATGCAGACTCGGCGGCAGCTTCCGCTCGGCCAGCGCGAACGCGGTCTTGATCACGCCGGCGGCGCCGGCGGCGATCACCATGTGGCCCACATTGCTCTTCAGCGAGCCGATGCGGCAGAAGCCGGTGTCCGCGGTGCCCTGGCGAAACGCGCGAGTAAGGCCTTCCAGCTCGATCGGATCGCCGATCGGCGTGGCGGTGCCGTGCGTTTCCACGTAGCTGATGCTGCGCGGCGGGACGCCTGCGCGCGCCTGCGCCTGCGCCACCACCCGCGCCTGCCCCAGGCTGCTGGGCGCCATGAAGCTGGCCTTGCCGCCGCCGTCGTTGTTCACCGCGCCGCCGCGGATCACCGCGATCACCGGGTCGCCGTCGGCCAGCGCGTGGGACAGGGGGCGCAACAGCACCACGCCGGCGCCATCGCTGAACACCGTCCCGGCCGCCCGCGCGTCGAAACTGCGGGTGTGGCCATCGGGCGACAGCATGGTGCCTTCCTGGCCCAGGTAGCCGCTGCGCGGTGGGCAGGTGATCGCCACACCGCCGGCCAGTGCCATGCCGCAGCGTCCGCCGCGCAGCGCTTCCACCGCCTCGCAGATCGCCACCAGCGAGGTGGAGCACGCGGTGTTGATGCTGAGCGTTGGGCCGGTGAGATTGAGCCGATGGGCGACGCGGCTGGCGACGTAGTCCTTCTCGTTGGCCAGCATCACCTGGAAAGCGCCGAACCGCGCGACGAGATCCGGCCGCGCGGCGAGGTGGTGCTGGAAGTAGGTGGCGTTGTGCATGCCGGCGAACACGCCCACCGGCACCGTCTCCGCGTCCGGCACGTGGCCGGCGCGCTCCATGCATTCCCAGCACAGTTCCAGGAACAGCCGCTGCTGCGGGTCGGTGAGCTCGGCCTCGCGGGGCGGCATGCCGAAGAACCCGGCGTCGAACCACTCCACGTCTTCGAGCACGCCACGCGCACGCACGTAGGCAGGGTCGTTGCGCAGCGAGTCGGGAATCGAGGCATCCAGCTCGCCGTCGGCGAAGTACGTGATCGACTCGCGCCCCGCGCAGAGGTTGTCCCAGAACGCCTCCACGCTGGCGGCGCCCGGGAAGCGCCCGGCCATGCCGATGATGGCGATGGGCTCGTCGCTGCCGTGCGCCGCGGCGTCCGGCGCCGCCGCCGCATCCGGTGCCTGCAGCGCGCGGGCAACGCCGGCGGGCGTGGGCGCGTCGAAGAACGCGGCCGGCGTGGGTGCCATGCCGCACTGTTCGCGAATGCGCAACAGTACCTGCAGCGCCAGCAGCGAGCTGCCGCCGAGCTCGAAGAAGTGGTCGTTGCGGCCGACCTCGTCGATCGCCAGCACCTCGGCAAAGACCCGGCACGCGGCGGCTTCCAGCGCGCCACGCGGCGGTACGCAGGGCTGCGCCCATTCGGGGCGGCGGCGGTCCGGCGCCGGCAGCGCATGGCGGTCGAGTTTGCCGTTGCGGGTGACCGGCAGCGATGCCAGCAGCAGGCAGCGCGCCGGCACCATGTAGTCGGGCAGGCGCCGGGCGAGTTGCGCGCGCAACGCGGAGGCGCTCGCGGCCCCGTCGGCCACGACATAGGCCACCAGTTGCCGCTGGCCGGGCCGGTCCCCGCGCGCCAGCACCGCGCAGGCGCGCACGCCGTCGATCGAGCGCAGCGCGGACTCGATCTCGCCCAGCTCGATGCGGTGGCCGTGGATCTTCACCTGGTCGTCCAGCCGCCCGGCGAACTCCACCACGCCCTCGGGCAGCCAGCGGGCGCGGTCGCCGGTGCGGTACATGCGCTCGCCGCTCGCCGGGTTAGTGACGAAGCGTTCGCCGGTGAGCCGTGGCTGGCCCCGGTAGCCGCGGGCCACGCCCGCACCGCCGATGTACAGCTCGCCGACCACGCCCACCGGCACCGGCTCGCCGCGGACGTTGAGCACGTGCAAGGTGGTATCGGCGATCGGACGGCCGATCGGGATCGAGCGCAGCTGCGCGGACAGGTCGCGCGGGATGGCCCAGGTCGCCGCGAAGGTGGTGCATTCCGTGGGGCCGTAGCCGTTGACGATGGCGGTGTCCGGGAGTGCCGCGAGGGCACGCCGCACGTGCGGTACCGACAAGGCTTCGCCGCCGATCAGCAGCTGCCGCAGCCCGGTGAGCCGGGAAGGATCCTCGTCCACTACCGCGTTGAACAGCGCGGCAGTGAGCCAGGCGATGCGCACCCGATGCGCGGTGATGGTGGCGCCGAGGCCGCTCGCGCTGGGCACCCGCTCGTCGTGGATCACGCAGGTGCCGCCGTTGAGCAGCGCGGCCCAGATCTCGAAGGTGGACGCGTCGAAGCCCAGCGGCGCGGCGTGCAGCACGCGCGGTTGCCCGCCAAGGTCGACGTAACGCACATCGCGCACCAGCCGGATGATGCCGCGATGCGCGATTTCCACGCCCTTGGGCGTGCCAGTCGAACCGGAGGTGTACATCACGTAGGCCAGCGCGTCGCCGGCGGTTTCCGGTGGCACCGTGTCGCCGACCGCGTGTTCCAGTTGTGCCAGCGTCAGCAGCGGCACGCCTGGCCCGACCAGCGGCGCGGCCTGCGCATCGCCGATCGCCAGCGCGGCGCCGGCGTCCGCGACGATGCGGGCCAGCCGCTCCGGCGGGTCGTGCGGGTCGAGCGGGAGATAAGCCGCACCCGCCTTGAGGATGCCGAGCATGGTGGCGATGGCGTCGGCCGAGCGGTCGAGCAGCATGGCCACCACGGAGTCGGCCTTCGCGCCTGCGGCGGCGAGGCCGGTGGCGATGCGCGCGGCACGCTGGTCCAGTTCGGCGTAGCTCGTCTCGCCGCCGTTCCAGGCGAGGGCGGGGGCCGTGGCGTGGCTGCGCGCGATTTCCGCGAACAGGCCATGTACGGTGTCCGCCGGCTGGCGCGATCGGGCGGTGGCATTCCAGGCCGTGTCGATGCGCTGCCGTTCCTGCGGATCGCAGGCTGTCACCGTTTCCAGTCGTTCCGCCGAGGCCAGCCCGGCGAGCACGCGATGCATGCATGCCGCCAGCAAAGCGGCCGCCGCGGGGTCGAATGTCGCCAGATCGTGACGCAGGCGCAGACTGGCAGACGCGCCCGTCGTGATCGACCAGGCGAGCGGCACCCGGGCCGATGTCTCCTGTTGCCAGGCGCCGGCCGGGCTGGGTTCGGCGTCCGCCTGTGGCGGCGTGGCGGCGCAGGCGCGCAGCCATTCGTCGACGCCGGCATGCACCGGCACGGCGATCATGCGGATTGCCGGCGGCGCCGGTTCCGGCATCGCAAGCCCGACGCTGTCCCGGCCGGTGAGGCGCGCCTCCAGCAGGGCGAGGGCGGCTTGGTACAGGCTGGCCGGATCGACTCCGGCCTGTGCGGCTCGTCGCTCCAGCGCAACAGGCAGCGACGGATCCAGCGGCAATGCCGTTTCGGCGACGCCGGTGCCGCGCGGGCCGGCGTAGGGGAGGGCCTCGGGCAATCCCGGCGAGGCGTCCGGCACGGCGACGGCGTGTTCGGCGTCCATGGCGCTCACGACGAACGGGCGAGCGCGTACGGCTCGCGGTCCGGTTGCGGCAGCGGCGCGCCGGCGATGCGCGCGCGGCAACGGCGCAGCAGGGCCGCGGCACGGAAGCCAGCCAGCAGGCCGGCATCCAGCCAGCGGCTGTGGCCGACCGGCGGCGGCTCCATGCCCCACACACGCAGCCGCTCGTGCGCGCGGTGCAGCAGCGCGTCGCGACGCGTGGCGTCGGTGTAGTAGGTGCAGCTGATCGTCACCGACGGCCCGTCGCCGTTTTCCACCATGTGCGGGCTGGTGGAGGGCATGTAGGCGCCGTCGCCGGGTTCGAGGTGGAACACCCGCGCCCGTGCGCGCAGCGACTCGTCCCATTGCAGCCGGTCGCGGCTGTGGGTGGCATGGAACAGGTCGCGCGCCTGTTCGCTGGCGGCCACGGTGTCGTGCGGGTCCCACACGTACAGTGTCTTGCGGCCGTGCACCTGCAGGATGAAGTTGTGCTCCTTGTCGAAGTGGTACGGCGTGACCGTGCGCGGCGAGGTGACGAAGATCCAGCCGCCGCGGTAGCACATGCCCGGGTCGCGACGCGCGATGCCGGGGGCGATGCCGTCCAGCACTTCGTCGACGAGGGTGCGGTAGAGCGGATCGGTCTGCACGTTCAGCAGCGACATCCAGGCCTTCGCTTCGGCGATGCCGGCCAGGGTGGCTACCGTGCCTGCGCGATTGGGATGCATCCGCGGGGCGTTGTTGAACGGCGTGCCCGCAGTGGCGTCGTTGCTGTGCGTACGCACGCAGCCGCGGGTGTCGAGGCGCGCACCCAGCTCCATCAGCGCGTCCATCTGCAGCAGCGGATGCTGCATCAGCCGGTGGCGCACCGGGGTGACCGCCCACGGATCGAACGCATCCCAGTCGATCTGCAGCAGGCCGGCTTGCGGGCTCATGGGCGTTCCCTCGTCCAGTGCATGACGACGTGGCGATCTCGCCTTGTGCGAAGGGCGGGTGTTGCGCAGAATGCCGGCGCGGAAGCAAGGGGGCTGCACCGATGGGGATGTCCGACACCGTCTTCGACGATCGCTACGAGACGGTCGAGGGCCACCTCGAACGGGATCGCAACACCGTGATCGGCCTCTGGCGTGGACAGATCGGCTGGCAGGACCAGCTGGATCGGATGTACGACGTGTTCTACCTGGACTGCCCGTTCGGGCGACCGCGGCTGCATTTGCTGCGCCATCGTGCCAGCGGCGAGATCGTGGGCACGGTCGGCGTCGGACCGCGGCCCATGCTGTGGCAGGGGCGCGAGCTGCTGGTTGGCGTCTCCAGCCATTTCGTGGTGCTGCCTGCGCACCGCTCGCTCAAGCCTGCAATGCGGCTGGCCCGAGCCATGATCGCAAGCTGCCGGGAGCATTTCGCGTTCGGCTACGCCATGACCAACTCCAGCGGCGGTGCGATCTGCAGGCGCGTGGGTTTCACGGTGCCCGCGCAACTGTTCCGGCACGTGCGGGTGCTGCGCTACCGACGCTACATGGCACGCGTGCTGCCGGGACCGCTCGGGCACGCCGGCGGCATGCTGCTGGACGGCGCGCTCGCCGCGGGTCGGCATCTGCCCCTGCCAGGGCGCCGCGCAGCCTTCCACGTGGCCTGGTCGGATGCCGTCGATCCGCGCATGCAGACGCTGTGGGAGCAGTCCGAACATGGCCAGGGCCTGTGCACCGTGCGCAGCACGCGGATGTTCGAATGGCGTTTCCTCGCGTTGCCCGCGATACGCCGCCGCTTCCTGCTGGTCGCTCCGGCACCGGGCGCGCCGCTGCTGGCCTGGTTTGCCTGCGAGACCAATGCGCATGCGGCCGGGCTCATGTCCGTGACCGACGCCTGGTTCGCGGGGGGCGTGCGCGCGGCCGACCGCCGTGCGATCCGCGAACTGTGCCGGATGGGTTACGAAGCCGGTTACGACGCTATCCAGCTGCGCCTGACCGCCGCGCAGCCGGTGCTCGATGCGTGGCGCGCCGAGGGTTTCGTCACGCGCGGGCAGCAACCGTTCTTCGTGCACGGCATGAAAGCGGGCCACGACGGCGATGTCGGCATCGGCCTGCACATCACCGACATCGAACAGGATGGCTGAAGGGCGCTTGCGCACTGCCGGCATCTCCACCGCTGCACTCATCCCGTATACGGCCTGGGGTAGCCGGATACCGGAAGGTCGGATACCGGTGGCGGCCGCAGCGTCGGCTGCTGCACGCTGCCGCCATTCACCGTGAAGCAGAGGACCCCGTGCACGCTGCTTACGGTGGAGCCGCCGGGGGTCACCGTGATGGTCTGCTGGTTTCCGCTGGTCGCGACGGTGACGGTGTAGCCGGCCGAGGGAGCCAGGTCGGTGATCACGTGCAGCGCGGCGAGGTTGTCGACGGTGTAGCCGATCGTGCCGCTCAGCGGCGTGCCTGCCGCGCCGGTGCTGCTGACCACCACCGCGTTGCCGTCGGGCGCCGCCAGCTGCACGCCGAGGATGCCGCCCTGGACGACGGCCACCGGCTTCGCGCCGGCCACCGAGGATGACGCGGTGGACAGGTCGAACACGGTAAGCCATTGCTGGCTGGCGCCGGCGACCGGCGAGCGCACCTGTACCTGCCAAGCCTTGGTCGGGTTGCTGGACGGGTACATCGCTAGGGTGGACAGCGTGGCCTTCTGCGGCAGCACGGTGGTCATCGCGCCGGCGTAGGTGCCGCCGTAGGTGACATCGAGGCGATTGCCGCCGCTGGAGTTGGTGCTGGCGGCAGGGTTGGCCGGGAAATGCCAGGCCAGGTACTGGTCGTAGCCGGCGCTGCCCGCCGTGGTGCGGTCGTAGACCACGAAGCGGTCGGGCCGCACGTACACGATCTCGCGCGACCAGTTGGTCACGGCCGGGCCGGCGGCAAAGCTGCGGTACATGTCCTGCAGGCCGGTCGCCAGCACGTACACGTAGCTGCTGCCGTCCTCGAACGCGGCCACCTTGGTGGTGGCCTGGTTGCTTTCGGTGGTGCTGGCGAACTGTCCGTACTGCTCAGCCGGCGCGCCGTTGCTCAGGTTGCGCACGTAGAAGATGTTGTAGATCTGGCGGTTGCCCGAGTACGCATTGCCGCTGCTGAAGCTGCCGAAGTTGTCGGTATAGACCAGGTTCTCGTCGGCGGTGCCGTTGGGGTTGTGCACCAGCCAGCCGCTGGCGTTGAGCAGCAGTGGCGTGCCGCCGCGCACCAGGGCCAGGCTGCCCTGGTCGAAATATTCCTCGCCCTGCGCGGGGTTGTTGGCATAGGGCGCGGCGCGGAAAGACATCCAGGCGGCGCTGTTGCCCCAGTCCGAACGCGCGGCGACCGCGCCCAGGCCCGGCGCGAAATAGGACAGCGGCAAGCCGCTCACCGGCGCCGTCGTGCCGGCCGGATCCAGCGAGAGGAAGCGCAGCCATTCGTCCGCGTAGCCGTAGCCGCCGGTGGCCGCGTCCACGTCGGCGAGGTACTGGCGGAAGATCGCGGTGTGCGGCGAGCCCCAGTAGTCGAGCGCGCCGAGCAACTGCTGGAACAGGCCCACCTGGGTCGTGCCCGGCGGCTGGCTGTCGGAGTTCGAGTGGTTGGTGTCGCGGTCGTCGAAATAGGCGCGCGAGGGCCAGGTGAAGTGCATCGCGTACTCGGCGCTGTCCGTCGGGTAGCTGTACGGCGCACTGGCGTGCACCAGGTCCTGGCCGGTGGCGGTCTTCACCTCGCGCAGGGGCAGGGTCATGTTGAGGATGCCCAGCGGCGCGTAGTTGGCGTATCCCTCCGGCCAGCCGCCGCCCAGCAGGTGCTGCTGGTAGTACGGCTGCACGCGCTTGGCGAACTGGTTGTTCAGCCAGTCGTCCCATTCCGCCGGCCCCGAGGGATTCTCGTCGTAGGTGGCCAGCGCGATGGCGGCCTTGGCGTGGAAATAGCCCGCGTAGTAATTGCTCTGCGGGTGCGCGTACTCGAAATCGGCGCAACCGTTCGGTGCTTCCCAGGCGGTGATCCAGGCGTTCGCGGTGGTGTAGACCTGCGTGCGCTGGGCCGGCGACAGCAGGTCGTAGACCCAGTCGTAGCCCAGGCCCATGCCCACGCCGTAGAAGCGTATGCCGTAGCCGCTGTCGGTGCACGGCGGCTGGCCCTGGCTGCCGGAGGCGGACATCTTCATCAGGATGTCCACCGCCTTGGCGCCGTAGCTGGCGGCCGCGGAGGCATTGCTGGTCTTGAGCACCTGGTAGCACATGCCCTCGGCCAGCAGCGCGGGAACATAGTCGCTGCCCTGGTAGCCCTGGCCGATATTGGGCAGGTTCGGATAGGCGTTGCCCGAGGGGTATTCGACCGTGCCGCCGATGTAGGAGTCGCACTTGGCCTTCAGCGCCGTCCATTGCGGGTTGGAGGAGGTGGCGCGCTGGCGCAGCGCGGCCAGCGTGGTGGCATCCAGGATCAGGCGCGGATGTGGGGCCAGCGTCACGGTGGCCAGCGCGCGCACCCCGACGGCGGCGGGCGCTGGCGCGCCGTGCGCCGTCGTCCTGGTGTCCACCAGGGCAAGCACGTGCGAAGGCTTGCAGGGAGCGGCGCCGGCCTCGCAAGGCAGCTCCTGGTGCATCCACGCCAGGCTGTCCGACGGCAGCTGCACGGCGGCTTCGGCATCCGGCGCGGCTGGCGCCGGCTGCATCGCCGGCACGGCGCGCGTGGATGGCACGGGCGCCGCTGCGACGCGGGCTGGCACGGGGGCGGCGTCCGGTTCCGCCGCCCGCACCGCGGCTGGCGCCGGCGCCGGGTCAGCCGGCGCCGGTGCGGTGCGCTCGCTGCGGGTGCGCACGATCGCCTGCGCCATCACCACGACTGCCAGCAGGGCGGCGACTGCGGCCAGCATCGCGCGCCAACGCCAGTGCCAGCGGCGGCGGGGCACGGCGGGTTCCCGCCCGGGCGGGACGGAAATATCCGGGTGACCCGGCAAGCTTCGGCTCGGCATGGCGAATCCTCGGATCAGATGGGCCCGCCAGGCCGACCCCGGCGGAGGCTCCCGGTCAGCGCGCGCCTCGACGGAACAGCACCACCTCGACCGTCTGGATCAGTATCAGCAGGTCGAACAGCAGGTTGTTGTTCTTGACGTAGTAGAGGTCGTACTTGAGCTTCTCGGCGGCATCGTCCTCCGACGCGCCATAGGCGTAGCGCAGCTGCGCCCAGCCGGCCAGGCCGGGTTTGAGGCAGTGGCGCAGGTTGTAGTAGTGGATCTTCTGCGCCAGGTCGGCGACGAATTGCGGCCGCTCGGGCCGCGGGCCGATGAAGCTCATCTCGCCCTTCAGCACGTTCCACAACTGCGGCAGCTCGTCCAGCCGCACCTTGCGGATGAAGCGGCCGACGCGGGTCACGCGGTGGTCGTCCTTGGCCGCCCAGCGCGCCACGCCGTCGCGTTCGGCGTCCGTGCGCATGCTGCGGAACTTGATCAGCCAGAAGGTGCGGCCGCGCACGCCCACGCGTTCCTGCCGGTACAGGATGGGCTGGCCCGGGCCGGATTCGATGCGGATCGCCAGCGCAGTGAGCAGCATCAGCGGCCAGGTCAGCGCCAGCACCAGCAGCGCCGCGGCGAGGTCGAAGCAGCGTTTGCTGAGCCGGCGCATGGGGGAGGCGTAGAAGCCACCCGAGTAGACCAGCCAGGAGGGGTAGGTCAGCGACAGCTGCACGCGGCCGGACTCGCGCTCGAAGAAGGTGGTGAGGTCGGTCACCTCGATGCCCAGCTGCCGGCACTCGAGCAGCTCGTCCATCATCAGGCTGCCGCGACGGTCGTCGACGCCCACCACGATCTCGTCGATGCCGTGGCGTTCGGCCCAGACGTCCAGCGGCGCATCGGGCGTGACCAGCAATTCCGCTGGCACGTCGACGACCTCGCCCGGCCGGGGCACGAAACCGACCACCACGAAGCCGCGCCGGTCGGAACGGCGGCGCATGCGGTTGTGGATCTGCGACGCGCGCGTGCCGCTGCCGAGGACCAGGATGCGCCGCTTGAACGCTTCCACCTCGACCAGTTGCAGGAACGCTGCGCGGAACGCGGTCACCGCAGCGAAGCCGAGCACCAGGGCGATGCCCAGCACGCCGCGGCCGACGTAGGCCTTCGGCAGCACGTAATAGGCCACGACCAGACCCAGGCCGCCGAGCGCGAAGCCGACCGCCTGGCGCGCCAGCAGGCCGAACCAGGTCGCGCGCATGTGCGCCTGGTACTGGCCCATCGCCGCCAGGCCAAGCATCAGCACCCACGCGAACATCAACGAGCGCGCAGGCAGGTGGCTCAGCTCGTCGATGCTGCCGAAACGCAACCAGATGGCGGCGCTCAGCGACGCGCAAAGCAAAAGCATTTCGGCCACGGCCAGCAGAAGCAGCCAGCGCGTGGACTGTCGGTGCATGAACCGCAACATCCCTCTACCCCCTTCCCCGGCATCCGGTGCCGGCGGGGTTGAAAGATTAGCAACGCGGCGAGCCGGTGTCCATAACATCTACGTGACCGTTTCGCAATAGATGTTTTGCGAAATGAATCACAAATTGAAGAAAGATCGCGAGCAGACCCGCCGTCCTGCCGGAATCCGCCGGCCACTGGCTCGCCCCGGGATCGCGGCGCCGCATGGGCGGGTTCCCGACGGGCGGGCACGGCGGAACGCCCGGCCTGCCGGCTTCGACCGAGGCGGGGAGCGCTCAGGCGCGGCGAGCGGGGCCCGCAGGCGGCGCTGGCGACGGGCCCGCCTGGCGCGGCGCCGGGCGGGCGCCGGGTGCCCCCGGCTCAGGCGGTGGGCTGCTGCGCGATGAAGCCCAGGTACCACGGCATCGCCTCGCCCAGGCCCTGGACCAGGGTGTGGGTGGGCGCGTAACCCAACCGCGTGGCCGCGCGGCTGATGTCGGCCAGCGAATGGCGCACGTCGCCCGCGCGGAATTCGCGGTGGACGGGGGGGCGGTCGTAGCGCACGCGCTCGGCCGCAAGCTGTTGCACCAGGCCTTCGAACAGCTGGTTGAGGCTGGTGCGCTGGCCTACCGCCACGTTATAGACCAGGTCGCGGTCCCCGTCCGACGCCAGCGCGGCGAGCAGGTTCGCCTGCACCGCGTTGGCCACGTGGCAGAAGTCGCGCGTGGTCTCGCCGTCGCCGTTGATGAACACGTTGTCGCCGCGGATCATGGTGGCGATCCACTGCGGGATGACCGCGGCGTAGGCGCCTTCCGGATCCTGCCGGCGGCCGAACACGTTGAAGTAGCGCAGGCCGATCGACTTGAAACCGTAACAGCGCGCGAACACCTCGGCGTAGATCTCGTCGAACAGCTTGGTCGCCGCGTAGGGCGACAGCGCGCGGCCGATGCGGTCCTCGACCTTGGGCAGGCTGGGCTCGTCGCCGTAGGTGGAGCTGGAGGCGGCGTAGGTGAAGCTGGCCACGCCGGCGTCGCGCGCGGCCACCAGCATGTTGATGAAGCCGGTGGCGTTCGCCGCATGGGTGGCGAGCGGATCCTCGATCGACCGCGGCACCGAGCCCAGTGCGGCCTGGTGCAGCACGTGGCGCACGCCGGCGCAGGCGGTGCGGCAGTCGCCGACTTCGCGGATGTCGCCCTCGATGAAGCGGAAGCGCGACCACGCATGGGGTCCGACCAGTCGCTCCACCTCGTCCAGGTTGCGCCGGTGGCCGGTCGCGAAGTTGTCCAGTCCCACCACGTGCTGGCCCAGGCCCAGCAGCGCCTCGACCAGGTTGGAACCGATGAAGCCGGCGGCGCCGGTGACCAGCCAGGTATCCGCGCCGGTGCGCACGCGCGCCTGCAGCGCGGCCGGCAGCAAGGTGTCGAGCGTCGCCATCACAGCCTCCCGTCCACTGCCTCGCGCGGCAGCACGTATTTCACGTCGTAGACGACGGATTGCGGTTTGCCGTAGGCGCGCACGCCCGCGGCGCCCAGCGCGACGAACTGGCGGTGGCCGAC
>Ga0187815_10000643_pt1 | contig 16666 bp, 15 predicted proteins | sample NC_S_5_FD_132962 | JGI IMG/M metagenome (GOLD analysis project Ga0187815, IMG submission 132962) | Wetland sediment microbial communities from Neuse River Estuary, North Carolina, USA - ASW-S_5 | ecosystem: Environmental > Aquatic > Freshwater > Wetlands > Sediment | place: USA: North Carolina...
AATCGCAGCTCTAGTACTTGCAATTGCAATCATATCAATAATTGCAGTATCTGCAAAGACTGGACTAAGATTCATGCCAAAATACTAGAACACTCTACTTTTTCATTTAGATACAGCATACTCTTTAAAATTCTTATTTCCTAGTTTGATTTTTGCGCTGTGCTGACACGATGAATTTTTTTACTGCATGTTGATAATGTACTTAGATTATTATACAACCAAATGAAAGAGGAAACCAATGAATTTTGAGTTTGAAGAATTTGATTCTCTAGAAGACATATTTGTATACATGGCAACCATGGCTCCACCGATGAAAAATATGTTACCAATAAGTTCCTACAAAGGATACATCCTTTCGATGATCCCTCTTAGCCCTGCAACTGGTAATTCCTACCTTGTAATCTATACAAAAGGCAAGATCGAAGGAAAGATGTTGGAATTCGACATGAATCTGAAAAAATACAGGCAGGTAGATGCCGCAGAACGCGCAGATAAAAGCTATTTTGTTGTTCTAACTCCAAAAAGAAACACGATTGCAGATGCTGCAATTAAGGAACTAGAGAAATCTACTTAGTATAAGCAGGAGCATTGACTGACCTGCTTCTGGCATATTTTTCCATAATATCGTCAGGAAGCTTACCATTGAACAATTCTTTACATAGACCTCGCAAGTAACGCATTATTGCCCAAGTTCCAGCTTTAATCATAGTGTACATCACAGGCTTCATCAAAGGACCATACGTCTTATTTCTAAGAATTATAGGAATAATGTCATTAATTACTCTCAAATTATGTTCCCAGCATTTCCAGAATAATGTAAATTGTGCCTCATTGAGATTTCCAAAGTGCATCGAATTCTTTTCGTTAAAGTCTTGATAAAGTAACGGTGCAACAATACCTCTCATGTTTGTGTGTTTAAAGTCTTCAATTAAATCGATTGTATACTGCGTTTCGTCTGGTGTTTCATCAGGCCATCCAATAATCAAAGTTGCTGCTGGGAACCAATGGTTCTGGTTCATTATTTTTGCACCCTCTCTTACAACCCATCCCCATTCATCTGTAGAAAATGGTTTTGTCTTGACTCCAAGATGTTTCTTCACCATTCGTGGTGCTACTGTTTCTATACCGAGATTTGTTGCTAACCACTTTTCATTACTCATACCATTAATTTCTGAAATATCGTGGAATAGTTTAGGATCTGCACATACTGCCGAAAATGTCATGTGCGTAGTTCCTACAAATCTAGCTCCTAGAGATTTGAGTCCTTTCCATAATTCAGTTATTGCATCATAGTTTGGTCTAAACTCCCGATTATCACAACCATAAAGTAGCATTTCATCAGAATGCAACCAGATAGAATCAAATCCATAATCTAGATTTATTTTTGCTTCTTGTTGTAGTCTTTCAAGTGGAAGATCTTTCTTTGATCTTTTGTTTACATCGCAAAAGTCGCAACCTCTTCCACATCCCCGCATGGCTTCAATAAGCGAGTTGACTGTGGGACCTTGAATCATCGGAATGTTTTGAATATTTTTTACAAAGCAGTGCATCAGTTCTGGAGCATCGCCCTTTTCTAGATCGTGAAATAGATCTAGTGCAAGTTCGTCAGCTTCTCCTACTACTACAGTATCAAGGCCATGAATTTTCATCCTTTCAGTTTTTGCAAGCTCCCAAGCCCCGTTTCCACCAACTGCTACATGAAAATTGTATTTTTTCTTGAGCTGAATAATCTTAGCACACATTCTTTTGAATTTCATTGCAACATACGATAGTTTTTCAGGAGACATCGTAGTAGTAACAGGAGCCATTCCGAGTGGGTCCATTACATTTATTCCTACAACTTTAGTATCTGGACCTATACATTTTTCAAGATAATCAGGATTTGCAATAAATATCTCATCGCGTTTGTAACCTTGTAATAGCGCAGCTTCCACTCTACGCAATCCAACCTGAGCAACTTTTGCTTCGCCTGTTACCACATTAGTTTCTACAGGAGGACAAAACACTTTATCAAAAACCCATTCTGGAACAACCTCATAAGGCCCACATGCAATGAATCCATAAAGAAAATTACCACGGTAATTAGTCATTAAGCTACGATCTGCGGTAAGAACTATCCTCTTGCCTGCCATTCCTCCTTAGTCTTTTTTACTACGATATAAATCGTTTACCTTGTATCCCAATTTAAAAAATTTTTCTTTTGACATATAAACTGGCATATACAATCTACATTGTGGGCATATCAGAACCAAGACATGTTGAAAGACATCAAAAAGAGACTAGTTCGATAAGGGATTTTGTATTTGGTTTTGGAGACGGTATAAACACATCATTAGGGTTGGTAGCTGGTGTTGGTGGAGCTGATCAAACCTCCAGCATAATCATCTTAGCTGCAATAGTAGCAATGTTTACCGGTGCAAAAGCAATGGCAGTTCAGAATTATCTTGCAGTTAGATCGCAAAGACAAATCCTACAATCTGAAATCGAACGAGAAAAATGGGAGATGGAAAATGTTCCAGATGCTGAAAGAGGTGAAATAGAAAACATCTACAAAGCAAAAGGATTTACTGGAACTGAACTTGAAAATATAGTCAACAAAATTACTTCAGATAAAAAAGTGTGGTTAGATACAATGCTTACAGAAGAATTAAAATTAAATTTAGAAATAGTAGGAAGCCCATTGAAGAGTGCTTTCAGGATGTTTGGCGCATTCTTAGTCGGAGGCATTTTACCAATTATTCCATATTTCTTTGCAAGTGGATATGTACCACTGTTAATAGCGGTAGGTACAAGCCTATCTGCATCATTTGTCATTGGGGCAATTAAATCCAAGATGGCAGATCTAAACATAGTGTGGGGCGGATTAGAAATGGCCGGCCTTGGCACTGGAATTGCGTTAATAGGATACGGTATTGGTTCAGAACTAGGCCATATCGGAATAATTAAGGCCTAGTCCTATTCATAGCAACTCTGTTTGCCACATTTGCTGCAAAAGCTCCAGCACCTATTCCATTGTCTATATTTACAACTGAAAGTCCTAGTGTACAACTCTGCAACATTGAAGCAAGTGCAGCGACACCCTTCTCTCCATATCCATATCCTACTGATGAAGGAACACCAATTACTGGAATATCCACTAAAGATGAAACGACAGATGCAAGAGCTCCCTCCATTCCTGCCACTACAATGATTACATCTACTTCTCCATGGATCATTTTCTTGATTATTGGAAAAATTCTATGCAATCCTGCTATACCAACATCATAGCTGGTAATGCATGTACAGCCCATTGCCTCACACATTAACCTAGCTTCTTCTGCAACACCAATATCAGATGTGCCAGCAGTCAATATTCCTACTTTACCGCCTGAGGATGACAACTTCTTAAAGAACAAAATTGATGTTGCATTTCTTCCCGTCTTGGTCTTGAGTTTATGTTTCCTAGAAAAAGAAATGACATTTTTGTAATGAACTTTATTAATCCTTGATACAAGAACGCAGTCTGATCTAGATATTGCAGCCAGAATGATTTTTTTTAAATCTGGCAGTTGTTTTTTTTCAGCAAATATTACCTCTGGGACGCCTCTTCGAATTTTTCTTCCTACATCAAATTTAGCAAAATCTTCTATTTTTTCTATAGAGTAAAGCGATAGCAATTTTTTTGCCTTTACTGCATTAATCTTTCCCAATTCAAGTGATCTCAGTATTTCTATGAGTTCCAACAATATTCGTAACTATCACGAGTTAAAAAATTTAATCAGAGTTCAAGGCCAGAAATGGCAGTCTTGACGCTTTCTACCCCTTTCTTGAACCATTCTTTTTCATTTGAATCCAGATCTAATTCTATTATTTTTTCCACTCCATTCTTTCCTAATACTACTGGCACTCCAATTGAAACATCAGAATAGCCATACTCGCCATCAAGATACGTAGCTACTGGTATAACCTGCCTTGTATCTCTCATTACAGCCTCAATAATGGCAGAGATTGCATTTCCTGGAGCATGAACTGTTGCCCCTTTGAGTTCAATTACTTTGGCTGCAACTTGTCTTGTACTTTGTACAATTTCATCAGCTTTTTGTTTTGGCAGTATAGAGGTCAGAGGAATACCTGATACTGTAGAATATCTTGGAAGTGGGAGCATGTTTTCTCCATGTTCTCCTATTACCAAGGCACGAATTGAATTGCGAGAATGACTTGTTGACTCGTGAATGAATTGGACAAATCGAGATAGATCAAGCATGTTACCCATACCAAATACTCGGTTTTTTTGAAACCCTGAAACTTTGTATGTAAGATATGCCATAGGATCTAGAGGATTAGTCACAGGAATTATCATTGCATCTTTTGCAAATTTCTTTATGTTCTCTACCACTCCTTTTACAATTGATGCGTTAATTTTCAATAGATCCATTCTTGTCATACCAGGTTTTCGCCCTGATCCGGCTACAACTACTACAATGTCTGATCCTTTCATTTCAGAATAATCATTTGAGCCCCGAATGTTTACATCTATTCCCTTTTCAGATAACATGTGATTAAGATCCATTGCCTCCCCTTGCGGAAGTCCCTGCACAACATCCAGTAAAAGAATTTCATCGGTTACTTTTCTTAGTGCAGTAAAAAGCGCCGCCGCTCCTCCCACTTTACCGGAGCCAACAATTGTAATCATAATCAGGCGTCAATTTAATTCACTAATTAAACTTCACTATTATTCATGATAAAATCAGTGTTAAAGTTAGAATTTGTCTGCAGTACAGAATTATAATTTATATGCATTTGAATCTGTTTACAGAGCCATGGCTCTTGTAATTGATGCCCAAGTAGCAGGTATTTCTGGAGACATGCTGCTTTCTGCTCTTGTAAACATAGGTGCCAATAAATCCAAAATAATTGAAGGCATACACATATCTGAAAGTTATCTTCCTGGGTCAAAGATTCAGAATATCAATTTTGAAGAGACAATAAAACATGGAATCGAGGCGACTAGATTAGCTTTAGACATAAAGGAAGAGCATCATGAGAGAAAGGGAATCGAGATTCAAGATTGTATATTACAAACATCTGATAAAATAGAGATATCTGAGAGAGCCAAAGTCTTTGCAAAGGAGAGTATCAGGTCTTTAATCAAAGCAGAATCCAAGATCCACGGGGAACCAATAGAATCAGTTCATTTTCATGAAGCATCGAGCATAGATACTGTTATTGATATTATTGGTTCTGCGATAGCTCTTGATGATTTGAAATTTTTTTCTGATGAGATCATTTCTACTCCAGTTGCTGTGGGTGGTGGAACTCTTAGCTTCTCACATGGTACTACGTCAAATCCCGCAAGTGCAATTCTAGAGATATTTCGCGGTTCTGACATAATAATAACCGGAGGCGATGCAAGAGAAGAGCTTACCACTCCTACCGGTGCAAGTTTATTAGTAAATCTTGCAAGTCAATGTACTGAATTTTATCCATCTATGAAAATTAAATCGATTGGATATGGTGCAGGCAGCAAGGATTTTGAAGGATTTTCAAATGTCTTAAAAATTGTCAGAGGAGAATTGACACACCAATTTGAACAAGATACGGTTCAAGTTATCGAAACAAACATTGATGATGTTTCAGGAGAAGTAATAGGGCAAATGATCGACAAATTAATTTCCATGGGGGCAAGAGATGTTACCGTAGCACCGGCAATTACAAAAAAAAGCAGACCAACCAATCTTGTTTCGGTCATATGCGATCCCTCAAATCTAAACGATATGATTAACACTATTACCTCCGAAACTGGTACGCTGGGAGTTAGAATCAGGACCTCAAATCGTCGCATCATCCCAAGAATTACTGTCTCAGTTCCAATTACAATTTTGGGAAGAAATTTTACAGTACAATGCAAGGTAATAAAAAATGATAACCTACCGAAACATTTCAAAGTAGAAGCAGACAATATAAAATCAGTTTCTGAATCTCTAGGCATTACCTTTAGAGAAGCAAATGCTTTGATTGTTGCCCAAGTAAAACAGAATCTTCACTTAAAATGAACAAATTAGAACAGTTAATCAAATGGTTTGATGGGAAAGGAAAGGTTTTGGTAGCACTGTCTGGCGGCGTTGATAGTGCACTTGTAGCCTATGCTTCATACCGATCACTTGGAGAGCTTTCGGTAGCTGTCACTGCGGATTACAAAACTCTTTCACAGGAAGAATTAGAATCAGCAAAGAAGATTTGTTCTGAGATAGGAATAAGACACATCATAATAGAGTACAACGAGCTAGATAATCCAGATTTTGTTAAAAATGATAAGGATCGATGTTTTCATTGTAGAACACAGTTAGCAACATATTTGACAAAAATAGCCAAGAATGAGGGAAGTGATGTAATAGTGGATGGCACAAACCTTGATGACCTCGGAGAATATAGACCTGGCATAGATGCATTGCGAGAAAATGGAGTTCAAAGTCCACTTGTAGAAGTAGGATTTACAAAAACAGAGATAAGAAATTTTTCAAGAGAGGCTGGACTTTCAGTTTATGATAGGCCCTCAAATTCATGTCTTGCATCACGTATTCCTTGGGGTCACAAAGTTACTGCAGAAAAATTAGCAAGGATTGAAAAAAGTGAAAACATAGTCAAACAACTTTTTGGAGTAAAACAAGTAAGAGTACGTGATTTAGGCAAAGAAGCAAGAATAGAAGTTGGGCGGAATGAACTTCATTTACTTTCAGATTTGCAAAAGATTTCAATATTGAATGCATGTCTCAAAGAAGTCGGGTTTGAATCCATATTGATAGACAGAGAAGGGTATAGACCTGGCAAACTCAATGTGATAGCAGATTGATCTATCTAGATAATGCTGCATCTACGCCTGTTCATCAAAAAGTAGTAGATGAGATGATCCCCTACTTTAAAGAACAATACGGAAATCCGTCTTCTATACATAAGTTTGGCAGGACTGCCAATGTAGCCATCCAGAACGCTAGAAAGAGAATAGCTGATTTAATCAATGCAGACAGTAAAGAAATTCTTTTGACATCTGGAGGTACTGAATCAAACAACACTGCAATTTATGGCATAGTTTTCCAGAGCAAGGGCAAACACATCATAACGTCTTCCATAGAACATGATGCCATACTTGAACCCTGTAAACGTCTTGAGAGAGAAGGGTACAGGGTATCATATCTTCCAGTTGACAGACACGGTCTTGTAAACGTAGAGGACATTAGAAAAGAAATCTCGCAAGATACATGCCTTATTACAATAATGTTTGCAAACAACGAAGTTGGAACCATTCAGCCGATAAAAGAAATTGCGGTCATGGCACGTGATAATAACATAGTTTTCCATACAGATGCTGTTCAAGCAGTAGGTAAAGTCCCAATTGATGTCAAAGAGCTGGGAGTTGATTTACTTTCTATCTCTTCACATAAAATAAACGGTCCTAAAGGAGTAGGTGCACTATATCTTAGAAAAGGAATTACAATATCTCCTCTTATACTAGGTGGCGGACAGGAAAATGGATTAAGGTCAGGAACTGAAAATGTTGCAAGTATAGTAGGCTTTGGTGTGGCTTGCAAGTTAGCAAAGGATGACATGAATCAAAACATGTCTTATTTCAAGAACCTCACTTCTCGATTGATCACAGGAGTTCTATCCGAAATACCCGAAACCAATCTTAATGGACATACTGAAAAAAGGATTCCCAATAATACTCACTTTACGTTTCTTGGTGTAAATGGCGAGGATCTTATCATCAAACTTGATGAAAATAGAATTGCGGCTTCGACAGGTTCGGCATGCTCTGTACGAATACAAAAAGCATCACATGTACTTAGGGCAATGGGCTTTTCACATGAACAGATAACTGGTTCCTTACGTTTGACCGTAGGAGTCACTAACACTGAAGAAGAGATGGACGAGACTGTGAGAGTATTAAAGAAAGTAGTACAAGAGCTACGGGCTGTCTCTCCCTACAAGAACAAGTATAATTTCTAGATCTATTGAGGCAAGACTTGGAATTGGTATCCAGTGTTCTGAGTTAGTGGAACTAGAGAATCCATTCCATCCCATACATAGACTTCAGCTGAATATTTTCCTGGAGTGGTTGGAGTCCATTGAATTTGCTCATTTACTTCATTTGAGGGATTTATTGTATCATCAACCCATTTCAAATACACGACTTTACCTTGACTGTCTTTTACTTGAACAATGTATGAGATTTTCTGACCATTTTGATAATTCCCATTTGAGATAATATCCTTGAAAGTTATTGTCTGACCAACCTTGGGACTTTGTAACATAGGCAGTCCATTGATATCACCAATTTGTGCGGCTTGGCTAATATTTGAAAGATATCCTTCTTGTGGAACACTAGATTGATACATTTGAGCAGATGGTTGGGATGTCTGATTGGGTGGTGAATATGTTTGGGAAGACGAAGCAACTGTTGAACCTATTATGACTGATCTCCCTAATGCGTCCATGTTGTCATGATACCAAGCTTGTACGATTCCTCCAACAGGGGATATCAGGGCAGTTCCATCTTCGTTACATATCCAAGATGGCATCTTGAATATTCCTTGGAATACTCCGGAACCTGGAGTAGTTTCAGTAAGTGTAAAACCTGTAGCGGCAAGCCCTCCATGGAATACACCATTTATCGTACATTGATGAAATCTAAAGCCCTTTATCCATACCTCAAGGAGTATGTTTCCACTAGCATCTCCTACAGTATCCACTGCAGGAGAATTGGGATCGCTTACAGTTGTAAACGATTGGATAGTGCTATCGTCTGATACAAGATCTGGATCGTATAATGTTATTGTGACTGGCGAGCCAATTCTATAATTTGCCGAATCAAGTGTTACTACCCCTGTATGTGTTGGAAGATTGTTTTTTGCGGTAACAGTAGTTTGTTGGCCAGCCGATGAACCTGAAATAGAAAAGTTTATTCCATTTTGATCTACCATTTGACCATTTACAAGAAATACAATATTGCTACCAAATGTCTGTAGACTTTTTATCAGATTTGGATCAAATTGATTTAGTTGGTTTACTACTACATATGAAATCGTACCGGTAAAAATACCTGAACCTGCGGCAGTTTCTTGAAGTTCAGCACGATATACGGCATTATTCATTGTTTGACCATTTTGCATACCAAAAGAAAATAGATCAAAAACAATTGGTTGCACATCAGTTTCATCCGAAATTCTACCGCCTGGACTGCCGAAATTAATTTCTAAATACACTGGAGACGATGTAGATTGAGATTTGATTGAATCTACTACGGAATTGCTTATTTGAACAAGACCATTTCCAGAAGAAATAGTACCAGGGGCTATGATTTGTACAGATGAACTACTAGACGCACTACCAAAATGAAGGGTCATGCTAGTACCTGAGAAGGAACTAATTCCTAGTTGTTGTTGAAATGATCTTAAATCATAATTAACCCAGTTTGTTCCTCCAGAATTAGGTTGACTAACATCTATGAACAAGTCTTTTAGAGTAGCAGTAGTAATTCCAAGATTCAAGGTAATCTCATAAAAATTAGTAGACGGCGTAGATCTGGTGTCTACCATTAATCTGGCAGAGTTTGCGTCAGGAACACTAGAAGATACAGGAATTGGATTTGAAAGACTGTTTGGATTTGGATAAAAATTCACATCTGAGGCACCAATCAGTGTTACTGGACTTCCAATCTTTAATGTGGGAACTACAGCTGAGCTTCTATAGTCATCGAGATCCTCAATAATTCCTGAGTTTAGAACCTGATTACTATCAGATAGCGTGACGGTCTGCTTTTGCCCAGGCTCAAACTGACCTTGACCAGAACCGAGAGTTAGACCAGCAGTAGGCGCATTGCCAGAAACGATAGATGCAGATTGTTGATTATATTCTATGCTACCTGATTGTCCTCTAGGAGCATTCTGCAAGGTACCAATTGTAGAAATGCTACCGTAATCACTCTCAAAGACTCCAGTGTTTGGACCAGTCTCTACAAATGTTACTAGTTGATTGTAAGTTATCCCATTTGCAGTTATTGATGAGCTAGTTTGAAGGTTGTTTGTCTTCAGGTTAACAACACTTCCAAGATTCATGTACACCTTTCCATTGTCCTGAAAACCTAAGCTACTAAGATATGGTACAAGATTTACAAGCCCAGAGACATTACTTCCACCAGATTCTGAAAACGCTTGATAGAAAGTTGCTTCTGGATTGTTGACATTAAATGTCCATGAATCTATTGCAGTTGGATCCTCATCTAATTGAATATCATTTATTGTTGCAAAAACTTCAGAGCCTGCAGAATATGCACTTCTATCAAGATTTATAGAAATATTTGGAATTTCAAAGTATGTAAGATCAACACTTTGTGTTCCTGTAGCCGCATTGTATTCCACATTAACATCATTACTTAGTGAGAAAAGTTGAACGACTGGCCATATATTTGGATTAATTCCAATTTGGCCTGCTCTTACATTTGGATTTGTATTCAAAGAAGGAGGATTTCTGACAACATTATTCTGATTAACAGATGGTGGTTGCGGAGTACCACTACATGAGTTAAATGATGCAAGTCCTTGAGTGGTGCCTGAAAGACCGCTAGAATCTGGAATTGCAACACCGTCAGTTTGAGAAAAGTCAGCCCCCAGTACAGACGACGAGGTAGAGCCTGAGCAGAAAACTCCAAAGTCTAGATTTCGACCCGGCGCACCACCCAATGCTATTTGATCTGCTTGTTTAGCTGCATCAGTATTAGCAAAAAATGCATACCAATAACCATCTGAGCCTTGAACCATGCGGAGTTGTTTTCCATTTACATTGACATTAGGTTCGCCTTGAGCTTGATCCAGTTGCGTGTTATCTCCTTCAACTATTACCTCAACTACCATTGCACCAGAGAAATGATTTTGAAAAACGCTATTTTCCGCAGATACGAATAGGTTTGGATGATCCGAGTATCCTTTCACATTATATGATAACATGGATGGAAAGACAAGCAGCATAACTAAGACAAGAGCCCATGCTTTGTACATCAACACATACATTGAATCATTCGTGGAATTAACCTTGTCGAATAATTTGTGCATATTCCAATAGCTTCCAAAATAAATCACGAAATTAAGAAATAGCTAAGTTTTAACTAAGGCCTGCTGGAGCCCAGATATGGCAAAACCAAAGACTATTTTGATAATCAGCGGAATTCTTGTGATAAGTGGCATAGTGATTTCATTTTTCCAATCTGAATCTGAAATGGATGATCTGACCAGCGTCCAACAAAGTCTAACAGCAGGTTCAGTGATGAATGTTAGTAAGAGTTTGGATCCAATAAAGAGTAAAGATGGGGTTTATTTAATTCAGATATCAGATTTTAAAGATGGGGATAATCTTGGTATCAATGTTATAGATCCGAATGGAAATACTATCATTACAAAGTCAATAGTAAAAAGTCCATTACAAGAAAATTTCACAATCTCTTCAACAGGCATCTACGAATTGAAGATACAGAATACAGCCCAAACAGACATGCAAGTACTTGGAATTATAGGATATTACCCGCAAGGTGCAACTTTGCTTGATGTGTTAAGCATCATAATTCTGATAGTGGGCCTAAGTGGCCTTGCCATAGGTATGATGTATCTTATAAAAAATCGAGGTAATTACAACCAAGACAAAAGGGGACGTGCAGAAAATGAATAAAAAGAACAAAGTGAAATGCGAACCAATTATAACCTAATTGAGAAATTGGTCTAGTTCCGTCAATCCATCAACCACACTAGCAAAGTTTTCGTCTGTTTCCATGATTTTATTGAGTTTATCATTATCTACGCTAAAACTTGTACTTTTTCCATCTTGTCGCATAATAACAAATCCATGTTCAGTAACGTATGATAGTCGTGATTTTATCTCATCTTCGGATATTTGCAATTTTTGAGCAAGATAGATAGAGTCCTTCTCACCATCCTCTAGTTCAGATAAAATTATCGAAACGTTAGGATCTACAAGCATGTCCATCATTTGTCGTCTATCAAAATTTTCGTTCATATTTACTAACCATGTTTTGAGCCAAGTATCCTTTTCTTGTTTGAAATAAAATCACTTATTAGAATTTTATCAATTTTTTCAGGGTTGATGTAATAAGCTCTTCCTTTTAGCTGTTTTTCTAGATTTTCAACATAGCTTAAGAGTTCTTCCTCTTCACTCACCATTATTGTGTCAATCTCAATTCCCTCACGTTTACATTTTTTTGCCTCTTGTAATGTTTTGGCATCAATCGCAGAATCGACTTGCTTGTACCTATAACAAAGGTATACCATTTCATTTCCAATGTCCAGCTTTACTTCCCTCTCATTTTTCATTTTGGCAAGAATCGCATCATCTGGTTTGTAGAAATGCGAATATGGTTTATCTGACAAGATTGCATTTTTTTGAGATTCGTCATCTACAAAACACGCAGACGGTTGGCCATCTGTAATCATGACTATACGTTTATTGTGTGAACCATCTTTTTTTAGAATCTTCAGAGCAAGCCGAAATGCTGCTTGGTAATTTGTATAGTGTAAAAAATTATCATTTGCGTCAAAAGTTTTAAGATAGGGTATATCACGTTGTTTGATTTCTGACGCCAGAGAACCAAAACCTACAACGTAGATAGAATCATTTGGAAAAAATTTCTTATTTAAAACATACAATGCCCATAGAGCTTTCTTTGCAGCTTCTATCCTACTTCCTTCACCAGAACTAAGAGAGTATTTCATTGTTGAGCTAAGATCAATGCAGTAGACAACTGCGACATTTACTTCTTCCCTTGTTTCAAATTTTTCAAAGTCTTCAAACTCTAATTGAATCGGTAGTTCTATTGTTAATTTCTTACGCCTAGATCTTTGTACTGAATTCAATATTGTCTTTGGTATGTCCAGATTTTTGATATCATCGCCTATCTCGAGTTTTTTTGTAGTGTCTAATATTGTACTGCCAGATCCCATATTTTTTGTTTCATGAAGTCCAAATCCTCCTTCGTTTATTGCTTTTATTATATCCTCAAGCATTCTCTGACCAATTTCAAAAAATCCTTTATTTGTAAGCCATCTTTTGTCATCTTTTAGGTAACCTTTTTTCTGAAGGTATTTTGTTATTGGCTCATTATTACCATGAATGTCTAGCTCATTTTTAGATTCTTCATTCATTTCAGATTGTGACGACTGTTCCTGTGTTATTCCCTGGAGTACTCGTTCCAAATCCTGCACAGAAGGCGTCTTCTCTTTTATCACCTGTTTTGCCACTGTCTTTAGAATTTTGCTGAGTTGTTCGTTTGATACATCTGAATCAGAACCTTTCGAATTTTTCTTTTCATTTAGAAAATAGAGGAAGTTTACCATATTATGCTGCAATGTACGTGCCTTCTTTTCTGTCCAAAATCCTAGGTTCCACATAACAAAGTCCATCTAGGGCCAATTCCAATATTGCAGATCTAAGCTCATGGCGCATCACTTCAGAAAATACTAGAGAGTCTTGGTACACATTGTATTTTTTGGCTTGATTCACAAATTCACTTTGTTCAGATAGTGTCTTTTGGTAAATTTTATCCACCAGGATTGATAGGGATTTAAAATTCTGAAGTTGATCTTCATAGGAAGTTTCCATACTATTAGAGCCTAAAATTGCTTGGGAAACTACAAAGGTTTTACCTGCAAATTCCGTTTTAATCATATCAAAGATACTTTGTTCGACGTCGTTTAGATATTCAAGCGAAGTGTCCTTTACAGCAGTATCGATTAGGTGCTTCAATGTTTTTTGGCGGTTTTCTGCAGTGTCATCCAATTCAGCAAGTTCGAATTTGGCACATTGTTCCATACAGAAAATATCACTTGGTCTAGGTACGGGTAATATATCATGAGATAAGGATCTGGTTCTTTCTGCCTCACTAACCAACAGCTCAAGACTGTGAACACTCATTCTCACACTGACACCTTTATCCTGATTAATTTCATGACTTGAACGTGCATTTTGTGCTATTCTTGCCAACACTTTGAGCATAAAAATAGGGATGAACGACTTTGGTACCTTAGATTCTTGAGCAATGATAAGCATTTCATGATTCAGTGTTTTTGGATAATGCGTGTGTATGTGACTCTTTAATCTGTCATAAAGAGGTTCAATTATTTTACCGGCGTGTGTGTAATCTATTGGATTTGCAGTGGCAAAAAATGCAGTTTTTGGTTCAAAAATTACTGGATAAGCACCAGTGGTAAATCTCCCTTCTTGCAATACAGAAAGAAGAGAAACTTGCTTTCGCGTATCAAGTACTGGAAGTTCATCAATGCAGAATAAACCATGTTTTGCCTGCATTAATTGTCCAGGAGAATAAGATTCAATCTCATACATTTCTGTTCCTTTTTTTGTTACTTTTATTGCATCAATCTGTCCTACTAGATCTTTTACAGAAATGTCAGGCGTTGCAAGAACATATTTGAATCTGTCTTTTCCCCATAGCCAATCTATTGGTGTTTCAAGTTTATTATTACGAATCTTCTCCATGCTGCTAGAATCCATGTAAAACCTAGGACTTGACATAGTGTTTTCCTTATCTTGCAGTAAGCAAAGTAATTCATGAGATGGCAAATCCATAGGACAATCATTTGTGACACTTCCCCTTATCACAGGCATTGGCGAAAGCAAGTTTTCCGCAATTGTTTGAGCAATCCTTGTTTTGGCCTGACCAATTTGACCGATTAGTATCACATCATGACATGATAATATTGCACGATCAAGAGATGGGATGACATCGCTGTCAAATCCTATTATGCCAGGATATTTGATGTCATTTGTCTTGATCTTTGAAATCAAGTTCCTTCGTAGTTGTTCTTTAGCGCCTACTATCTTGTAATTAATTTGCAGGAGATCTTCTAGTGTTTTGACTTGTTTGTAATCCTCAGGAACACCTGCCATTACTTCAGTGTATTTTGGCTCAGAGTTGTAACTTCGGTTAATAAGATTTTCAAGATCCTGCGTCAATATGCTAAGTACAGCAGAATTCTGATTTAAAGTATTATTATTTTAGCATGGTTTTTATCGGGGATAGAGGGGATTTTCCAATACTTGTCTTCACAAGAATTTAGACACATTGTTAGGATTGCGGGTAAAGATATACCTGGTGCTAAAAAGACGATAATAGGCATAAGTCAAGTAAAAGGAATAGGTTACAGTTTTGCAAAATCTATCTTAGATATATTAAAAATAAATCCTAATAGTAATGTAGGTTTTCTCACAGAGTCTCAAGTTGAAGAGATAGAAAAAGCAATGAGAAATCCATTATCAGTTAACATTCCTCCATGGTTCCTTAACAGAAGAAAAGACATGGATTCAGGTAACAATCTACATCTGATTACTTCTGACATAGATTTCAATGTGAGAAATGATGTTGAAAGAGAAAAGGGAATGAATAGCTGGAGAGGATTTCGTCACACTTATGGATTAAAAGTGAGAGGACAAAGAACTCGCACAACTGGTAGAAAAGGCGGTGCAGTAGGAGTTCGCAAGGGTGGAAAAGTATTACCAGCTGGTGCACCAGTTGAAGGTGCGGCAGCTCCTGCAGCCGGAGCCGCAGCAGCTCCTGCAGTTGCTACAACTGAGAAGGGTGCGGCAGCTCCTGCAGCTGCTACAAAAGGTGCAGCAGCTCCTGCAAAGGATGCAAAATCTACTGCAAAACCAGCTCCGGAAAAGAAGGCCAAATAGGTGAGATAGATGGGAGATCATCCAAAGAATTCTCGCAAAATGTGGAGAAAACCAAAACGACCTCTGAATTACGATTTATTGAGTGAAGAGCTATATGTTCTTGGCACTTATGGACTCAAAAACAAGAGAGAACTTTGGAAAGCACATACAGAGCTTTCTAGAATAAGAAATCAAGCAAGATCTCTTTTAGCTTTAACGCAAGAGGTAAGAAGCAATAAAGAGCCAATTCTCATGAGATCGTTGAGCCGAATAGGACTAGTAAAAAAAGATTCCACCTTAGATGATGTTTTGAATCTAAAAGTAACTGATTTACTATCACGTAGATTACAAACAGTAATTCAGAAAAAAGCCAATATCAAAAGTCCTTACCTTGCAAGACAAGCAGTTGTACACGGACATGTCATGATAGGAGAGAGAACAATAAACATCCCATCATATACTGTCACTGTAGAAGAAGAAAATCAGGTAAGTTTGTCGCCTGAGGTAGACTTGGGGAAAGTCAAGCAAAACCCTGCTGAAGAAGTAAAAACTGAACAACCAACCGAGTAAAGCATACACAATTATTATTTATCCAGAAGTAACATAAAATAGCGATATGTGTTCGATCATAGGATATCTAGGCCTCAACCAAGCAGCACCGATAATAGTCAAAGGTCTAAAGAGAATGGAGTATCGTGGCTATGACAGCGTCGGAGTTGCTACATTTTCTAATAATCACATTCTAGTAAGAAAAGGAGTAGGAAAAGTAATTGAAGTAAATAAGGCAGTAAGACTTGACGAACTTTCTGGAACGGTCGGAATAGGACATACAAGATGGGCCACACATGGCGTGGTTACTGATACAAATGCACACCCCCATCCATCTAGCACTGGAGAGATAGCTATTGTTCACAATGGAATAATAGAAAACCATGAGGAATTAAAGAAAGAGCTTCAA
>Ga0187815_10000644_pt1 | contig 16666 bp, 10 predicted proteins | sample NC_S_5_FD_132962 | JGI IMG/M metagenome (GOLD analysis project Ga0187815, IMG submission 132962) | Wetland sediment microbial communities from Neuse River Estuary, North Carolina, USA - ASW-S_5 | ecosystem: Environmental > Aquatic > Freshwater > Wetlands > Sediment | place: USA: North Carolina...
AGCCGCAAGCGAAAAACCCCATGCGAACCGACGCAGAGGCGGTGCGTTCGGCCATCGTCACGCTGTGCGCGCCACGAAAAATCCGACGTCGTCACTGACAGTGGTTAATCAGACGATCCCTAGGCTCAGATTCCGTAGGCCTTGCGCAGCAGGCTGAGCGGGTGTTCGGCCTGCGGCCGGTCGCCCAGCCCGTGCGCGATGTGCCCGCCGGCCATCGGGCAGTCGCTGGTGAAATGCGCGGGTTCGGCCTGGGCCACGCGATTTTCCACCGGCTTGGCCAGCTTGCGCGACAGCGCGTAGGTCTTGTGCTTCACGCCATAGGTGCCGTCGTGGCCGGAGCAGCGCTCGATGGTGACGACCTCGGTGTCCGGCACCAGCTGCAGGATCTCGCGCGTCCTGGGGCCGATCTTCTGCACGCGCTGGTGGCAGGGCACCTGCCAGGCGACCTTGCCCAGCGAAGCCTTGAAGTCGGTTTGCAGCAGGCCGGCCTTGTGGCGTTCGGCGAGGTACTCGAACGGGTCGAAGAAGCGCTCGCGCACCAGCATCACGTCGGCGTCGTCGGGGAACATCAGCGGCAGCTCCTGCTTGAACATCAGCACGCAGGAGGGAATCGCCGCGGTGAAGTCCCAGCCCTCGCGCGCCATTTTCGCCAGCACCGGGATGTTGCGCTCCTTGTACTTGCGCACGGTGTCGAGGTCGCCCAGTTCCAGCTTGGGCATGCCGCAGCAGCTTTCCCGTTCGACCAGCCGGTTCGGGATCGCGTTGTGCGCGAGCACCGCGGCGAGGTCTTCCACCACGCCCGGCTCGGAGTGGTCGCAGTAGCAGGTGGCGAAGATCGCCAGCTTGCCGCGGGTGCGGCCGGCCGGCCGCGCCTCGCCCGCGCCGTCGAGTTTCTTCAGGCGCTTGCGTGCGGTGGGTACGTGGTACGCGGGCACGCGGGCATCCGCGTCCACGCCCAGCGTCTTCTCAAGCAGCTTGCGCGCGGCCTGGTTGCGGTTCGCCGCATTGACCGCCTGCACCACCACCGGGATCGAGGCGAGCTTGCCCACCGCGCGTGTGTTGGAAAGGATCCGCGCCGACAGCGGCGCACCGTGGTCGCGGAAGGCCACCGCCTTGGCGCGCAGCATCAAGTGGGGAAAATCCACGTTCCACGGGTGCGGCGGCGTGTACGGACACTTGGTCTGGTAGCAGAGGTCGCACAGGTAGCACTGTTCGACCACCTTGGGGTAGTCGGCCTTGTCGACGCCGTCGATTTCCATCGTCTTCGACGCGTCGATCAGGTCGAACAGGGTGGGGAAAGCGTGGCACAGGCTCACGCAGCGGCGGCAGCCGTGGCAGATGTTGAACACGCGCTCCAGTTCCGCATCGAGCGCAGCCCGGTCCCAGAACGCGGGATCGTCCTGGCCCAGTGGATGGCGGGTGGGCGCCTCGAGGTTGCCCTCGCGGTTGCTGTCGACCGGTTCCGACATGGGCATCTCCGTGGGCGCCGCGGCGCGGCGTCCCTGACGTTGCGGCGGCCCCGCCGGCAGCCTGCGACCGCCGGCAGGGCCGTCGGGCAGCTCAGCCCATTTCGCCCAGCGCCTTGGTGAAGCGGTTGGCGTGCGAGCGCTCGGCCTTGGCGAGGGTCTCGAACCAGTCGGCCACCTCGTCGAAGCCTTCCTCGCGCGCAGTCTTGGCCATGCCCGGATACATGTCGGTGTATTCGTGCGTCTCGCCGGCGATCGCGCTCTTCAGGTTGGCGTGGGTCTCGCCGAACGGCAGGCCGGTGGCGGGGTCGCCGCACTGCTCCAGGTATTCCAGATGGCCGTGGGCGTGGCCGGTCTCGCCTTCGGCGGTGGAGCGGAACACCGCGGATACGTCGTTGTAACCCTCCACGTCGGCCTTGGCAGCGAAGTAGAGATAGCGGCGGTTGGCCATGGATTCGCCGGCAAACGCGTCCTTCAGACTCTGCTCGGTCTTCGAGCCTTTCAGCTTGCTCATGACATCACCTCGTGGCGTTGGGCTGGGAGGGCAATGCGGGAGCGGCCTGGCGGTCGCGATATCTCGAAGCCTAGCGCCGCGGCATGCTTCGTTGAAATTGATTGTGCTTATCAGGACGATCGTTGCCGACTATCGCGCCGCGGCCTGGCGCGCGTTCGCGACAGGGGCCGGCGCGAATGGCCGGGATCGCGCCGGCCGGTCCGTTCTTGCATGCCGGGGACGGGCAGCAGCCGTCGAAGCCCCCGGACGGCTAGGGCGGTTCGGGCAGGGTCGGGGCTTGCGCGGCGGGGGTGTCGACCGATGTGACATAGAACAGTTCGCAGGCACCATCGCCGGTGTCGTCGCGGGTGAGCGACGTGCGCCAGTGCCAGCCATCGGTGCGGTCGGCGTCCACGAGCAGACCGTCAAGCGCCACCACCTGCCCCACCCGCAGACGTTCCAGTGCGCGGTGCACACCCGCGTCGGCAGGGATCAGGTGCATGTTGGCGCTGTGCGTTTCGATCTCGCGACGCGGTATCGGGAACTCTCGCACTTGCCAGTAGTAGAAGCGGCCGGATTGCGAGATGTCGATGTCCTGCAGCACCGCGCTGTCGGACATGCGGCCCCAGCCCAGCGCGAAGTCCTCCGGCACCAGCGCCGAGCCAGCGTCGAAACGATAATGTTCGGTGGACAGCACGCGTGCGACGAGGTCGAATTTCGCGCGCGGCGTGAGCACGAAGTCGCCGAGACGGATGGGTTCCATCGGCTCGTCCAGCGCCGTCTGCACGGGATCATCCGGTGCCAGCTCACCCGGCCCCGGGTGCAGTGGCCGGGTGTGCCACCACGACCAGCCGCCCCAGAGCGCAAGCAGCAGGGCGGCGATTAGCCAGGGGTGGCGCCTTGTCACGCAGATGCAGGGCGCTTCGCGCTTGCGTGTGCGACCGCGTCGCGCGGATCGAGCAGGCCTTTCGGCAGCTCGCGGAACACGCCGGCGAGCTGCTTGAGGAAGCCGCCCATCGCCGAACTCTTGCGCCACAGCATCGCGACGCGACGGCTCGGCGGGTGGCTGCCGCGGAATTCGATCAGCCGCACGTTCGGCGCCTGCGCCACCGGCGGCTTCACCGCCAGCGTGGGCAACAGGGTGATGCCCACATCGGCGGCCACCATCTGGCGCAGGGTCTCCAGGCTGGTGGCGCGGAAACCGCTCTTCTCGCCCGCGCCGGCGAGGTGGCAGACCTCTAGCGCCTGGTCGCGCAGGCAGTGGCCGTCCTCCAGCAACAGCAGGCTCTGGTCGCCGAGATCGGCCAGCTTAAGCGAAGGGCGCCGCGCCAGCGGATGCGATTGCGGCACCGCGAGCAGAAAAGGCTCCTCGAACAGGAATTCCGCGTGCAGGCTGTCGTCGTGCACCGGCAGGGCGAGGACGCCGGCGTCGAGGCGGCCTTCGCGCAGGCGGCGCAGCACTTCCTCGGTCTTCTCTTCCACCAGCAGCAGTTCCAGCCGCGGAAAGCGCTTGCGCACCAGCGGCACCACGTGCGGCAGCAGGTAGGGGCCGAGCGTAGGGAAGATGCCCAGCCGCACCGTGCCGGATTCGGGATCGAGCGTGCGCCGCGCGATGCCCCTGATCTGCTCCACCTCGTTCAACACGTCGCGCGCACGCGCCACGATCTCGCGGCCCACGTCGGTGAGCAGCACCTTGCGCGGCGTGCGCTCCACCAGGGCCACGCCCAGCTCTTCCTCCAGCTTCTTGATCTGGGTGGACAGCGTGGGCTGGCTGACGAAGCAGGCCTCCGCCGCGCGGCCGAAATGGCGCTGCTCGGCGAGGGCCACCAGGTAGTGCAGATCGCGCAGGTTCATGGCATGCCTACCGATAGATTGGATCTATGAAGGGCATGTTAGTGATTGGCGGGCCGCGCGCAAGCGCCGCGTGGCCGGCGGGCGCGGCCATGCCTTATGGCACTGGGTAGGAAGTCATGCGCTGCCTAGCGTGGCGGGTTCCTGTACACCTCCGGGGAAATCGCCATGCGTCGCCATATCCGTCCTCTTCTGCTCAGCGCGCTGGCCGCCGGCTGCGGCCTGGCGTTCGCCGCCAGCGCCGACCAGGCGCCCACGGGCCGCCTGCCGTCCTGGGCCGTGCCGCAGTCCTACCAGATCGCGTTCAAGGTGGATCCGGCGCAGCAGGATTTCTCCGGCACCACCACGATCAAGGTGAAGCTCGCCCAGGCGTCCGATCACGTATGGCTGGACGGTGCGGAGTTGAAGGTGTCGAAGGTGACGGTCACCGACGCCGCGGGCAAGCCGCATGACGCCAAGTACGTGGAGGCGGATCCGAAGGCCGGCGTGGTGCGCGTGGATTTCGGCAGCACGCTGCCGGCCGGCGAGATCACCCTGAAGTTCGAGTACACCGCGCCGCTCAACGCGCAGCTGCAGGGCCTGTACAAGGTCACCGCCAAGGGGCAGCCCTACGCGATGACGCAGATGGAGCCGATCAGCGCGCGCTTCGCGTTCCCGAGCTTCGACGAGCCGGGCTTCAAGACGCCGTTCGACATTTCCATCACCCTGCCTGACAGCGACGTGGCGGTGGCGAACACGCAGCAGGTGAGCGAAAAGCCCGCAGGCAAGGGCTGGAAGACAGTGAGCTTCGCGCAAACCCTGCCGTTGCCGACCTACCTGGTGGCCTTTGCCGTGGGCCCGTGGGACATCACCAAGACCGCCGAAATCTCGCCCGATGCCTACCGCAGCAAGCCGCTGCCGCTGCGCGGTATCGCCGCCGCCGGCGAGGCGCATCGCATGAGCCACGTGATCTCCGAGACGCCGAGCATCATCCACGCGCTGGAGAACTACTACGGCTTCGGTTACCCGTGGGACAAGCTGGACGTGCTCGCCGCACCGGATTTCGCCGCCGGCGCGATGGAGAACGCCGGTCTGGTCACCTTCCGCGACTGGCTGTTGCTGCTCGACAAGGATTCGCCGGCGCGCAACGTGCGCGGCTCCTTCAACGTCACCGCGCACGAACTGGCCCACCAGTGGACCGGCGACACGGTGACGCTGGCCTGGTGGAACGACATCTGGCTCAACGAGGCCTTCGCCACCTGGATGCAGGAGAAGGTCACCGAGGAAGTCCACCCCGAATACCGCGCCGACCTTGACCGCGTGCGTGGCGCGCAGGGCGCGATGGCCAACGACAGCCTGCTCAGCGCGCGCAGCATCCGCCAGCCCATCACCGGCAACGGCGACATCATGACCGCGTTCGACGGCATCACCTACCAGAAGGGCGCCGCGGTGATCGGCATGTTCGAGAACTACGTGGGCGACAAGACCTTCCAGAAAGGCATGCGCTCCTACATCCAGGCGCACAAGTTCGGCAACGCAACTGCTGACGACCTGGTCGACGCGATCGCCGCCGCCGCCGGCAAGGGCGACGCGTTCAAGCACGCGTTCAAGAGCTTCCTCGACCAGTCCGGCGTGCCCTACGTGCAGGCGAAACTGGTGCGGAAGAACGGCCAGACCGCGCTGGAGATGGAGCAGAGCCGCTACCTGCCGCTGGGCAGCCGCGGCGCGAGGGGCTCGTGGGTCTGCGGCGTGGCGGGGCCGTGTGTCGACGATACGCTGGCAGGCACCCGGCGCCTCTGGGGCATCCCGGTATGCGTGCGCTATGGCACGGCCGACGGCAGCAAGGTCGCCTGCGACATGCTGGACAAGTCCAGCGGCACCATGCTGCTGCCCGGCGCCAGCAAATCGACCTGGGTGATGCCGAACGCGAATGCCGCCGGCTATTACCGCTTCAGCCTCGGCAAGGGCGAACTGGCTGCGCTGACCAGGGAAGTCGCCAAGCTCAGCGACACCGAGCAGCTGGCCTACGCCGACGCGATCCACGCCAGCTTCGAGCACGGCGACCTCGACGCCGGGCAGGTGCTGGCCGCGCTCAAGCCGCTCACCGCGTCCAAGACCAGCCAGGTGGCCACCGCCCCGCTCGGCCAGATCGACTGGATCTACCACCACGTGGCCAAGACCGACGCGCAACGTGCGCGCATCGCCGATTGGGCCAAGGCGGCCTACCTGCCGAAGCTCGAAGCGCTGGGCTACCAGCGCAAGCCGGGCGAGTCGGAGGACGACTCCCTGCTGCGCAGCACGCTCGCGGGCGTGCTCGGCCTCGATTTCAAGCTGCCTGAAGTGCGCGCGGAGCTGCTCAAGCAGGGCGAGGCTGCGCTGCAGAAGAACGCGAATGGTCGCCTGAACCTCGCCGCCGCCAACCCCGATCTGCTCGGCGACGCGCTGGGTGTGGCGGTGCAGACCGAAGGCAAGAGCGCAGTGGATGCGTTGATCGCCGAACTGCCGCAGACCAGCGACCCCGCATTGCGCAACGGCATCCTTGGCGGCCTCGCCGGCGTCGAGGATCCCGCGCTCGCCGAACAGGTGCGCGACTTCGCGATCAGCAAGCCGGTCAAGGTGGGCGAGATGGCCTCGCTGCTGCGTTCGGGCCGTGACACGCAGGCCCAGCGTGACGCGATGTGGACGTGGTTCGCCGGCCACTACCCGCAGATCCTCGCGCGCACCGGCAGCTTTGCCGGCGGCTACCTGCCGATGCTGGGCGCGGGCGGCGGCTGCTCCAGGCGCGAAGCGCAGCGCTTGCAGTCGTTCTTCAGGCCACGCATGAACGACGCCCCGGGCATCTCGCGCGGCCTGGCGCAGACCACCGAGTCCATTGAGCTGTGCGCGGCGCTGGCCGGCAACCAGAGTCCGGCCTCGATCACGCGCTGACGCCGGCGTGTGTTGCGCGACAGGCCCCGTTTCGGCGGGGCTTGTCGTTTTCGGGCATGGGCCGCTCTGTCGTAGCATGGGCCGACAACTCAAGACACCGGCATCGCGCACAGGGGGACTGATGATCGAGCTGGAAATCCAGGCGCTCGCGCTGCAACGCGAGGGCCTGCTCGTGGAAGTCGGCCGGCTCGCTGGCGGCTGCGGTTTTGCCCTGGTGCGGCAACGCCTGGTGCAGGATCCGCATGGCACGCTGCTGACCATGGTGGTGCGCGGCTCGTGGTTCCGGAAGCGGGCCCTGCGCGGCGCGTTGGAGCGGTGCGACCGTCTGGTCAGCTTCGGGCTGCTGCCCGCGATGGATGGCGAGTGGCGCCCGCATTTCGCCGCCACGCACCAGCTCGCCAGCGGCTATGTGCCGCCACCGACTCCACCGCTGGCGCCTGCGGTCGCGCCGGTTGGGGAGGCGGTCGACGCGAGTGCGACGCAGGTGGGCGCCGATCCCGACCCCGCGCTGCCGCCCGCAGTGGCGGACCTGCCATCGTCGGTGCCTGCGGAAGCGCTTGAGGATTTCATCCCTATCCCGCCGCGCACGCCGCCGCCCGCGCCGGTGCCGGTGGAGCCGGTGTTCGAACCGTTCGTCGATGTGCCGGTGCAGGCGGCGGACGTGCCGGCCGTTGCGCAGGCACTGGTCACGCTGGAGCACGACTACCCACGCATCGTGCCGCGCCTGCTGGCGCTGGATCGTGCCGTCGCCGCCGGCGCGCGCGAATCCTCGTTGCAACTGGCGGGGCAACATGTCGGCGCGTGGCTGTTCGCGCGCGAGTACGCGCTGGACACCGGCCTGGGGCTGGAGGCGGCACTCGCTGCCATCGGTGCGCCCGCCCTGCATGCATTCGCCGAGATCGACCTGCAGGGCGGCCAGCTGCACATCCGGCACAACCCGCTGTGCGCCGAGGATGGCCGTTCCTGTTGCAGCTTCTTCAGCGGCTTCCTCGAAGGCCTGCTAGGCCCGGCCATCGCGCCGAGCGGCCTGTCGATCTTCCCCGTCTGCTGTCGCAGCTGCGGCGCGGACGAATGCGTGTTGGCGGTTTCGGAATAAGCCGGTTGCAGCGGGATGGGCACCTGCCACCGCCATGTTCCACTTACACTCACTGTGCCGGCGGCGCGGCTTACAGGGAGAAATGCATGCTTGCTCGACTCATCGGACTGTTGGGCCTGTGGCTGCTCTTGGCCACGCCGCTGCCGGCACAGGACGTGCCGCCACCGTTGCGCGACTGGCAGGGCTGGGTGCTGCACGACGTGCCGCAGCATGCCTGCCCCTTCATCGCCAACCAGTCGCCGGACGCGGACAGCTACCAGTGCGCCTGGCCCGGCCGCCTGACGCTGGATGCCGGCAAGAACGGCGCAAGCTTCAGCCTCGACGTGCATGTGGACGCGCCCAGCTGGGTGGCGCTGCCGGGTGACGGACGCGCCTGGCCGCAGTCGGTGACGGCGAACAACCAGCCCGCCGTGGTGCTGCAGCGCGACGGCCAGCCGATGCTGTGGCTGGTGCCCGGCGACTATCAGTTGCGCGGCACGCTGCCGTGGTCGGAGCGGCCCTCGCGCTTGCGCGTGCCGGCGGGCATCGGCCTGATCGCGCTGAGTGTGGATGGCACCGCGGTGTCGCGCGTCGAACGCAACGGCGATGAACTCACGCTGGGCGAGGCCGCCGCCGCGCGGCGCGCCGCCGATGCCTTGTCGTTGCGCGTCTACCGCGAACTCGCCGACGGCCTGCCTGCCACGCTGCAGACGCGGCTGCAACTCGACGTGGCCGGCAGCGCGCGCGAAGTCGTGCTTGGCCCTGCCCTGCCTGCAGGCTTCGTCGCCATCGCGCTCGACGGCGACTTGCCGGCGCGGCTCGAAAGCGATGGCCGCCTGCGCGTGCAGCTGCGGCCGGGGCACTGGCTGCTGAGCTTGAACGCGCGCGCCATCGCGCCGCTGGAGAAAGTCGCGCTGAAACTGCCCGCCGCGCCGTGGCCGCGGCAGGAAACCTGGAGCTACCGCGACGATCCCGCACTGCGCGGCAGCCGTGCGGAGGGGCAGGGCATCGATGCCGCGCAAGCCGGTGTGCCGGGCGACTGGAGCGACTTGCCCGCGTTCGCGCTGGATGACGGCAGGGGGTTGGCCATCGCCGCAGGCACGCGCGGCGACGAAGCCGGCAAGGGCGACCAGATCCGCCTGCAACGCGAGATGTGGTTGGATTTCGACGGCGGCGGCCTGCGCACGGCCGACCACCTCAGTGGCGAGCTGCGCCATCACCAGCGGTTGGACGTGACTGCGCCATGGCAACTGCAGCGCGCCAGCGAGGGCGACACGCCGCTGCTGGTCAGCAAGGGCGGCGATGGACGTACCGGCGTCGAACTGCGCACGCGCACGCTCGATCTCGACGCCGGCCTGCGCCTGCCCAGGCACGGCGGCGCCATCCCCAGTTCCGGCTGGCAACTGCCATTGGAAGGCATCAGCGCCAACCTGCATCTGCCCTTCGGCTATCGCCTGATCGCGGCGCCCGGCGCGGATCGCGCGCCGGATACCTGGGTGGCGAAATGGAGCCTGCTCGACCTGTTCGTGCTCGCTCTGGTCGCCTTGCTCGCCGGCCGCCTGCTCGGCTGGCGCTGGGCCTTGCTGGCGGGCCTGTATCTCGCGCTGGGCCGACATGAAGGCGGTGCGCCGCTGTGGACGCTGGCGCTGGTGTTGCTGCTCGCGTTGTTGCTGCGTGCCTTGCCGGAGGGGCGCCTGCGCGCCGTGCTGCACGGCGCCGCACTCGCGATGCTCGCGCTCGCGATGCTGTGGAGCCTGCCGTTTGCCGCGCGTCAGTTGCAGTACGCCTTGCATCCGCAGCTGGAGGGCGGGCCATTCGCGCAAGCGCAATATGCCGAGGCGACGTCGCGCCAACAGCTCAAGCAGGAGGTGCAGCCTCAAATGGAAGCGGCCCCGGCCATGGCGCCATCACCACCTGCGCCCCCGGCACCGCCGTCGCCACGTACGGCTGTCACCAACGCCGGAGTGCTTTCTTCCGTCACCGTGACCGGCGGCGTGCCGCAAAGCTCAAGGCCCAGCGACTTCGACAGCCGCAGCACGATCCAGGCCGGCGCGGGCACGCCGAGCTGGGATCAGGGCAACGACTACCAGCTCGGCTGGTCTGGCCCGGTGAGCGTCGAGCAAACCACGCGCCTGCTGATCGCGCCGCGCTGGCTGGTGCGCCTGCTGCGCGTGGCGCTGGTCGCCCTGCTCGCGGCGCTGCTCGCGAAGCTGCTCGCCAGCCTGCGCCCGTGGCGCATGCCGTGGCCTGCCGCGCGTGGCGCCAACGTGGCCGGTGCGTTGCTGCTTGCCATGGCGCTGCTGCCCCTGGTTTCGCATGCGCAGAGCTTGCCGAATCAACAACTGCTGGACCAGTTGAAGGACCGCCTCACCGAGGCGCCGAAGTGCGCGCCCGCTTGCGCCACCGTGGCGCAGGCGCAGCTGCAGGCCAGCGGCGACACGCTGGACGTGGCGCTGGAGGTGGATGCCGGCGCCACCGTGGCCTTGCCGCTGCCGCAGCCCGACGCCGCGTTGCAATGGCTCGATGCCAGCGTGGACGGCCATCCCGCCGCGCTGGCCCGCGACGGCGACGGTGCGCTGCTGCGCCTGGACCGTGGCGTGCACCGCGTTGGCCTGCATTACCGCATCGGCACGGCGGACAGTGCCAGCCTGCGCTTCGCGCTGCGCCCGCAGCAGGTGGCGTTCAACGGGCAGGGTTGGTCGCTGGATGGCGTGGACGGCGGGCGCATGCTGGGCGACAGCCTCGCGCTGCAACGCATACGTGTGGCCGACAACGGCGGACCGGCGACGGCCGCGCAGGATTTCCCGCCTTATGTGCGGCTGACCCGGCGCCTGCTGCTGGGCGTGGACTGGCAGGTGGAGAACACGGTCGAACGCATCGCACCGGCCAATGGCGGCTTCAGCCTCAGCCTGCCGCTGCTGCCCGGCGAGCATCCGCAGGGCGATGGCGCGCTGGTGAGGAACGGCCGCATCGACGTCACCTTCAACGCGGGCAGCAACCAGGTGCGCTGGACGAGCCGGCTGGACCATGCGGCCAAGCTCGCACTTACCGCGCCCGCACTGGGCGAGCGCGCCGAAGTCTGGGAAGTCGTCGCCGCGCCGATGTGGCATGTCGACGCGCAAGGCGTGCCGACCAGCGCCAGCGCCGCCGGCCTGCGCTTCCAGCCGCTGCCCGGCGAAACCCTGCGGCTCGGCTTCAGCCAGCCGGCCGCGGTCGGCGGCGGCAGCCTTGCCTTCGACGACGTGCAGGTGCAAAGCGACGTGGGCGAACGCAGCACGGAAACCACGCTCACGCTCGCGGCGCGCAGCACGCGCGGCGGCGAACACGCGATCGCGCTGCCGGCGGGCGCGGAGCTGCTGGAGGCGAGCCGCGACGGCGAGCCGGTGAGCCTCGCCGTGCGCAACGGCAAGCTTGGCCTGCCGCTGCTGCCCGGCGCGCACGACTACCGCGTGCGGTTGCGCGAGCCGCATGGCGTGGCGGTGCGAACCGCCACGTCGGCGCTCGCGCTGGATGCGCCGGCGGCGAACATCGGCAGCGAGCTCGATCTACCGCAGGACCGCTGGGTGCTGTGGACCTGGGGGCCGACCACCGGCCCGGCGGTGCTGTACTGGTCGCAGCTGGCGGTGCTGCTGCTCGTCGCGTGGCTGCTTGCCCGCTATGCGCCTGCGCCGCTGCGCTTCCGCCACTGGCTGCTGCTGGGGCTGGGCTTCTCCGCCTTCGCCTGGGGTGCGTTCGCGTTGGTGGTGGCGTGGCTGATCCTGACCGGCCTGCGTGCGCGCTGGACGCCTGCGGAAAGGCTGCCGTCGGTGCGCTTCAACCTGGCGCAAGTCGGCCTCGCCCTGCTTACCGTGCTGGCGCTGGCCGTGCTGGTGGCGGCCGTGCCCAAGGGACTGCTCGGCGTGCCCGACATGCACGTGGCCGGCAACGGCTCCGAGGCGTGGCAACTGCGCTGGTTCGCCGACCAGAGCAGCGGCGCCCTGCCTGCCGGCGGTGCGATCAGCGTATCGCTGTGGTTCTACAAGCTGGCCATGCTGATGTGGGCGCTGTGGCTGGCCTTCGCCCTGGTCGGCTGGCTGCAATGGGCGTTCGCCGCGTGGACGCATGGCGGCTACTGGCGCCACCGCGAGCCAAAATCGGTGACGCCGCCGCCGCTGCCCTCCGCGACGGAGCCGCCGCCGCGTGACTGACCTGCGTACCCTGCTGGCCGCCGCCACGGCGCGGCTCGGCGAACGCGCCGATGCCGAAGCGCTGCTGCTGCACGTGCTCGGGCAGGCACGCAGCTGGCTGTTCGCGCATGCCGACGACGCGCTGGACGTGGACGTCCGGACGGCTTTCGAGGCGCTGGTCGCGCGCCGCGCCGCCGGCGAGCCGGTGGCCTATCTCACCGGTCGCCGCGGCTTCTGGACACTGGAGCTGGAAGTCGCGCCGGCCACCCTGATCCCGCGCCCGGAGACCGAGTTGCTGGTGGAACTGGCGCTGGAGCGCCTGCCGCGCGATGCCGCGGTCAGCGTGGCCGATCTCGGCACCGGCAGCGGCGCGATCGCGCTGGCGATCGCCAGCGAACGCCCGCACGCGCAGGTGCTGGCCACGGACGCCAGCGAGGAAGCGCTGGCGGTGGCGCGCCGCAACGCGCAGCGGCTCGGCATCGGCAACCTGCGTTTCGCCCGGGGCGACTGGCTGGCGCCGCTGGCGGGCGAGCGCTTCGCCCTGATCGTTTCCAATCCGCCGTACATCGAGGCGGCCGATCCGCATCTCGCCCAGGGCGACCTGCGCTTCGAGCCGCCTTCGGCACTGGCCTCCGGCGTGGATGGCCTCGACGACATACGCCGCATCCTCGCCGGCGCGACTGCGCATCTCGATCCTGGCGGTTGGCTGCTGTTCGAGCACGGCTGGAACCAGGGCGACGCCGCCCGCGCGCTGTTGCGCGAGGCAGGCTATGTGCAGGTGTTCACCGCCCAGGACCTGGAAGCGCGCGACCGGGTGAGTGGCGGGCACTGGCAGCCTGCATGAACGACGACGCCCCGCAGAGGCGGGGCGTCGCCGCATGCGCGGAGTTGTGAGTTCAGCCCGTGCTGGCGAGGCTGCTGCCGGCCAGCTGCGGGAAGCGTGCGTGGATCGCGCGGCGGATGCCGGGCAGGTCGAGGCCGGCCATGGAGAGCACTTCCTCGCGGCTGCCGTGTTCGAGGTAGGCGTCGGGCAGGCCCAGGTGCAGGATCGGCTTCACGATGCCGTGCGCGGCGAGGCATTCGGCCACGGCGGAGCCCGCGCCGCCGGCGATCGCATTGTCTTCCAGCGTGACGAAGGCATCGTGGGTCTTCGCCAGTTCCACCAGCAGCGCCTCGTCCAGCGGTTTCACGAAGCGCATGTTGACGAGGGTGGCGTCGAGTTCGCCGGCGATGACCGCGGCGGGCGCCAGCATCGCGCCGAAGCTGAGCAGGGCGAGGCCGCGGCCTCGCCGGCGCAGTTCGGCCTTGCCGATCGGCAGGGTGTCCAGCTCCGGCCGGATCGCGATGCCGGGGCCGCTGCCGCGCGGATAGCGGACCGCGGCGGGGCCGGCGTACTGGAAGCCGGTGCTGAGCATCATGCGGCACTCGTTCTCGTCGGCCGGCGCCATGATCAGCATGTTCGGCAGGCAGCGCAGGAAGCTGAGGTCGAAACTGCCCGCATGGGTGGCGCCGTCGGGGCCGACCACGCCGGCGCGGTCGATGGCGAAGGTGACGTCGAGGTTCTGCAGCGCCACGTCGTGGATCGCCTGGTCGTAGGCGCGCTGCAGGAAGGTGGAGTAGATCGCCACCACCGGCTTGGCGCCTTCGCAGGCCATGCCGGCGGCCAGCGTCACCGCGTGCTGTTCGGCGATCGCCACGTCGAAGTAGCGCTCGGGGAATTCCTTCGAGAAGCGCACCAGGCCGGAGCCTTCGCGCATCGCGGGCGTGATGCCCAGCAGGCGTGCGTCGGCGGCGGCCTGGTCGCACAGCCAGTCGCTGAAGATGTCGGTGTAGGTGGCCTTGGCGGGCGCGGCCTTCTTGACCAGGCCGGCTTCGGGGTCGAACGGGCCCACCGCGTGGTATTCGATCTGCGCTTCTTCGGCCGGGGCGTAGCCCTTGCCCTTGGTGGTGATCACGTGCAGCAGCTGCGGACCCGGCAGGTTCTTCACGGTGCGCAGCGCAGCCAGCAGTTGCGGGATGTTGTGGCCGTCGACCGGGCCGGTGTAGTGGAAGCCCAGTTCCTCGAACAGCGTCGAGGGCACGAACATGCCCTTGGCGTGTTCTTCCCAGCGCTTGAAGAAGCGGCCGGCGAAGGACTGCTTGGGGATCGCCCGCTTGGCCTTCTCGCGCACCGCGTTCAAGCGGCGGCTGGCGAGGGCGCGCGACATCATGCGGGTCATCGCGCCTACGTTCTCGCTGATCGACATGCCGTTGTCGTTGAACACCACCAGCATGTCCGCTTCCACGTCGCCGCCGTGGTTCAGCGCCTCGAAGGCCATGCCTGCGGTCATCGCGCCATCGCCGATCACCGCCACCACCTTGCGCGGGTCGCCCTTGCGCTGGTTGGCGATGGCCATGCCCAGCGCGGCCGAGATCGAGGTGGAGGAATGGCCGACGCCGAAGCTGTCGTACTCGCTCTCCTCGCGGCGCGGGAACGGGGCGAGGCCATCCTTCTTCTTGATCGTGGTGATGCGGTCGCGGCGGCCGGTGAGGATCTTGTGCGGGTAGCACTGGTGGCCGACGTCCCACACCAGGCGGTCGGTGGGCGTGTCGAACTCGTGGTGCAGCGCCACGGTGAGCTCCACCACGCCCAAGCCGGCGCCGAAATGGCCGCCGGAGCTGGCCACCGACTCGATCAGGTACTGGCGCAGCTCGTCGGCGACGGCCGGCAGTTCCTCGTCGGGAACGCGGCGCAGGTCCGCGGGTGCCTCGATGGCTGCCAGGTGGGGGTAGCGTGCAGGATCTTTCATCCGCCTATTGTTGGTCCAGCGACGAGGCGGGGCAAGGGCGGCGGGCGGGCGGTAGCGGGGCAGCCGGCTACGGGCGGTTCAGCTGAGCCCCTGGCGGCGGTCGCGCGGCAAGTGGCTGACCAGGAATTCCATCTGGTCGGCCAGGATGTTGCGGTTGGACAGGATCAGATGCTCCACCCAACTCGGCCGGTAGGGCACGGCTAGCAGCGGCATGTGGGCCTGCTGCGGGGTGCGGCTGCCCTTTCTCAGGTTGCAGGCGAGGCAGGCGCTGACCACGTTCTCCCACTCGTCGCGGCCGCCCTTCGACACCGGATGCACATGATCGCGGGTGAGTTCGCCGCGGTTGAAGTGCTCGCCGCAGTACAGGCACAGGTGGCGGTCGCGGGCGAACAGCGCGCTGTTGGTGAGCGCAGGGGCGGGGTCGATCGCATGTTCATGGCAGTGGCCGGTGCTGGCCACGATGGGATGCAGCTCAAGTCGGCTCTGCACGCCCAGCGCGCGGTTGTGGCCGCCGTGAACGGTGAGGCAGGGATCGCCCAGCGTCCAGGCCACCGCGCCGCGCACATAGAGGCACACGGCGTCTTGCCAGCTGATCCAGTCCAGGATGCGGCCGGCGGCGTCCAGCGACAGCACGCGGGTCGAGCAGAGGTCGGCCCGGTTCGTGACTTCCATCAGCATGCGGTTCGTCCTTCCTCATCAGAAAGAGCGCTGCGGCCATGCAACGGCGCCGGGAGCATGGGCGGCTTCTGCCGCTCGGGCTCCCATATGCACCGCAGCATAGAACACTTTTGTGGCAAAACGCATGCGAAAGGCTTTGCGCTCAAACAGATAGGTTTCGCGCCTGCGGATTCGCGGACGGGCGCGGGCGCTGATATAGTGATCGTTCATCTGTAGACCCGACGCCGGGTTTGGGAGGGGAAGCCGCTGGTGGCAACCCCGGCACGGCGGGGCAGAGGTAAATGACGTGGCTGAAGTTCTTTTCTACGAGCGCCCGGTGCCGCTCAACCGCAACGACCACAAGGATCTGCGCCTGAAGCCGATCCCGAACATGAAGTTCGCGCTGAGCGCCCATTCGGTGCCGCTGACCGGCGTGGAGTTCGGCCTGGCCGCGCGCGACCTGCCGATCGTGTTTGCCGGCAACGAGATCAGCGACGCCGGCCCGGTGGCGCTGCTGGGCCTGCGCCAGAACGAGAACCTGTTCGTCGACGCCGAGGGCCAGTGGGCGCCGAACGTCTACGTCCCCGCCTTCGTGCGCCGCTATCCGTTCGTGCTGGCCGAGAAGCCGGCGGGCCAGGAAGGCGACGATTTCGCGGTGTTCCTCGACGAGGGCTACGAAGGCTTCGGCACCGCCGAGGGCGACCGCCTGTTCAACGAGGACGGCAGCGACACCGAGCTGCTGACCCGCGCCGTGGGTTTCCTCGGCGAATTCCAGCAGCACGTGGCGCGCACCCGCTGGTTCATGGATCAGCTGCGCAAGCACGACCTGCTGGAGCCGCGCACTATGAGCCTGCGCAAGGGCGCGCCGGACAGCCAGGACGGCCACGTGATCAACCTCAACGGCCTGTTCGTGGTCAACGAGGAAAAGCTGCGCCAGCTCGACGAGAAGACCGCCCACGAGTTCCTGCGCGAGGGCGTGCTCGGCTGGATCTACGCGCACCTGATGTCCATGAACAACATCGACCGCCTGGCCCAGCGCCTGGATCAGCGCGAGCAGGTCGAAGCGACCGCTGCCCGCAAGAACTGAGGCATCGCGTCTGCAAGCGCCGCGACGGTTGCCGTCGCGGCGCTTTTCTTTTGCGCTGTTCGCGTTGAGTATGGATTTGCTTATGCGGCGATGGCCAAGGCGAGCAGTGATGCGGCTTGAGCGCCAGTTCGCGTGTTCCGGTCCAGCGCGCGATACCACCCCAGATAATTGGGCA
>Ga0187815_10000646_pt1 | contig 16625 bp, 19 predicted proteins | sample NC_S_5_FD_132962 | JGI IMG/M metagenome (GOLD analysis project Ga0187815, IMG submission 132962) | Wetland sediment microbial communities from Neuse River Estuary, North Carolina, USA - ASW-S_5 | ecosystem: Environmental > Aquatic > Freshwater > Wetlands > Sediment | place: USA: North Carolina...
CCGATAACCGGCACAACGGGCCGGCGACGTTCGCTCACTCCAAAACGAAGATGTTCTTCCGGGCGCTAATCTCCTTCAGGATTTCAGGCCAGACGGTGACGCTGACCTCCCCGAGATGGGCCTTCCGTAAGAGCAACATCTGGGTGCGCGACTGGCCGATTCCGCCCCCGATGCTGAGGGGGATCTCCCCGTTGCAGATCGCCCGATGGTAGGGGAACTTCAGGAAGTCCAGCTGGCCGGCCATCTCGAGCTGCTGGCGCAGGGTCATCGGGTCCACGCGGATGCCCCCCGACATCAGCTCGTGCCGCCGTTTCGTGACCGGGTTCCAGACGAGGATGTCGCCGTTCAACCCGTGCATGGGCCGGCCGTCCGGCGCGCGGGTTTCGGTCACCCAGTCGTCGTAGTCGGCGGCTCGCATCTCGTGCGGGTACCCGTCCTTGAGCGGCCAGCCGATCCCGAGGATGAACACCGCGGGGTACTTCTGGACCAGGTGGGTCTCCCGCTGCTTTCGCGGAAGGTCCGGATACATGTCGAGGATGTCCTCGGCGTGAACGAACCGGATCTCCTCAGGAAGGTTCGGATACCGTGGGTCCTTGAGCTGCGGAAAGAGCGCCTGGGCATGGCGCTCGGCGCCCACGATCACTTTCCAGATCTTCCGGACCGTCGCCTTGAGGAAGTCGAGCGTCCGGTCGCGGTCCGCGATTGCCTTCTCCCAATCCCACTGGTCGACGTAGGCGCTGTGGTCGTGGTCGAGGAAGTAGTCCTTCCGCACCGCCCGCATGTCCGTCAGGAGGCCCTCTCCGGGCAGCATCCCGAACTCCCGCAGCGCCATCCGTTTCCATTTCGTGGCGGCCTGGACGACCTGGGCATCGACCGGATGGCGGTCGTAGTCGTTCGTGATGTGGAACTGGATCGGGGTTCGGGAGCCGTCGCGGTCGAGAAGGTCGTTGACCCCAGTGTCCGCGCCCACGATCAAGGGCACTTGGACCATCATCAGGTTCAGCTCCTTGCACAGGTTCTGTTCGATGTACGACTTGACCGCGAAGATCGCCTTCTGGGTGTCCCGGGGGGTAAGCAGCGAACGGTAGTCGTTCGGTAGCGCCCGCTCTAGGTCGTCGTAGTTGCCGATCCCCGGTCCGGCGAGGTCCGCCTTCTTGTCTGCGAGCATGCCGAGAAATCACCAACCCGTCCGTCTGACGAGAGGTAGGATAAAGGTCCCGTCAAACCTCGTCCACATCCGACAAACACGCCGGTGAACGGCACCGCCGGTTCCCGGGAGGTCCGAGGGCCGGGGGGTCCAGGGTCCGCGTGGAGCACCCAAAAGAAGCGCTCTTTTACGCCCCTCTTCTTCCCCTGACCAAGGTCCCTGGAAGGAAGCGCACATGACCGATTGGTTCAGCATCACGATCTGGTCCCTCGCAGGCACCTGGGCGCTGGTGGTCGGCACCCTCTATCTGATGTACTGGCAGACCCGGATCAGTCAACATCTCAATTCCGCCAACGCCGTGATGAACCTGCGAGAGCGGTTCGACTCCGGACGCATGCGGGCGGTCCGGCGCCACCTCGCCGACCGACTCATCCACCAGGCTCACCAGGATATCGCCAGCATGGAGGTGGTCACGTTCTTCGAGTTGGTCGGGACCTTGACCCACCGGCGCGTCTTGGACCTCGACCTGGTTTGGGAGGCGTTCGGCAATTGGGTCACCGGCTACTACCGAGCGCTCCGCCACCCCGTGGACCTGATCGGTCAGCTGCGGACCAGCTTCGGAGACCCGCTCATCTTCCACGAATTCGAATGGCTGAACGACCGCATCCTCGAGGTCGACCGGCACCAGAGCGGACCGGTGCCGTCCAGCTCCAATCCCGACGAAGACGCGCTCCGAATGCTTCGGAGGGAATCCGCGCTCGAATCGATCTGAGAGCGCTCCACAGATCGCGGGGGAGGCCGCCGAGAACCGTGGCGGATCGCAAGGGTACTCGAGCCCCCACAGTCGACCCGGGCGAGGTCGGTCGTGCCCCGTCGGCCTTGCCTCAGGCGCCGCGAGCCGTGCCGGTAGGGTCAAGCCGGCTGAACCTGAAGGTTAACGCGTCCGTCCACGATGGCGCGACGGAGGCGGAGGGGATGTCGTTCGGCCCCGCCCACGCGGGGGTTCTTCGCGACCGAAAGGACGCCGGAGAGCAGCTCGCCGCCCGGCTCACCCACTATCGCGACCAGCACCCCGTGGTGTTGGCCCTTCCACGAGGAGGGGTCACGGTCGGGTTCGAGATCGCTCGCATGCTCGGAGTGCCGCTCGAAGTCCTGATCGTCCGCAAGATCGGGGCGCCGGACAATCCCGAATACGGTCTAGGAGCCCTGGTCGAGGACGGGACCCGGGTCATCGACGAGCGGCGTGTCCGGGATGCCGGATATACCTCGAAGGACCTCGAGCCGACCATCTCACGCGAGCTGGCCGAGATCCGTCGCCGCGCCCGGGCGTATCGCGGGACCCGTCCGATCCCCGATGTCCGGGATCGGGTCGTGATCCTCGTGGATGACGGGGTGGCCACGGGTGGGACCTTGAGAGCCGCGATCCGCTCGGTCCGTGCCCACCACCCCCGTCGGATCGTCGTGGCCCTCGGGGTCGCGCCCCGGGACACGTTCCGCCGTCTCGCCGAGGAAGCGGACGAGGTGATCGCACTCGCCGTCCCCGAGCTGTTCTTCGCCGTGGGAGAATGGTACCAGCGATTCCCCCAGGTCAGCGATGAGGAGGTCCAGCAACTGCTCGAACACGACCGCCGTCCGCTGGCTACCCCGGCGTAGGTAAGACCCCCCGAGCATTCCCTCCACCGACCCAGAAGGCGACCGAAATGACCACCCGGGGCCACCACCGAAGCCGGTCGAAACGGAAGAAGAAAGGCGCCAAGAAGGCGCGCGACACTCTCGAAAAGGAGCAGGAGGCCGACGGAGGTGAGGGAGAGTCGGAGCTCCCTCCCGAGGAGTCGCCGCCGGACTGAGGCCGGTCTACCCCTATCGCTCGGCACTGACCGCAGAGCGTCGCGACCCACGCCCGGGGTGGCGGGGCCGCTTGAACTAGCGCCTATGCGCGTCGAACGGCAGCAAGCCAAGCTTTCCCTTCGACCTCTCGGAAGGTCGTTTCGAATCGTGCCCTACGGATGAACCGGACGTCCCATCCGTCCTCAAAGGTCGTGCGAAGCTCCGCCTGGGAGACTCGACGCGGTCCGCCCCAGTCGGTCGGTTCGTCTTCGCTGAAACACAGCACGAAGAAGCGACCTCCCGGCGTTAGCGAGGCCTGAAGACTCCTCGAGTAGACCGGCCGAAAAGGGTCGAGGAGCGTGTGGAAGAGTCCGCAGTCGGTGACCGTGTCGAACTGTTCTCCCAACTTCTCCAGTTCGAGGGCGCTCGCCACGTGGAATTCGACCGGAAGGTGGCGTTCCTGGGCCTTGGCTTTAGCCCGACGGACGGCATTGGGGGCGAAGTCGACCCCCCAGGTAGGGTGGCCGGCCGCGGCGAAATGGAGGGCGTTCTCGCCGGTTCCGCAACCGACGTCGAGCACGCGGCCGACGATCTCTCCCTCCGATTCAAGGCGGACGAATTCCGATTGAGGTCGGCCGATCTCCCAGGGCGGCGACCCGAGGTACACATCGTCGAAGAAGTGCATGGTGGTTGGACCGAGGATCTCTGCCCTCTAAAGAGGGTCTGGTTGAGGGCTAGAAGGGTCCCGAGACCGGCATCACGATCGGTGTGATCTCGACCGGGATATGGGCCTGTTCGAAGAGTACGCCGACCGGACACGATTTCAGCGTGAGGCGGAGGACCGTCTCGACCTCGGTCGGTTCGGCTCGCGTCCGAACGCGAAGGGTGCCGCGCACCCGGGTGATCGTGCGAGCCCCGGGCGGTCGTTCGGCTTCGAGTGCCACCGTCATACCCTGGAAGGCGAGGTGGCGCTTGCGGGCTACGACCGCAAAGATCGTCGTAATGCATCCCGCGAGCGAGAGCGCACAGAGCTCGAGGGCAGACGGACCGATGCTGCGTCCTCCCTCGTCGATGGGTAAATCGACGACCACCGAGTGGGCATGGGCGTCCTCGAGGAGGGTCTCGTAGCCGTTCTTCCACGTACCGATCGCTTGCATCGTCCCGCGGGAAGTTCCACCTTCGGGGCGGATGTTCTATCGGTCAACCGGGGTTGACCCTCCTCGCGGTCTTGGAGTGAAGTCCCACGGTCCCTTCGACCGACACGATTAGCTAGGCCCCGGCCGTGGCCCCGTCGGTGAGCGAAGGGAGCGCGGTTTCGGGAGCCGTCCCGGCCCAGGGGCCTCCCTCGGCTCCCTCCGCCACGCACCCGCTGCCGTTCGTGGCCCTCTGGGTCGTGCCCTTCGTGCTCGTCTTGGTCTACGTGCTGGTCGTCCACGAGTTCTTCCACGACCAGGCACGATGGACCGACGCCCGCGTTCTCGGGATCGTCTTGGTCCTGCTCGGCGTGACCCTCGTTTACTCGCTCGTCTGGTTTGCGGTCGGCCTGGCCGCGAGCCGTACGGTCGGGGTACTCGTTCCTCTGGGGGTATTGCTCCTCCTCGGAAGGTTTCCTGGGGTGAACCGACATGTCGTGATCTCACCGCCTCGGCGCCCCGATACCCCGCGCGAGACCTGGGGACGATTCGGGATCGTCTTCCTCGTCATCCTCGGCTTCGAGCTCGTCTACATGGTGACCGTCTTCCAACGGGGCGACCTTTCGCCCCAATTTGCGGTATCTCGGCCGTTTCCGTTCTTCGCGGAGGAGGCTCTCGCCGGGCTGCTCCTCGCGGTCGTCCTATCTCCCGCAGGTCCCTATCTCGCGAGCCGCACTCGCCTAAGGATCACGGACTCCCTCGAGTTTCCTTTTCTCTGGCTCACGCTGCTCTTGCTCGTGGTAGGCGGGGTCAGCGTCCTCACGGTAACCCTCCTGCCAGGGGTCGAGTTCGACACCGCGCTCTTCCTCACCTCGGTCCTCTTGTACGCGCCGGCGGCCTGGTTCGTGGCCCTGGCCTTTACCTGGGAGGATACGGTCTCTCAGAATCTCTTCCTCCGGCACGCCTGGAAGTACCGGTCTGCCCGGTTCCATTTCGGACGGTTGAAGGTCACCGATGAACCGGACGGTACGACGATCGAGGTATAGGGACTCGGGCTTCCGCTCCCGTCCCCAGAAGCTGGGGTCCGATGCTATGCGCCGAGTCGGGACTCACGGTCACCGGGTCCGGCGGACCGAGTGCTCGTCCCTTCGAACCATCGGGGTCCGGGCCTCCGAGCCGCCGCGAAGCCGCCGGCGCCGGGCAGATAGTGCTCCGCGGTGAAATACGGGTCCCGAGTGCCACAGTGGGGGCATTCGTAGCCGACCCCATCCATGAGCTGGCCTTGGATCCCCCGCTCGCTGAGCGAAACGTCGCTGGGGAATTCCCGGCCGCAGCGGTGGCAGAGCACCAGCAGGGTCGGCATCCGGCTCCTCGACGGACCTTCGCGTTCAGGCATTCATATAGTTCTGTCCAGGCCCCTCATGAGGTAGGGGACCCGAACCCGAGGTTCTCAGAGGTAGGAGGATGGCCCCGAGGTGGGGACCTCCACCAACAGAGTGACGGTGACCGGACCGAGCCAACCGCCGGCCCAGGCCGCCCCGAACACTCCGTCGGGGGAGAGGTACAGGGTCGGCCGGGACCCGTTGGGTAGCACTCCGAGCACGAAGGGGTAGTGCGTGCCATTGGGTTCTGAACCCGTGCCGCGGACAATACCCCCGGTAAGGTAGTACCACCCGGTCATGGCGAGTTGGAACGTCACATTGTGGAACGTCACGTTCCACGGGCTTGTCGCGTTGCTGGCGACCGGGTAGTGGAGTAACGTCGGCTCTGCGTAGTACAGATGGCCACCGACCGAGACGATGGCCGGCGCCGCGTAGTTCGGCTTCACGCCCGGAATGAGCCCGCCGAAAAGGGCGATTCCGATGGCCGACATGACGACCAACCCGACGACCAGGACCTTCCTCTGCAAGCCGGTCATCGGGTAGTCACGCTCGAGCACCATGGGACCCTCCGAGATGGGGGGATTCCTAATAGCATCCCTGCCGGCGGAACGGACCTCGCCATGGCATGGGGCCGGCCTGCTTTCATGGTCCGGCGCTCTGCCGCGCTCGATGCGCGCCGTGGCGGTACGGGCCTTCCGAGAGACTCCGGTGTTGATGGACCTCCCTCGTCCCTCCCCGCGACGAGGCGAGGTGCTCGTGCGAATGGCCGCCGCCGGCGTCAATCCGTTCGATTGGAAGATCATCGATGGGATCTTCGAAGGACGCCGGCCGCACGTCTTTCCCTTGGTCCTCGGTGTGGACGGCTCGGGGACGGTCGAGGCGGTCGGGGAAGGGGTCACCCGGTTCCGGGTCGGGGAACCGATCTTCGGCCAGTTCCTGCACGACCCGGTGGGGATCGGGACGTTTGCGGAATTCGCGACCGTCCCCGAGTCGATCGGCGTCTCGCACTTTCCGAGCGCCCTCGACCCGGTCGGGGCGGCGGCGCTCCCCACGGCTGGGATGACCGCGCTCGACGGCCTCGACCGATTGGAGCTGGTGGCCGGTTCCACCCTCCTCGTGGTAGGCGCCTCCGGTGGGGTAGGATCGATGGCAACCCAACTGGCCGCCGCGCGAGGCGTCCACGTCATCGCGGTGGCCCGTCCGAAATCCTTCGACCGCCTGCGGTCGCTCGGCGCTCGCGAAACGGTCGACGCGAGCTCAGAGGACCTCCTCGACCAAGTCCGGAAAGCTCACCCCGACGGGCTCGATGGCGTTCTCGACGTGATGAGCGACCGCGCGCGGTTCGACCTCCTGGTGAGTCTCGTCCGGCCGGGCGGACGGGCGGCAACGACCGTCTTCGTGGCCGACCCACCGGCGGCTCAGACCCGCGGCGTTCTCGCCATCAATGTCGACCTCCAACCCTCCTCGACGCTCCTCGATCGTCTGGTCGCCGAGACGGTCGCTCGGCACCTGCGGGTGCCCGTGGAGCACCGGATCTCTCTGGCGGAGGGACCCGCCGCCGTGGCGGAAAGCCGTTCGGGCCGAGCCGCGGGCAAGACGGTCATTGTCCTCGATGCGGCGTAGTCTAGCGTCGCCACTCTCCCAAGCGACAACGAGGGCGACTCCATGACCCGGTGCTGGAATCCGTCGTAGTGAGGTCGACCTACCGTGGTCGTTTGGGTTCGACCCGATCGAGCTCCACTGCGGCCCGAAGCAAGCGTGCGAACTCTGGTGATCTCGCAGCCGCCGCCGTGTGGATTTTCGCGTGTCGCAGGTTCGTGCCGGTACCTTCGAGCAGGTGGTCGGGGTCGGCCACCGTCGACCCGCGCCAGAACTCCACCCCGACATGATGGGTGAACGGGTCCATGCGAAGCACAAGGTCCTTGCCGACGTACCACGGGAGACCCCAGTGCTTCTCGGCCCAAAGCCCCGGCGCGTTCTCCCGCACCGCGGCCTTCGCGGCGGCCGTCACGATGCGCATGTTCTCTACGGGTGTATCCCCCGCGCGTCGAGCGCGTCGTGCCGGGATCGATGCCGCCGGACGGATGCGGTCCATAGGAATCCCGAAGCCGGCCCCGATCTGAGGGAGCGGACCGCTCAACGTAGAGCGAAGCGTCATCTGGCGTGGAGGGGTCAGGAGGTCGTGACCGACCAAGTCCAGCTCTACACGATGCCCATCAGCCACTACTGCGTTTCCGCAGAACGGATGCTGGCCTTCAAGGGAGTCCGCTACCGGAAGCGGCCCACTCAGTACCACGACCGCCAGGAGCTCCTGCGCGCGAGCGCTCAGGACTACGTCCCGACGCTCGTGTGGAACGGCAAGGCCGTGGCCTGGAACGAGATCCCGGACTTCCTCGACCGGGTCCGCCCGGACCCGCCGCTTCTCCCGCCCGGACTCGCCGGACTCGCCCGCACGCTGGAGAACTGGGGTCATCAGGTGGTCGAGGAGCGTGTCTGGAGGGTCGTGGTCACACAGGTCCCGCCGACCTTCCGCGACCCGGTCGAGCGATGGGTGTTCGAGGAGATGCAGACCCGCTCTCGCGGGCCCTGGCACGTCCTAAAGATGCGGCGCCGGGAGTTTCTCGGCGAGCTTTGGCCATACTTTCAGATGATCGACCAGCTGTTGGCAGGACGAGATTGGATCCTCGACCGACCCACGTTGGCCGACTTTGGGATCTACGGCGGGGTCTCCCCCTGGATGACGGTCGGTGAGAAGATCCCGCCGCGATTTCGAAATCTCGCCTCGTGGGTCGCTCGGATCGGCCAACTGTAACGTGACGAACGGGCGTAGGGACGTTCCGCAATCCGATTCGCGGCCGGGGGGGACCCTCAGTACGTGACCGGCGCCGCCTCTAGGTCGCGCTCGTCACCCTATCGACGATCCGCCTCGGTGTACGATCGGGTCTACGCTTGGAAGGACTATGCTCGAGAGGCACGCAGGGTCCATGAACTGGTACGGCGCTACGGCCCTCGTCCCGCTCGGACTCTGCTCGACGTTGCCTGCGGCAGCGGATCTCACCTGAAGCATCTCACCCAATGGTACGACGTGACCGGCGTCGATGCGAACGAGGCGATGCTCGCGCGGGCTCGCAAGAAGCTGCCCCGCGCGCACTTTGCCAAGGGAGCGATGCAATCGTTTCGGCTTCCCGGCCGATTCGATGTCATCACCTGTTTGTTTTCTGCGATCGGTTACGTTCGGTCCGAATCCGACCTAGGCCGCACGCTGGTGAACTTCGCTCGTCATCTCTCGCCCGGCGGGATCGTGGTGGTCGAACCCTGGGTCACGCCGGGCGAGTACCGGGAGGGCACTGTGCACCTGGGGACGTACGGGACAAAAGCCCACCCGATCGCCCGCATGAACACCTCGGAACGCCACGGAGGGCGATCGGTCATGGACATGCACTACCTGGTCGCCGAGGGCGCAAAGGTTCGTCACTGGGTGGAGCGCCACGACCTGGGTCTGTTCAGCGTGAAGACCATGCTGCGGGCGTTCCGGTCCGCGGGTCTCAAGGCTCGTCACGTCCCCAGCCGCTTCAGCACCCATCGGGGACTCTACGTCGCGGTCCAGGAAGCAGCAACCCGAACCCCCCGACCCCGGTCCCGCCACGGACGAGAGGGCGTGCGGGCCCCCCGTCGAGACTAGGTATAGGCTTCCTCTCCGTGCTCGGCCATGTCGAGGCCGACCTCTTCTTCGTCGGGACTCACGCGGATCGGAGTGAACACGTTGATGACTTTCAGGAGCGCGTACGAGCCGAAGAACGAGAATCCGGCGACGACCACGATCGCGAACGATTCGATTCCGAGCTGTCCGGGATTCCCGTAGAAGAGCCCGTTGGCGCCCGCGGAGTTCACCGCCACCGAAGCGAAGAGACCGGTCGCGATCACCCCCCACATCGAACCGGCTCCATGGCAGGCAAACACGTCCAGGGAGTCGTCGAGCCGCGTCCGAGCCCGCCAGTTCGAGACGAAGTTCGAGACGATTCCCGCCCCGACCCCGATGATCAGGGAGGCGGTCGCGTCCACGAATCCCGACGCGGGCGTGACCGCGACCAGGCCCGCCACCGCGCCGATGCACATGCCCACCGCCGATGGTTTTCCCTTCCAGACCCAATCGACGAGCATCCAGGTCACGGCCCCGGCGGATGCCGCAAGGTTGGTGTCGACCAGCGCGGACACCGCCAGCCCATTGGCGGCGAGCGCGCTGCCCCCGTTGAACCCGAACCATCCGAACCATAGGACCGACGCACCGAGGATGACGAACGGCACGTTGTTCGGTCGAGCCGTCTTGGCGGCGCGCACGTCCTTCCGCTGGCCGATCACGAGCGCCGCGGCGACCGCAGACATGCCCGCAGAAATGTGGACGACCAGGCCGCCCGCGAAGTCGAGCACGCCCATGTCCTTCAGCCAGCCACCGTCCCCCCAGACCCAGTGGGCGATCGGCGCATAGATGAGGGTGGCCCAGAGGACGATGAAGATCAGCAGCGCCTTGAAGCGGATGCGCTCGGCGAACGCCCCGATGATGAGGGCGGGGGTGATCGCGGCGAACTTGAGTTGGAAGGCGAAGTAGAGAAGGGCCGGGATGGTGGCCGAGTAGAACGTGTTGGGGTCCTGACCGACGCCGTTGAGTCCCACGTTCGAGAGATTCCCGACGATGCCGTGCCAATCCGGACCGAAGGCGAGGCTGTAGCCCCAGAGAGCCCAGACCAGGCTCACGAGAGCGAACACCATGAAGCACTGGACGATGGTCGAGATGAGGTTCTTTCGACGCACCAACCCGCCGTAGAAGAATCCCAGGGCGGGGGTCATGATCATGACGAGGCACGTCGCCGCCAGCACCCAGGCGATGTCCGCATTGTCGAGCGACACAGGATCTGCCCGGACTCGAGTCCCTCCGGACCCTTCATCAACGTTCTGCTGCGCAGGAAATGGCTTGAGTCAAGTCCCGTTGGTGCGATGAGGTCGAGCGACCCCACGGCGGGGTCGCCTCGGGGGGAAATCCGTGGACGGCCGGTACAACATCACTACGGACCTCCTGGACCGTCATGTATTGGCCGGTCAGGGAGACTGCGAAGCAGTCCGAGGGGACGGGCGACGTTGGAGCTATCGGGAGCTGCTGGACCTCACGGCGCGCGTCGGGAATTCGCTGAAGTCCCGGGGGCTTCGCCCGCGGGATCGTGTAGTGCTCCTCCTCCCCGACTCTGTGGAGTTTGCCGCGACGTATCTCGGTGCCATGAGAATCGGCGCCATTGCCGTTCCGACCAACCCGCTGCTCCGGCAAGCAGACCTGGCCTTTTCCCTCAAGGAAAGCCGAGGTCGGACCGTCGTGGCGCACATATCGACCACCGACGAGCTCCTACCCGCGCTCGGGATCCTCGACGCCAGACCTGGCCTCGTTTCGGTCGGGGGGTCGATGCCCGGCGCGGTCGAATGGGAGGACTGGCTCGAACCCGGAGGTCGACCGTGCGAGCCCGCTGAGACCGTAGGGGAGGATGCCGCGTTCTGGTTGTGGACCTCGGGAAGTACCGGCTTTCCACGTGCGGCGGTCCATTGCCACCAGGACTGGAAGCACTGCTGCGAGAACTACGGGCGGGGGGTGATCGGGATGACTTCGAGCGACGTTTCGTTCTCCGCCGCGCGGTCGTTTCACGCCTACGGCCTCGGCAATGGGACCGTGTTTCCACTCTATTTCGGCAGCCGTACCGTCTACCTCGCGAGCCGACCGACCCCCGAATCTATGTTCACGGTCCTTCGCGAGGAACGCCCCACGCTGTTCTACGCCGTCCCGACGATGTACGCGGCGCTTCTCGCTCACGCCGAGCGACGGTCCGCTCCCAGCCTCTCCGGGGTTCGGTACTGCGTTTCCGCCGGCGAGCCGTTACCGGGCGAGATCTACCGACGCTGGAAGGACCGGTTCGGGGTGGAGATCCTCGATGGGATCGGGTCGACCGAGGTCCTTCACATCTACCTCTCCGCCCGTCCGGGTAGAGTCCGGCCCGGTTCGGCTGGTTTTCCGGTCGAAGGATACTCGGTGCGGATCGTGGACGAGCGAGGGCACGACCTCCCTGCGGGCCCCGTCGGAGACCTGCTCGTCCGTGGTCGTTCACTCACAGTAGGATACTCGCACGGGTCCGACCTCGTTCCGCCGCGAACGCAGGACGGCTGGCTCGTATCGGGAGACAAGTTCTACTCGGACCCCGACGGGTACTTCTGGTACGTCGGGCGAGCCGACGACATGTTCAAGTCGAGAGCCGAGTGGGTGTCCCCCGTCGTGGTCGAGGCGGCCCTCATCGCGAATCCGGCGGTGTTGGAGTCGGCTGTGGTCGGCGGTATCGATGCGGACGGGCTGACGAAACCCCGCGCGTTCGTCGTGCTGAAGGCAGGGCACTCGCCCTCGGCCGCTGTTGCACGAGAGCTCTCCGAGTTCCTTCGGACGCGCCTACCACCGTACGCGCAGCCGAGGTGGATCGAGTTCCTATCCGAGCTCCCCAAGAGCAGCACGGGGAAGCTGCTACGCTACCAGCTCCGGGGTCGGCCGCTCGACCGGTGAACGGAAAGGTGTCGGGAACTCCGCCAGAACGCTAATCCACCCCTCGACCCCATAGCCCCCGACGGGGAGGAGAATGCCGACCTGGGCTCGTGGGACGTTCGAGGTGGAACTGAAGCCCGAGACGCCGGACGATAAGGACCAAGGGACGACGCTCGGCCGGACTTCGATCAGCAAACAGTACCACGGAGCATTGGAAGCCACGAGCCGCGGAGAGATGTTGACGGCCATGACGAGCGTCGAGGGGTCCGCCGGTTACGTCGCCATCGAACGGGTCCGCGGGTCGCTCGGCGGAAAGGACGGCTCTTTCGTCCTCCAACACCACGGCCTCATGACTCGAGGCGCTCCGCGGCTCACGGTCGGAGTCGTCCCCGATTCTGGCAGTGGGAAGCTCTCGGGCCTTTCGGGTCGAATGACGATCCGAATCGAGAAAGGGATCCACTACTACGAATTCGAATACTCGATCCGGCCGAAGCCATGAGCTGCGACGCCTCGAGCGGTGGCGGGGACCGGGACCGGATTGGGAACCCGCTCCGCCACGGAACGTCGGGTTAAGGCCGAGTGGCGGTTGGCACCAAGTTCAGGGTACGGCCCTTGAGGAACCGAGTCAAGGCCCTACTCATCGTTGTCCTGGTGTTTCTGGCCGGGGTGACCTCCTACCTGGTACTCTCCGCTCCCTCCAGTCCCCACGCCGCAGGCTCTCCACCCGCCGCTTGTTCGTCGTCGGTCGGGCCCTCACTCGGTTCTGAGATCCCAGGGAACCGGACCACGGGGAATTGGACCACCTACCATCAGGACAACTACCGTTCCGGCGAAGTGCCGATGGCCAACATCACTTCGGTCCATCCGAAGTGGACCGTGCCCTCGAGCGTCGATGGGCAGGTCTTCGCCGAGCCGCTCCTCTGCGGGGGCGCCGTCTTTGTGGCCACGGAGAACAACTCGGTGTACGCCCTCAACGCCACCAGCGGCAGTGTCCTCTGGCGGACCCATCTTGGCGCTCCGGTACCCGGGGCCTCCCTCCCCTGTGGCGACATCGACCCCAGCGGGATCACGGGCACCCCGGTGATCGACCTCGCCACGAACACCATCTTCGTGGTCGCATTCCTGAATCCGGACCAGCATGTTCTTTTCGGGTTGAACATCCGGAACGGTTCCGTCCGGTCCCAGGTCGTCGTCGATCCCGCCGGGGCAGAGCCTCAGGTAGAACAGGAGAGGGGCGCCCTAGCTCTGTCGAATGGTATCGTCTACATTCCTTTCGGTGGCTTGGACGGAGATTGCGGACCCTACCACGGATGGGTCGTGGGCGTGCGAGCGGATGGTTCCGGAGGGCTCCTCAGCTATGAGGTGCCTACCGGCCGGGCCGGCGGGATCTGGAGCCCGGCCGGCATCTCCATCGCGGCCAACGGGGACCTTCTCGTAGCGACCGGAAACAGCGATGCGACGACGACCTTCGACTACGGCGACAGCGTCATCGAGCTTTCCCCATCGCTCCTTGTATTGGGGTACTTCGCCCCCACGAACTGGGCCCAGCTCAACGCCGGCGACACGGACCTTGGGTCGGTGGCACCCACGATCCTGCCGAATGGCGATATCGTCCAGATCGGCAAGGAAGGGGTCGCGTACCTCCTGTCAGGAACCAACCTCGGAGGGATTGGGGGCCAGGTCTACTCGAGCAATGTCTGCGCGGGAGCCTACGCGGGTACGGCGCACGTCGGCCGAACGGTTCTGATCGCCTGCGTCGACGGACTTCTCCGGGTGGACGTCGGCGCCTCGACGACTTCGGTGGCCTGGCAGACGGCTGGTTTCGACGCCGGCGCTCCGGTCGTCACGGGGAACATCGTCTGGGCGGTCGACACTTCCGCCGCGAATCTCTTAGGCTTCAACCTCTCGACAGGGCAGCAAGTCTTCTCGTTCTCACTGGGGTCTGTGGACCACTTCATAACGCCCGCCGCGGCCCCCGACAGTCTGTTCGTGGCGGGAGGGAGTCAGGTGTACGCCTTCTCGTTGGTCTGAACGGTGAGAGGGTTTGGGAATCGACCCTCCCGGGTCGCCCCGTCCGCGGACCCTCGTACGGGAGGGCACGCCAGGGCACCCGCGCGGAGCCAGACGTCGCTTCGAGGTCCTGGGTACGGCACCGTACGAGCCCGTGTGCTCCGGGAGACTTTCTTCGCCGGCGCGCCCCACGCCTCCCGTTGCGTTGGCTCCCTACCGAGCCACGGGCGAGGGCATTCCTCCGGTCAAAGGATGATTCTCTCGTCCTGAACGACCCGGTGGCTGAGCGATAGCCGATCCAGTTTGTAGGCGTCCCCGGTGAAGAGTCGGGCCTCCGACTTTCCCTCGTACTTGGCGGCTACGAGCCGTCCTAGGGAATCCGCCTTCATGATCCCGCTCCCCGTATCGCCGCCGACGAAGATCACCCCGTACGGCTCCTCGATGAGCACCGGGAGTCCGTCGGGGCTGAAGTTGTAGTAACCTCCCCACGAGTTCTCCAGCCGAACTTCGGAGGTCTCAAACTTGGGTAAATAGGGAGTGACCGCAGGAAGCACATCGGTTCCGAACGCCTCCCGGTCGCCCATCCGAGCCATGTCGTACTCGAGCCGCCCATCCCTTCCCGGATCCTCCCGAGTGCCGATGGGATGCGCGATGCTATCCACGCAACCGACCCACATCTGTCGCTGCCGGAAGATCGGCTTGAGGGTCGCCCCCGTAGGCAGGATGAGGAAGGGGAGTCGTGCCTTCCCCTCGTCGGTGTCGATCGGGTCGACCGGAGGAACCCAGTCCAAGAGTTCCTCCACGCCGCGACCCGAGACGGAGAAGAGCATCTGGGATCGAGGACTACAGGCGGTGGCGACCCCCAGCGGATGAAGGAGTTTCTCGGCCCAGGCCCCCGCCGCGACGATGACCTGGTCCGCCCGCACCGACCTGCCGTCGCCGAAACGGACGCGCGAAATGTGGAGGCGTCCTTTCATGTGTTCTTGGAACGCGAACGGCATCTTCGATGGCTCGTGGAGGAGGATCTCTTCCCTCCCCTCGAAGGAGAGCCGCTGAACACAGGCATCAAAAACGAACTCGACACCGTGGCTCTTGGCCTGTTCGTAGTAGAAGTTGGCCAGCATCTCCGGGGCTAGGGCGCCGCAGTCCCGGCCGAATAGGCCACCGGTGATCGGATCGGGAGGATCGGCCGCGTCTCCCTCGTACCACTTCGTGGGCGAAACGTCGAGACCCGGGCACGATCGAAGTCTGTCCAGGGTTACCGGCTTGGCGTCGATCGATCCCCCGCTGTGGGATACGATGGAATAGTACTCCTCCCGGTGGCTCTCCGGCAGTAGCCAAAGATAGCCATAGAGGTCCAGGAGAGGGGAAGGAGTCCGAAGCTCCTCATGCTCGTCCATGAGCCGCCGGTAGAACGAGATCGCGCTCTTGGCCAGAAGGTGATTATCCCACGAGCTGAACACATCGCGCACCATCGCGTTGCTCGCGCCCATCGAACCTTCTCCCGGCCGCGACCGCGCCTCGGCCACAAGGACCGACAGGTCCGGGCGGGTGAGGATCAGATGATACGCCGACGCGAGGCCCATCGCTCCAGCGCCTACAATCACGACGTCGTAGCTGTCCTTCGCTGGCATACCTTTCGAGCGGTTCTCGACGGATCGGCAGGCTCTGAAGGATTCAGCACTTTATGAAGCGGCGTTTTGAGGAGGGGACTCCGGGACGGCTGGCCCCACCTCTGGAAAGCTTATCGTCGCGGGGGTCCGTGAGGGCTACGACCATGAAAAACACCCTCAAGGGCCGACTCTCTTCATCCACGGATCCCAGTTTCGGCACGTGGATCTCGTCGTCCTCTCTCGTCTGTCTCGACGCTCTCAAGGGAATGGGATTCGAGTGGTTCATGATCGACACCGAACACGCCCCAGTGAATCCCGAGACCCTCGCCGCGATGGTCTCCCTCCTTGGAGAGGGGGGTCCCACCCCTCTCGTACGGGTCGGGAACGTGGATCAGTACCTGGTCAAGCAGGCCTTGGACTCGGGTGCGCACGGGATCCTCGTGCCGCTCGTGAGCACGGAAGCCCAGGCGAAAGCGGCCGTGGCGTTTGCTAAATACCCACCCGACGGCGTGCGGGGGGCCGCCGCCGCGGCCGCCTCGCGGTACGGCCGAGAACTCTCGTCCTACCTGAGGAGTGCCAACGCGGAGACCCTGGTCGGCGTCCAGATCGAGACCAAAGAGGCCTTAGATCACCTCGAGGAGATCGCCCGCGTGGACGGCGTCGACATCCTCTTCGTAGGACCCCAGGACCTGACCCTGAGCTTGGGCCTGTTGGACGACCGGAAGAATCCGAGAGTACGGGAAGCTATGCGTAAGGTGGTTGTGGCTTGCGAACGCCACGGCAAGGTTCCCGGAACGCTGGTGATCGACCCGGAAGAAAAGAAGGTGGCGGTGGAACTGGGCTTTCGATTCATCTCCCTCGCATCGGACATTCGGTTTCTCCTCGACGGGGCGAGATCGTATCGAAACGGCTGAGTGGGAGCTTCCGCGAGCCTTACTACCGCGCTTC
>Ga0187815_10000647_pt1 | contig 16599 bp, 17 predicted proteins | sample NC_S_5_FD_132962 | JGI IMG/M metagenome (GOLD analysis project Ga0187815, IMG submission 132962) | Wetland sediment microbial communities from Neuse River Estuary, North Carolina, USA - ASW-S_5 | ecosystem: Environmental > Aquatic > Freshwater > Wetlands > Sediment | place: USA: North Carolina...
CGGAGACCTCCTCTCTCCTTCAGCTCACGTTGTACCCGCTTCCGCGAGAGCTGCCCTTGAAGGCGCTCGTCGGCTCCAGGCCGTATAACTCCACGAGCGCCGAAACGAGAAGGCCTAAATACGCATTCATACACATTTCTCGGCGCCCCTCGGGGTAGCGAGAGATACCCAGAATGAAGCGCCGGCAACGAACAGTCTACCTTGTGACGATCGCCGCGATGCTCGCCATGATCGGCGGGTACGCGCTGGCCGCGACGACGCTGTCACCGCTACCCACCCAGACGTCCAACATCACCTCGGGGAATCCAGGGGGATTCGCGCTCGCGACAGTGACCACCGAGCAGCTGGTCGTCGTCTCGGCGACGATGTCAACGGCCCAGGTCGCGGGCACCCAGGGCGGAGGGGCGGGCCTTTCGGGAACCCCGCTCTTGCTCGCCACCTGCGCGCTCCCCTGCGCCACCCAGAGCTTCAAGGCCGCCACGCCGGCGACGAACACGGGGGATTATGGTGAACAAATCACCGTGAACGTCTTCCAGTCGACCGCCAACTCCGGCCTGGGGTTCGACATGGCCGTAACAGTCGTCACGAGCACGTCGACCGTGGTCGCCTTCGGCTATTTCGGAATGCCGACGAGCGCGGTCACCGGAACCATCCCGGTATTTCTGTTCGTGGACCTCGGTACCACGACGGCACCGATCATCAACTCGGTGTCGGTGGTCTTCAACCAGTGCTCCACCGGGACGACCTGCCCGTAGGCCCCGCGAGATCGCCCACCCCGGGGGACGGTGAAAGCCGTCCCCCCAAAAAACCTATTCGAGTCGGTAAATGGAACCCATCGCGCGGACGTTGGAACCCGGGAGTAGAAACGGGCCAGCTGCGGCCGCGAAGCGCCCCGGTTGGCGAGTCGGTCGAGGTCGCCCTGCTGGTTTGCTCTTCGCGACAATCATGTTCGTAGTTATATTCGTAATTCAAGGCGCAGCCTCGGCGGCCACTACCGTGACCACCCACCTCCCCGCCGCCTATGCGGTAACCAAAGTGGGCGCCCCGGTCGCGCCCCCCGCCACGCAGACCGCAACGGCCACGATTCGGGCCACGACGGCCCTGGCGGGACTTTCGTCGGCGGGCGCCCAGCGTGTCGGAACGCCAGGCATGGTAGGTGCCCCCACGACGTTGGCGGCATGTCTCGTTGCTGGGTGTAGAGATAGGTACATCGTTGCGAGCCCGGCGGGGCTCATGGTCGGGCGCTTTGCCGAAGGGGTGACGTTCTCCGTCCCCCAGCCCGTGGAGCCCCCGGGGGTTTCCAAGAGGTTCATGATCGAGATCGCAATCCACACAACCGCCGGATGGACCGTGGGCCGTGCCTACCTGGCGACGGGCACGACGACCCGGGCCGGGGGCGCCACCATCACGCTCCAACTCTTCGTGAATTTCGGGACGGTAATCGCCCCGACGATCCTAGGTGTTCAGACCGTCGTGGACAGTTGCACCTCGGCGACGAGCTGCCCATGAACGAGGTTTCCAATGTTCTCGATACCGGCCGCCCAGGGGACCCGAGGCGGCGAGCAGAAGCGGCCCCCTCCCTGCGGGCGAAAGTGGAGCAATCCTGGCCCCTCTTCGTCGCCGGGGCCGGCTGCGTGGCCATCGCGGTGGTGTTCGCCCTCGAACGGACTACCCATTTCGTCGACCACCTTTCCCCGACCATCCTGTTCCTAGCTGTGGGAGTCACAGGGGTCGCGGGTGGCATCGCGTCGTTTGTTCTAGGGCCGGAAGAGGAGGAGGGGGAGCTCTCTGGCGATTCCCGGGATGTCCGCACAGTGGCTCGGAGGGCGACCAGTACCCCCTCCACGGCGATCGAAGCGCCAGACCGATGGAACGGTCGCCCTCTCCCCAACGTAGTTCCCGAATGGCTGGAATCCCCCCCCGAAGCCGGACAAGACACGACCGACAGCTGGAGTGAGGAGGGGGAGGCTCAGGAAAGCCCACCTTCGCTCATTCTGGACGCCGGGACGTACGAACGTCCCTCTCCGTGGGGCAAGGGCCGGCTCCTTCGGTTGTCCGAGGAGGGTACGCTCACGGTGTACTCCCTCGACGACGCCCTCCGGGACCTCGAGCTCGTCACCGAGGTCGTTCACGGTCGCCGGGTTCACCGGATTCCCTCCGACAGAAGAACCTAGGACACTCAGCGGAGCTCCGTTCCGGAAGCCGGATTCGGAAGGCGGGTCGCCCTCTTCGTCTCCCCGAGTGTCGTAGTGGCGAAGGGATTCCCGGGGCCTGCGCTCATCCTTGAAAAGCGGGGGCTAGATTTCGAAGGGGCCGGGCGGAATGCCCCGCGGAGCGTTCTGCCCCGCGTTCCGGCTGAGTTGAGCTCGCGTCGCTGAGGACTGGTTGATCGATAAGCGGAGCGGACCAACGGTTCCTTGCTGACGGGGCGGCACGACCTTCTTCGCGAGTCAGGCGCCCCGAATCTCCCCCCGGAGAAGCCCGAACACCCACTCGTCGGCCCAGCGATCGGAAAGGAGCGCGGACCGGCGTCTTCGTCCCTCTTCGCGGAATCCCACCCTCTTCAGCGCCCGTCTCGACCTATTGTTACCGGTGACCACTGTGGCCTCGATGCGATGGAGTACCATCGAACCAAAGCCGAACCGACAGATCAACCGCAGAGCATCGGTTCCAAAGCCCTGACCCCAGTACGCCCGGCGGATCCAATACCCGACCTCCGCGGATCTTTCCGTAGGAGAAGACGCGATGAATCGGATCTGTCCGATAACTTCGTCGGAACCGATAGGTCGAATCACGAACGCCGGCCACTGGCTCTCACGTTGTTCGCGCAGCACGCGCGTTACGAATTGCTTCCCGTTCTCGTGGCGAACCCGTGGCGGCAGTAGCCGAGTGACCCTTCGATCCCGTAAGATGGCGCCCAGCGATCGCGCGTCGGAGGGTCGAAGCGGTCGGAGCTCGACATGGATTCCGCGGAGGGCGACCTCAGGCATACCGGGATGAGCTCGTTGGTTGCCTAAGTTCTTCCCTTTCTACCGACATCGACCGCGTTCAATTCGACCCGTAGGCGACCTCCCCGGAACCTCGGTGGGACTGTTCTGGGCAGTCCTCTGTCAGGACGGGATCCGCACGCTCCGCGCGACCCGACGCTAACGGAATGGGCTCCAGCGGAAGGACGCGGCCCTGTCGCTTAAACACCCGACGCTCGTACCGGAGCGCGATGGCGGCGAGGAAGGACGGAACCGTGGCAAGCGCGCCTCCGGCGCTTGTTTCTTGGAGCAGCGGGAAGGACGCCGCTTACGCTCTCAACGAGATCCGACGCACCCGCAGGCTCACTCCCGTGGGGTTGCTGACAACGGTGACCGATGCGTTTGGTCGCGTTTCCATGCATGGGGTCCGGGAAGAGCTCTTGCGTCGACAGGCCGAGGCATTAAGCCTCCCGCTCGTGATCGTCCGCATCCCGTACCCGTGCCCGAACGAAGTGTATGAGCGCGCGATGCGGCAATCCTTGGAGCAGGTCAAGTCGGAAGGCATCCGACACGTGGTGTTTGGGGACCTGTTTCTCGAAGACGTCCGGCGGTACCGCGAGGCGCGGATGGCAGAGGTGGGAATGGAGTGCGCGTTCCCATTGTGGCACCGTTCCACAGACGAGTTGGCACGAGAGATGCTACAGGCCGGCCTCCGTGCCCGGCTGGTCTGCGTCGACCCTCGCCGGCTGGCTCGCTCGTTTGCGGGGCGAGAGTTCGACGACCGCCTGCTCGCCGACCTACCCCCCGGCGTAGACCCATGCGGCGAGCGGGGAGAATTTCACACGTTCGTGACCGACTCGCCGTCGTTCCGTGCGCCGATCGCGGTCCGCCTCGGCGAGATCGTCGATCGCGACGGGTTCGTCTTCGCCGACCTGAAGCCGGCGTGAATCGCGCAATTCGAATTGAGACCCCCTCGATGGAAGCCCGACCGGCTCTTTCCATTCGCGGACCACCGACTGAAAACGGCACACGGATTGCCCGGCATTCAAAGCTCGTCTTGGTCTCTGACACACACCCTACAGCAGACCGAGATTCGGTCCTAGCCTGGACTCACGGTGGACAACCGGGAAGCCTTATCCGGGAGTCCACCTTAATTTAGTGATGGCAGCCGCCTCGACACGGCTCGCCCGGCGCTCCCGACCGTTCTGGGTTGGCCTGGCCGTAGCCGCCGCCGTGGCCGTGGCAGCGATTGAATTGAGCCTGATACTCCTGGCCTCGCCGGTGGGCACGGTGATCATCAACAACGCCACTTTCCAATACAATACGCCGCCGACGTACTTCTGTCCATTCTCGTATACGACCGGCGGGCCCCCTCCCGCCCTGGAGGTCCGACTTGGAGCGATCTTCAATCTGAGCTGGGGGGTCGGGTGTGAGCCGTACGGGCCGGGGAACACGACCGGCGCGACCTATGTGATCAGTTCAGTGGTTTCCTCGACCTGGGGATACAAGGTACTGGGATCGAACGTCCCCGTGGTCTTCGGTTACGATCGAGTTGGCTACTTCAACGTAAGCGTTCGGGCGCCGTACTGGCCCTCGTATGGATCGTTGGTCCTGACCGTCGCGGGCGGCCCGTACGCGTCCAAGTAACCGCCGGTCGCGCCGTTTCTCCGAATCGGCGTCGCCCCCGGTTCATAGAGCCGGGGTCATTGTGGTCGCTCTGGTCGTGGTCACCCACCGAGCGCGCCTGTGAACAAGACTGACTCACGTCCGGGCCAGAGGCCGGAACGACCCTTCGGAGAGATTTGGAGCCGCTCGTCCGGACTTTGATATGGCAGCCCAGCAATACTGTTGATCGCCGATGCGGGACGACGACGAGATCGGTAGGAATCTCGTCCCCCGATACCGTGCGGCTCGCTCCAACGGGTGGGGGACGTAGGACTTGGAGAACCGTCTGAAAGCAGTCATCATCGCAGTCGTGGTGGTGATCGCCGGAGTGGCCACCTATTTCGTCCTGGTCTCGGCCCCCTCGAGTCCGGCCCGTTCACCCTCCTCGTCCGCCAGCTGCCCCATGTCCGGTTCCTCCATTAGCGGGAACCTGACGGACGGCAACTGGACCACATACCACGGGAACAATTCCCGCACCGGGGATGAGTCGATGGGAAACATCGCGACGGTCCATCGTTCCTGGGCGGGGCCGACGGGCCTCAACGGACAGGTCTACGCCGAACCCCTAGTGTGCGGGGATGCGGTCTTTGTGGCCTCGGAGGCCGACTCGGTCTACGCTGTAAACGCCACCACAGGAGCCATCCTCTGGCAGAAAAACCTCGGTACTCCGGTCCCGGGGTCGGCCCTGCCCTGCGGGGACATCAATCCCAGCGGGATCACCGGCACGCCGGTGATCGACCTCGCCACGAGCACCCTCTACGTCGTGGCGTTTCTTGACCTCAACCCTCTCCAGCACGTACTGTTTGGGCTGAACATCGAGAACGGCTCTGTGAGGTCTCGCGTAGTTGTGGACCCTGCCGGAGCTGACCCTACCGTCGAGCAACAGCGTGGAGCCCTGGCCTTGGCGAACGGAGTCGTATACATTCCTTATGGAGGTTTGTACGGGGATTGCGGCGCGTACCACGGATGGGTCGTCGGAGTACCGACCAACGGCTCCGGGGGGCTCCTCAGCTACCGGGTTCCCACAGGAAGGGCAGGGGGGATCTGGGGTCCCTCGGGCATCACCGTGGCCGCGAACGGGGACCTCTACGTCGCGACGGGAAACAGCGACGCCACGACGGCCTTCGACTTCGGCGACGCCGTGATCGAGCTTTCCCCCTCGCTTCAAGAACTGCAGTACTTCGCTCCGACGAACTGGGCGAACCTGAACTCCGGCGATGTCGACCTCGGGACCGTGGCCCCCACCGTGTTACCGAATGGGGACGTCTTCCAGGTCGGCAAGGAGGGCGTCGGGTACCTCCTTTCGGGCACGAACCTTGGCGGAATCGGGGGACAGCTCTACAGCACGACCATCTGTGCGAGCGCCTACGGCGGGACTGCGCGGGTCGGTCAAGCCATCCTCGTGCCCTGCACCGACGGGGTCGTGAAGGTGATCGTCGGTGCCGCCACCCTCACGGTCGCTTGGCAGACCTCGAATTTCGACGCCGGAGCGCCGATCGTGACCGGTGACATTGTCTGGGCGGTCAACATTTCCACGGGAGACCTGTTGGGGTTCAATCTCTCGACCGGCCACGAGCTGTACGCTTTTCCCCTGGGGTCCGTCGATCACTTCATCACGCCCGCCGCGGCGCCCGGGAGTCTCTTCGTCGCGGCCGGAGACCAGCTCGAAGCCTTCTCGCTGACGTGAGGCGGTGAAGTGGTAAGCAGTCAAACGGCAACTCTCCACATCTCGAGACAAGTTGGGCCGGATTCAGCGAGAGCATCCAGGAACTCGGGCCCATCTCTGGCCTGTTCGGCGCGCCCCGTCCTTGACAGAGCGCCGCGCCGTCGATCGTCGGGAGGTGGGGAACACGAAAGCCGTAGCCACCGCGCTAACTTACGCGTAGTACGATACCGTTCGGCCCGCTCTCCATAGAACCAAAACGCCTGCACCGGCAAGCATCAAGCCGACCCCGAGCAGTACTCCGGGACCACCGCTAGACCACCCAGGCCCGAGCGCATTCGCGATTGTGCCAACGCCCTCGAGACCTTGCACGGCTAACCCAGCGTACAGGAATTCGCCCGCGGCGGCAACCGACACTCCCAACAGCACCAAAACGGCCCCCCCGACACCAGAGGTTCTTCCGGTTGAGTCCGTCGCTCGACCTCGGAAGCGCTCCAGCGAGAGCTTGTCCAGTGTCCAACCGATACCCGCGAGCAGCACACCAAATCCGATGAGAATCGCCGCGGACGCTTCGCCCCATTCGAACGAATTGAATGTTTGACTGAAAGGGCCGGCTGGCCGGCTAAAGAACCACACCGTGAGCCCGCCTTGCAAGAGGACCCCAAGTCCCGCCACCAAGATCCCCACGACGAGGATGATCGTGCCTAAAGCGGAGGTCGATTGGACCGGCACCGGAGCCTGCATCCCAGGTGGGCCGCTCTGTGGACCAGTCGGGGAAGTCATCATTGAGCGTGGGGGAGAACACCGCCGGCTCATTTGAAGCTGGGCCGCGAACTAGAGGTCGACCAGGGGGCCTTTGTTCTCAGTCGGAGACTCCAGAGGGTGACCTGAGGTACTTACCCCGGATCCGCCCCTAGGGTACGGCCACCGCTAGAGGGACGACATCGAAGGGTGGCGCTTTCAGTGTTCCTTCGAAGCTTGCTCGGTCATCGAATCGGATGCCCTCGAGGCCGTCCTCATCGTCTATCGATCGACCAGGGTCAGACTGTCGGGAGAGTACCGTTCCCCGGCAATCGATTCCTTGGGGATTGCCGCTTCGATCCGGGCGAGGTCAGAGGTCGAGAGCGACAGCTCCGTCGCCGCCACGTTTTCCTCGAGGTACTTTGTGCGCTTGGTACCAGGAATCGGGATGACGTCGTCCCCTTGGGCCAGCAGCCACGCGAGTGCGAGCTGGGCGGGCGTCGCGCCCTTCTCCCGAGCCACTTCCGCGAGACGGTCGACGAGGGCCAGGTTTCGACCGATGTTCGCTTCCTGGAAGCGTGGGAGGTTACGTCGAAAATCGTCGGCGGCTAACCCGTTCAGTGTGCGGACCGTTCCGGAGAGGAAGCCCCGCCCAAGGGGACTGAACGGGACGAGCGCCACTCCGAGCTCGCGGCATGCGGGCAGGACACCGGCTTCCGGGTCGCGCGTCCAGAGCGAGTATTCACTTTGAACCGCCGCAATCGGGTGAACGGCGAAGGCGCGTCGGAGCGTCCTCGGGCCAACCTCGGAGAGTCCGAGGTACCGTACCTTCCCGTCCGCGACGAGCTCGCCCATGGCCCGAACGCTGTCCTCTATCGGGGTGCGAGGGTCTACCCGATGAAGGTAGTAGAGGTCAATCGTAGTCACTCCGAGCCGACGCAAGCTGGCGTCACACGCCGCATGAATGTGGGCCGGACTTCCGTCGACGCTCATGGGTCCCCCTTCTTTCCGAGGCACGAACCCACACTTCGTGGCGAGGAAGACGTCCTCACGACGTCCGCGGATCGCCTGGCCGACCAGTTCCTCGTTCGCGTACGGTCCGTAGACATCCGCCGTGTCGAGAAAGTTGACTCCGAGTTCCAATGCCCTGTGGATGGTGGCCACCGCCTCCACCGAATCGGCCAGACCGTACGACTGGGACATCCCCATGCATCCCAGCCCGATCGCCGAAACTCGCGGGCCCTTGTGACCGATCCGACGCGTTTTCATGGAGCTCCTAGCACAGCGTTTTATTTCGTCTTTTTGAATCCCTGGATACGGTTCTTGCGGTCATGAGTCGCGCCGCCTCTAGGCAGGCTGCCGGATTCTTGCTAAGCCGCTAGAGGGCAGCTAGCGAAGGGTGTAACTTACACTGGGCCGCTGGCAAGGACCCCGAAGAGACGGCCTACTTGCGCGTTCAAAAAGAGGTAGTCTTTCAGCCCTCCCTCCTTGGGGGCCAATCTCGGAGAGACGGGGTGCGAACCGCCGCTTGACAGGGGATTGGGTGCCCCGTTTTGCAACGGTCGGGTTCTTATCTGTGGGTTTCCGTTCAAACTATCCATGATGAGTACGCCCCCCGCCGGGGAGTTGTTCCCCGGAGCGTTCGGAAAACCCTCCTCCGTGTTCATCTCAGGCACCAGCCGATCGTTGCTGAAGTGGTTCGCATTCGCTGCCCTCGCCCCCTACGCCTCGCGAGTCTACTGGACCGACGTTCGACTGCCGGGAGAGATTCTCGACCCTCTCGACCCGATGACCGTTCACGCGATTCCGGAAGAATCAGTGTACGTCCTCTCGCCCCGTGACCTTCAGCCGGACGACCTGCGAGCCCAGCAGGCTGAGGCGGCCGCGGCCACGGTGCTCAGGTCTGATGAGCCCGGCCATTCGCTTCAAGGACTCGTGGAGTTCCTTCGCATGCCTCAGCATGCCCAGGAGCTGATCTCTGCCACGGGTCGCATTGACGCACCTTCGATCCTTGTAACGGCAAATGCGCAACGCCTCGCCACGGTGTACTCGCTCGATCGCATCGCTCCCCTGATGCAAGCGATGCTAGAGTCCGGAACATGCCAGGTCGCCCTTTGGGCCGAGGCCCCCACTATCCACACTTCCATATTCGATGTGATTCTCCAAGTGGAAGGAAGCGGTCCGACCGACTGGCGAAACGCGACGGTCCAGTGCGAGAGAGGCATCTCCGCTGGACCGCTCGCGTCCGGAAGAGCCTATCGCCTCTCAGATATAGGGCCCATTGCAACAATCCTCGAGAGATCCGTCCCGGCTCTTCCTAAGGGGCACGGGTGACCCAGCCCGTCACGACCCGTTGCCAAAGTCGGTTCGGCCCAGCGGAGCGCAATTGACCTTGCACTTCGAACTCGCTTGACATCAGCGGGTACCTTAGTCATGTCGAGTGGACCTTCGTGCCCTCCGAACGACCTGTAGGTGAGAGGTCTTCTAAGTCCCGGGGCGCATCCTGATCCGCTTCCGTAAGCCGCTAGAGGGGCGCTATCGAAGAGTGTAGCCTACAGTGGCAAACGGGGGGTATGACTCTACGTGGTCACCGTGGCCGTTCATCGAGTACGGCAGCCGTTTATGAGAGCCGCGTGAAGGTCGCCGCGCATGTCATTCGAATCACACGTCCTGAATGAAGGGAACAAACAGACCCCACAGCACGGAGAGTCTCCGACTGGATCGGACGGGGCTAGCTGATCTGGTCGTAGTCCGACAGGATGGCTCCGGTTAACAGCGACGCAGGTCGTGCGCCGTCGACTTTCAGTAGATAGGCAGTGAGCCAGTCGGCAGCCGGAGAGATTGCCACCCAGCCGGTTCCGCTCTGGGCGCTGATTTGTCCCTGGACTTGGGCCGTGGTCAACCCCGCGAGAGCGGCCGGACTTACGAGCGTCCCGACAGTGAAATACGGCCCCCCGATCACTACGAACGGAATAGAACCGCCAGAATCGTAAGCCGAAAAGTAGGCCTTCTGGTACTCGTTGGCAAAGCCCGGGAGGGTGATTGCACCGGTGTACGTCGACTCGGCGACCTGCAAGGAGATGAAGATGCTCGCGAGAAAGGCCGAGGAGAGGACCGTCTCTGGCGTGCTGGGATAAACGTCGCTTGAGCTAGAGTAGTCGAAGGTCGCGTTCGACAGCACCCCGAATCGTTCAAGGGCGACTATCAGAGCCCAGCTCGATGCCGAGCAATATGGACACGCCGCGGAGCCGAAGAAGAACAGGACTGGCCTACCAGAGGGGGCGCCGCTGTCGGTCCAACGCGGGTTCGCCGCGTAATGGAAGTTGTCGGGTTCTGGTAAGGGGACTGACTGTAGCGCAGTGGGTTGGGGGATGGCGAAGATCCCAGCAATCCCGAACGCAGTGGACGCGACTACCCCTAGAACAATCCCGGTCGCGACCGCGGTCCTGAACCCCTTCGACCATTTCCGATCGGACCGGAGCATGCCTAAGGTCAGCAGAAGGGCCGAGACTCCCAATGCCAGCACAAGGATCGGGACGGCGGAGAGTAAGACACCGACGGGTACCGGAACGAAGAACGCGATGAGGAACCATGTTGCGAAGAAGGAAGTCAGCAGAATCCCGACGCGGGAGAGTGTCCATCCGTACCACATGCCAGTCGGATCGCGTGGCTTGTCGTCCCAGGTCGATACGGCACTAGGCACGAACTCCCCGGCCGTGGTATCGTCGGAGCCTCGGTCCTTGTCAACCATTCTCGGGGAGACTTTACTGTGGGTAGTACAAGTGGATTTCAGGAACGGAAAGTCTGGCGGAATGGAAGAACGGAAGTGCGACCCGGGTCAGATTGGTACCCTAAGCCGCTAGAGGGAGTCGAACCCCCGACCTGCTGATTACAAATCAGCTGCTCTACCTGCTGAGCTATAGCGGCATCTCACGGGGGAGGCCCCGTTCCATCTGGTTCAGACGTGCACGGATATGAACCGCTCCATGCGGAGGACGAAGGCCGACCTGGGCTTGGGACACTTCCAACCTTATGTTCCGCCCCATACGTCGAGGACCCCGACAACCTTTCGTATCCTGTTCCGGTGGCACGTACGATGGCGACGCTGACCCACGCGGCACGAGAAATCCGGGCCCCACGGGGCACCGAATTATCGTGTCGCGGGTGGGCGCAGGAGGGCGCCCTCCGGCTACTGATGAACAACCTGGACCCCGACGTTGCGCGGGATCCCGACCACCTGATCGTCTATGGTGGTCGCGGAAAGGCGGCACGAACCTGGAAGGACTTCGACAAGATCGTCGACACGTTGAGGACGCTGGGGAACGACGAGACCCTCTTGATTCAATCCGGAAAGCCAGTGGGAGTCTTTCCGACACAGCCCGGCGCCCCACGCGTCCTGATCGCGAACGCCCTCATCGTGCCGCACTGGGCCACCGACGAGATCTTCTGGGACCTGGAAGCCAAAGGCCTCACGATGTACGGCCAGATGACGGCCGGAAGTTGGATCTACATCGGGACTCAGGGGATCCTCCAAGGGACCTACGAGACCCTCGCCTCCCTGGCCCGGACGGAGTTCCACTCCGAGACGCTCGCCGGTCGTTGGATGCTCTCGTCGGGGTTGGGAGAGATGGGGGGCGCTCAACCCCTTGCGGTCACCATGCTCGGGGGAGCGGCGCTGATAGTAGATGTCGACGCGGACAAGATCGCCCGCCGGCTCCGTCTCGAGTACCTCGACGTCGCCGCGACGGACCTGGACGACGCGCTGAGGCGTATCCAGGGAGCGGTCGCCGAGCTCCGTCCGTTGTCGGTGGGGCTCGAAGCCAACGCAGCTGACGTCTACCCCGAACTGGCCCGTCGCGGTGTCACTCCGGACGTCGTCTCGGACCAGACGGCCGCTCACGACCTGAGCGTCGGGTACATCCCGCGTGGGTACTCCCTGTCGGCCGCGGCGACGCTGCGGGCTGCCGACCCGGCGAAGTATCGCGTCGAGGTCTACCGCTCGATCGCGAGGGAGGCCGAGGCGATTTTGGCCCTGATGGGCAAGGGGGCTCAAGTGTTCGAATACGGCAATGCCTTCCGGGCCCGGGCCCAAGAAGCTGGGGTCGCGAACGCGTTCGACATTCCCGGCTACGTACCGAAGTACATCCGACCGTTGTTCGCCGTGGGCAGCGGCCCGTTTCGCTGGGTCGCCCTGAGCGGCGACCCGAACGACATTCAGGCCATCGACCGAATGATCCTCCGGGAGTTTTCCAGCAACGCGCACCTGTGTCGATGGATCCGACTGGCCGGCGAGCGTGTCCGGTTCCAGGGGCTTCCGGCCCGGATCTGCTACATGGGGTACGGGGAACGGGAGCGGTTCGGCCACCTCGTGAACGCCATGGTCCGTTCCGGTGAACTCTCTGCCCCAATCGCCATCGGCCGGGACCACCACGACACGGGCAGCGTTGCCAGCCCCTATCGCGAGACCGAACGCATGCGGGACGGGTCCGACGCTATCGCTGATTGGCCGATCCTGAACGCTCTGCTCAACGTGGCGGGGGGTGCGTCGTGGGTATCAGTCCACCACGGCGGTGGGGTGGGGATCGGGAACTCGATCCATGCCGGTCTCGTCCTCGTGGTAGATGGCAGCGATGACTCCGATGCCCGTATCTCGCGAGTTCTTCACAACGACACCGGTATCGGCGTGGCACGGCACGCGGATGCCGGGTACCCTGAATCGCTCGCCTTGCTGCGCGGCGCGCGATTCCGGGTGCCGTGATACGCTCGGGCTCCGCTGGGACCGTGCTCAGGTCAGCCTTGACCATCAGCTGAGGAGACGGACCGCTCCAGCCGGTCCACCGCTGCGGCGAGGATCCTTCGATCGGTCTCGAACTTGAGGAGTGCTTGGGCGTCGTGCGTGGAAATCCACCGGGCATCGTCGAAGATAGGCTCGAGCCGGGTCGCGGTCCCGTCGGTAAGTGCCAAAAAGTAGACCGAGGTTTTGAAAACGTTATACTCGCGCTTCGGGTTGTAAAATCGGTACGCGACCTCGCCCAGTTCCCCTTGGAAGTCCAGCTTCGATAGTCCGGTCTCCTCAGCAATCTCCCGACGGGCGGCTTCGAGAAGCGTCTCGCCGGGCTCCACGTGGCCCTTGGGGAAACACCAGCGGTCCTCGTCCGATTCGTGGAGAAGGAGGATCTGCCGGGTCTTGGGGTCCACCACTACGGCGCCGGCGGCCAGTTCGGCGACGCACGGTCGGTCGGCCCGAAACGGCTGCGACCGGCGCGCCATGCTTTGATGAGACCCGGGCTTCCTAAGAGCTCTCCGGAGCCGCGGACGAATGTTTATGGCCCTCGCCCGGCTCGGCGGTGGGACGGCATGCTGACCCCCGAAGAGGACTACCACGACCTCGCGACGCTCATCCGTTCCAAGGCTCGGAAGAACGGGGAACGGCCCGCTCTACGCTTCCCTGGGCGGACCCTCACGTACGTTGAGCTCGACCGGGAAACGGACCGATTCGCGGCGGGGTTGGCCGAAGCAGGGGTTGAGCGGGGAGACCGGGTCGCCGCCCTCGTGTACAACCGGCCCGAGTTCGCCCTGCTCTGGTTCGCGCTCTCTAAATTGGGAGCGGTACTCGTGCCCCTCAACACGGCCCTGAAGGGTGAGCTCCTCCGGTACGAGCTCGACGATTGCCAGGCGCGGTCGTTGGTCATCGAACCCTCTCTTCTCCCCGTGTACGAGCCAATTCGGGCCTCCCTCACCATGGCCCGGGAATGGGTCACCCCCGGCTCCGATGTGGAAGCGACGCTTCCCGACGGGATGCTCCCCTGGTCTTCCCTCCACTCCTCATTGCCACCCCCCTCGGTCGATGCCCCGGGCCCGTGGGACCCGGCCGCGATACTGTATACGAGCGGGACGACCGGCCCACCGAAAGGCGCGGTGATCCCCCACGAGAAGTATCTGACGACGCCGCGGGAGATAGGACTCCGCAGCGAGCTCGATAGCCGGTCGGTCCTGTTCACGGGACTCCCGTTGTTCCACTGTAATGCGCAAGAGATGACCACACTGACGGCCTTGCTCAACGACCTGACGGCCGCGTTCGACGAACGGTTCCACGCCACGACGTACTGGGAGACCGCGGCCCGGTACGGCGCCAGCCACGTTTCTCTCCTGATCGCGATGGTGAACGTCCTTTACAAGCAGCCGGCCAAGCCGACCGACCTAGGGCACGGGGTCCGTGTCGCCCTAACGGCAGGCGCGACGAAGGAAGTCTGGCCCAAGTTCGAGGCGAGGTTCGGCCTCCGGATCATAGAGCTCTACGGGATGACCGAGTGCGGCTGCACGACCTTGATGAACCCCCCGGGCGCCATCCGCGTCGGCTCAGTGGGCACTCCCTTAGGGTTCGTGGACGCCGAGATCGTCGACGACAACGACCGTCCCCTGCCGCCCGGTACCCCCGGCGAACTGATCGTTCGACCCCGTCGCCCGTTCACCATGTTCCTCGAGTACTACCGAAAACCGGAGAAGACCGTCGAAGCTTGGCGGAACCTCTGGTTCCACACGGGAGACCTGATGAAGCGGGATGCGGACGGCTACTACTACTTCCTCGACCGCAAGAAAGACGTCATCCGGCGGCGAGGGGAGAACCTGGCGCCGTACGACGTAGAGACCGTGCTCAACCAGCACCCGTCCGTTTTCGAGAGCGTGGTCGTTGGCGTTCCGGCCGAGATCGGGGAAGAGGATGTGAAAGGGTTCGTTCAGCTCAAACCCGGCTCCCAGGTCACACCCGAGGAACTCTTCCGGTTCGCCGCGGACCGACTACCGTTCTTCATGGTACCGCGGTACCTCGAGTTCATCGATGAGATCCCCAAGACAGCCAATCAGAAGGCCCAGCGGTACCTTTTGCGAGGAAAGCTGACCGGCCGCGAGGCCGACCGCGAGAAGTTGGGCATCTCGGTCCGCCGCCCGGAGTGAGATGCCGTCGGTTCGCGGCCGCCCCGTGGTCCTCGTCGACGCCAACGCCTTGCTGCTGCCCTTCACCTCGCATTTTCGGCTCGAGGAGGAGATCTACGGCCAGGTCGACGGCGCCCGCATTCTGGTACCCGAGTCCGTTCTCGGCGAGCTCGAACAGGTGGCGTCCCGGGGGACACCAAACGCTCGTGCGGCCCGGGAGTTCGCCCGCCGATTCGAGACGGTACCCACTCGAGCTCAGGGCGATGACGCGCTCGTCGACCTGGGACGACGTATGCAGGCCTGGGTCCTGACCGGCGACCGGGCGCTCCGGACCCGGCTTCTGGAGGCCGGCGTCCGGGTGCTCTTTCCGAGAGGAAAATCGCATCTGGACCGGGCTGTCTCGCCCCGTCAGCCGGTCCCTGTGCCTCGGCGAAAACGGGCCCGGTCCGGTAAGGGTTAAGTCCCGCACCCGGCTCCGACGCATCGTTTCGGCGGTGCGACCTCGACATGAGCGACGATCAGGACCTCCTCCTACCGGACTATCCGGCCGTCTTCGGGAGTGGGGTCATCGGCGTCTGTGACATCTGTGGAACGCGGCAGGCTGTCATCGTGCTCCAGAAGGAACGGTTCAAGCTCTGCGTCCTCGACTTTCTCAACAAGAGCTGGCTCACCACAAAGTCCAAGCCGGGCGCTCCACTCCCGCCTTACCGAAGCGACCGCATCTGGTTCGATACCGCCACGTCGAAGTCAGGGCACTCTTCGGCGATCCTCTTGACCCCGACGAAGGCCGTGAGGCACCCCACCATCCTGATCACACCCGACGTCTACGGGGTGACCACCGTTCTGCTCGATGCCGGAATCCGGCTCGCTAAGGAGGGATACGAAGTCATGATCCCCGAGGTGGCCAGCACTTCCGGCATCGGGTTCCCTGAACATCTCGCTACCCGCACGGGTGCCTACCTTGCCGGTGGCGTCCCTATGCAGTCCCCCCGGACCCGGAAGCTCGTGTTGTACTTCCAGGACGCTCTGGCGTATCTGCGGACCCGACCCATGGTCGACCCCGAAAAGGCCGCCGTCTTTGGCGTCGGATTCGGGGGCTCACTGGCGCTCGGGGTGGCCGCCGAGGAGCAGAGGCTCACTGCCCTGGCCGTGGCCTACCCGATGCCGGTCCGCCCGGCGGGCGTCGTCGAGCTCGTGACGGCACCGGTGCTCTTCGTGGATGCGGGGCGGGATGCCGCCTCCCGGCATTCTCGGCGCGCCTTCGAATCACGGGCAACCCAGCCCGGCTCGCCGGTCGAATACGCGGATTTTCCCGGGGCGCGTCGCCACTTCTTGTCACGGGATGTGGGAGCCTACGACCTCGCCATGGCGGAAGCGGCCTGGGGCCGGATACTCAGCTTCCTCAAGGGCCGCCTACAGCCCCCACCTCCGAAGCCGCCGGCTCCCCCGAAAACCGTCGCACCTCCGGCCTCCACTCCGATTGCTTCAGTGGCCCCGGCAACGCCCAAACCCACCCCGGTACCCCCCGCGTCGGCTGCCGGGACTCCGTCCCCACCCGCCGCGCCGGGATAGGTCTGGGGATTCTCCGCCCTAGGGGTCGGCGGGGACGCCGGCGGCCGTCTCGATGAGTTC
>Ga0187815_10000649_pt1 | contig 16576 bp, 14 predicted proteins | sample NC_S_5_FD_132962 | JGI IMG/M metagenome (GOLD analysis project Ga0187815, IMG submission 132962) | Wetland sediment microbial communities from Neuse River Estuary, North Carolina, USA - ASW-S_5 | ecosystem: Environmental > Aquatic > Freshwater > Wetlands > Sediment | place: USA: North Carolina...
AGGCCGGTACGCCGACGCCGACGTAGGAGATCGTCGAATAGGTGACGATGACGGTCCCGACGTCCAAGCTAAAGTAGACCGCGAGCGGCTCGAGCAGGTTCCGGACCACGTGCCGGAAGAGGATCCGTGTTTCGGAGACCCCCGCCGACCGGGCGGCGATGACGTACGGCTGGACCTTGATCGACAGGACCTCGCCCCGGGTCAGTCGCACGTAGAAGGGCCACCACGTGACGATGACGGCCAGCTCCGATTGGATCTCTCCACGGCCCCAGGTCGCGGAGATCGCCAGCGCCAGCACCAACGTCGGGAACGAAAGGAAGATGTCCGTCACCCGCAGGATCGTCGTCGAGGCGACAGCGGAGAGGGTTCCCGGCTTGTCCCAGAATCCCGCTACCAGTCCGAGGAGGCTGCCGATGATGAGGGAGATTCCGGCAACGCTGAACCCAATGCCGAGGTCCGTCGGGAGGGCGGTCATGACGTTCGAAAAGACGTCGGCGCCGGAGGCGTCCGTGCCGAGCAGATGCGAGGTCGAGGGCGATTGCCCGGGCAGGAACTTCCCGGCGTCGAGCGGAGGGTAGGGAAGGATCGAAATAGCGTGTCCAAGGACGAGCTGGGTGACGGCGGGGACCGCCACGACCAGGATCGCGGCGATGGAGACGAGGACGACGAGGATGAACCCTATCAACGTCAACGGGTTCGCAGCGAGGATCCGTAGTATCAGGACCACGTTTTGCCGGAGAGCGCCCGGGGGACGCTCCGGAACTCCCGCGCCAGACTTGGCCGCGGCCTTCGCCGCGGTGGCGGTGGCCGTGGACATCTAGCGCCACTCCACCCGGGGGTCGAGGATTCCGTAGAGAACGTCCGCGATGAGGTTCGCGACGACGACGACGATCGCGAAGAAGATCACGACTCCGATCGTCCCGTTGAAATCGTAGTTGGTGATCGCCTTGTAGGCGTAGAGCCCCATCCCCGGCCAGGTGAAGATCGATTCGACCACGACGGTCCCGGAGACCATCGTTCCCGCGGTGACCCCCAGCACGGTCGTCGTGGTGATCAACGCGTTCCGAAGGGCATGCTTGTAGAGCACCCAGAACTCGCCGAGCCCCTTCATGCGGGCCGTCTTGACGAAGTCCATCGGAAGCGTCTCGAGCATCGAAGTACGGGTCATCCGGGTGGCGATGCCCATGTTGATGAACGCCAGAGCCGCGGCCGGCAGGATGAGGTGCTCGATCGCGTCGGCCGTGGCCGAAAGGTTTCCGGCGACGAGCGCGTCGATCACCGACATGTGAGTGACGAGCGGCACGGGCGAGGTGGGTGTCGAAAAGGCACCTCCGGTGACCCCGAGCAAGGAGCCCACACCTATCGCCAACACCACCCCCGCGATGTAGGTGGGGGTCGCCCATCCACTGAGGTAGAATATCCGGACGAGATGGTCCGCGATGCGACCGTTGCTGGCCGCCGCCACGACCCCGAGCGGGATCCCGACCACGACCATCATCACGGTCGCCGTGAGCACCAGTTCGAGCGTCTCGGGGAAGGTCGTGAGGATGTACGGAAGGACCGGAGCATTGAACAAGGGGTCGTTGCCCCAGTTCCCCGTGAGCAGACCCTCCACATAGTTCACGAATTGAAGGGGCAGGGGCTTGTTGAGTCCGTAGAGCTTCTCACAGCCCGCGATCGCCGAGGGGGGCGCCTTGGGTCCGGCCCAGACAGCGCAGGGATTGGAAATGGCGATGTGCGTGAAGAAGAACGTGATGACGACAACGCCCAGGAGGACAGGGATGAGCTGTAGCAACCGCTTCGCGACGAAGATCACAAGGTCGCTACGAGAACGGCCCATCTCGTGTCAAGCCCCCCACGGATTAGGGGCTAAGATACCTTCCCCGAGCTCCCGGCGTCAGGGAGCGCCCGGGCGGGACGCAGGGGGTGGCCTCGGCTCCGGGGACTCCTCCGGAGCGAAGACTACGAGGACCTCCAACGGTTCCGTGACCGTATGGAAGCGGTGCTCAACCCCCTTGGCCACGAAAATCGTCGCGCCCGGTTCCACGGGCCGGTCCCGACCCGCGATGGTGATCGTCGCCCGGCCCCGGATCACGTGGTAGATCTCGTCCTCGCGGTGGGGGGTCTGGGGGTCGACCCCACCGGCGGGCAAGGCGTAGAGACCCACGCTCATGGCCGGGACCCGGAGGAACTCGAGGTAGAGTTCTCCGGACCGTTCCCGGCGGGCTCGGAGCTCGGACAGGGAAACCACCATCCCGTCCTTAGCCGGGACGGACATCCGACCCTACCTAGGCAGGAGGAGAGGCCGTTCTGGTCGCTGCCCCGTGCCAGTCCTCGAGGATGATCTGGGCCGCGTTGTGTCCGGCCGCTCCGGTGACGCCCCCGCCCGGATGAGCGGCGGAGCCGCATAGGTAGAGCCCGGGCAGTGGGGTGCGGTACTGAACCCAGCCCGGCACGGGCCGGAAGGAGAGGATCTGGTCCGGCGTGATGTCCCCTTGGAAGATGTTGCCCCCGGTCATGCCGAGCGTGCTCTCGATGTCCTTTGGCGAGACCACCTGCCAGTGCTCGACGCACCGACGGATGTTGGGCGCATACTCCGCGATGGTGTCCAGGATCCGCTCGGCGGCCGTGGGTTTGTAGGTGTCCCAGTCCGTGCCCCGGAGCTCGGTCGGGGCGTACTGGACGAAGCAGGTCATGGTATGCTTGCCAGGCGGAGCTACCGTGGGGTCGAGGGCGCTTTGGAACAACATTTCGATGAACGGTTTCGACGAGAACCGGCCATCCATCGCGTCCCGGTAGCCGCGCTCGAGGTAGTCCAGCGAGGGAGCAATATCGACCGTCGAACGATGGGCGTCGCTGGGCGCCCCTGGGTCCGCGGTGAACTCGGGGAGGGCGGACAACGCGGCGTTGAACTTGAGGGCGGCTCCGCGCGACCGGATCCCGCGGACGTCCTTCTCGAACTCCGGCGGAAGCGAACCCGGCGGTGTCAGCTTGAGGAATGTGGTCTGCGCGTCGGCGTTGGACGCCACGATCCGAGCGGAAATCGTCTCCCCGGTGGTCGTCTGCACCCCCGTGACCGCGCCCTTCTGGACCGCGAAGCTCTTCACGCCGACGCCGGTCCGTATCTGGACCCCGTTCGCAATCGCCGCACGGGCGAGCGCCTGACTGATTCCCCCCATGCCCCCGACCGAGAATCCCCAGACCTGCTTGTGTCCGTCGAGGTTCCCCACATTGTGGTGCGCGAGAACGTAGGCCGTGCCGGGCGTCTTAGGGCCACACATCGTCCCGATGACCGCGTTGGGGGCGAGGGCCGCCTTGACCTCGTCGGACTCGAACCACTCGTCGAGAAGGTCCTGAGCGCTCCGGAGGAAGAGGTCCCGGACCAACGTCTCCGTCTCGGGAGTCGAGAACATCTGGAAGAGTTCCGCGAGCGGGGCGGCCGGGGCGAGCATCACCGGCTCGATCAGCTCGAGCACATGGTCCCAGTACTCGACGTACTTCGGATAGGCGCGCGCGTCCTTCGTGGAGAACTTGGCGATCTCGCCGGACGCGCGGTCCGTATCGACCCACAGCTTGAGGGCGCGACCGTTGGGGAAGGGCATGCAGTACTGGGGGTCGTAGAGAATGGTCCGATACCCGTACTTCGGGAGGTCGAGGTCGGCCACGATCTCCGGCCGCATGAGGCCGGCCACGTAGGAGTAGGTGTTGATCTTGAACCCGGGCCAGGTTTCTTCCGAAACAGCCGCCCCACCGACGATCGGCCGCTGTTCGAGGACGAGGACCCTCGCCCCGGCCCGCCCGAGGTAGGTCGCGGCGACCAGCCCGTTGTGGCCCCCACCGACCACGATAACGTCCCAATCGGTCACATCATCGTTCCTGGGTTGGTCGTGGGATTGCGCTCAGAGCGCGTAGTCCCGGGGGAGCGCCTTGAGCTCGCGGAACGTTTCGTGGACGACGGAAAGGAAGTGTTCCACGTCCTTCTCGGAATGCGACGTGGAGAACGTCAACCGCTCGTAATTGTCGGGGTGGATGTAGATGCCGTGGTCGAGCAAGAGCTGGTGGTGCCGAAGGTAGAGGTTCCAGTCGATCTGGAGCGATTCTCGGTAGTTCGTGATCTTCTTTCGGCGCGTGAAGAAGAACTGGAGCATGCCCGGGACCGACTGGACGAGCACGGGCAGCTTGGCATCGCGCGCGGCCGCTTCGATGCCCTTCTCCATCTTGGCCGTTAGGCGAGTGAATCGGTCGTAGATCTCGGCGCCACCGATCTGAAGCAACCGGAGGTTCGCATAGGCCCCGGCCAGCGTCAGCGAGTTAGCGAAGTAGGTTCCGCCGAAAGAGATGCGGCCCGGCGCGATGAGGTCCATGTACTCCGCTTTACCGGAGACGGCGGAGATCGGGACTCCGCCTCCCAGCGCCTTCGCCCAACAGGAGAGGTCGGGTTGGACCTTGTAGACCTCCTGCGCCCCGCCGGGGGCGATACGGAAGCCGGTGAACACCTCGTCGAAAATCAGCAGCATGTCGTTCGCGGTCGTGATCTCCCGGAGTTGCTTGAGATAATCCGGGGCCGGCGGGATGATTCCTGCGTTGGCCATGACCGGTTCCAGAATGACGGCCGCGATCTTGTCCCGGTACCGCTTCACCATCCGCTCGAACGCGGGAATGGAGTTGTACGGGGCCACGGTCACGTAGTCTGTCACGCCCGGAGGGATTCCCGCAGAGTTGGGTAAGGGTCGGGGATACTCGTCCAGGCCGGCCACGATGGGAGGCGCTTCGGCACTGATCAGGGCATAGTCGTGCTGGCCGTGGTAATGGCCCTCGAACTTCAGGATACCGTCCTTGCCCGTGACGGCGCGCGCGATCCGGATCGCGTTCATGGTGGCGTCGGACCCGTTGGAACAGAAGGCGACCCGCTCCGCGTTCGGCACCAACTTCTGGACCAGGGTGGCCACCTCGATCTCGAGTTCCGTCGGGGACGCGAAATGGAAGCCCAGCTCGGCCTGTTTGTGGATGGCCTTCACCATCTGAGGGTGAGCGTGCCCGTTGATCAGGCACCCGTAGGCGAGGTTGAAGTCTAGGTATTCGTTCCCGTCCTCGTCCCAGATCCGGGGGCCCTTCCCCTTCGCGATGAAGGGCGGACAGGGGTCGTAGGAGGCGACCCGGATGAGCGAGCTGGTCGAGTTCGGGATGTGCTTCTTTCCCTCCTCGAACAGCTTCGCGCTCTTCTTGAGCTTCGGAACCAGTCGAGCGATCGGGATGGGCAAGGGGGCGGGTTCCTCGGCGGCCGCCGCCGCCGTTTCCTTCTCCTTGGCCTCCCGCGCCTCCTTGGCCTCCTTTGACTCCTTGTGCTCCTTGGGAGCCGGGGTCTCGGACGGGGGCGTCGCCGGCGGCTCAACGGCCGCGGGGGGCGTCGCGTTGGCCTCGGCACGCCGTGAAGGAAGAGCGGGAGCGGTCGGCCCCTCCGGGCTCAGAATTTCGTCCCCGCTGGGGCCCGGATTGGGCGCCGGAGGGGCGACTTCCCGGTCCGCCATAGAAAACACATCCAAAGAGGTCCGGCCCAGCCGAATGTCCCTATATATAATTGGCGAGGTAGGAGAACTTGATATGGGCTTATACAACCTAAAACAAGAAGAACGTTGGATTATACATTATCGATGTAATCTTCGATTTTGATACATTACAGACCGATTTTTGTGTATTCGAGCGCCGAAAAGTGCCTTAATCTCACTGGGACGCCTTATTGTCGGTGAGCCGGAGCGGCGGTTCCGGCGGGCATATTCGGGTCACTACCCCGCGCGTGGCGAGCATCTCCCGGAAGGGGCCTGGGGGCATCGAAAGCTCCGGGGGAATAACGCCCTTCCCGAGCGCTTTTCCCTGGCCAATCAGGATGGCGGCGATCGACCCGCATACCCCCACGGCGATCTCCGTGGCGGCGACGCCCCACTCGGGTTTCGAACGGAACGCCGCGTAGGCGTGCCGCGTGACGGGCCCCGAACGATCGCTTCCCCGGACCTCGATGTCGACGATCTCCCGGTCCTCGACCTGAACTCCCTCCGGATACCCGAGGAGCTTCTCCCGCTTCAGCAACGCTAACAGGACCTCTTTCGGAGCCACGGGGTGACCCCGGACCTCGACCGGGCGGTCCGAGCCTAGCCCCAACGTTGCGAGGAGCTGAAGGACATCGATCCCCGGCCCCCCCTCGCGCCACTCGCAATGCCGCAGCCCCTTGGCCCGGAACGAATCTGGGAAGGTGGCGGGCTCGGAGTGGAGGGTCCGATACAACCGGGTCCGGCCGATCGGCTCGGGAAACTCGTACTCTTCTCCCCCGCTCATCGCCGGCATCTCGCGGTAGGCTCCGTTCTCCCAGACCATGGCCGGCAGGACCATCTCGTCCAGGAAGGTGCTGGGCGACCAAGTGAACACCACCGACGGCGCTCCTTGGGTGAAATCCTTCCAGCCGTCCCGGATCATGATCGAATCCACCGTGACCAAATCCTCGCTCGCCGCCGCCGCCATGATGTTGGATACGCCGGGTACCTGGCCCATCCCCGGGACCGCGAGAAGGCCCGCCGCCCGGAATCGCTCGTGAAGGCCGAGCTGCTTCTTCGTCATGTGGAATAGGCCACCAAAGTCGAGGTATTCCACCCCCGCCGCCAGGCACCCTTCCATCACGTCGAGGTTGAAGTTGTACTGAACCGCGTTGATACAGACGCGAGCTCCCCGCAAGAGGTCGACCAAGGCCGACCGGTCGCGGACATCCACGGTGTGGGCGGTAACGGTCGAGTGCCCCGGCGCCTTACGGGCGGCGGCGTCAGCGAGTCCTCGGTCGAGGTCTGCGACCCGAATCTTGTCGAAGACCCCGCTCTCCGCCAGGTCCCAAACCGCGCACCGCCCCGTGAGTCCTCCCCCTCCCAATACGACCGCGTCCACGGAGATTCCAACCCCCCGGTCCCGGAGGGCGGGTCCCATATGAAGCCCCGAGGGGGCGTCCGGGACGCGCCCGCAGGGCGGCGCCGAGTTGAAGGGATAAGCCCTTGGCGGGATTGGGGCCTCGTATGGGTCTGCGGCACCTCCGAGGAGACGTCGCGCTACTACGGGAGGCTGTCTCGCTAATCCGCGAGTTCGGCCTCCACTCGACGGAGCGACTCGCGCACGTCGCCGAGTTCCTCGAGCGAAGCGTCTACGCTCCGCGGTCCCTTCACGTCGCGCCTGGGGGGGCGGCGTTCACGCTCCTGAACCCGCCGCTTCGCGTGGGCGCGTTCTCCGCCATCCGTGTCTCCTGGGACGGCCGATCCGTCCCGGCCGAGCACATCTTCGTGCAGCGCGAGGGACAGGCGGTCGAGCGACCGGCGACGGACATCACGCCCAGCCGTCCCATCGACCTGCGTCCCGGCCAACGGATCGACGTGCGTCTGGCCGGTGTCCCGACCGGTTCCGGTCACCACCGGGTTCGCCTCGAGCTCCAGAACATCGCGATACCTCCGCTGGTCTGGTTCGAGTTCACGGACAGTGTCTCCGAACCGACCGGTCACTGAAGATGGCCCTCATGCCCGAGCTCCCAATCGAGCCTCTGAGGGAGTTGAGTGCCGCGGACAGCCGGGTCCCGATACTGCTGACCGGCCTGTCAGCCGCTGCCGTCCTGGGAGGTACTGGAGACCTGTCCCTCATTCGCGAGACTCGGGGGGCCGACATGGACTGGGGCGGGGTCTACGGGGAAGGCGTCCGGCTCTCTGGCCCGTGGTGGATGCGGTTCGGTCTTCCGCAGGGAACCCGATGGGGGCTCCCAGAGAGTCTGACCCGGCTCAGATCGAGCCGCACTCGGGTCGAGAGCCATCATGTAACGCCCCCGTTCCGTTGCGACCAAGAGATCGTCGCTCTGGCCGACCGACCCGGAATCGGGCGCCGACTGACCTTCTCGAGTTCCCTCAATGTCCCGACGACCCTCCAAGTCGAGGCGACCTTCCGCCCCGAGCTCGCGCCGGTACTGATCGAGGGGATCAAACCGTTCGAGTACGACGTGCTCCGTACGCCCAACGGGGTCCGGGTGACGGCTTTTGGGTCCGCCTTGGAGTACGCCACCGCCAGTCCGAGCGACGAGATCCGGCTGAACGATCGGACCTGGGATGGGCGCCCGTTTCATGGGGCGCTCGATACCGTTAGCGCGTACACGACGGTGCCTATCGGGCCAGGGCAGCCCGTGACGTTGTCGTACCTCATCTGGGGAGGGGTCGAGGCCCAGGTATTGGCGCATCCGGAGCGGACAGCGGAGCTCCTAGGGACCGCACAGGATTGGGCGGCTACGGCCGAAGCGTCGCAACGGAGCTGGACGGCACGAACCCCGCGGCTCACGCTACCAGCGGCCCCCGAGCTGGAACGCGGCTACCGTCTGGCCCGGGATGCCCTGCGCAGTCTCTACTTCGCGCCGGAGCCCGGCTTTGTGGGATTGGTGGCCGGATATCCTTGGTATGCCGCCCTCTGGTGTCGGGACCTCGCCTGGATGCTGCCCGCGGTGTTGTGGCTCGGCGACGCCGCATGGGTAGCGGACTCGCTCCGGTCGGTCTTTCGGTTCCAAGCGCGTGCCGCCCTCCCCATTCTCGGCGGCGCGGCCGGCGAGCTACCCATGCAGATCGGGCCCGGGCCCATCTTCCTCTATGGAACGTCCGACACGACGCTGTACTACCCGGAACTCCTGCGCCGCTACGTGGCCCACACCGGGGACGAATCCCTGGCACGCGAGCTCGCTCCCCCGCTCGGGCTCATCGAACGCTGGGCCCGTGGAAAGGTCGACCCGCGGACCGGGCTGATCCGGAACGGTGACGAGGCCGAGGGGTTGCGGGAAGCCGCGGAAGAGCACGGCCGAGTGCACTACGGTTTCGACGCCGTCGACACGACCATCTGGGATTCGACCGACCGCCGCCTCCATGCGGTGGACATCCAGGTGCTCTGGGCGGACGCCCTTGCCGCGCTCGCCGAACTGGCCCCGGTCCTAGGACTTTCTCCGGACGGCGACCGTTGGCGCGTCGAGGGGGAGACCCTGCGACGGACCATCGCGGACCGTTACTGGTGGAACGAGGAGGAATACCTATTCGATTCGATCGCCGAGGACGGCTCTCCGGTGCGCAAGATCCGACCGAATGCCCTTCTGGCCGTCGCGCGTGGTCTCCTTCCCCCTAATCGGGCCGTCGCGGCCGTGACACGGGCGGCTCGAACCGACTTGGCGACGGACTGGGGATACCGCACCCTGTCGTCCCAGGACGCGACATACAATCCGATCTCCTATCACGACGGCCAGGTCTGGCCGATTGCCTCCGCGTGGGCCATCGGGGCGGCGTTTGCCGTCGGAGATGCGACCCGCGCGGTGGGGGAGCTGCGTCGATGGGCCCGACGGCTGGACCAAGAGGCGGGCACCCTGAACGAATGTTACCGCGGGGATCGCCCCGAACCGTTCGATTCCTGTTTCCTCCTCGGGTTCAGCGTCGCGCCATTCCTGACGTTGCTTTTCGATGGCCTGTGGGGCCTCCGGCCACGGGTCGGGGAACGCACGTTGGTCATCGCTCCCGGGTTCCCACCCGATTGGTCGCAAGCCTCCCTGGAGGGACTCTCGCTCTGCGGGGGCCAGGTGGACCTGGAGTGGGAACGGCCCCGTATGACCGTCCGCTGGCACGGCCCCGGCCCTCTCCAGGTGCTGGGCGCGGAGCAACGCCTGGACCTCTTGGACGGGGGGACCGGAACCCTCGAGTTCTCGCCGGCTACGAACACGTCTTAAGCCCGCACCGGCCGAACGACTCCGTGGCGTCGGCAATCGAGGTGGACCACCTCTCAAAGGAGTACGGTTCCCTTCGGGCGGTGGACGGAATCAGCTTCCGAGTCCCCGTCGGCGGGGTCTTTGCCTTTCTGGGGCCCAACGGGGCGGGGAAGACCACCACCGTTGAGATCCTCGAAGGCCTGCGTCGCGCGACGGGCGGAACCGTCTCGGTGCTGGGACTGGACCCCTGGACCGATGGCCCCCGCCTCAACCCTCGCATCGGGGTGATCCCGCAGGAGTTCCGGTTCTTCGACAAGATCACCCCCCGAGAGGCGATCAACTACTACGCCGCACTGTTCCACCGAACGGTCGACGCGGACTACATTCTCGAACGAGTAGTACTGTCCGACAAGGCGACCGACCGGTTCGAGAACCTATCGGGAGGACAGAAGCAGAAACTGGGCCTCGCCCTGGCGCTGGTGAGCGACCCAGAGCTCCTCTTCCTTGACGAGCCGACGACGGGACTGGACCCCCAGGCCCGGCGGGCCATTCGCGCCGTGATCCGGTCGCTGCATGCCGAGGGAAAGACGATCTTTCTGACGACCCACTATCTGGAAGAGGCCCAGCTCCTCGCCGACCAAGTGGCGATCATCCACCACGGCCGCATCATCGCCGACGGAACCGCCGACTCGATCATCGCGCAGTTCGGCCGCCCGCCCCGGCTGCGACTCGAGGGCCCGGCATCGCTCGCCGAGATACTGCGACGCCGGGTCTCCCGGCCCGTCACGTTCGACCAAGGCCGGATCGAGGTGGAGATCCAGGCCCCGGCGGACGTGCTCCCTGTGCTCGCCGCGGCGCAAGAGAGCGGCCTGCCCTGGTCCAATCCCGGCACCGTCCGTGACTCGCTCGAGGACGTGTTCGTCCGGATGGTCGGTGAGATGGACGAGGGCGAAGTGCGAGCACTCCCACTCCCGACCGGGACCGGAGGCGCTCGATGAACCCCCGCCGAATCATCGCCGATTTCCGGATCTTCGCCCTCGGCTTCGTCCGCAACTCGGTCGCGTTGTTCTTCTCGCTCTTCTTCCCCATCGTCCTGATCGTCATGTTCGGCGCTATCTACGGGGGCATTGGGTCTGCGCACGCGTCCCTCGCCGTGCAGGACAACGATAGTGCATCGCCCATCACCCAAGAGTTCCTGAAGACGCTCAACGCGACCGGCGCGGTGACGCTGAACTTCGTGAGCCCGGACCAGGGCAATCTGTCGACGTACCTCACGAATAACAGCCTGACCGCGGGTCTCGTGATCCCCGCGAACTTCGCCGCCCGGATACAGGCCGGCTTGCCGGCCAACCTCACGCTCTACACCGATCCGGCGAGTACGGGAAGCGCGGGAGCGGTACAAGGGGCCGTCGGCGCCGCCCTCTTCGCGTTCAACCTTCAGCTGGCTCACAGCCCGGCGCTTGCCGGAATCTCGACCCATAACGTGGGGAGCCCGGTCTTCACCAACATCGACTACCTTGTTCCCGGCCTCATGGGTTTCTCGATCCTGGTCAGCCCCATGTTCGCCATGGTCGACCTGACCTCGACGTACCGGAAGGACAAGCTGTTCCGGCAGCTATCCCTCACGCCGCTCACGAAGGGCGAGTGGCTCACGTCGAAGATCCTGTGGTACGTGGGGCTCACCTTCGTCTCGGCGGCCTTGATGATCGCGGTGGGGGACGGAATCTTCGGCGCCCACGCGACCCTCTCGTGGGGAATGGTGCCGTTCCTCATCCTCGGGCCGTTCTTCTTCGTCTCCCTCGGCATGCTCGCCGGCGCGGTCTCTCGGACCCCGGAGACCGCCGCGATCGTCGGGAACGTCATCAGTTTCCCGATGATGTTCCTCTCCGGGACCTTCTTCCCGGTCTCCGAATTTGGAAGCGCCCTTCAAACCGTGGCCAGGGTTCTTCCCCTGTACTACGTCATCGACGGCCTGAACGCCGTGATGCTCTTCAACAACCCGGCGGAAGCCCTGCGCGACGCCGCCATCGTGGCCGGCCTCTCCGTCGTCGTGTTCGTGCTCGCCCTCCTCGCCTTCAAGTGGCGGGACGAATAGCGGAGAACGGATGCCGGAGGCGTCGATCCCGTCCGTCGACCCGGGCCGGTTCCGCCAGCTGATGGCGCGGTGGGCCACCGGCGTTTCGGTGGTCACCACGGTCGAGAACGGTCGGGACCGGGGACTCACCGTGAACGCGTTCCTTTCGGTCTCCTTGGACCCTCCGCGAGTGCTTGTGTCGATCATGACGGACGCGGACGCGTGGCCTTCGATCCATCGGTCCGGCGCCTTCGGGGTGAGCGTGCTGGCCGCCGACCAGCAGCGACTCAGTCAACGGTTCGCCGGTCGGATCCCACCCGAGGAGAAGTTCGCCGGGGTCGACGTACACCGCGGTGCGACCGGGGTGGCCCTGCTCGATGGAACGCTCGCGGGTTTGGAGTGCCGCGTGGAGCAGGAGATCCCCGTGGGGGACCACATGCTGGTGCTCGGGAAGGTCGTGGCACTGAGCGAGGGTTCGGAGTCTCCCCCGCTGGTGTTCTACCGAAGCGGGTACGCCGAGGCGGAACCGGACGGACGCTTGCGTCTCCCCCGAAACCGGACCCCTCAGTGAACCGGACGGCAGCGAATCCTAAGAACCTCTCACGCTTCTTGCAGACCATGTCCGGCGAGACGCAGGGGCGCCACGCGCGCGTCGTCATCGTCGGCAGCGGCCCCGCTGGTCTCACGGCCGCGATCTACAGCGCACGGGCGAACCTCAAACCGATCGTCGTCGGCGGTGTACCGGCGGGCGGCCAGCTGATGATCACGACCGATGTGGAGAATTTCCCGGGTTTCCCCGAAGGGATTCAGGGACCCGAGCTCATCGAACGGATGCGAACGCAGGCGACCCGGTTCGGCGCGGAGCTCATCGACGACCGGGTCGTCTCCGTGGATTTCAGCCACCGACCCTTCCGGCTGACCTTGGGGACCGAGGGGGTGCTCGAAGCAGACTCCGTCATCCTCGCGACGGGGGCGAACGCGCGTTGGCTGAACCTCCCCTCCGAGCGGCGATTGATGGGCCATGGCGTGTCGGCCTGTGCCACGTGCGATGGGTTCTTCTTCCGGGGGAAGGAGCTCGCCTGTGTCGGCGGAGGCGATTCCGCCATGGAGGAGGCGCTCTTCCTCACCCGATTCGCCACTCACGTGACCGTGATCCATCGGCGTTCGTCGCTCCGGGCGAGTCGGATCATGGCCGACCGTGCCCGGAACCACCCCAAGATCTCCTTCCGGTTCGATACGGTGGTCGAGGAAGTGCTCGGCGACAAGACGGTGGAAGGCCTGCGGATCCGGAACACGCGCACCGGCGAGTCGACCGTGTTGCCCGTCCAGGGCCTGTTCGTAGCGATCGGATACGACCCGGCCACGCAGATCCTCCGGGGGCAGGTCGAACTCGAAGCCAATGGGTACGTCAAGACCCACCAAACGACTCGAACCTCCGTGGAGGGAGTCTTCGCGGCGGGCGATGTCTACGACCACCGGTACCGTCAGGCCGTGTCGGCCGCGGGCTTCGGATCCATGGCGGCGATCGACGCGGAACGCTGGTTGGAAGAGCAGGAATCCTCGGCGGGAAAGCCCGCCGCCGGGTTGTAGCGCTTCGTCTCCGCGAAACCCTTTATACTTAGGGCACCGGTGGCACGGCCCGAGACGGCGCATGCCGAGCAAGAAGACGCTCCACATCGAGTCGAGCGGCCAAATTTGCATCTACTGCGGCGCCTGCGTGGGGATCTGCCCTCTCAATTGCATCTACCTGGACGAGACCCGCATCACCTTCGACGAGAAGGTCTGCACGCGCTGCGAGATCTGCGTGCGGGCCTGTCCCGTTGGCGCGATCGCCATCGGGTGAGCCCGGTCGCAACAGGGGGAACGCGCAATGCAGAACGTGAAGACGGACGTCCTGGTCATCGGTGCCGGCCCCGCGGGCTCGATGACCGCGAAATGGGCGGCGAAGAACGGCGCGAAGACGCTGATGATCGAGAAGCGCCAGGAGATCGGATCTCCGGTCCGCTGCGGCGAGGGCATGAGCAAAGCGTGGCTCGAGGAGGTCGGCATCAAGCCCTCGTCTCGGTGGATCAACGTCGAGGTCGAGGGAGCCCGGATCTACTCACCCGCCGAGAAGGTCCTCGAGATCAACGAGAAGCACGCCGGCAACGAGGTCGGCTACGTCGTGGAACGGGACGCCTTCGACAAGCAGCTCGCCATCGACGCGGCCAACGCGGGCGCCGAGGTCATGCTCAAGACCGCTGCCATCAGCTTGCTCCAGGACCACGGCCATTTCGTCGGGGTCACGGCGAAGCATTTCGGAGAGACGTTCGAGATTCGCGCCCCCATCATCATCGGTGCCGATGGCTTCGAATCCCAGGTCGGACGCTGGGCCGGACTCCCCACCAACCTCCAGCTTCGGGACATGGACTCCTGCATCCAGTACCGCATGACGAACGTCGACTCCGACGTGCGGTACTGCGACTTCTACTTGGGCAAGGTAGCGCCGGGAGGCTACGTCTGGATCTTTCCGAAGGGGGATGGTCTCGCCAACGTGGGCATTGGCGTCCAGGTCTCGAAGCTCCGGAACCCGGCCGACGTCAAGATGTACCTCGACAAATGGATCGCCGAGCACCCCGGATACGCGAAGGGAAAGAAGATCGACATGGTCGGCGGCGGTGTCTCGATCTCCGCTCCCATGAAGCAGACGGTCACCAACGGCCTCCTGCTCGTCGGCGACGCGGCCCGCATGATCGATCCGCTCACCGGCGGCGGTATCGCCAATGGTTGCATCGCGGGCAAGATCGCCGGGGAGGTCGCCGCCCGGGCGGTCACGGCCAACGACACCTCGAAGGAGTTCCTCCAGGCCTATGAGAAGGGCTGGCGGGCGAAGCTCGAGGACAAGCTGTACCGGAACTGGCTCGCGAAAGAGAAGCTCTGCACCCTGCCGGACGAGACCTTCGATAAGATCATCGACGCGCTCCAGGATGTGAAGCTCGAGCGGCTTTCCGTGCTGAACATCCTCAAGGCCGTTCAGACGAAGTACCCCGAAGTCACTAAGGAGTTCGAGGCGTTCCTGTAGGGACGCAGAGGGCCCATGCCCGGCGCACCGAACAAGCCCCCGCCCATCGAAGCCCCGGCGCCGCCCGCGGCGAGCGACCGGCTTCCCCACGCGCTCCGCCGCTTGGCCCCGGCCCGTCTCGTGCTTCGGTTGCCGATCTGGCGAGGCGCTCCGAACGTCGACCTCGTGAAGCCGCTGGAGCGCGCCGCGACGACCCTGGCCGCGGCAGACTATCTGGAGGCCGAGAAGGCGCTCGACCAGTTCTCGGTCCGGCTCGCGGAACCCCGTTGGCCGACCATTCCGGAACCGTGGGCCCGGCTCCGGGTCGCGATCCCGGCACCGGAGCCGCCGCACTGGAACCCGGACTTCAAACTCACCCCGGCCGACCGCGAGGCGAAGAAGGCCCGGCAATGGGCCGAGACGCAGCTTCTGCTCGCGAGGGCGGCCGTGGAGATCGCTCCCAGCCTGAGCGTCGACCTGACCGACGTGCAGCCGGGCGTGGGCGATGCTCAGGCGGTGTACGACCGGGAGGGTGCCACCCCGGGCTTCTGGGAACCGATCGACCGCTTCTGGAGTGCCGTACGGGACCGCGTCGCGCTCCCGTCCCCCGCGACCGCCCGCGCCGCGCCACCGGCGAAATTGCCTCCCGGAATCGCCCCCGAAGAAGCCTAGCGTCCGGCGTCGGCCGCCCCCCGTGGCCCTTAAGGCTCCGGATTCTCCCCCCCATCGCGATGCAACGTCCGTCGTGGCCCCCGCATGGAACGTTCTCTATCGTGGCGTGGGACCGGCCACGCGGAGAATGGGGCGTCGCGCTCCAATCGAAGTTCATCGCCGCCGGAGCGGTGGTCCCCTGGGGACAGGCCGGGGTGGGCGTGCTCGCGACGCAGGCCATGTCCGATGGGTCCCAGGGACCCAAGGGCCTCGAGCTGCTACGGAAAGGTCACTCGGCCTCCGAGGTGGTGGAGCGACTGAGCCGCGAGGCGCCGGACCGCGACGACCTCCAGTTTGGCGTGGTGGATGGGAAGGGAAAGTCCGCGGCCTTTACCGGGGCCCGGTGCCTGGATTGGGCGGGTCACGTCGTCGGCGACGGGTACGCGTGCCAGGGAAACATCCTGTTCTCGGCCGAGGTGGTCCAGGCAATGGCCCGGTCCTTCGAGACCACGCCCGGAGATCTTCCCGAGCGGCTGCTCGCGGCGCTGGAGGCCGGCCAACGGGAGGGAGGGGACCGCCGAGGGATGCAATCCGCGGCGCTCCTGGTCTGGAAGGAACGGGGTGGCTACCGGGGCGGCCTCGACCGTTGGATCGACGTCCGAGTCGACGACCACCCTACCCCGATCGAGGAACTCGGCCGAGTATTCCGGATCTACGATATGACCCTCCTTTCCCGGGAGGACCCGACGACCCTCCGTCCGCTCGACCCCGAGACCGTGATGACGGTCCAGCGCGCCCTCGGCGTACTCGGGTACCTTCTCGGCCCCAAGACCGGGACCTGGGACGCCGCCACGGCAGCGGCGTTCACGAAGTTTGTGGGCGAGCATAACTTCGAGAACAAGGTTCGGACCGACGGAAAGATCTGGCCCTCGATCATGCGCTATCTCGAGGAGAAGAGCGCGGACGAGCTGGCCCGCCGCGAGACAACCGCGCCGATTCGACCCGGGGCGCTGGACCAGGGGCCGGGGGCGCATGGCGCGAAGTCCCCAAGTCCGCCGGGTGGAGGAAG
>Ga0187815_10000650_pt1 | contig 16564 bp, 13 predicted proteins | sample NC_S_5_FD_132962 | JGI IMG/M metagenome (GOLD analysis project Ga0187815, IMG submission 132962) | Wetland sediment microbial communities from Neuse River Estuary, North Carolina, USA - ASW-S_5 | ecosystem: Environmental > Aquatic > Freshwater > Wetlands > Sediment | place: USA: North Carolina...
ATGCCGCCGTGCTGGTAATAGGCAACCTCGAAGGGCGTGTCGACCCGCGCGATGGCAGTGAACTCTTTCTGCTTTCCGCTCGCGTCGCGAACACGAATGCGCATTTTCTTTCGCGGCTCGAAATCCCGCGCGAGGCCATCGATATCGAAGATCTCGAGGCCCGTCAGCCCCAGCCTTTGGGGATTTTCGCCTTCGGCAAACTCGAGCGGCAGCACACCCATGCCGACAAGATTGCTGCGATGAATGCGCTCGAAACTTTCCGCGAGCACAGCGCGAACGCCGAGGAGAATCGTACCTTTAGCGGCCCAGTCGCGTGATGAGCCCGAGCCATACTCCTTGCCCGCGATTACGATGAGTGGCACACGTTCGTCGCGGTATCGCATGGCAGCGTCGTAGATGGTCGTTTGCTCGCCGCTGGGCTGATGAATCGTCCAGCCGCCTTCGGTGCCGGGCGCCAGTTGGTTGCGCAGGCGGATATTGGCAAAAGTTCCGCGCATCATCACTTCGTGATTTCCGCGGCGCGCGCCGTACGAGTTGAAATCTTTGGGCTGCACGCCTTGCGCGATCAGATATTTTCCTGCGGGCGAATCCGCCGGGATCGAACCTGCGGGAGAAATGTGGTCGGTGGTGACGCTGTCGCCCAGAAGGGCCAGGACGCGCAGCCGGTGCAGATCGGTGAGCGGCGCGGGATTGCGAGGCATGTCTTCGAAATACGGAGGATTCTTAATGTAGGTGGACTTGTCGTCCCATGCGTACAGATCGCCTTCGGGGATGGGGAGCGCTCGCCAATGAGCGTCGCCCGTGAAAACATCCGCGTACTCCTTGCGGAACATGTCGCTCGAGACGGACGCGCGCATCGTGCTTTCCACTTCCTGCGGCGTCGGCCAAATCTCGCGGAGATAAACGGGACGGCCGGATTTGTCGGTGCCCAAAGGCTCGTTAACGATGTCGACGTCCATCCGCCCGGCCAACGCATACGCCACAACCAGCGGCGGCGAGGCCAAATAGTTCGCGCGGCACAACGGGTTGATGCGGCCCTCGAAGTTGCGATTGCCGCTGAGCACCGAAACGGCCACGAGGTTATTTTCCTTGATCGCTTTCCCGATTGCGTCGGGAAGCGGGCCGCTGTTGCCGATGCACGTCGTGCAGCCATAACCGACGAGATGGAAACGCAACGATTCCAGGTAGGGCCACAGCCCTGCCTTTTCGATGTAGTCGGTGACGACTTTCGAGCCAGGCGCGAAGCTCGTCTTGACCCAGGGCTTTGTGCTGAGGCCGCGCTCAACAGCTTTCTTGGCTAACAAGCCGGCGCCGAGCATCAGCGATGGATTCGACGTGTTGGTGCAGCTCGTGATGGCTGCAATCACAACGGAGCCATCGCCGAGATCGAAGCGATCGCCGTTGTTCTGCACCTGGACGTGCTTCGGCTCGCGATCCATGGATTTTTCGAATGCCGTCTTGGCCTGCGTGAGCGGCACGCTGTCTTGCGGACGCTTGGGTCCCGCCATCGTGGGGACGACACTCGCGAGATCGAGTTCGAGGCGATCGGAGAAGATCGGGTCGGGCGTCTGGTCGGTGCGGAACAGGCCTTGTTCTTTCGTGTAAGCCTCGACCAGCCGGACGTGATCTTCGCTGCGTCCGGTGAAGCGCAAATACGCGAGCGTTTCCGCATCGACAGGGAAGAAACCCATCGTCGCGCCGTATTCGGGCGCCATATTGGCAATCGTCGCGCGGTCAGGCAGGGTGAGGCTCGAGAGTCCGGTGCCGTAAAACTCCACGAATTTGCCGACCACGCCTTTCTTGCGCAGCATCTGCGTAACCGTAAGCACAAGGTCAGTGGCCGTGGCGCCTTCGGGCAGTCGCCCGTGCAGGTTGAATCCAACTACGGCCGGAATCAACATCGATAAAGGCTGGCCCAGCATGGCCGCTTCCGCTTCAATCCCTCCCACGCCCCAGCCAAAAACGCCCAGCCCGTTGACCATCGTGGTGTGCGAATCCGTGCCCACCAGCGAGTCGGGAAACGCGAGCGTCTCGCCGTTTTGCTCCTGGCGGAAGACCACCCGCGCCAAATATTCGAGATTCACCTGATGGCAAATTCCGGTGTCCGGCGGAACAACCTTGAAATTGTGAAAACTTTTCTGGCCCCAGCGCAGGAACGCGTACCGCTCGATATTCCGTTGCATCTCCATTTCGGCGTTGAAGGCGAATACATTCGGCGCGCCGAACTTGTCGACTTGCACGGAGTGATCGATCACCAGCTCGGCGGGCAGCAGGGGATTGATTTTCTTCGCGTCACCCGAGAGATTGCGCATCGCGTCGCGCATAGCCGCAAGATCGACGACGGCGGGGACACCCGTAAAATCCTGCAGCAGGACGCGCGCGGGCATGAACGAAATTTCGCGTTCGGTGTGAGGTGCATTCGATGGATTCCAGGCAGCGAGCGCTCGGATGTCATCTGTGCGCACGAATCGCCCATCCTCGTGGCGCAGTAAGTTCTCGAGCAAAACTTTTAGCGAGAAAGGCAGGCGTGACACACTCCCCGCGCCTGAACGCTCGAGCGCGTCTAGCCGATAAACGGTGTCGCCACCCACACGCACTGTCGAGCGCGCCGAAAATGAATTTTTGATCGCCGAGGTCATGGCGGAACGAGCCTCCTCTCTTCCATTGCCGCAAGCTGTGCAGGAGTGCAGTCAGCAATGTTAGTACAAAACCGGCTGGGCTTGCTGCGTCGTCCGCGAATTGCGCGCCAGCAGCCTACGGCAAGTGGCGAAAGCCGGCCGATTCGAGTTGGCGCCTCAGTTCGGCGACCGACTCAAAACGGAAGCCCGCGATGCCAAGAGACCGCGCGGCCTCAACATTTTCTTCGCGGTCGTCCACGAACACCGTTTGTTCGGGCCGGACACGCAACTTTTCCAGGCAATGGAGGTAAATCGCCGGATCGGGCTTGACCGCGCGAACTTCCGCCGAGAAGATTCGATGATCGAAGTCGCCCAACCACGGAAAGTTCGCGCGAACGTGAGCGATCATGTCGAATTGCATGTTGGAGAGCAGCGCCGTCCGATATCCCGCCGCGCGCAGTGACGCGATCCAGTCCCGCATTTCAACATTCACGCGGCTCCACATTTCCTTATCCCATTGAGCCAGGCGATCGATGGTCTCAGTTGTGAGTTCTACCCCAGCCTCATCGGCGATGCGCGTCCAATATTCCGCAGTCGAAAGATCACCGCGATCGTAAGCCTGGCGTCCGCTTGCATATAGCCGAGGAAATTCCGACGGCGTTACACCGAAAACGTTCGACATGCGTTCGATTTCGTGCGGAAAGGGCAGGTGGCAGAGCACCGCGCCGTAATCGAGAATCACCGCCTGAAACCGCCCACGCCCGTTGTTTCCGTTCATGTTGTGTAACCCCAATTCTCGGCCCACCGGCCCACACTCGATCATAGCGGAAAGCGGGTCGATTTGGACGCCCAGAGGGCGCGTGACATAATTTCAAATGGCACAGTTCTACGGCTCTCGCGCATGAACCGAATCAAAGTTGTCCTCATATCGACGTACGAACTGGGACGGCAGCCGTTTGGGTTGGCCTCACCGGCTGCGTGGCTGCGTGAACGCGGCGCCGAAGTGACCTGTGTTGATGTGTCGCGCGAACCAGTGCCCCACTCGCCGGTGCGAACTGCCGATCTCATCGCTTTCTATGTTCCCATGCACACCGCGACGCGGCTGGCCATCGCGCTGCTGCCGACAGTTCAAGACATGAATCCTCGGGCTCATGTGTGCTTCTATGGCTTGTACGCTCCTGTGAACGAGACTTACTTGCGAGCCCTTGGCGTCGATGCGATCCTCGGCGGCGAATTCGAAACTGGACTCGCCGAGTTGATCGGGGAGCTCACGCGCCACAGTGGGGTTTGCGGCGCCGCTCTTGCTGAGCTTGCGGCCAACCGGCACAACGGAGGCGGCCCGCGATCAACGATTTCACTGGTGCGCCAGAAATTCCGCGTGCCCGACCGAAGCGGGCTGCCACCACTCGAAAAGTACGCACGTCTCGTCATGCCGGGCGGTGAAACACGGACCGTTGGATACACGGAGGCGAGCCGCGGCTGCAAGCACCGGTGCCGGCATTGCCCGATCGTGCCTGTCTATAACGGCGTTTTCCGAATCGCCGAACACGACGTAGTCCTCGAGGACATTCGCCGCCAAGTTGCTGCCGGCGCTCAGCACATTACCTTCGGTGATCCCGATTTCTTCAATGGCATTGGTCACGCCATTCCGCTGGTCAAGGCGTTGCATCGCGAATTTCCTCAGCTGACCTACGATGTCACCATCAAAATCGAGCATCTCCTGAAGCACGAAGATTGTCTGCCCACGATCCGCGATACAGGCTGCCTGTTTGTCACCAGCGCGGTCGAATCCGTCGATGACGCCGTGCTTGAAAGGCTCGCCAAGAATCATACTCGCGCCGATTTCCTTCAAGTTGTCGACCTCTTTCGCGCGCTCGATTTGACTCTGGCCCCCACATTTGTGCCCTTCACACCCTGGACGACTCTGGCGAGTTACTGTGAACTGCTCGACGTAATTCGCGAGCAGGATCTGATCGAGAATGTCGCGCCTATTCAGTTGGCCATCCGGCTACTTATCCCCGCGGGATCGCGTTTACTTGAATTAGCCGAGGTGCGCGGGATCGTTGAGGCTTTCGATCGAGCCGCGCTCGTCTATCCGTGGAAGAATCCGGATGCGCGAGTCGACTCGTTGTGCGAGCGCTTGCAAGAAATCGTGCACGTAGGAGAAAAAATGCACCGGCCTCGGGCGCGCATTTTCGAACGCATCGAAGAGGCGGCCTTCGAAGCTTTGCACGGCAATCAGACTGAGCCGGTCGCGCGGCCTGCGATGCCGTTGCTCGCCTCGCGTGCAACGATCCCTTACCTGAACGAGCCCTGGTATTGTTGAGCCGAGCCTACCGGGGACCAGTTGGTTCCCATCGCGCATGCTCGGAAAGAAATGAAGCAAGCGGACGCATTCGTTTGAGTATGGGTGCTCACCCTTCTTGCCGGGCCGCAGAACGCAAGCGCGCGCGCCGTTTGGAGACGTCATGATTTTTCGACGAGACAAGGCTGGTCGCTACCGGGCTTCATTTACCTTGTCGAATTAACCTACCGTTGACTGCGTTATAGCAATAATGCGATAATCTAAGGGCGCGTGAACGGCGAATTCACAATTGAGTATGCGGAGTTGCCGAACGGGCGGATGCCGGCGCAGGAGTTCGCGGATTCGCTGGATGACAAAGCCGCTGCCAGAATAGACGCCTTTATCGAGCGATTGCGGGTCTATGGGACCCGGATGCAGGGCAAATTCGTCAAGAAGCTCACGGACGACATATTCGAGTTAAGGGTGAAACAATTCGACCGGATTTTTCGAGTTCTGTTTTTCTACCAGCCGGGAATGTTGATCGTGATCACGTCGGGATTCCAGAAGAAGACGCAGGAAACTTCGCCGGGCGAGATTACGAGGGCAGAGCAGCTCAGAAAGCTCTGGATGAAGTATAGAAACCATTACACGGGATCGCAAAAGGAAAGAGAAGCTATCCTGAAGGAGTTGGGCCTATGAGACAAACCGTCAAGCGCGACAGACACAGCGAGATTGTCGAGCAGCGCGCGCGCAAGAGCGCAACCTACCGGAAGGCGTTCGCGCGGACCCTGCATCAGATTGACCTGGCGCTCCTGGTCCGCGAGATGCGAGAGGATGCGGGTCTGACTCAGGCCGAGCTTGCCAGGAAGGTCGGCACCACACAGTCCGTGATTGCCCGTCTCGAGGACGCCGAATACGCCGGGCATTCGCTCACGATGCTAGAGCGAATCGCGACAGCCTGCGGCGTGGCCCTAAAGCTCTATGCCGAAAGGAAGCCAAATTTCGCCCGCGAGGTAGCACTGGTATAGTGCCGGGCCGGAGAACCAAAACTCCGCACCACCACGCATGACAAGGCTAGACAAGCCAACGAGATAGGTTTTTGCAACTGCCTGTGGCGCAGACGCTTGGGCGGAAATTGTGAGTTAAGGCAGGAGACACAATGCTGTGCCCGTTACGGATGGATTCCATTTCGAAACAGCGGGGAAGAGAGTGATAGATTCTCATACGCCAGGGAAACGGATTCTGATTCTGGCGAGCAAGCTAGGCTACCAAACGCGTGCGTTCGCCGAGGCGGCGGAGAATTTGGGCGTGGAGGTTGTGTTTGGCACCGACCGCTGCCACAGGCTGGAGGATCCGTGGGGCGATCAGGCCCTGGCCCTGCATTTTGAGTCGCCGCGCGAAGCGGCACAGGTGATTGCCGGCACCCTGCGTGACACGCCGCCTCAAGCAATCCTCGCGCTTGGCGACCGGCCAACTCCGGCCGCTGCGTACGCTGCGCAAGCATTCGGGATTCCCGGCAATCCTCCCGAAGCGGTTGAAATCTGCCGAAACAAACTGCGTCAGCGCGAAGCGCTAGCCCAGGCAGGACTCCCAGTTCCCGCGTTTTTCCCGCTGCTCGTCGCAGAAGATGCGAGGGCCGTAGCTGCGCGAGTGACGTTCCCGTGCGTGGTGAAGCCCACCGCGCTCGCCGCCAGTCAAGGTGTGATTCGCTCGAATAATGCAGGTGAGTTCGAACGAGGTGTGAACCAGATTCGCTCCCTGCTTGGCTCGCCTGAAATTCAGGTGCTGCGCGAACCGGGATTGGATCAGTTGCTGGTAGAGAGCTACATTCTCGGGAATGAAGTCGCGATTGAGGGCCTGCTGGACCGCGGATCGCTGCGGGTCCTCGCGATTTTCGATAAGCCCGATCCTCTCGAAGGGCCCTACTTCGAGGAAACCATCTACGTAACGCCTTCGCGGCTGTCGTCCGAACAACAGAATGCATTGACGGAGTGCGCGGTTCGGAGCACGGCTGCGCTTGGGCTCGTGACGGGTCCGGTGCATGCGGAGTTTCGCATTAATGGCGACGGACCGTGGGTGATCGAAATTGCGCCGCGTCCGATTGGAGGGCTGTGCTCGCGCGCTTTGCGATTTGGCGCGGAGCGAATGTCACTCGAAGAATTGCTGGTCCGGCACGCGCTTGATATTGGCGGCAGCAATATCGAGAGGGAGAAAGAAGCTTCCGGCGTGATGATGATTCCCGTGCCGCGCAGCGGGATTTTGGAAGGTGCGCACGGGATTGAAGATGCAGAAAATGTAGCGGGCGTGGATGAAGTCCGCATCACGGCGCGGTTGCACGACTACATCGCCGCGTGGCCGGAAGGCGCAACGTATCTCGGGTTTATCTTCGCGCACGGGACGGCACCCGGGGAGGTCGAGTCGGCGCTGCGAACCGCGCATGCAAAGCTGCAGTTTAACTTCGCCCCGCGATTGAGTGTTGAGCATCCGGTGACGGGCAAGATGCGAACGTAAGACGTTAGCAGTTTGCGGAAAAAGACGAAATCGCGGGCTATTCCCGCCAGCCCACCTCGCGCAGCCAAGCTTCATATTTGCGATTGTATTCGTCGCGATCGTTGGGAGGGGCGTCGCCTTCACGTTTCGCTTGTTCTCGAATTTCGCGAGTGCGTTCCGCGATTGTGTTCAGGCCGGCGCGGCGCCGCCGCTCGTCGACACCTTGCGGATCTTGAATCGGCCATGGATTCATCTCGCCGTTTTCATCCCAATGAAAGTGGGTGCCGTAAATCTGCGGCTTGCCTTCGAAATAACGGATGCGATCAACTAAGAACGCAAGTTGTGCCAGGGGCGCTTCGCCCCGCGCTACTGCCCGTTCGATGGCTATCGCACACGCGCGTTGGAATGCCGGATCACCAATCGCGTGCTGAACAACAAACCAGGCTGCGTGACTTCCTTGATCACCCACGAGAGTGCGGCCCGGCCAGCCATGAGCTTCGATGATTTGCTTCAGGCGCGCGGCATTGCGCTCGTGAACTTCGCGCATGCGCGCATTGTAGCCATCGCCCAACGAGCCTTCCTGGAGGAGCTGGGCGCGAACTTCGAGATCAGTTTTCTGCATGGCAAGAAGTTCGTCGCGAAGAGCAGTGTCCATACGTTCGAAATTCTGCCAAAGACTCAACCGGCGTCGAAGATCGAATGAAAGTCAGCTATGAGCTGGAGATTGCGAAGTGGGGGTTAACCCTTCGCCTTGGGAGGAACGTAGCCCTCCGGGAGCTTGGCGCCTTCGCCGAAGAAGAACTGCTCCATCTGCTCTTCCATGATTTTTTGCGAATTGGGGTCGAGGGGGTTGAGCCGGTATTCGTTCATCAGCATCTTGGAATGTTCAATCCACATCTTCCAGGCTTCTTGCGAAACGTTATCGTAAACGCGTTTTCCGATTTCGCCCTTCCACGGGATGCGCTCGAGTCCGGGCATCTCCTTGCCGAATTTCACGCACTTCACCATGCGCACAGTCTTGCCCGGAGCCGCGGTCCCCGCGACAGCGCGCTGCTGCCCGTCACCGCATTTCTCGTCGGCCATGAACGCCTCCCCTCGCTGTGACTACATTCAACATACTGCAAGCGGCACGAATTCCACAAGCGCGGCTCGCGGCAACAAACTCGAATTTGCCGCCGTCGCGCACATTCTTGAAGCGACGCTGCCGCGCACGGCATCTTCAGGGAATGTGATACGCTTCTACGGACTCGAGTGTGCCCCTTGAGCGTCGCACCCGGCCCGCGAACGCTGAAATCCCGGAGGTCCGATGAATACTCAAGCCACTGCCGCCGGCAAAATAGCGCAACCGGATGCTTACTACTGTGAGGTGCCGTCAGACCCTTGCGCCATTGTCATGTTTGGCGCTTCGGGCGATCTTGCGCGCCGCAAACTTCTTCCCGCGCTTTACGATCTCGCCCGGCACGCCTGCCTCGCTCCGCGATTCCGCTTGCTCGGATTCGCGCGAACGCAGATGACGGATGACGCGTTCCGCGACCGTGCCGGCGAATTTCTGCCGAAACGTGAGACGCCCTCCGTCAGCGGTTACACTCAACAAGATTTCATGCAGCAGTTGCGCTACTTCTCGGGCAATTACGACGATCCTGACGCATACCGCGGGCTCGGAGAAAGGCTCGAGCAACTCGATCGCGAGGGCCAGCTTGGAGGCAACCGCCTCTTCTATCTCGCCACGCCGCCTGATGTCTACGTTCGCATCATCGAACAACTTGGGAAAGCGGGCCTGTCGAAGCCTGCGAGCGATAAATCCTGGACGCGCGTCATCATCGAAAAGCCATTCGGGCACGATCGCGAGTCGAGCCGCGATTTGAATCGGCGAGTCCTGGAGGTTTTCGACGAGTCGCAGGTCTATCGCATCGACCACTACCTGGGCAAAGAAACGGTGCAGAACCTGCTGGTCTTCCGCTTCGGAAATGGTATTTTCGAGCCGATTTGGAATCGAAATTACATCGATCAAGTTCAAATCACGGTGGCGGAGGAATTGGGTGTCGAAAGCCGCGCCACGTTTTATGAGTCTGCCGGCGCGTTGCGCGACATGGTGCAGAGCCACTTGATGCAACTCACGTCGCTCGTGGCCATGGAGGCGCCCGCCACATTCGACGCCACGCCCGTGCGAAACGAAAAAATCAAGGTGCTGCAATCCATTCGCCCGTTCACGCCGGACACGATATGGAGTTCGGTCGTTCGCGGGCAGTACGGCCCCGGCAAAATCGACGGCAATGTTGTACCCGGTTATCGTCAGGAGCCGAGTGTGAGACCGGATTCAACCACGGAGACGTTCGTGGGATTGAAACTTTATGTCGACAACTGGCGCTGGAGCGGAGTGCCGTTCTACCTGCGCACCGGAAAACGGCTGAAGCGCGCGCATACCGAAATTGCCATTCAATTCAAACAAGCGCCGCACAGAGTCTTTCGCGGACAAGATAGCCAGCCCAACTCGCTTGTGATGAACATCCAGCCTAACGAAGGCATCTCGCTTTCGTTTGGCGCGAAAACGCCGGGAGCTGAGATGCAAATTGGCTCTGTAACCATGGATTTTGCCTATCGCGAGGCGTTCGGAGGCGTGACCCGCGATGCGTACGCAACTTTGTTGAACGACTGCATTCGCGGTGACGCTACTTTGTTCGATCGGGCGGACAGCGTCGAAGCCGCCTGGCAACTCGTCGATCCCATCCTCAAGGCGTGGCAGGAAGCTTCGCCTCCGCCGTTCCCGAACTATCCTGCAGGCAGCGAGGGCCCTCGCGCCTCAGACGATCTGACCGGTTCGGAAGGACGGCGATGGAGACCGCTCTGAACGGTGAACAGATTTCTCGTTTGATCCTCAAATCCATTACAATCCGGAGCCAGAGATGATCCTTGCTGGCGACGTCGGCGGCACCAAGTCCAATCTGGGCCTGTTCGACGTGCGGAACGGGAAGCTCGTCCGCGTGGCCTGGACGCGTTACACCAGCCACGAACATTCCGGCCTGCACGAGATTGCCAAGGCTTTTCTGGAAGCGAACGGCGCGAAAGTTACCGGCGCGTCATTCGGGATCGCCGGGCCCGTCGTCAACAATACGGTGCACGCCACGAATTTGCCGTGGGTGGTTGATGGCGGCGCCATAGCGCGCTTCCTGGGGCTCAGCCGCGTCCGCCTGCTCAATGACTTGGAAGCGACAGCCTACGGCATCCAGGTCATGGAGCCGGAGGATCTCGAAGTCATTTATCCCGGCGCGCCAAGCGCCGAAGCGACGCAGGTCGTCATCGCAGCGGGAACAGGCCTGGGTGAAGGCATCCTTTTCTGGAATGGAACGCAGCATATTCCCATCGCTACGGAAGGGGGTCATGCGGATTTCTCGCCGAGCACGGAACAGCAAGCTGATCTCTGGAAATTCCTCAAAAAACGAAATCAATTCGTGAGCGCCGAAATTATTTTGTCGGGCAGAGGATTCCAGAATATCCACGAATTTCTCAGCCCCTTGGAGAAGCATCCCGGATTCGACCCCACCATCGATCCTGCTCCTGAAATCACCCGCAGGGCGCTCGCTCAGGAGTGTCCCGTTTGCGTGGCGACTCTCGATCTGTGGCTCGAAATCTACGGGTCGGAAGCGGGAAATTTTGCGTTGCGCACGCTGGCGCGCGGCGGCATTTACGTTGCCGGCGGAATCGCGGTCAAAGTTCTGTCGAAGCTAAAGGATGGGCGCTTCTCCGCCGCGGCTCGGCGCAAGGAAAAGCTCGAAGATTTCCTCTCCAAGATCCCGATTACAGTCGTGCTGAACGAAAACTGCCCTCTGATGGGCGCCGCTTTCGTAGCCTGGAAGAATTTGTAACTTAGCTAAGGCGAAGCGATGCAGACGGGATGGCCGGAGTTTGCGGCCTCAGAGATTGCTTCCATGATGGCTACGTCGCGCATGCCGGCGACGCCATCGGGCTCAGGCTCGCGACTCGTGCGAATGCACGCGGCGAAGTGATCGAGTTCGAGATGGAATTCCTCGACCGGCTTGTAAACTCTCTCGAACCATTTCTCGCCGATCTGCCCAAACAGGCATCGCGGCTCGTTGTACGCGTAAGCCGGATTCAGCGCCCCCCAGCCTTTCTCGCCGTGGACTTGTATGAACGACGCCTTGGCAGCGGCGAAACTGCTTGACGCTTGCACATAAAGCCCGCCCGGAAATTTCAATTGAAACGAAATGCTCTCGTCGACCTCTTTGAACCGCTCGGGCTCGGCGGTCCACGAATAGGCTGTCGCTTCGGCTGGCTCGAGTCCGGTGAGCCAGCGAACCGTGTTGACGCAGTACACGCCCACGTCCCACAACGAGCCGCCCCCGGCCAGTTCGCGACTCAGATGCCACACCTGTTCCTTCGGCAGATTGAACGTGAATGCCGAATGAATCAGCTTCAGGGCCCCCAGTCTGTTGCTGGCCACCAGCTTCTTTAGCGCCACGCTCGCCGGCTCAAAATATTTTCGGTACGCCGTCATCAGCTTCACGTTGTTTTGCCGGCAGGACTCCACCATCTGCCGGCATTCTTCAACCGTATTGGCCAGCGGCTTCTCGCACAGCACGTGCTTGCCGGCTGCCGCGGCGCGCAACGCAAACTGCGCATGCGTGCTGTTGTTGGTCGCGATGTAGACGCCTTCGATCGCAGGATTGCGCAGGCATTCTTCGAAATCGTCGTAGGTAGAAACCTGCTGTGCGTGGAATTTCCTGGCCAGGCGCTGCGCCTTCGTCGCATCCCCGCTGACCAATGCGATCAGCTGCGCCCTTTTCGCGTGGCGAAAGGCTGGAAGGATGGCGTGTTCAGCGATATGCCCGAGGCCGACTAGGGCGTAACCGACACGTCGCGATTGAGCCATAAGAGATTTACGACCAAACTCCCGGAAGTGAATTCATAGAAATGCCGCGCTTGTCGTTCCTGCGCGAGGGATCCAGCGAATGGAGACTCAGTTTGCTGGCGCTATCGCGGTCTCCGCTTCCTCAACCGTCGCGTAGGACTTAAAGAGCTGCCTGACGTGCGTCATGGACAGCAGTGCTTTCACCCGCTCGTTCATCCCGGCAAAGGCCAGCTTGCGATGCGCGCGCTGGGCGGAAACGAAAGCTCCCACCACCGCGCCTAGTCCGGCGGAGTCAATATACGGGACTCCGCTAAAATCCACAACCAACGCGGAGGATTCTTCCGCGCGGATTGCATTTTGAAAATCAAAAATGGTGTGGATATTCAGCGGTCCTGAGAGGCGAAGAACCTTCTGCCCGGAACGCGATCCGTCGGATGCGATGATCTGAATGCTTTCCTTAGTCATGGCGGGGAATTGTAGCGAAACGGCGGCCGGGAAATGTGAATACAATGTTACAGCGCAGACAATGAAACGGCCTCGACGCGCCGGGGGGACAAGTTGCATCGCCGCCCGCTGTCCATCGATGCGGACGTGTTGGCGAGACGCAACCCAAACGCATTGCGGGACTGGACAGATTTTACCGAACTCACTAATCTACCCCGTACGATCAGTCCCGGAGAAAAGTCCCGCCAATGAAGTGCAAAAATATTCTGGAAGCGATGTTCAACACGCCGCTGATCCGGTTGAACCGGCTGACGAAAGATCTCGCGCCCGAAGTCTACGTCAAGGCCGATTTCCTCAATCCGGGCGGTTCTGTCAAAGACCGTATCGGGGTTTGGATGATTGATGATGCGGAGCGTCGAGGCGTCCTCAAGCCTGGCGGCACCATTATCGAGGGCACTTCCGGCAATACCGGCATGGGCCTCGCCCTTGTAGCTGCCGTACGCGGCTACAAAGTCGTCTTCACAATTACCGACAAGCAATCTCGCGAGAAAATCGATGCCATGAAGGCTTTCGGCGCTGAAGTGATCGTTTGCCCCACAGCTGTTGAGCCGGAGGATCCCCGCAGTTACTACTCTGTGGCCAAAAAGCTGGCGCGCGAGATTCCGAATTCCTTCTATCCCAACCAGTACGAAAATCCCATGAACCCCGAATCACACTACCGTACGACGGGCCCGGAGATTTGGAAGGATACGGACGGAAACATCACTCATTTCGTTTGCGCCATGGGAACCGGCGGGACGATCAGCGGTACCGGGAAATACCTGAAAGAGCAGAATCCAAACATCAAGATCATCGGCGTCGATCCTTACGGTTCGCTTTATTACGAGTATTTCAAAACCGGCAAAGTCGGCAAAGCCGCTCCCTACGTCGTCGAAGGAATCGGCGAAGATATTTTCCCCAGCACGATGCACTTCAACGTCCTCGATGATGTGATACAGGTCCATGACGAAGAGTGCTTCGTTTGGACTCGCAAGCTCGCCAAGCTCGAAGGGATTTTCACCGGCGGTTCGGGCGGCGCCTGCGTCTCTGCAGCTCTGAAGGTGGCGAAGGAGTGCAAGAAAGGCGATCTAATCGTGGCATTCTTGCCGGATTCAGGGAGCCGCTACCTCAGCAAGATTTTCAACGACAGTTGGATGCGCGAGCACGGCTACACGGAAGCGGAGGTCATGCTTACCGCAGCCGATGTGGTTCGCGTCAAGCACCGGGACGGAAAACCTCGCGAACTGATCGTCGCGCGTCCCTACCAGACCGTTTTTCACGCGCTGCACACCATGCAGCAGCAGGACATTTCGCAATTGCCTGTGTTCGAGGAGGAGAATCTGATCGGCACCGTGTTCGAAGACCAGATTCTGAATATGGCCCTTCAAGGCAAAGACTTGCGCAAGCTGGTGATTCGCGAGGTGATGGGCCCGGCGATTCCTCAAGTCCCCGCAAATGCTCCAGTCGAGCGCATCACCTACATCCTCAGTCACGACAGCCCTGCCGTATTCGTAGAACTGGGTGGGGGCAAGCTCGAGATTCTGACCAAAGCGGATTTGATGACGACTGTTGCGGGCCTCGCGGGTCACAAGCGCTGACCGGTTGCCGGGCATTGAAATATTAGCCCGCTGCAGTACCGCAGGCGGGCGGGTCTGAGACCCGCCCCTACAAACCCATAGCACCTTACGCCGCAAGCCAGGTCGTGCGAAAACGCCCGTCCATCCCAACAACACGCCTCCTACGCCTGTCTGCCCAGCGCAGCCAATGAATCCGAATGCTATACTTAATGATTAAGCGTCAGTCGTTTAAGAATACTTAGCATCTGATACGCGATGCGCATTGAAGACCTCAACGAGCGGCTAAACACTTCGATCCTCGTGGCCGACGGCGCCATGGGCTCGCTTCTATACGAAGCGATCGACGGCCAGCGCTGCGTCGAGGAGCTGAATTCGGCGTGCGCTGAAGAAGTTTTCCGCGCGCACCAGGCCTACATCGAGGCTGGCGCCCAATTGATCGAGACGAATACGTTTGGCGCAAACCGCTACAAGCTCGGAAAGCTCGGAATACCCGAGCGGGTCGCTGAACTGAATCATCGCGGCGTGAAACTGGCGCGTGAAGCCCGAGAAGCGGCCAAGCACGAAGTCCTGATTGCGGGCTCGGTAGGTCCGCTTGGCGTCGCCCTGCAAATGCGCGATCTGCCCGAAGAAGAAATCTTTGCGATTTTCAAAGAGCAAGCAGCGGCGCTCGAAGAACGCGGCGTGGACCTGTTCGTCGTCGAAACTTTCAGCGACATCGCGGAATTGTGCATCGCCCTCGACGCAATCCGTTCTTTCTCGCGCTTGCCGATTATCGCCGAGCTGACCTACTCGGAAGAAGGCACCACCATCGGCGGAACGCGCCCGGAAGAAGCTTGGCAGACGCTGAAGAATAAGAACATTCAGGCGGTAGGGGCAAATTGCACCATTGGGCCGCAGCTTCTGCTCCCGGTGCTGCGCGAGCTTGCGGCGACCGCGACCGTGCCCCTCGCTGCCATGCCTAATGCGGGTTTCCCGAAGCGCATCGGCGACCGAACTGTCTACCCGCGTTCCTCGCCTGAATATTTCGCCTTATTCGCTCAAGAAGCCGCTGATCTTGGCGCGCGGATTCTGGGCGGCTGCTGCGGAACAACGCCGCAGCATATTCACGCGATTGCTAACGCGGTGAAGAAACTTCATCCTGCCAGATCCGTCGGCGCCAAGGATGAAACGGCTCCTAGAGGATCTGTCGAGGTCCTTGAACGAGCGGAACGCACTCGCCGCGTGCCGGCCCGCGAACCTGAGAGTGCGCTGTGGAAAAAGATCCGAGCAGGCAAGTTCGTCACGTCCGTGGAAATTGACCCGCCCAAGGGAGTCACCATCGACCGCATCGTCGATCAAGTTGGCCGCGTGATGTCGAACTCGCAAGTCGACGCCGTCGACATCAATAGCGGCACCCTCGCTCGAGTTGGCATGGATGCGCTGATGCTTGCCGGCGCGCTCGAGGCGCATGGGTTCGAGACCATCCCGCATCTCACGACCCGCGATGCCAATATCATCGGCTTGCAGGCTATGCTGCTCGGCGCTTGGTGTGTAGGAGGAGTCCGCAACGTCCTGGCCATTACCGGCGATCCTCCATCCGTCGGCGACTATCCTGAAACGAATGGCGTTTACGAGCTGGATTCGATTGGTTTGGTCAAGGTGCTCACGCGTCTGAACCAGGGCAGCGACTGGGCGGGAAAGGGTCTGGGCGGCGCGACGAATTTCACGATTGGTGTGGCCGTCAACCCTGTAGCGGAAGACATTGATGAAGAGCTTCGCCGGTTCGAAAGCAAAGTGGAGGCGGGCGCGCACTTCGCGATGACCCAGCCGATTTTCGACCCCGCGCATTGGCGCGAGTTCCTCAAGAAACTCGGCGGCAAATCGCCCATCCCCGTTCTCGTCGGTGTCTGGCCGCTGACGAGCTACAAGCAGGCGCTGCGGCTGAACAACGAAGTCCCAGGCATCGTGATTCCCGAACGAACTTTGCGCGAGATGGAGAAGGCAGGAGATGGCGCGCGCGATCGAGGCTTTCAGTTGGCTCGCGTGATGCTAGAATGGGCGCGCACCGCGCATGCCGACGGAATCGCCGGCACCTATTTGATTCCTCCGTTCAAACGCTACGAAGAAATCCTCGAACTGTTCGCCTAGTACTACTGTGTTATAAAGTTGGACACATTCCCTGAAAAATCGCGGTCTGATCGTTCTCCGATTCGCGCTACCGTTGGGCCCGTGAGCGCGTCCTCTTCGCCAGGCGCGCAGCAACAAC
>Ga0187815_10000651_pt1 | contig 16533 bp, 15 predicted proteins | sample NC_S_5_FD_132962 | JGI IMG/M metagenome (GOLD analysis project Ga0187815, IMG submission 132962) | Wetland sediment microbial communities from Neuse River Estuary, North Carolina, USA - ASW-S_5 | ecosystem: Environmental > Aquatic > Freshwater > Wetlands > Sediment | place: USA: North Carolina...
ACCTCGACTTCGGTCGCGCCGCCGACGCGGATCACCGCGACGCCGCCGGCGAGCTTGGCCAGACGCTCCTGCAGCTTCTCGCGGTCGTAGTCCGAGGTGGTTTCCTCGATCTGCGCCTTGATCTGCTGCACGCGGGCCTCGATGTCGGCCTTCTTGCCGGCACCGTTGACGATGGTGGTGTTCTCCTTGTCGATCATCACCTTCTTGGCGCGGCCGAGCATGTTGAGCGTCACGTTCTCGAGCTTGATGCCGAGGTCTTCCGAGATCGCCTGGCCGCCGGTCAGGATCGCGATGTCCTGCAGCATGGCCTTGCGACGATCGCCGAAGCCCGGCGCCTTGACGGCGGCGACCTTCAGACCGCCACGCAGGCGGTTGACGACGAGGGTGGCGAGGGCTTCGCCTTCGACGTCTTCAGCGACGATGAGCAGGGGCTTGCCGGTCTGCACCACGGCTTCCAGCAGCGGCAGCAGCTCGTTCAGCGAGGAGAGTTTCTTCTCGTTGATCAGGATGTAGGCGTCGTCCATTTCGACGCGCATCTTGTCGGCGTTGGTGACGAAGTAGGGCGAGATGTAGCCGCGGTCGAACTGCATGCCCTCGACGACGTCGAGCTCGGTCTCGAGCGACTTGGCTTCCTCGACCGTGATCACGCCCTCGTTGCCGACCTTCTTCATGGCGTCCGAGAGAAACTTGCCGATCTCCGAATCGCCGTTGGCCGAGATGGTGCCGACCTGGGCGATCTCCTCGTTGGAGGTGACCTTCTTGGAGTTCTTCTCGAGGTCGGCCACGACAGCCTCGACCGCGAGGTCGATGCCGCGCTTCAGGTCCATCGGGTTCATGCCGGCGGCAACCGCCTTGGCGCCTTCCTTGACGATCGCCTGGGCGAGCACGGTGGCGGTGGTGGTGCCGTCGCCGGCCGCGTCAGCCGCCTTGGAGGCGACTTCGCGCACCATCTGGGCGCCCATGTTCTCGAACTTGTCCTCGAGCTCGATCTCCTTGGCGACGGTGACGCCGTCCTTGGTGATGCGGGGAGCGCCGAAGCTCTTGTCGAGTACGACGTTGCGGCCCTTCGGGCCGAGGGTCACCTTTACCGCGTTGTTGAGAATGTCGACGCCGCGCAACATGCGGTCGCGCGCATCGGCGCCGAATTTGACTTCTTTGGCTGACATAGTGATCTCCATTTTCAACTGGTCAGACCCCAAAGACCGCGCGACTGGCGAGCTCCTGAGGGATGAGATTTGAATTGCGGGCCTCATCCTTCGAGACCCGGCTACGCCGAATCCCCAGGGTAAGGAAAACTGGCTGGCGCTTACGCGGCCTTCTTCTTGGCGGCGGGCAGATCAGTGAGAACGCCCATGATGTCGCTCTCCTTCATGATCAACAGCTCCTGGCCGTCGATCGTTACCTCGGTTCCCGACCACTTGCCGAACAGCACGCGGTCGCCGACCTTGACGTCGATCGGGATCAGCTTGCCGGCTTGGTCGCGGCCGCCGGGGCCGACGGCGATGACTTCGCCCTGGAAGGGCTTTTCCTTGGCAGTGTCCGGAATGATGATGCCACCAGCGGTCTTGTCTTCGGCCTCAATGCGCTTGACCACGACGCGGTCGTGAAGCGGGCGGAATTTCATGCGATTCTCCTTGGCTTTTGTGATTGTTTCTGGATTGGCAGTCGTAATGAACGACGTGCCGTAAACGGAGTCTTCCGCGTCCATCAAGACGTGAGTCTTCGTTTCACCATTTAGCGGCGACCAGATCGTAAGAACCCCTGCTGCCGCGGACATACAGCCTGGCAGCGGCGGCACATATCACGTCACGATTGGAATCGAATGCATTCAGGAAACCCGATTCATTGGGGTGAGCGTCGGGTTGAAGTCGCCTCAGCGCGTCTTCCTCTATGAAAAACGATACCTCTAACGCGCTATCGTATCCCCAAAAACGCACGGCACGCCGCGTTCGGTCATATGAACGACTATAGTTTGGAAACTCGATCATGGCAGGGTCCGATCAAGTTTGCGCAACGGGAAGAGATTTCGAGATTTCTGAAAGAAATCCGGCTGCGCTAAGCCGTAAATGGCTACTCTGGACTCGGATTACAACCTGCTCACGACAATTAAGTTGCGACCAGCCTCGTTATTCGGCGGAGCGTCACCATCCTTTCTATCACCGCGGGTCGCCTGGCTGTTATCGGTGACTGAGAGTGTTGCGCTCCCGCCGTTTTGAAAAGGCGGACCCAAATGTCGAATATCGATAGATTCAGTGTTCGTGAGTGGCTCGTACCTCCGGTATTGCTGCCGATCTTTTCGGGATGTTGATCGTCGCCTTCGGATGCGCGCCATCGGCACAAGCAAACGGCTAATTAGCTCCGATGAAAGGACTAAGCGGTAGCAGTTGGTGCAGTTGTTTCGCAACCGGTGCGACCGTCACGCGGGCTGCGCTCAATCCAAACAGGTCGCGGGCTTGTCTTCTGTGGACCCGAGCGATCGTTCTGTGAAAATCGCGAGCACCGTCCGGTTACCGATCTCGAGCTTCTGGAAGATGTTATGAAGATGCACTTTGATAGTGCCATCGGAAATGTTCAACAGTCGCCCAATTCCTTTGTTTGATAACCCTTGGGACACCAACCGCGCGATCTGGCGCTCACGCTCCGTCAGGGAGGTCAGCGAACTCTCTGCGATCTTCATGCCCTTCTCCGAATCCAGTTATTAAGCAGGCTTATACCCGCGCCCGCAGAACCTACGGTTGGTGCTGCTGTTGGATAGCGCGAAAGCTCTGTGATCCTCTGTTCGGAATTTGCTACGCTCTTGTTGTTCACCGTTGATGTTGACCCAACCATTTTTGCCCTTTCGATTCCAAGATCGCTGTTCAATATTGCTCAGTTTCAAAATAATATTCGAGCTAAAGTAGCCCTTGGACGCCTCGCTAATATGCACAGCTGTAAGTGGGTGTAGGATGGGTAGAGCCACCGGGTCCGCGCGTAGCGCGGCCCGATGGCTCTACCCATCCTACGATCTAGTCTAGCCCGACGACTGCCGCAGCTTGAAATGCCCAAATGCGGTGGCGATCGGCTTTGCCGCGTCCTCCTGCCAGGCCTGCGCCTGGAACGCGATGATGCGTTGGCCTTGCCTCACGATCGAGACGTTCGCAAAGCTGTCGACAGCGCGGCCCGAGCGCAGATAGTTGATGGTCAGCCCGATCGGCTTGGGCGGTGTCGACACGCCAAGCTCGCGCGCTACACCTACGATTGCCGTTGTCTCAAGAAAGGCGCCAGTGATGCCGCCGTGGATGGCGGGCAGGACCGGATTGCCGATGATCCTGGTTGAGAAGGGCATATGCAACACGCCGTCCTCGGCGACGCGGATGCCGAGGCAGCGGGCGAACGGGCTTTTGGCGAACAGGCCGGCATTGTCTTCGGGAGCATCCAGGGTCGGCACGTCATACGCCTGCCAATCCCGCGACATGTTGGTGCGGTTGGCGCCGATCATGAAGCAGGCGGCGGCGGTCGCGACCGGATCCTGCTCGGTCTCCTGATAGGCAATCGCGCGCACGAAGGCGATGGAGCGCGTCACGTGATAGCAGACCGAGTGCGCCTTGATGTCGAGACCGGGTTTGGCCGGCCTCTGGTAGTCGATGCGCAGGTCGAGCGTTGCCAGCGAGCGGCCGCCGTCAAGCGCGAGCTGGACCGCCATGCCGCAGCTTTCATCCAACATGGCGGTGACCACGCCGCCGTGGACCACGCCGGACTCGATGTCGCCGACGAAGACGGATTGGTAGGGCAGGCTGGACCAGGCCTCGCCGCGCTCGGCGCGATCGATCCGTAGTCCGCTGGCGCGGCCATAGAGCGACCGGCGCTCCGCAATCGCCTTCGCAATTTGCGCGAATGGCGGCGGCTGCCCGTCATGGGACGAGATTTCAGACATGGGTGGCGTTTTAGACCGGGAACACCGCGCCAGCCAAGGGAAATGGCTGCCGGCATTACAAGCGGCTGTAAGGACAGGAGGGTGCGCGGCGGCGATGCCGGCAATCGGCCTCAATGCGCCTCGGCAGCGTTCGTCGCGCGATAGCGCCGCCAGTTCTCGATTGTCGCCTGATATCTGACCCGCTCTTTCGGCGCTGGCGTCGATTTTTCCGCCGCAGTTCCAGCTGTGGTCTGTGCGGCCAGTTGCGGCCTTGCGTGCCCTGAGGCTCCGATCAGGCGATCGGCGAGGACGATGACGGCAGCGATGGCGATTGCGGTGCCGACAACCGGCAATGCACGCGGGCGATTCCGAGGAGTGGCGGTCATCGTCGAAAGCTCCAGACCAGGTGTGCAGCGCCCTTCTTGCCGCGAGAACCTTGCGATCGCCTGTGAAGCCGTTCACACGAAGCAACCAAAGCCGCCCGCTTCTGCTCATCTTTTTGTGAGGGGCCCCGACGGGATGCTGGACGCATTCACTTCATTTCGCGATATTTCCGCGAAGGCCTAACGGCGTGCCTGAGCAAATGACGATCACCCGTCGCGATACCCTGCTGCGAACCGTATCGCTTGCATCCGCTGGCTTGCTTGCGCGCATTCCGGCGGTCGCCGCACCGTCACTGAAGTCCACGCGCAGCAACGACATCGACAAATCGCTGCAATCGGCCGTCGCCACCCGCGCCATCCCCGGCGTCGTCGCCATGGCCGCCGACGATCAGTCGCTGCTCTACGAGGGGGCCATCGGCCTGCGCAGCGCCGGTGGCGACGCGCGCATGACGACCGACACGATCTTCCGCATCGCCTCGATGGTGAAGCTGCTGACGTCGGTGGCGGCCATGCAGCTTGTCGAGCGCGGCAGGCTGAAGCTGGACGAGCCGGCCGGCAATGTCGATCCGACGCTGACGGCGCCGCGCATCCTTACCGGATTCGACCCCAGCGGCGCGCCGCAGCTGCGCGAGGCGCGCGAGCATCTCACGCTGCGCAATCTGCTGACTCATACTTCGGGCCTGTCCTATCCGCTGTGGGACGCCAACGTGCTGCGTTATGTCCGGTTCGTACGCAGCAAGAAGGACAAGGACTTGCCGCGCATGCCGCTGATGTTCGAGCCCGGTGCGAAATGGGCCTATGGCGGCAGCATCGACCGCGTCAGCCGCATGATCGAGATCGCGAGCGGGCAGGGCATCGACCGCTATTTCCGCGACAACATCACGGGCCCGCTCGGCATGAACGACACCGGCTTCACCATCACCGAGAAGCAGCGCGCCCGGCAGGCGCGGCTGCATCGGCGCGGCACGGACGGAAAACTGCTGGCGCAGCCGTTCGAGAAGCTTGAGAGGCCGACCTCTTTCTCAGGCGGCGGCGGGATTTATTCCACCGCGCCGGATTATCTGCGGCTGCTGCATGCGCTGCTCAATGGCGGCAGCCTCGACGGCGCCAAGATCCTCAAGGCTGAAACCGTGGCCCAGATGGCGGTCAACCAGATCGGCAATCTCGAGGCCGGCATCATGAAGACGACCAACCCGGCGCTGTCGAACGACGTCGACTTCTTCCCGGGTACGCGGCTGCGCTGGGGGCTCGGCCACATGATCAATGCCGATGCCGTGCCCGGCGGCCGCCGGGCCGGCAGCCTGACCTGGGCCGGACTCTACAACACCTATTACTGGATCGACCCGGCGATGCGGGTGGCCGGCGTCGTCCTGATGCAGATCCTGCCGTTCGCCGACCGGCAGGCCTTGACGGTCTATCGGGAATTCGAGCGGGGCATTTGCCGGGCGGTCCGGCGGGCCTGACGGCCGCTGACGTCAGCCTGTCTTGGCAGCACCGATCCGCTTCCGGACCGCCGTTACCGCGTCGGCGAGATAGAGCAGGGGAATGGCGAGCGGGCCGATCACGGCTGCCGTCCACACCCAGCGGGATTGGCTGCGCCCACGCTCGCGGGCGAGGTAACCAACGACAAGCATCGATCCCAGGGCGATCACGACAAGGATCGGGTCCATCGGAGCCTCCGGCTAACCCGACGATACTACCGGGAACAGGAGGGATGACGGCCGCCCAAAGTAATAACCTTGTGAAGAGCGCGTTAAATTCCGGTAACCCGGAAATATTCCCGCGCCATCCGGAGTGTTTCCATGCAGAACCTTTTCCGCCCGTTCGGCGACATAATCATACGGCGCTAACTTTGGGGCTCTTGCTGCATGACGACCTTCTGTCCAACGGAAATCCATCAATTGGCGATTCAAGCCAAGCTCAACTTCGCGCTCGGGGCGCGGGTTTATGACAATGTCTTTGCCGGCTTCGAGGTGCTGGAGATCGTCGACGACGAACTCCGTGGCTGGGCCACCTCTGAATACCGCGCGGCCGTCATTGATATCCATTTCTCCGCCCAACTGGCCCGGATTGCACAAGCCGTCACGGGCCGGCCGGTCCGGCGCACCAACTTCGTGCTGCGCGGCCTGAAGCACGATACCGAGGAGCAGCCGGCCTGGGATGATGACGCGGGCGCGTCAACCGCCTTCTTCGCGACCACATCCAAGCGCCGGGCCATCATCGCCCGTCACAAAGGCGTGAGGTCGTGGCGCAAGAAGCTGCTGCGGTCGAAGTCCTAGCCGCGGCGCGCGGAAGCTCCGGGTTGAGCGACCGGGCTGACCCCGGTCGCGTCACGGCCCGATCGCGTTCCTGGCCACCACGTCCCGGTAGAATGCCGCGCTCAGTTTCGGCGTGCGCACCTGGGTCTGGAAGTCGACGTGATAGACGCCGAAGCGCTTTTCATAGCCGAAGATCCATTCGAAATTGTCCATCAGGCTCCAGAGGAAGTAACCCTTGACCGGAACGCCTTCCGATGTCGCGCGCTGCAACTGGGCGAGATAGTTGCGCAGAAAGCTGATGCGGTCGAGATCGTAGACCTTGCCGTTGTCGCGCAGCTTGTCCTCGGACGAGGTGCCGTTCTCGCTGATGTAGATGGTATCGATATTCCAGATTTTGGCGGCGATCTTCGGCGCCCAGTAGATCACCTCGGGCCCGATGCGCAGCCACTCCGAATTCATGTGCGGGAACGAGGAAGGGAAAGGCAGCACGTCCCAGCCCGGCTTCTTGTCCGATGCGGCGATATAGAATTGCGGCGCGTAGATGTTGAGCCCGACGAAATCGGTCTTCGAGCCGATGATCTTCAATTCCTCGGCCGTGAATTTTGGCGCGTCCTTGCCGGAAAATTCCAGGAAGCCGTCGGTGTACCTGCCTTCGAGCGTCACCCCTAGCAGCGCGGCGTTCAGCTCCCTCGTCGCCATCTCGGTGGCGCGGATGTGCTCGGGCGTGGCAAAAGCGGGCACGCAGGCCGCGATATTCTCGGCCATGCCGACTTTCGTGCCCTTGCGCGCACTGGCCCGGATCGCCTGCACGGCCAATCCGTGGCCGAGCACGACGTTGTGGCGCGCCTGATTCAGTTCGCCGGTCGGCAGTTTCAGGCCGGGCGCGTCGATGCCCCAGCCATAGCCGAAGTTAAGGAAGCGCCCGGCCTCGTTGATGGTGAAGATGGTCTTCACGCGGTCGCTGATGCGCGTAGCGACATAGCCGGAATAATCGCCGAACGCCTTTGAGGTGTCGCTGGAGCGCCAGCCGCCGACCCGGTCTTCCAGCGCCTGCGGCAGATCCCAGTGATAGAGCGTCGCATAGGGCTCGATGCCGTTCGCGAGCAGCTCGTCGATCAGGCGATTGTAGAAATCCAGTCCCTTGGGGTTGGGCGTCCCGCTGCCCTCGGGAAACACGCGCGGCCAGGCAATGGAAAAGCGGTAGGCCTTGACGCCCAGCGCCTTGATGAGCGTTACGTCCTCCTTGTAGCGGTGATAATGCTCGTTGGCGCGGTCGCCATTGCTGTGATCGGCGATCTTGCCGGCGGTATGCGAAAAGGTGTCCCAGATCGAGCGGCCGCGGCCGTCCTCGTGGATGGCGCCTTCGATCTGGTACGACGAGGTCGCCGTGCCCCAGACAAAACCCTTTGGAAACGGTGCGGGCGCGAACCGTTCCTCCGCCGGCCCGCCTTGCTTTTCCGCCGCTGCGGCCGGCATCGAAAGGCCGAGCGCGGAAAGACCGGCGAGTTTGGCAAGCTGCCGGCGGGACAATTTCAGATTCATCGGATGAGCCTCACGGGTCGATCTGATAGGCGGAAATCCGGTCGATCTCAAATGCGACCGACTCGGGCGAATCCGCGGCGACAAACCCGACCCCGACGAATTGCTTTGCGCCCATCGCCAGATTGACGATCATGTACATGGGTTCGACGAAGCTGACGGGCACCTTGATGTCGGCGACCGGCTTGCGGTCGATGAAGTAGGTGATGCGATCGCGCTGCCACAACACCCCATAGTCATGGAACGCGGTGACGGCGTCGGGCACGATGAAGTCAAAGCCGCAGCTGTGTATCTTCTGGGTTTCGAAAATCCGCCAATGCGTGGTCATTACCACGTTGCCCGGACGCTGGCCGCGGCCTTCCATCATGTCGATCTCGGGCGGCCAGCCGCCGTCGTCGGCGAGCATCCAGAACGCCGGCCATACAGCGGGGCCGGCGGGAACCTTGGAACGGATTTCGAAATAACCATATTTTTGCGCGAAGGAGCCCTGCGTCGTCAGGATGCCGGAGGTGTATTCGTTGTTGAACAGCACGTCGCGCAATTCGGGCGGCACGCGCATGGCTGTTATCGACAGCACGCCGTCCTTTACCGTGAACGGATCAAGCCCGAGCGGCTTGCTGCCGCGGCCGGCATAGCGTGGGTCGACGTAGATTTGCTGCTCGCCGTTCCAGGCGGTCTTGCGCTTGAAGTCGGAACCGTCGCCGCCCCAGTAGCGCGCCTCCGGCCAGGCCGCGCCGCCGGCGTAGTGCGGCGTCCATTTTCCCCGCGACAGCGGATGCTCGTCGAAATCGTCATGAAAGGTGCGATGCAGCGTTACGGTAGCCAATAGCGTGCTCGCCGGATCGATCTGCCGGCATTGCTCGCCGGCCGGATCGCTTGCCACCATCAATGAGAGCTGCGTCGGCGCAGACCGCTTCATCTCCTGCGCGGCTGCCGGCAGGGACATGATGAGGGTGGCGATGATCGGCAGCACGCGCGTCTTCACGCTCTCCCCGTTCTGCTGAATGGCCGGCGCATTTAACCGTTCGACGCGGTCTCGGGCAAGAAAACGACGAACATGTGATCGTACCCCTGCGACATCGCCGGCTGTATCGGGCGGAGAACATGATAGACCGGGCCAATCCAGCCGAATTCGAACAAGATTTGCGATGAATCCCGACATGACCCGCCGCACCCTCCTGCAAATGGCCGGCGCCTCTTCGCTGGCCGCAGCCGCCTCTGCTGCCGCGCGCGCCGAAGGCAATGCCGGTGGCGGACCGACTTTCGCGAGCCGCACCCCGATGCGGGTCGGCATGGCCATGCTGCGGGTGCGCAAGCTCGACCCTGTGACCGACTTCTATCGCGACGTCATCGGACTTGATGTGATGGAGCGCAGCGCGGCTTCCGCGACGCTCGGGGCCGGCGGGGTCAAGCTGCTTGTGCTCGAGGCGCATCCGGGTGCAGCCGAGGAATCGAAGCGCGCCGCCGGCCTCTATCACACCGCCTTCCTGATGCCGACGCGCAAGGATCTGGCGCGCTGGCTGGTGCATGCGGCGATCCATCGCGTGCCGCTATCCGGCTTTGCCGATCATCGCGTCAGCGAATCGGTCTATCTCGACGACCCCGAAGGCAACGGCATCGAGGTCTATGCCGATCGCGATCCCACGCTCTGGCAGTGGAATGCCGGCACGGTGACCATGGGCACCGACCAGCTCGACATCGATGATCTGGTTTCGCTTACGAACACGAAAGTGAGCGACTACGCGAAAGCGCCGGACGGATTGCGCATCGGCCACATGCATCTGCGCGTCGGCGATCTCGCAACGGCCGGTCTGTTCTATCGCAACACCATCGGATTCGATCCGACGCGCGAGCGGCAGGGCGCGGCGTTCCTTTCCTCCGGACGCTACCATCATCATCTCGGCCTCAACGTCTGGCAGAGCGCCGGCGCCGGGCGCCGCGACGACAAGGCTTCGGGGCTTGCCTGGTTCTCGCTTGAGATCGCAAAGCCGGATCTGTTTGCCGCGCAGGAAGAGCGGTTGCGCAAGGCGGGCGCCGACGTCGTGGCGGTTACGAACGGTATCGAAGTCAGCGACCCCTGGGGTACGCGGGTGCGGCTGATCAGGCTGTAACGGATTCATTTTCAAGGGCTTACGGTCAGTTCCGGGCTTGTGTGACTTTCGCCACATAAGGCGCGGTGGCGTTCGCCTAGGGTTGCTGCCAGGCGGATCGAACGACCGTTTCCTTGAATTCCCATCCCGTCTATGGGGCTGAACCCAAAGGGGCTTGCAATGAAGAAGATTGCCTTGATGGTTGTCGCGGCCGCCACGCTCGCGGCTTCGGCTTCTGCGCCCGCCGAAGCGCGTGGCGTGCGTGTGGTGCGTCCGGCGGCTGCGGTCGCTGTGGCGACTGCTGCTGCGATTGCCGCCGACGCTTACTTCTACGGCGGCTACTACGCTGCTCCCGGCGTCGTCTATTACGGCGGTCCCGGCTACTACGGCTATCCGGTCGTTCGTTACGGCTGGTGATGCCCGCGGGTGGCCCGGGGTTCCTGGCTCCGGGCCATCTCGTTGCGAGGCCCGTTTGACCTGTTCGCGCCAGGCTCTAAAATCCGAAGTCATGACTGACTTCCACGGCGTTTTTCCCTATCTCGTTTCCCCCATCGATCCATCCGGCCAGATCCGCACCAAAGTGCTGGAGAAGCTTTGCGACGATCTCATTGCCGCCGGCGTGCACGGGCTGACGCCGCTCGGCTCGACCGGCGAGTTCGCCTATCTCAATGCGGCACAGCGCACGGCGGTGGTCGAGGCCACCATCGCGGCGGCAAAACGCCGCGTGCCCGTGGTCGCCGGCGTCGTCTCGACCTCGACGGCGGACGCGGTGGCGCAGGCGAAGGCCTACCAGAAGCTCGGCGCTGACGGCATTCTCGCCATTCTCGAAGCCTATTTCCCGCTTCCTGACGGCGGCGTCGAAGCCTATTTCCGCGCGATCGCGGATGCCGTCGATATTCCCGTGGTGATCTATACCAATCCGCAATTCCAGCGCTCGGACCTGACGCTCGACGTCATCGAGCGCCTCGCAGCGCATCCGCGTATCGGTTACATCAAGGACGCCTCCACCAATACCGGGCGGCTGCTTTCGATCATCAATCGCTGCGGCGATCAAATCAAAGTGTTCTCCGCCTCCGCTCATATCCCTGCCGCAGTGATGCTGATCGGCGGTCTTGGCTGGATGGCGGGGCCGGCCTGCATCATCCCGCGGCAGAGCGTTGCGCTCTACGAACTCTGCCGCGCCAAGCGCTGGGACGAGGCGATGGTGCTGCAGCGAAAGCTGTGGCGCGTCAACGAGGCCTTCGCTCGCTTCAACCTCGCCGCCTGCATCAAGGCGGGGCTCGCGATCCAGGGCTATGAAGTCGGCGATCCCGTGCCGCCGCAGGCGGCGCTGACGGCGGAGCAGCGCAAGATCGTCGAGGCCGTGTTGCGCGAGGTGGATTGAATTCATCACCGCCGGCTTGCCGGATCAAACTTTGCTGAGAGTGAACGCCGTCGTCCCGGTGCGCACGCACCGCGCAGGTGACATGCGGCTTTGTGCGGACATCGATTGTCTGGCGGCAAAAATACGCTAAAACCTCGCCGCGACGAGAAACCAAGGAAATGCGAATGAACATTCTTCCCGGCAATCTACGTTTTGGCGCGGGCAAGCCCATCAAGCGTTTGGAAGACCAGCGGCTGCTCGCCGGGAAGGGAGCGTTCATCGACGATAAGCCGGAGGACGGCGCGCTCTGGCTTCATGTGCTGCGTTCGCCGCATGCGCATGCGAAGATTGTCTCGATCGATACCGCTGATGCGGCGAAGCTGCCCGGCGTCGCCGCGATCTATACCGGCGCTGACCTCGTCAAGGACAATATCGGCACGCTCCCGACGCTGGACATTTTCAAGCGTCCGGACGGCTCGCCCATGACGGTACCGCCGCGGCGCTTGCTCGCGTATGAAATCGTGCGCTTCGCGGGAGAAGCAGTCGCTGCGGTAGTCGCGAAGTCGCGCCTGGAAGCGCAGACGGCGGCCGAGGCCATCGTAGTGGATTATGAAGTGCTGCCGTCGGTGGTCGATCCCGTGGAAGCTACCAAGCCCGGCGCGCCCGTGGTTTGGCCGCAGGCATCAGACAATATCGTGGCCGCGATGAGCTATGGCGATGCCGCCAAGGTGGAGGAAGTGTTCGCCAAGGCTGAGCACACGGTCTCGCTCGAGATCGTCAGCCAGCGCCTGGCGCCCTCAGCCATGGAGCCGCGCTCGACCATCGCCGAGATCGAGAAGGGAACGGGGCGGCTGCTGCTGCACACGCAGTCGCAGACGCCGGGCTCGACCCGCGACCTCCTGGCCGGCGCGATCCTGAAGCGTCCGCCGGACAGCGTGCGCGTGCTGGTCGGCGATATCGGCGGCGGCTTTGGTCAGAAGACCAGCCTTTATCCGGAAGACGGTATCGTGGCCTATGCCGCCACCAAGCTGAACAGGAAGATCCGCTGGCGCGGTGACCGCAGCGACGAATTCCTCGGTGGCACCCACGGCCGCGACCTCACCTCGACCGGCGAGTTTGCGCTCGACGCCAAGGGCCGCGTGTTGGCCTATCGCGTGCGCTCGATCGGCGCGACCGGTGCCTATTCCTCCGGCACCGGCAACATCATCCCGCTGGTGCTCGGACCGTTCGTGCAGACCGGCGTCTACGACCTCCCGCTGGTGCACTACGAGGTCAAGACCGTCATGACCAACACCGCGCCGGTCGGTGCCTATCGCGGCGCGGGCCGGCCGGAAGGCGTGTTCATCGTCGAGCGGCTGATGGATGCCGCCGCGCGCCAGCTCGGCATCGACCCGCGCGCCATCCGCAGGGCGAACTACATCAAGCCGGCGCAGCTGCCCTACACCAACGCGGTGGGCCAGGTGTACGACTCCGGTGCGTTCGCGCACATGCTGGCGCGTGCAGCCGAGCTCGCCGACTGGGACGGCTTTGCCGCGCGCAAGCGTGCCGCCAAGAAGCGCGGCATGCTCTATGGCCGTGGGCTTACTTCCTACATCGAATGGACCGGCGGCCGCGCCCATAACGAAAAAGTCAGCCTGCACGCCACCAGCGAAGGCCGCGTCATCCTGCATTCCGGCACCATGGCGATGGGGCAGGGGCTGCAGACCACCTACAGCCAGATGGTGTCGGACGCGCTCGGCATTCCCCTCGACAAGATCGACGTGGTGCAGGGCGACACGGATCTTGCCACCGGGTTCGGCAGCGTCGGCTCGCGCTCGCTGTTTGTCGGCGGCACCGCGGTTGCGGTCTCCGCCGGCGACATGATCAACAAGGCACGCGAGAAGGCGTCCAATCTGCTCGAAGCCTCGGTGGAGGACATCGAGTATCGCGACGGCTGGCTCACCGTGGTCGGCACCGACAGGCGCATCAACCTGTTTGAGATCGCGGCCAAGGAAGGCACCCGAAAGCTTTCCGTCGACAGCGAGGGGGAGGTCGACGGGCCGAGCTGGCCGAACGGCACGCATATCTGCGAGGTCGAGATCGACCCGGAGACCGGCGTCACCAAGGTGGTGCGCTACACCACGGTCGACGACGTCGGCATCGCCGTCAATCCGATGCTGGTGAGCGGCCAGGTCCATGGCGGTGTGGCGCAGGGCATCGGCCAGGCGCTGTACGAAGGCATCGCCTATAGCGAGGAAGGCCAGCTGCTGACCGCAAGCTACCAGGATTATTGCCTGCCGCGGGCCGACGACATCCCGCCGATTGCGGTGACGCTCGATCCTTCGGCGCCCTGCAAGACCAATCCCTTGGGCGCCAAGGGCTGCGGCGAATCCGGCGCGATCGGCGGCCCGCCCTGCATCACCAACGGCGTGATGGATGCGCTGTCGGAGCTCGGCATCAGGCAGCTGAACACGCCGCTGACGCCGGCCAAGATCTGGCAGGCGATCAGGGATGCGAGGGCGGGGGCGTAGGCTCTCTCCACCCGTCATTCCGCGGCGCCGCGAAGCGGCGAGCCCGGAATCCATAACCACCATCGTGAGTATGGATTCCGGGCCTGCGCCTTCGGCGCATCCCGGAATGACGTGGTGAGAGAGTGCTCTGCGCCGGGGCGGCCTAAATCCCCAGCACCATCTTGGCGATGATCTCGCGCTGGATCTCCGACGAGCCGCCGAAGATCGTCCAGGCGCGGCCGTTGAGATATTCCGGCACCACCGTCAGCATCTCCTCCGGCACCGGCGGCTCGTGGTTGAGGCGGTACAGCGGGCGCACCGGCTCGACGGCAAGCGCGTCATGGCCGATCACGTCGACGCCGAGCCGGGTCACCGCCTGGCGGATTTCGCTGTTGCGCAGCTTCAGGATCGAAGACACCGCGCCGGGATTTTGTCCGGTCTGCAGCGCCGACAGCACGCGCAGCTCGGTCATTTCCAGCGCGTCGATATCGACCTCGATCTCCGACATGCGCAAGGAGATTTCGGGATCGTCGATGGCGCGTCCGGTGACGTCGGATTCGGCGAGATCGGAGATCGTGCGGAGCGCCTCACGCAGCTTGGCCGAGGCAATGCCGGCGCCGCGCTCGAACTCCAGCAGATATTTGCCGTAGGTCCAGCCCTTGCCTTCCTCGCCGACGCGATTGGCGACGGGCACGCGCACGTCGTCGAAAAACACCTGGTTGACTTCGTGATCGCCGCCGATGGTGAGGATCGGCCGCGTCGTGATGCCCGGCGTCTTCATGTCGATCAGGATGAAGCTGATGCCGTCCTGCTGCCGCTCGGTCTCGTTGGTGCGCACCAGCGCGAACATGCGGTTGGCGTGGTGCGCATGCGTCGTCCAGATCTTGGTGCCGTTGATGACGTAGTGGTCGTCGTCGCGCACCGCGCGGGTCTTGAGTGAGGCGAGGTCGGAGCCCGATCCCGGCTCGGAATAGCCCTGGCACCAGTAATCCTCGCCGGAAAGAATCCGCGGCAGATAGAAATTCTTCTGTTCCGGCGAGCCGAAGCCGATGATGACGGGGCCGACCATCTTGACGCCCATCACGTTGACGTTGGGCACGCCGGCGCGCGCGCATTCGGCCTCGAAGATCCAGCGCTGCGCCGGCGTCCAGTCCGGGCCGCCATGTTCCACCGGCCAGCCCGGCGCGCCCCATCCCTTCCTGTGCAGCGCGCGTTGCCAGGCCATGCCGATGTCGGGGTCGGAGAAAACCGACGGCGTCAGCGCGGTCGCGCGTTTCATCTCCGGCGTCAGGTTCGCGGCAATGAAGTCGCGGACTTCCTTCTCGAAGGCGCGCTCCTCGGTGCTGAAGGTGAGATCCATGGTCGCTCCGTCTACTTCGTCATTGGTCGCCGAGCGCCGAAAGGCAGAACAGCGCGATTGCAACTATCATCCAGAGTACGACCACGACATGGACGACCTGAATCTGGCGGCGAACTAATGCAACGCGTGCTAGGTCGTCCCCCGAGAGATAGCTGGCAAAATCAGCGGTGCCGAATAGCTGTGTGGCGAGATTTGGCGTTTGGACTTGCGTGGAGAACCAATAGTAGCCAACGCTTTGTGCTCGAGGTCCGAGTTGCTTGTACAACGTGTAAACCTTGTAATGCCAATATGCGCTCGCCAAGGCCGGGATCGACAAGGAGCTGAGGAGCATGATTTGGATATGAAGCATGTTGTCTCGACTGATTAGCTGGCCTGCCGCCCGCCGAGCGTGGCATGGCGGCGATAATGATACGCGCTGCCGCCGAACAGGGTGTCGAAGGCGAGCAGGCGCTTGAAATAAAGGCCGATGTCGAGCTCCTCGGTGACGCCCATGGCGCCGTGCAGCTGCACGGACTGCTCGGCGACGAAGCGCGCGCATTTGCCGATCTTGGCTTTCGCGCCCGAGGCGGCGCGGCTTCGCACCGCCGGCTCCGCATCGTCCATCAGCGCCGCGCGCAGCGCCATCGAGCGCGCCTCATCGCATTGCATCGCCATGTCAGCAAGGCGGTGACGGATCACCTGATTGGCCGAGAGCGGGCGGCCGAACTGCTTCCTGATTTTGGTGTATTCCAGCGTGGTATCGAGCAATGTCTGCATGATGCCGACGGCTTCCGCGCCGAGCGCGGCCATGGCGCGGTCCACCACCGCCTCGATCGCCGGCAGCGCGTCGCGGGCCTCGCCCAGCAGCGCATCATCAGGCAGTTGTACGTCGCGAAGGTCGAGGTTGCAGGCGCGTCCGCCGCCAAGCCGCGGGTAGTCGCGCAGCGTCATGCCGGGCGCGCCCGCCGGCACAAGGAACAGGCAGAGTTTGCCGGAGGAGCCATCGGCATTGACCAGGCGCGCCGAGACGATGATCCGGTTCGCGGCCTGGCCGTCGAGCACGGCGATCTTGTGGCCGCCCAGCCGCCAGCCGTTCGGCGTCTTTGCCGCCGACGTTTCGACCCTGGCAAGATCGAAGCGCGCCGCGCGCTCGGCATGCGCCAAGGCGAGATAGAGCGAG
>Ga0187815_10000652_pt1 | contig 16531 bp, 14 predicted proteins | sample NC_S_5_FD_132962 | JGI IMG/M metagenome (GOLD analysis project Ga0187815, IMG submission 132962) | Wetland sediment microbial communities from Neuse River Estuary, North Carolina, USA - ASW-S_5 | ecosystem: Environmental > Aquatic > Freshwater > Wetlands > Sediment | place: USA: North Carolina...
ACGATCACCCGTCGGCGCCGAGAGATACGCGCATGGCGAATAGAGCCATCGATCTTTGTGAAGAGCCGGGGATAGAAGAAATCATTGCGGAAGGCCGCTTGTGGACGGCCGTAATCGTCGCGGCCGTGCAAGACTGGCTCTCCGATTCGACGCGCATCCAAGTCGCTGCGCAGAAATTCCTGTTCGACGATAACAACGATTTTTGTCAAGTCTGCGCTTGTGCCGGACTTGATCCTTCAAGCTTGCGATCCAAACTGCTGAAAGTCGGCCGGCGCGTCGACACGCAAGGCCCGGCACATCCCGCCACGGCATAGCCCGCAACACTCCTCGGTAGAGGGGCGGTGGGCGAGCAGAAAGCAACGAGACCCTCGATATTTTGAAGACCTCGTCGTTCATGTCCCGCTGAAGTAGAATTCACGGTGGGCAGGACTGCCCGCGCAAATGACGTCTTCCGCCATCTCATCCGCATCACGCGAAAAGCAACTGCTGTTCTGCTGCGCGCGCAGGGAGGTGAATCCGGAAACTGCGGCGCGGATTCGCGAGCTTGCGGCCCAACTGCTCGATTGGGATTACGTTGTGTCCCAAGCCGATGAACATTCCATCATTCCGCTGCTCGAGCGCAGCCTGCGCCGAACCGCAGCGCCAGTCCCCACCGAATCCGCAGCGAAAATCGAGCTTATGGCTCGCGAGAATGCCATGCGCTGCCTGGCGCTTTCTGCTGAGCTCATCCGGGTCATGGAGTTGTTCGAAACGCGCGCCATTCCAGCGATTCCCTATAAAGGGCCGGTGATCGCGGCTCAGGCGTACCGGGACATTGCCGCGCGCCAATTCGAAGATCTCGACATTGTCGTGCGACAGCGCGATATCCAGGTGGCAAACGATGCCATTCGGGCGCTGGGATATGAACCCAGGTCTGCATGGCTTCATGGGCCACAAGGGATGCGGATTGTGCCGGGCGAATACAACTATTCGCATCCTGCGCGGCGAACCTTCTTAGAGGTTCACACCGAGGCGACGCTACGTCATTTTCCGGTTCGGCCCGATCTCGACGAGTTCTTCCGGCGCGCTGTGAAGGTGGATGTCGGCGGACATGAAGTTTCAACCTTCTGCGCGGAAGACGCGCTTCTGGCGCTTTGCGTTCACGGCGCGAAAGATTTTTGGCAGCGCCTCATGTGGATCGTCGATATAGCAGAGTTGCTCCGCTCCTATCCCGCGCTGGATTGGGATTTGGTGCTGCGCACATCGCAAAAGATGCGTGCACAGCGAATGCTGCATCTTGGCCTGGCCCTCGCGGAAGGAATTGTCGGCGCGGAATTGGCGCCCGAAATTCGCGCCGCCGTAAAAGCCGACTCGCGCGCGGTGAGTTTGGCGGCCGATATCAAAAAGCGTCTGCTAAGCCGTGACACGCCGGATCGCAGCGCGGCCGAACGGTTTCGATTTCGGCGCCGAATGGTTCAGGGGACTTTGCCTGGATGCCTGTACGCGATGCGGCTGACGCTGGCGCCCGCGGAAGAAGACTGGCAAAATCCGCGAGCCCCGCGACAATTGAGCCCGCTTCACGCCGCACTCCGCCCGTTTCGCCTGCTGCGCAAGTATGGCTGGATGAACAGGGCATAGCGGCCAGCCCGTAGCGGGACCACTCGTCACCATCCCCGGAAATTGCGAGAAATATCGTTTCTGCTGAGCGTCAGCGTTGGACTACAATCCGCTCGCAAATGGCTACCGCAGTTCACGGCCAGGGTGTAGCGCCTGAGAACACCGGCGCACCTGCTTCGCGTTTCGAACCGTCCAGGACCAACCCCGTTCTATTCAAAGCTACCGCTGCGGCGTTGCTCGTTCTTATGGCGGTGCTGGCGGGAGGTGCCGCCTGGCGCGAGTCGGTCACGATTGATGAACTGGCGCACGCCGGAGCGGGCGTCAGCTATCTACAGCGCTTCGACATGCGCATGAATCCTGAGCATCCGCCGCTGGCCAAGATGATCGCCGCTTTTCCGCTCGTTGTTCGCCGGGTGCGCGCCGACTACTCGAGTTACGAATGGACTGCCAGCAAAGAAATGTTTCCGGCGTCCCTCGGCGAGTGGGCCTTTGGCGAACACGTATTGATGCGCTGGAATGATCCTCGGAGCACGCTCGGCTGGGCTCGAGCGGCCATGCTCCTGGTGACCCTGGCGCTCGGGTTCGTCGTCTGCGTTTATGCCAGGCGCATTGGTGGCGACTGGGGTGGCCTCTTGTGCCTCGCGATGTTCGTGAGCACGCCGGCGTTCCTCACTTTCGGTCCGCTCGTACTGACCGACGTCGCGATAGCCTTGTTCTCACTCCTTGCTTTGTGGACGTTCGCCGAGATGTGGCGCGAGCGGAGCAAGGCGAACATCCGGATTTTTGCCCTGAGTCTCGCGGGCGCTTTGCTCTCGAAATTTTCCGCCGGGATTTTGTTCTTCGCGCTCGGCGCATTCATCGTCAGCACGCGATTGAGGCCGCTCCCTGGCGAGCCTGTCGAAAAGCCTAAGCGTAAGGCGTGGCGCCGGACGCGCTGGCGCGCAACCCTGCGAGGGATTTTTCTTGCCGCGTGCATGGTCTATCTGTTCTATCTGATTTTTTCCTGGAATCAGCCCACTCAGTACATGATTTTCATGAAGCGGCCGGAAGATTTTCCGAGGCTTTTGGGCAACGCTTGGATCGCGCGCGTAATTCGCCGGCTGTTGATGCCCGTGTGGGTCTACCTGCTAGGCCTCCTCGTCGTTGTGTTCACCGGGAGCCGCAGTACATTCATTCTGGGGCACGGCTACACGCACGGGGTGTGGTTCTACTTTCCGGTGGTTTTCGCGCTGAAGTCGCCTTTGGGCTTTTTGGGCTTGCTGGCGTGTGGCGGCGGCCTCGCATGGAACCGTCGGAAGCGTGCTGCTCGTAGTGTGATTCCGGAAGTAATTCCCGAAAACATGCGCGTTCACTGGAGAGTTCTGTGGGTGTCGCTGATCGTGTTCACAGCCATTTGCATGCTCAGCCGGCTCAGCATGAGCATCCGGCATTTCACCATTCCGATCGTTCTGGCGACGCTGCTACTCGCGCCTCTGCCGCGGCTGCTGCAGGCCTTGCGCGCCACGAGCGCGGTTTCTGCGCGCGCGCTGCAAGCGCTTGCGGCGCTGCTTAGCATCAGTTGTCTGTGGACGGCGGTTCGCACATACCCGTACTACATGCCCTACGCGAATTCGCTGGGTTTCGGGAAGCCCGTGTATTGGTTGATGAACGATTCCAACGTGGATTGGGACCAGGCGCTTCCGGAAGTCAGGCAGTTCGCTGAATCGCACGCGCTGAAGAAAATCAAAGTGGACGCTTACGGGCTGATCGATCCGAATACGTCGGTGCCGCAATCGGAGTTTTGGGATTGCCAACGAGCCAACGCATCCGACGATAGCGCCTGGGCGGCTGTTTCCGCCAACATGATTCTCGACGCCCACAATTGTGCATGGCTGATGCAGTATCCCCACGAAACGATCGGGGGCGGGAGCATGTACATCTTTCATCTGCCGGAGGAAATACCGGCAGCAGGCGCGCCTGGAGGACCGCCGCTACCTTCAACTTACCGCGAATTCGTAGGCTTTCCCATCGACACGCGGTCGATCTTTATGGATGTTGTCGCCCATCCCGAACACATTCCTCAGGCCATGGACAAGTTTCAGGCCATGTTCGCCCAGTACTCGCCGCAAAACAAGCGCGCCCGGGCCAAGCAATAGTCAGTCAGCGAGCGCGAGACGAGGTCAGTCCCGCCGATGTTCGCCGTCCCAGTCGCCGTGCCACTCGCCTCTGCCCCAATCGCCGCGGCCCCAACCGGCGAATACCGAACCGTCCACGGTGCTGCCCTCCTGATATTCGAACATGCGAACGTCACCGTTTGGCCCACGCGCGAAGATGCGCAGCGTCTTGACCACGCCATGAGCGGGGTCGATGCCGAAAGTGCTGTTGCCCATGCGGAAGACGGCGTTGTCGCGAGCGAGGTCGCGGAGTCGTTGCGTAACGTCGACGTTCCTGCCGGGCACGCCGTAGAAGGCGCGAAGGATCACATACTGGCCGCCCTGGACGGCGCGGTCGTCGCGATGATCGTCACGGTCGCGATGATCGTCGCCCCAATCGCCGCCACGCCAGCCGGCAAAAATCGAGCCGTCCACGGTGCTGCCTTCGCGGTACTCGAAGACGCGGGTCTTGCCGTTGTGTCTCTGCGCGAAGATACGCAGCGTCTTGACCACGCCGGGCGCAGGATCAATGCCGAAGGTGCTGTTGCCCATGCGAAAGACAGCATTGTCGCGCGCGAGTTCGCGCAGACGTTGCGTGACGTCCACACGTTGATCGCCAGCCCCATAATCCGCCCGCACAATCCGATATTCCTGAGCCATTGCCCAAGGAGCGACAGCCAGAATGAAAATGGCCGCAGCAAGACTGCGATTCAAGGATTTCAGGAAATGCATCGTTGTCCTCCCTCAGAGGTTCCGCGAAAGCCAGGGCTCATCTTGGATGGCGGAGATGAACGCTGCAGAAGAGCCTTTGGTTTAAAGGATTATAACGCAGAGCCAAGGAGGAAGACGGAAATCCGCGCCGGTCATGCACATCTGACAACGGGGCGCGCCGGAAACACGAACAGACACGAACGCACACACGAATACTCAAGGATGCGCCACTTGCTTGAAGATACCCGCTGAGCGGAACTGGATTACTTTTCGGACAGGCGATTCAGGATGAAGTCGGAAACACGCTGCGCGGCTGGGGGATCCATATTTGCCAGCACCGCAATCGTGTAGCCCGACCGCGGACAAATTTGCAGGTCGCCGTTCATGCCGGGCGCGCCACCTCCATGGCCAAAGCATCGAATTCCTCCGAGCACGCGGTCTTCGAATCCATAAGCATACTTGCCGCCCATCGGTGTGTCCACTTTGCCGGTGGTCAGCAGATCCGTGTAATGAGCGTCGAAGAGCTTGTGATTCTCGAGCGCATTCGCGAATCGCAAGAGGTCTTCGACGGTCGAGTACCCGCCGCCCGCCGAAGTTCCTCGATACGGCAGCGTATCTGTGTTGGGCGTCCATGTGCCCTCGGGTTTCATATAGCCGATCGAACGCCCGGCCACCGCCTCGCTCTCCGGCTCGGATGCCGTCGACGTCATGCCCGCGGGTTTGTAGACGTGGTCGCGAACGTAATCGTAGTAACTTTCGCCCGACACTTTCTCGATGATTGCGCCGAGCAAAATAAAGCCATAATTGCTGTACTCCCAACGGCTGCCCGGCGCGAATTGCGGTGCGCGTGTGCCGTATAGTTTGACGTAATCACCGAGCGTGCGCAGATCGAGCCGGTGCGCGTCAAATTCGGGGCCGAAGATATCGCCGGTACCGCCCGTATGCGTCAGGAGTTCGTGGATGGTGACTTTGGATGCGATTTCCTTGTTTGGATAATCCGGAAGATATTTGCCGAGCGGATCGCTGAGATTGATTTTGGTGGCTTGCGCGAGTTGCAGAACGGAAGTCGCCGTAAACATTTTGTTCATGGAGCCGATGCGAAAGCGCGTGTCGAGCTTGTTCGGAATTTTCTTCTCGCGATCGGCGAGCCCGTACGCCTCGGCAAAAACCGGCTTGTCATTTTTCGCGACGAGAACTGCTCCGGAGAATTTATCTGCGGCGACGTCGTGGTCGAGTTTCGTACGGAGAGCGGCGAGCGCGTCGCTTTCGCTCATGCGCGGCAGCGGGATGTCCGCGGGACGCGCAATCGCTCGAGCGTCTATGCGCAGAATGTGGTGCGGGTCGGCCGGCTCGACCTCGATGTCGATGTGCGCGAACTGATCCGAATCGCGCTCCTTAACCGTCGCCGAAAGTCGAGTTGGCGTCGAATCCTCGGTCTTCACGAACTCGAACCCGCCTGTCATATTCCGAAACTGCATTTCCCGATCGATGGTGCCCCTGTACGCGGGATAATTCTTCTCCAGGAATTGCGAAAGCGTGGCGCGATCGCCACTGTTGAACGCAGTGAGCCACGCCGAGAATTGATGAGCCGCCGGTGTGTCCGGCAATTGCGCGGAGGCCTGAGGGCGCGCCTGCGAAACGAGTGTCGCCGCAGCGAGAGCAGCCGCCAGCCAAGCCACAACAAGAGTCTTTGTTTTCATTATCCTCATAGACAGCACTCCTTCGCCACAGTCAGCTAGCACGTGAGTTTGAGCTAAGCTGTGCCGGCAAGCAAGAGTTGCACGGATGTGGTGCCGCTCGTTGACACCACTGCCAGCGCGCCGTACTCTAAATTCAGGTTGGAGAGTTTCCGTGGACATTTTCGAAGAAGTCGTGCGAATGCGGCGAGCGGGCCAGCGTGGCGCGCTGGCGACGATCGTGCATACGAACGGCTCGATTCCCAGCTACGAAAGCTCGCGGATGCTCGTTCGCGATGACGGCACGATCGCAGGGACGATCGGCGGCGGCTGCGTCGAAGCAGAAGTGTGGGCTGCGGCCAAAGAAGTGACCGAGACAGAGCAGCCGCGGAAAATGACCTTCAACCTCAACCATGATGCAGGATACGATGCCGGCCTGATTTGCGGCGGGACGCTCGAGATCTTCGTCGAGCCGATTCTTCCGCAGCCGATGCTGTACATCTTTGGCGGCGGACACATTTCGACCGCCCTGGCTCGCGTGGCGCACCAGGCTGGCTTCACGATTGGCGTCATTGACGACCGGGCGTCGTTCGCCAACGCGGAACGCTTCCCGATGGCCTCCGAGATCTACACGACGTTTGCGGAGTCGTACGAGAAAATCCATCCCAACTCATCGAGCTATCTCGTAATTGTGACGCGCGGGCACAAGGATGACATGCGCGTGCTGGCGTGGGCCGTCACCACTGACGCGCGCTACATCGGCATGATTGGCAGCAAGCGAAAAGTGCTGTCGGTGTACAAGGCGCTCGAGAAGGAAGGCTTTGCGCCGGAAAAATTCGAGCGCGTGCATGCGCCGGTGGGCCTCGATATTGGCGCGCTGACGCCGGAAGAAATCGCGGTCAGCATCGTGGCGGAACTCATCGCGGTGCGCAGAAACGCGAGCAGCGCGCCGCACAAATCCATAAAACTCTCCGAAGCAGCACACCTCCTGAGTGAATGATGCTAGCTGCGGTGATCCTCGCTGCAGGTGAATCACGCCGCATGGGTTCGGCCAAGGCGCTAATTCCGTTTCGCGGGATCAGCTTCGTGCAACATCTGGTCAACGCGACGCGCCACTCGCGAGTTGGTATGACCCGCATCGTTCTGGGCGCCAGCGCCGACGAGATTCAGCCGAAGCTTGGGATCGACCCCGCGTGGATCGTCGTGAATCGCGATTGGCAGCGAGGGCAACTCTCGTCCATTCAGGCTGGCGTTCGCAGCTTGCCCGAGAAAACCGAAGGAATGATTCTGTGCCCGGTCGATCATCCACTCGTTTCCGGGAACCTCATTTCGGACCTCATCAAGCAATTCGATTCGAGCGGAAAACTCGTGGCCGTTCCGACGTTTCACGGCAAGCGCGGCCATCCGGTCATTTTCCGAGCCTCACTTTATGACGAACTCCTGACAGCGCCGCCGGACGTAGGCGCGCGGGAGGTGGTGTGGAACCATGTGCAGGACATTATCGAGGTGACCACAGAGGAAGAGGGCGTCGTGCTGAACCTGAATGATCCCGAGATAATGAAGAAAGCCATGGGAAGCGGCGCCTCGGGTTAAGGTTGCTTTTTGGTTGGTTTTTCTTTGATTTCTTATCGTGAAGCGATTGCTGCCATTCTGAAGAGGCCTGATTTTTTCCTTCTTTTTTGTTTGCGGCCTCCCGCATCTTGCTAATTCCTGTTACCTCGGGCTGCGCCCGGTTTCCTCCCCCCGTCGAACACAACTCGAACAGCAATAAGTCCATAAGAGTCTCACAGGGATTTCGGAGTAGGGACCTTGCCAGATTGGAAACCACCCGCAGCCTGCAGGGACCAAGACTAGAAGGGCAACGGAGGCCGCAAAAAAAAAGAAACAGAGCTAGGCAAAGGCAAAAGCAATCTTAGCAGGACGAGTAGCTCACCTTAGCAAGACACGGGAGGCCGCAAAAAAAGTCGGGAAAATAAGGCCCGCACGAAACTCAAAGTTTCTTTAACAGTGCAGCAATGGCATCGCAACAGAGTTGCGCAGCATGAAACGTCGCCGGCGGCAAGCCGCCCAACGCATCCGAAATCTGTTGCGGTGTGATTCTCTTTGCGTCCTCCAGGGATTTGCCGATGAGCAAGTCTGTGAGTACTGAACTCGCCGCAATGGCGGCGACGCAGCCTTGCGTCTTAAAACGAGCCGCATCGATGCGGCCGTTGGCCACGCGCACGCTCAGCCGGAGCATGTCGCCGCAGACCGGATTTGTAACATCTGCGGTTCCGCTGGCATCTAATAATTCGCCGGCGTTATGCGGGCTTCTAAAGTGCTCGAGTACGACCTCGTTAAACATCACGGGCAGTATATTCCGGGATGGATTTTTGCGCGGGCTCGTTTCACGCCTGCACGCAAATTTTTTCGGCCCTTCGCTTTCTTTTCAATCTTGTTGACAGAACGGCATTTAGAAAGATAATTTTAGTATGTCCTAGCCATCGGCTCTTCCGTCAGGGCGCGGCAGGGCTGATTTTCTAACTCGCCTATCGAAGTTCTCAGGAGACACCAGATGCGACGATTTGGCTACCACTTAACCCTCCTGCTCGCCCTCGCGCTGACCGCGACGGCTGCCTTCGCCCAGGATGGGAAGCTGAAGATCAAGGTCACACCCAAACAGGCCTACGTTTTCGTGGATGGGAAGGCAATCCGTGAAGGGCACCAAACGATCTCATTGAGCCCCGGTAAGCACACTGTGGCGGTTGTAAATTACGGCTACAAGATTCAGACGCAAGATGTAGATATTGAGTCGGGTAAGACCAAGGACGTGGATGTAACACTCGAAGCGTACGGCGGAACCGTGAATGGGCCATACGGGGATGTTGAATTTCACGGCGATCGTCGTGCCGCAGTGCTCTCGAATGGAACCACGCCGGGATATTTTGTGGGCCATGTTGATGAATTCGACTGGGATTGGCTGTGGCACCAGAATTTGCTTCTGCCGGCTGGCACCCATCACATCACCGTAACCCACAACGGCAAAGATCTGTGGAGCGGCGATGTGACTGTTGCAGCCGGCAAGAAAGTGATCGTCGACATCACCAAGAACTCGCAGAAGACTGTCGATTGGTCTCGAGGCAACAAGTTGAAGGGGCCTCTGCCGCGGTTCAAGGCGGGCAGCGCCAGCGCAACCGTTGCGGTTGCTCCGGTGACTGGAAGCTTTAACGTTTCGCCGACGGACATCAATTGCGGGCAGTCCTCCACGCTGACGTGGCAAAGCGCCGAGACTGTCGATGCCAACATCAGCGGCATCGGCGCGGTGCAACCGAGCGGCAGCCAGAGCGTGTCTCCGCACCAGACCACGACCTACGATTTCAGCAGCGGAGGTCCAGGTGGAACGGTGAAGGGGAGCGGGACGCTCAACGTCAACACGAAAGTGGACGCGAGCATATCGGTGAATCCGGCGGAAGTGCACTACCGCAAGATCGGCGATAAGGTCATCACGCAGGATTCATCGACGCTGACTTGGCAAACCTCCAATGCGGACAACGTCAACATAGATCCCATTGGGAAAGTGGATGCGAGCGGCAATCAACCGGTGAAGGCGGAGCCGAAGGATACTACGCCCGTAGCGGAGGGTCAGCCGGCTCGCAACATCGACGAAACGACAAACTACACGCTCAACGCCTCGAACGTTTGCGGCGGGACGGCGACACAGACAGCCGGCCTCCACATCGTCGGCACGGTCGAGCCGATCCCAACCGTCACGCTGCAGAGCATCTTCTATCCGACGGATTATCCGGACAAGCGCAACCCGCAGGTTGGCCTGGTGAAGAGCCAGCAGCTTTCGCTCGCGGATCTGGCCGCCGGATTCAAGAAGTATCTGGAGTACGACCCTGACGCCAAGCTGTCGGTTGAAGCCTACGCCGATATTCGCGGCTCGAAGCCGTACAACCAGGACCTCAGCGAACGCCGCGTCGAGCGCATCAAGCAGTATCTGGTCGATCAGGGCATCTCGGCGGACAAGATCCAGACCGCCGCGTACGGCAAAGATCGTCCCATGCCGCGCGATCAGGTCAAGGAACTCGAGAGCACCAACCCGCAACCGCCGCCGAAGCCGCGTCTCCGCAACAAGACCGGCGACTGGTATGCCTACAATCGCCGCGCGGACATCGTGCTGCTGCCGTCGGGCAAGAAGTCGACGCAGTTCTTCCCGCACAATGCGGACGACTCCGGCTTGATCTGGCAGATTCCGAAACCTCCACTCAGAAAGGTCGAAAAGGACGAGTAAAGCAGGCTAGGACAAAAAAGGAAACGCGCCGGAGAGCGAAGGCTTTCCGGCGCGTTCTTGTTTTTGCGCTATAGATTTTGCTGAAAACGTAGTTTCCGGTGGATACTCGACTACCGAGCGGCGCCCGCCGCGGCCGACAGCGGCCGGTAACCGCAAGTGGCCGCTTTCTTAAGGGCCTCAACCCCTTCCGCTGTGGTCATCAGTGGAGTCGTCTTGACGTTCTTGCAAGCTCCGCCCGCCGCAAACGCCATGGCGATGGCTGCCGCAGAAACGTTGTCCGGCATTTCCGTGATGGAGACGATGTCGTAATCCCCAAATGCAAGGTATCCGCTGATTACTTTTCCGCCCAATTTGGCGATTGCCGGACGGATAGCGTCAATGCGGTCCTGAGGATTGTTCATCAGCGCTTTCCAAGCTTCCGGGGTGTAAGCGACTTGGGTCAAATAAAGTGGCATGGAAAAACCTCCTTAGATCGAAGGTGGGAAAAGCTGGGGAGCATAGTGGCAAAGCGTAGTGGGAACGTCAAGAGGATAGAGTGAACCCAGTGAACCCGGCGCGAGGGTCTGGCCGACGGCGACTCGGCCGTCTCGGATCGCTTGGGGTCCGGGATCGCGAAAATCGAGTGTCGGTAACATTGAAGTGATTGCCTTAATGGTACAAAGTTCTAGGACCCGGATGTTGCCGGACTCGGAACACGAGCGAAGCGTCGCGCTTTACTCTGTGCAGTGCGCGCAAGATAATTCCGGCTGTTGCGAGGGGTCACCGCCAGCAAGAGCGAGCTGAGATCCGGTTAGAAACTCGAAACCGAAGTCGAGACCGCGCAGTTGTCCGAGGCCCTCTCCTACATCGCCCGGCGAGCTGTAGGCGCGGCTTGAGCGCAGAGAGATTTTTGACGTGAGGAAGATATGAGACGTTCAGATTTGGTGAGGAATGCAGCGAAGGGAAAAACAGTGAGGACATCGCAGATCGTTTTTGGCGAACGCCAGCATTTGTTGCGCGTGCTGGATTCGGTCGAACGCAGCGCGCTGCCCACCGCGCGGCTCGATCAGGAGAGGCGCGTCATCGAACAACTGATTCACGCGCGGACCCAGGAGTTGAACCACATCAATTCGGGATGGGACGAAAAGGTGGGGACGGTGTTGAGCGCAGAGGTAAAGGCCGAGGTGCTCGAGGAACTGTCGCGCCAGGCGCCGAAAGAAGATTATTATCTGCTGCGCTTGATCAGCGAGCATCCCAAGGTTACTTCGAAGACGCTGAGCCGGCTTTCGCACCATCCTTACCCCGCCATCCGTGAGAACATCGCGCGGCATCCGAATAGCGACGCATCAACTCTATTGCGCTTGAGCCGCGACCGCACGCAGCCGCTGTGGTATCTGGTGGCCTTCAATCCGAATGCGCCTTCGGGGTTGCGCAAGAAACTGCAGGAGCGCATGCGGCGGCTCGGCGAAAAATCCGCAACGCAGTAGCCCGCAAATTTCTAACCAGGGGGCAGGCCGAACCCGCCCCTGCTCCGATTGAGGATCCGCCAAATTCTGCCGAACGAAGCCCGGCTGGCCTGATGTGAAGTAGAATCGCGGGATGGGGGAGCCGGGGTCCGCACGTCTGAATATCGCTGACGAATTCATCTCGCGTCCTGCGCGAGAAAATCCTCAAAAATCGGCCATTTTGGGCGAGGAGCGCCGCGACAGGCGCGATGGCGGCCGTGCAACTTACGCGGGGCTCGAGCAGGAAGTGAACCGCGTCGCGCAAGGCCTGCGTGACCTCGGATGCAAGCCGGGCGACCGCGTCCTGATTGTGCTGGCGGACTCGATCGAGTTTATCGCCTCGTTCTTTGGCGCCGCGAAGATTGGCGCGATCGCGGTTCCGGTCAACTCGATGGCGCGCGAAAACGATTTTCAGCATTACCTGCGCGACTCGGGCGCGCGATTCGCCATCGTTCACGTCGAGCCGTACGAGAGGATGAAGAACGCGGTGGGCGGCTCGGCCATCGAACACATTGTTGTCGTGGGCTCGCCCTGGCGCGTCGAGCTGGCTCGGCAAGCCAAGACTCTGCGTTGGGAAGACTGGCTGCCGAGTGCGGGCGCGCAAATCGAAGCGCACTCGACGCTCGCGACCGATCCCGCATTTTTTCTTTACACCTCGGGAACCGGCGGGCCATCACGCGCGGCTGTGCACCGTCACAAGGACATGCTGGTCACCTCGCGAGGATTCGCGCAGGGCGTGCTGGCGCTGCGGCCGGACGATGTAACGTTTTCTGTCTCGAAGCTTTTCTTCGCGTACGGCTTGGGCAACGGAATGTATTTTCCGTTTTCGGTGGGGGCCGGGACGCTGTTGCACGCGGCGCGCCCGCGCCCCGACCGCATTGCCGAATTCGTCGCTCGATACCGGCCGACTGTGTTCTTTTCGGTTCCCACTTTCTATGCGGCGCTGCTGCGCGAGGCTGAGAACGGTTGCAAGATGGATTTTTCCTCCGTGCGCATGGCCGTGTCGGCCGGCGAAGCGCTTCCTGCCGAAGTCTTCAACCAGTTCCGCAATCGCTTCGGAATTGAAACACTCGACGGCATCGGCTCGACCGAAATGCTGCACATGTACCTATCCTGCCGGCCTGGCGAAGCGCGCGCGGGATCGTGCGGCGTGCCCGTCCCCGGATATGAAGCGCGCATCCTCAACGAGCAGGGCAAGGAAGCAGCGTATGACGAAGTGGGCAATTTGTGGGTCGCGGGCGACAGCATGTTCGCCGAGTACTGGAATCATCCCGAACTGGCTGCGCGAGTGCAAAAGAACGGTTGGTTTTCGACGGCGGACAAATTCACGCGCGATGCGGAGGGTTTCTACCACTACTGCGGGCGCGCGGACGACATGATCAAAGTATCGGGCATGTGGGTGTCGCCCATGGAAGTCGAGAACGCGCTGCTGGCGCATCCGGCGGTGAGCGAATGCGCGGTTGTGGGCCGGCCTGACGGCATTGGCCTCGTGCGGCCCGTGGCTTTCGTCGTGCTGCGATCGGGAGTCGGCAGGCCAGGAGGCGGGCTCGATAGCGAGTTGAACGACTGGTTGCACAACCGCCTGGTTGGATTCAAGTGCCCGCGCGAATTCCACTTTATTCAGGAGTTGCCTAAGACCGCGACAGGCAAAGTCCAGCGCTTCCTGCTCCGGCAGCGTCATTGAGCGGAAGAACTGCTGGCGCTGACATAGTCCAGCGCAGCGTAGAGCCACTCGCGGTACCACGAAGCAAAAGTTGCCGGCGTTCCATTCTTCAGTAGCACTGGGCGAAGCCCCGTGTAATCGGCACGACCGTCGTGCCAGAGGCGGCCTGCTTCTGAGCCGCTGACTACTAGCCAAACGCGCAAAGCACATCCCTCGTGGCAAATTGGAATCGCGCCGTTCATGCGCGAGGACGCCCAGTATTTCTTCTCGAAACCTTCAAGCCGGTTCCAATACTCCTGCTCGTTGTCATGTCCGAGTTCCTCTGAGGGCATACCCGTTAGATCATTCCAGGACTCGCGAAGAGGGAATGGCTCCGAGAGCGTGCCGATAAAACCGTTGTCTTCCTGCCAGGATTCGAGTTGACCGCTCGCCCCGTCCATCTTTCCAAGCGGGAAAACACCGTAGTAAGGGCCTGCGCCACCATTGCCAACAGCTGCGACAAAATCCCGATAATCGGCTGGGAGGCGGACTCTGTGTTTGCGCTCGAACGATGAGACTTCTTCCTCTGGCAACGGAGGATTTAGCCTGAACCGATGCTGGTCGGCTCCGAACACCGCCGGATTCGCGGCCGACAACCACCGGAGCGAAGCGTGAACCTCGGTTGGTTCGAGTTCTCTCAAGCGTTCGTCTCCCGGCGTGTTTTCCCCCGCAGCATATCGCATTGCGGCTCGAAAGGTCGCGAAAAGACAATTTGGCTCTTTACGCGTATAATTTTGCGTGTAGATTGGACCGCAGGAGTGAGCCAATGTTGCCGCTTCATTTGCAGCCTGAAAGCCACATTCCGCTGTACGTCCAGTTGCGCGACCAGCTTCGCGCCCTAGTGTACTCCGGGGATCTTCGGTCGGGCGACCGTATTCCCGCGAGCCGCGAACTTGCTGCCCACTTAGGCGTGCATCGCACCACCGTCGCCAATGCCTATGCCGAACTGGAGTCCGAGGGCCTGATTCAGGGCCATGTCGGTCGAGGAACGTTCATCTCTGCGCCGACGGTGAAGCAATTCACGCCCGTGCCTCGCGCCAACGGCAACGGAAACGGCCATGGCGCGCTGCGCTGGGAGGCGCTGTTCGCCGATGAACGCGGCGACGAAAGCCTCAGCCGCCTGATGCCCGCTGTCCCGCCGGGAACGATTGCGTTCACGAATGCGAGCCCCTCGGGCGAACTGTTTCCCGTCGAGGAATTTCGGCGCTGCACGAACGCGGTGCTGCGCAGCACCGGGCGCAAGATTCTGGAGATCGGTTCGACGGACGGCTACGAGCCGTTAAAACGCGGCTTGATCGAAATGTTTCGCAACGAGGGCTTGAGCGTCCGAACCGAGCAATTGCTGATTACAGATGGTTGCCAGCAGGGAATCGATCTGATCTGCAAGGCGTTTCTGAGGCCGGGCGATGCTGTGGCGCTCGAAAACCCGGCGTATCCGGGAGCTATTGCGATTTTCGCAGGCGCGCGAGCTCGCTCCCTCGCGGTAGGAGTCGAAGCGGACGCGCGGCGCACCGGCCACGCGGGACTCGACGTTGATGCCCTCGAGACGGTCCTGCTGCAGAACAGGGTCAAGCTGATTTTCCTCACGCCCGATTTTCACAATCCCACGGGCACCACGCTAGCCGTCGGGCAACGCCGGCGATTATTGGAAATTGCCGCGCGGCACCAGGTGCCCGTTGTCGAGGACCAGATTTACGGCCGGCTGCGATTTGAGGGCGTTAGCGTGCCGTCGCTGAGAGCCCTCGATCGCTCGGGCAATGTGATTCAGATCGACAGTTTCTCGAAAGTGGCCTTTCCGGGCTTGCGCGTGGGCTGGTGCATCGGACCGGAGAGCGTGATCGAACGCCTGCGGCTCCTGAAGCAGTCAACGGATTTGCACACGGACCAGCTTGCGCAGGCGGCCATGGCGGAATTCCTGCGTCGAGGCTATCTCGCGCGATACGCCGCGAAGATGAGCAAGATCTATCGGAGCAAGCTCGCGGCTGTGTTCGAAGCGCTCGAGAAGCATATGCCGGAGGGAACATCGTGGACGCGCCCCGAGGGCGGAGTGTCGGTGTGGGTCACGCTGCCGACGGGGATCGACGCGGCGGAATTGCTGATTCACCTGCGCGAGCGCGGCGTAATTTTTGTACCCGGCCGGTACTTCTACTTCCAGCAGCCACAGCCGAACACGTTGCGGCTCAGTTTTGCGGCCCTCAGCGAGAAAGAGATTACACGCGGCATTCAGTCGCTGGGCGACGAATTGAAAATCGAATTCCGGAAACGCCAGCGTGGCGCGCGAAGCGACACGCCCCGTGTCGCGTTGGTTTGAGTTTAGCCACAGAGGCACAGAGACACAGAGGAAATCAGGGAAAGAGAAAAGCAGAAGACGAAGCGAGGAGACGGGAAGGGTGTTGCTGGAGCCGAACCCGGCGAATGTTTGCTTTGGATGTGGAGGCGCCAATGCGCGCGGGATGCGGCTCACCTTCGAGCAAGACGATGCCGCGCGATGCATTCGCGGAGTGTTTCGCCTGGGCGCGGAATATGCGGGAGCGCCGGGAATAGCGCACGGTGGAATTATTGCGACGCTGCTGGATGAGGCCATGGGCAAGGTCAACCGGTTTCGCGGTGTGCGCGCCGTGACCGCGGAGCTGAACATCGAATATGTGCGGCCAGTGCCGGTCGACGAAGAAATTGTGGTCGAGGCGCACGAAATCGAGAAGAAGAGGCGGAGCTTGTATTACGCGGGCGAAATACGAAGCGCGCGAGGCGAAGTGCTGGCTCGCGGGCGTGGGCGATTCGTGGAGATCGCTGCGCGCTAGACATGGCCACAGAAGCACTGAATTTTGGGGAACCGAAAACAGAACACACCGGGAGAAGAGCGATGGACTCGATGAATAACAATCTGTGGCGGGTGAAAGTGGGTTTGGCGGAGATGCTGAAGGGCGGAGTGATCATGGACGTCACGACTGCCGAGC
>Ga0187815_10000654_pt1 | contig 16479 bp, 16 predicted proteins | sample NC_S_5_FD_132962 | JGI IMG/M metagenome (GOLD analysis project Ga0187815, IMG submission 132962) | Wetland sediment microbial communities from Neuse River Estuary, North Carolina, USA - ASW-S_5 | ecosystem: Environmental > Aquatic > Freshwater > Wetlands > Sediment | place: USA: North Carolina...
GCTCCGAGGAGGCGCGAAGGAGTTGGCCATGTCGAGATACAGAGGCAACGTCGCCGCGATCAAGGACCTCATCCGGCCCGCCGAAGTGCATCGCGACGTCTACATCGACGAGGAAGTGTTCCAGCTCGAGATGGAGCATCTCTTCGCCAACACCTGGGTCTATGTCGGACACGACAGCCAGGTGCCGAACCCGGGCGACTATTTCGGCACGACGATCGGCCTTCAGCCTGTGCTGATGGTGCGCCACTCCGACAATACGGTGAAGGTTCTCTACAATCGCTGCCCGCACAAGGGCACGCGCATCACGACCGAGACCTGCGGCAACACCGGCAAATTCTTCCGCTGTCCCTACCATGCGTGGAGCTTCCGCACCGACGGCTCGCTGATCGCGATCCCGCTGCGCGAGGGATACGAGAACACCGGCTTCGAGCAGAGCCACGCGGCGAAAGGCATGAGCGCCGTCCGCCACGTGCACAACTACCGCGGCTTCGTCTTCGCCAAGCTCAACGATGTCGGCCCCGGCTTCGAGGAGTTCTTCGGCGACAGCCTGTCGAGCCTCGACAACATGGTCGACCGCTCGCCGGTCGGGAAGCTCGAAGTCGCGGGCGGCGTGCTGCGCTACATGCACAATTGCAATTGGAAGATGCTGGTCGAGAACCAGACCGATACGTGCCACCCGATGATTGCGCATGCATCGTCGGCGGGGACGGCCATCAGCGTCTTCAACAAGGCGCCGCCGGGCACCAAGAAGCCGATGGCGGTCGAAATCTACGCGCCGTTCATGAGCCCTTACGAGTTCTTCGAGAACATGGGCATCCGCGTCTGGCCGAACGGGCACGGCCACACCGGCGTGCATCACTCGATCCACTCGGACTATTCGGCGATCCCGGGCTATTTCGACAAGATGGTCGCGGCTTATGGCGAGGAGCGCGCCAGGAAGATCCTCGGCGAGAATCGGCACAACACCTGCTATTTCCCCAATCTGATGGCCAAGGGGCCGATCCAGCTCATCCGTCTGTTCAAGCCTCTGGCCGCGAACAAGACGCTGGTGGAATCCTGGACCTTCCGGCTGGTCGATGCGCCCGACATGCTGCTCGAGCGCACGCTGATGTATAACCGGCTGATCAATGCCTCGACGTCGGTGGTGGGGCACGACGATCTCGAAATGTACGAGCGCGCGCAGGAAGGCTTGCACGTCGACGCCAACCAGTGGGTCAATGTGCAACGGCTTTACAGCCCGGCGGAGAAGCCGGACGTTACCGCCGAGACCAACGGCACGACCGAATGGCAGATGCGCAACCAGTTCTCCGCCTGGTCGAAATTCATGACGATGTCGATGTGAGCGCCGCCATGACCGCCCCGACCGATCAGGAGCTCATCGATTTCGTCATCCGCGAGGCGCGGATGATCGACCAGCACCGCTTCGAGGAATGGCTCGATCTGTTCGCCGAGGATGGCATCTACTGGATGCCGCTCGAGTGGGGCCAGACCGACGCGCGGCTGACCGCCTCGCTGATGCACGAGGACAAGATGCTGCTGACCGTGCGCGTCGAGCGGCTGAAGGGCAACCGCACCTTCTCGCAGAAGCCGAAGAGTCGCTGTCACCACGTCCTGCAGATGCCGCAGGTCGACCGCCGCGACGAGACGGCGAACGAATACGTCACCTGGACGCCCTTCCATTACCTCGAGACGCGGTACGACGACCAGCAGCTCTACGCGGGCTGGGCGACGCACACGCTGAAGGTCGTCGACGGCAAGTTGAAGATCAAGCTCAAGCGCGTCGACCTCGTCAACAGCGAGGCGGCGTTCGGCAGCATCCAGTTGTTCATGTGATGCGGCTCATGCAGCTAAGGCCGCTCGGCATGGAATTGGTGTTCGTCATGGCCGGGCTTGTCCCGGCCATCCACGCCTTTCTTCGCACGAAGACGTGGATGCTCGGCACAAGGCCGGGCATGACGGCGCAGAGGTCGGTGCAGGACACCCGTGGCGCGGTGGTTGGAGCATGACCACCCGCCTTGCCTATGACGGCGTGGTTGCCTGCGTGCCGGTCACGGTGCCCTACCGGCGCTATTCGGTGAACAGTGCGCACTGGTGGATCGGCCGCGCGCTGCACGATCTGACACGCGGCGCCGGCATCAGGCCGCAGGACATCGACGGCCTCATCGTGTCGAGCTTCACCGTCGGCCCCGATACCGCGGTCGGCCTGACCCAGCATTTCGGGCTGACGCCGCGCTGGCTCGATCATGTGCCGATGGGCGGCGCCTCCGGCATCGTCGGGCTCCGGCGCGCGGCGCGCGCGGTGCAGGCGGGCGACGCGCAGTTCGTCGCCTGCGTCGCCGGCGACACCAACCACGTCGATTCCTTCCGCAAGACGCTGACCAGCTTCTCCCGCTTCGCGCAGGATGCCGTCTACCCCTACGGCTCCGGCGGCGCGAACGCCTCCTTCGCGCTGATCACCAAAAACTACATGAACCTGTACGGGGCGAAGCGCGAGGACTTCGGCAAATTGTGCGTGGCGCAGCGCGACAATGCCCTGGCGATCCCCTTCGCCATGATGAAGAAGACGCTGACGCTCGACGACTACATGAATGCGCGGGCGATCTCCGACCCGCTGCACCTGTTCGATTGCGTCATGCCTTGCGCCGGCGCCGAGGCCTTCCTCGTCTGCCGCGCGGACGTGGCGAAGTCGCTCGGCCTGCCCGCCGTGCGCATCCTCTCGACCATCGAGCGGCACAATGCCTTTCCCGACGACCCGATCCAGTATCGCGGCGGCTGGGCGCTCGATGCCGACGAACTGTGGCAGATGGCCGGCGTGACGCCGGCCGACGTCGATCTCCTCGAGACCTACGACGACTATCCGGTGATCGTCACCATGCAGTTCGAGGATCTCGGCTTCTGCCGGAAGGGCGAGGGGCCGGACTTCATCCGCAGCCACACCTTCACCGCCGACGGTACGTTCCCGCACAACACGTCCGGCGGCCAGCTCTCGGTCGGCCAGGCGGGGGCCGCCGGCGGCTATCTCGGCTTCACCGAGGCGATGCGCCAGCTCACGGGCAAGCCGATCGGCCGGCCGGTCGCCGGCGCCAGGGTCGCGGTCGTCTCCGGCTTCGGTATGATCAACTACGACCGCGGCCTGTCGTCCGGCGCCGCCGTGCTCGCGAGGGCTTGACGTGACCGCACCGCTCATCCGCCCGAAGCGCAAGGACCCGCTCAAGAAGACGCGGCAGCCGCTCTATCCGCAGGCGGTGCGCTCCCGCACCGCGCAGGGCCTGACCGCCGCGGCGGCGGAAGGCCGCTTCGAGCTCCAGTGCTGCTCCGACTGCAAGGAGATCTTCTATCCGCCGCGCGACGCCTGCCCGAAATGCCTGTCGGCGCGCGTGCCCTTCGTGCCGGTGGACAACCGCGGCACGGTGCTCGCGGAGACGACGATCCGCACCTCGACCGATCCCTACTTCCGCGAGCGCACGCCGTGGCGCGCCGGCCTCACGAAGCTCGACGCCGGCCCCGTCGTGCTGTCGCATCTCCACGGCGACGTGCACGAGAACGATCGCGTACGCCTCGATCTCAAGCTCGACAAAGGCGGCGCGCCCGTCCTGATCGCGCTGCCGGAGAAAGACACCCCCAACATGGCCGACGATCCGCAACTGCGCGAGATGACCTGCGATCCGAAATTCCGCCGCGTGCTGATCACCGACGGCCGCACCGCGGTCGGTCAGGCGATGGCGAAAGCCTTCGCCGAGGCCGGCGCCAATATCGTCTTCGTCGGCATCGCCGATCCGTGGAAGCCGTTCCCGGGCGAGGAGGCGCTGCGCAAGATCGAGCGCGTGGAGATCGTGCCGCTCGACCTGACCGATTCCGAATCGGTCACCGAGCAGGCCGAGCAGAACGGCGGCCGCATCGACATCGTCGTCAACACCGCCGAGCACGTGCGGCCCGGCGGCGTGATGCAGCGGCGCGGGCTGACGGTCGCGCGCGAGGAGATGGACGTGCGCTATTTCGGCCTGATGCGGCTGGCGCAGGCCTTCGGCCCGGCGATGCGCTCGCGCGGCGCCGACGGCGTCAATTCCGCCGCGGCCTTCGTCAACCTGCTGTCGGTGCATGCGCTGATGAGCTGGCCGGCCTACGGCGCCTATTCGGCGGCGGAGGCGGCGTGCCTGTCGGCGGCGCAGTGCCTGCGCGCCGAACTGCGCCCCGGCGGGGTCAAGGTGGTGAACGTCTTCTTCGGTCCGCTCGAGACCGAGTGGTTCCAGACCGTGCCGCCGCCGAAGGTCGCGCCCTCCGCTTTGGCGAAGGCGGTCGTGCAGGCCTTGCAGCGCGGCGTCGAGGACGTCTTCGTCGGCGACATCGCCGAGGACATCCGCGCGCGGCTCGCGGTCAACCCCAAGGCGCTCGAGCGCGAGCTGGCAGGATAGGAGCGAGCATGGCGTCCGATCTTCTCTCGTTCGCGCAGCGCGTGGCGCAGGGGTCGATCCGCATCGTCGACCTGACGCAGACGCTGACGCAGGAATTCCCCACCATCGTGCTGCCGCCGGAGTTCGGCCAGTGCGCGCCGTTCCGCATCGAGGAAGTGTCGCGCTACGACGAGCGCGGCCCGGCCTGGTACTGGAACAACATCACCATCGGCGAGCACTGCGGCACGCATTTCGACGCGCCGATCCACTGGATCTCCGGCAAGGACCTGCCCAACAACGCGGTCGACAGCATCGATCCGCGCAATTTCATCGCGCCGGCCTCGGTCGTCGACTGCTCCAAAGAGAGTGCCGCCGATGGCGATTTCGTGGTGACGGTCGAATTCATCGAGGCGTGGGAGAAGAAGCACGGCCGCATCTCCGCCGGCGAATGGGTGCTGTTGCGCACCGACTGGTCGAAGAAGCCGTTCCGCGAATACGCCGGCATGGGCGACGACGGCGCGCACACGCCGGGCCCGGCGCCGGAGACGGTGAAGTGGCTGGTCGAGCAGCGCGACGTGCACGGCTTCGGCACCGAGACCATCGGCACCGACTACGGCCAGGCGCAGCACTTCAACCCGCCCTATCCGGCCCATTTCTACATGCACGGCAAGGGCCGCTACGGGCTGCAGTGCCTGACCAATCTCGACAAGCTGCCGCCGAAGGGCGCGGTCATCGTCTCGGCGCCGCTCAAGATCAAGCAGGGCTCCGGCAGCCCGCTGCGCGTGCTGGCGCTGGTCGAGGAGGATTCATGACCGAAGGCCATGTTTCGGTCGTCACCGGCGGCGCCTCCGGCATCGGCGCCGCGATCGTGCGGCATCTGCTCGACGGCGGCTACGAGGTCGTCGTACTCGATAAGCAGGCGCCGAAGGTGACGCACGCGAAGCTGCATGCTGTTCAAGTCGACCTGTTCGATAATGCGGCGCTGACGAAGGCGGTCGCCGACATCGCCGCGCGCTTCCAGGTCACGCATCTCGTGCACAATGCCGGCACGATCCGGCCGGCATCGATCGAGGACACCACGATCGAGGACCTGCAGGCGCTGGCGCAGCTTCACATCGGCGTCGCGCTGACGCTCGCGCAGGCGGTGCTTCCGGGCATGAAGGCGCGGTGCTTCGGCCGCATCGTGCTGATGTCGACGCGCGGTGCGCTCGGCCTGGCCAACCGCACCGCCTATGGGTCGACCAAGGCCGGCGTCATCGGCCTCGCGCGCAGTTGGGCGCTGGAGCTCGCGCCCGCCGGCATCACGGTCAACGCCGTGGCGCCGGGGCCGATCGGCGATACTGACATGTTCCGCGGCGTCATTCCGCCCGGCGATCCGCGCGAGCAGACGCTCGCCGCCGCCATTCCGGTGAAGCGCCTCGGCCGCAGCGACGATGTCGCCCGCGCGGTGATGTTCTTCGCCGACCCGGCGAACAGCTTCGTCACCGGACAGACGCTCTATGTCTGCGGCGGCTCGAGCGTCGGGTCGATTGTGATCTGACGATCAGTGCAAAAAGCTGTCGACGGTCTTGAGTGCGCCGTCGAGCGCGACGCCATCCTCGTCCTTGAGCGCGGCTTCGCGCAGTCGCCGCACCCAAGCGGCCGCATCAGGTCTGCCTTCGAGCTTCTGCGTCGCCGCCATCACCCGGTCGAACTTCGACAGGCCGCGCGCATGAGTGTCCGAATACCCCTTCACCAGCCGCCGCGTCCTGACGAGCTCGACGGCGAGCTCGTAGTCGCGCGGCGCCCATTCCCTGACGCGCGCCAGCCAGGCATCGCGATGCGCGACCTCGTTGGCGTGCCGCAGCGTGCCGCGACGGAAGCGTTTCATCCCGCCGAGCACGTAGAGCGCGAGGAACCAGCGGAGCGTTGTCGTCTTCACGCGGCGGCCGCGATTGACGAGCCGGTCCAGCGCGCGGAACAGGCCGGGCCGCCGCTCGATGAAACGGCCGAGCGAAGCCGGCAGGCAGCCGGCGACCTCGTCCATGCGCGGATGCATGAATTCGGTGGTGTAGACGATCTGGTCGTCCGGCACGCCGATCTCCGCGCGCAGGCGGACGAAGCGGCTGCCGCGCGTCTTCAGGTCGGCGACGCGGAAGACGTCGTCATAGGCCATGGTGACCGCGAGGTATTTCGCCGCCGCGGTGGTGAGCGCGTAGCCCTTCGCGGCGCTGTCGCGCTCGAGGATGTCGCCGAGCAGGGCGAGGTATTCTTCGCCATAGGCGAGGTCCTGGAAATCGACCACACGCTCCAGGCCGGCGACGAGCATCGCGTGCGTCTCGACCGGGAAGGCCGCCTGCGCGCGCGCAAGCAGGGCGGCGTAGGCCTTGCCCGGCGCCGGACCGGGCGCCGTCGTCTTATCGGGTAGCGCTGCCGGCGGTACGGGCGGCGCCTTCGCCCGGTCATAGCCGCGCGCAAAGCCACGCAGACTCGCCTCGACGCCGATCCCGGCCTCGCGGATCGTCGCATCGTAGGCCTCGCGTGCGAAGGGCAGGGCGCCTGCGCCGGCGAGCGCGCCGAACATCACCGCCGAGATGGCGCTGCCGCTCTCCTCGGCCGCCTGCGCCATGTCGAAGGCGACGAGCCGTTTCGCCGCCGCTTCCGCCGCGGCGACGACCGCGCCCGAATCGCCGATGCCGTCGCCCGGCGTCTGCTTCTCCACCACCGCATAGGCGCGGTGCGTCGAGGCGATCAGCGTGGTGCGGTCTGGCGTGACCAGGCCGCGCTGGATGGCGCGGCCGGCTTCCATGAACTCCGCGCCGATGACGACATCGACCTCGCCCGGCACTGCCATCAGCGACAGCACGGGCCGCAGGCCCGCCGGTGCGTCGGCCGGCAGCGGCAGCGCCTCGATGTAATAGATCGTGGCGCCGGTGCGCTGCGCCACACCCGGAACGGATGTCGATTGCGCCACCCAGCGCTGCGCCTCGCACAGTGCCACGATCCAGTCGACCAGCACGCCGCCGCCCTGGCCGCCCATGGCCAGCACGGCGATGGCGAGCGGCTTCGTGGTGTCGAGCGTGATGCGGGCGGGTTCGGCGTTCATCTCATGAATAAATCGGCATACGGCGGGCGCGGCGGTTCTGCAGCCAGCGGATCATGGCGGCGCGCAGGCGCGCGACAAAGCGCTCGAAGCCGGTCGGGTTGTGCACGATCTCGGCGCGGTAGAAGGACGGGCAGAGCACGGCGGCCTCCGCCACCTCGCCGCAATTGCCGCAGCCGACGCAGGAATTGTCGACTGCAGCCACGGGATCGTCCTTCAACGGGTCGCTCACGTGTTTCACCGACAGCGACGGGCAGCCGGACAGGCGGATGCAGGCGTGGTCGCCGGTGCAGACGTCCTCGTCGACGCCGTAGCGCTCGCGCACCATGCGCCGTCCGCCCTTCACCGCCTTGGCGAATAGCGGCTTCTCGCGCCGCTGCCGGTTGAGCATGCATTCGGAGGAGGCGACGATGACCTTCGGTCCCGGCTCGCGCGACGTCAGCGCCTCCTTCAGCGTGTCGCGCATCCTGGCGACGTCGTAGGTGCGGTCGATCTGCCGGACCCATGTGGCGCCGACGCCCTCGACCGCCTTGGTGATCGGATGCTTGGTCGAGCGGCTGACATTGTCGGCGCGCGAGGACAGGATGTCCTGCCCGCCGGTCGCCGAGGCGTAATAGTTGTCGACGACGACGATGACGCCGTCGTGCTTGTTGTAGACGGCGTTGCCGATGCTCGAAGTCAGTCCGTTGTGCCAGAAGCCGCCGTCGCCGATGAACGAGATCGACTTCTTCGCCGACGGCACGTTGAACGCCGCCGCCGAGGCGGGCCCGAGCCCGTAGCCCATGGTCGAGGCGCCGATATTGAACGGCGGCAGGATCGAGAACAGGTGGCAGCCGATGTCGGCGGCGATGTGGTGCGGGCCGAGCTCTTTCTCGACGAGTTTCATCGCGGCGAAGATCGGCCGCTCCGGGCAGCCGGTGCAGAAGCCCGGCGGCCGCGGCGGCACCACGCCGGCGAGCGCCTTGACGCGCGGATCCTCGGCAATGACCGGCGTGTTCGGCGCGCGGCTGGCGTCGGCGAGCGCGCCCGGCGCCGCCGCGCTGACGAAGTCGCGCACGCCCTTGAGCATCACGTCGGCGGTGTATTCGCCGGCCATCGGCAGCACGTCCTTGCCGTGGATGCGCGTATTGATGTCGCGGCGGCGCAGGATGGTGTTGACCGCCTGCTCGATGAAATCGGGCTGCCCTTCCTCGACGATCAGCACCGCGCGCTTTGACGCGCAAAACTCGGCGAGTTCGTCGTCGATGAGCGGATAGGTGACGTTCATCACGTAGAGCGGCACGCGCGTCTTGCCCCAAATGTCGGCAAGGCCGAGCCGCTTCAGCGCGCGCATGACGCCGTTGTATATGCCGCCCTGCAGCGCGATACCGATGTCGGCGAGGTCGCCGTCGAACAATTCGTTGAGCTTGCGTTCCTTGATGAAGGCGACGGCCGCCGGCCAGCGCTTCTCGATTTTGTCCTTCTCCTGCAGGTATGAGGCGGGCGGCAGCACGATCTTGTTGACGTCGCGCACCGGCTGTTCGAGCGCCTGCGCGAGCGTGAAAGGCGGGCGCTTGTTGTCCCTGGCGATGAACGAGCCGTGCACGTGGCAGGAGCGGATGCGCAGCTCCAGCATCACCGGCGTGTTCGAGGCCTCCGACATCTGGAAGCCGTCCTCGACCGATTTGACGATCGACGGCAGATCGGGGCGGGGATCGAGCAGCCAGATCTGCGATTTCATCGCGAAGGCATGCGAGCGCTCCTGCATGATCGAGGAGCCTTCGCCATAATCCTCGCCGACGATGATCAGCGCGCCGCCGGTGACGCCGCTCGAGGCGAGATTTGCCAGCGCATCGGAGGCGACGTTGGTGCCGACGGTCGATTTGAACGTCACGGCGCCGCGGATCGGATACATCATCGAGGCCGACAGCGAGGCCGCGGCGGCCGCTTCCGAGGCCGAGGCGGAGAACTGGACGCCGAGCTTGCCGAGCAGGTCCTGCGCGTCGGACAGCACGTCCATCAGGTGCGAGATCGGCGCGCCCTGATAGCCGCCGACATAGCCGACTCCCGACTGCAGCAGCGCCTTGGTCAGCGCCAGGATGCCTTCGCCTCGGAACTCCCGGCCTTCGCCGAGCTCGAGGTCGCGGACTTCCCTGGCAAATGACCGCTCCGCCATCGCACACTCTCCACGCGCACGAGACGCGCCGTGCGCGCTGGCACAATAGGCTTGGGGGGCGGCTTTGTGAACAGAGCGGGCGACGCCCGCGCTGGCGGCCGGCGCGCGCCGCCGCGGTCGGTTCCGTGGCGGCCGCGCGCGATAAGGCGCCTACTTGGCGCGCTGGCAGGAAATCATGACCTGATGGTTCGCGTCGAGCGAGCGGCCGATTTCGGTCTGCGCCAGATAGGCCTGCCCCTGCATGAAGCAGATCGCAGGCAGGGCGCTCATCACCGGCGTGCGGATGAGGTCGAGCGCGGAGTCGGGCGTGCAGGGCTGCCCGAGTGTGCAAATGAGGATGATGGCGTGAAGCATGGTGAGGAGACCGCTGTCGGGATCGGCGCGGCGAACCGCGTCGCGCCGATCGTGCGTGTGAACGTCGTGTCCTGATGAAGCAAGGGGTGGGCCAGAGCGTCTCCGCGCCGGGAGATCGCTCCTGCGCGACAATAGCCGAACGATGCCGTGCGGCCAGCGCGCCACGGTTGCTTTTCTCGGCTGCGGCGGCGCGAAACGGCTATCGGTGCGCGAGTAGCTGTTGCATACAACTGACGGTTTGTGCCGGCGCGGTCAGGCGGCGGGCGCTTCGGTGAAGAAGTCGAACATCAATTGCACGCTCGCCTCGAACATGGCGACGCCGGTCTGGATGCCGCAACCGCGCTCGCGCGCCGCGCGCAGCAGCGGCGTCATCTCCGGCGCGGTGATGGCGTCGCCGACAAACATGTGCGGCGCCAGCCGGTCGAACAGGACCGGCGGCGTGTCGCCGTCGCGCATGCCCGAGGGCGTGGCGTTGACGACGATGTCGGCGTCGGCCGGATCAGCCGAACCGGCCGACACCCGGCCGGCATGCACGGCGCCCAACAGCGTAACCAGGCGGTCGCGGCGGCCGCTGTCGGCGTCGTGGATGGCCAGCGACGTCGCGCCGGCATTGAGGAGCTCGAGCCCGATGGCGCAGCCGGCGCCGCCGGCGCCGACGAGCAAGGCCCGGCGCCCCTCGATGACGCCGCCCGCCTTGGTCATCGCCTGCACCAGGCTCAGCCCGTCGATCATGTCGGCATGCCAGCCGCCCTGCCGACGCCGGCGCAGGATGTTGGCGGAGCCGAGCAGGCGGGCGCGGTCCGAGGCGGTCGCCGCGTGGGCGAGGGCGGCGAATTTATGCGGCACAGTGGCGATGATGCCGTCGACATTGGCGACGTCGTCGAGCATGCGCAGAAACGCCGCGATGTGCGCCGGCTTGACCTGCAGCGGCACGACAATGGCGTCGTGCCCGGCGCGGCGGAAGGCGCGGGTCAGCCCGCCCGGCGATTTCGCCTGGGCGATCGGGTCGCCGAGGATCGGGTAGATCCGCGTGGCGCCGCCGTAAGTCTCGAACATGCTCTTTCCCGTTGTCGTCGCCTCGGCCAGACGCCCACTGCAATGCAAAACACGCGAGGGCTGGCCCGTCCGCAAAGACCTGATACCGTGCCGCCAGCGAAAGCAAGCGGCCCTCGGCAAATCAGATCGAATCAGATCAACTCAGATGTTGACGCTGCGCCAGATCGAGATCATCCGCGCCATCATGGTCACCGGCACGGTCGGCGGCGCCGCGCGGCTGCTCAACGTCTCCTCGCCGGGCGTCAGCCGCGCGATGAAGCACGCCGAGATGTCGGTCGGCGTCAAGCTGTTCAGCCGCAAGGGCGGCCGCTACAGCCCGACCATGGAAGCCAACGCCATTTTCAGCCAGATCAATGGCGTCTACGACAAGGTCGAGGATCTTCAGTTCGTCATCTCGCGCATCAAGCGCGGCGCCAGCGCCGCGCTCAAGATCGGCTCGGTGCCGAGCATCGCCACCGTCATGGTGCCGGACGCGATCGCGGTGGTGCGCAAAACGTTTCCGAGCCTGCTGATCGATGTCGACATCCTGAAAATCGAGGACGCGATCGACTATCTGCTGCTCGGCAAGGGAGAGCTTGTGGCGCTGAGCTCGAGATTTGAGCATCCGCTCCTGACCTTCGAGCCGCTGGCGCGGGGGCGGCTCAAGTGCATCGTGCCGGAGGGGCATCCGTTGACGCGGCAGTCGCGGGTGTCGGCGCGCGACATCGTCGCCCATCCGCTGATCGGCGTCGATCCGAACGACCCTTACGGCCGCATCGTCACCGAGGTCTTCGCGCATGCCGGGCTGCATTATGACGTGACGATCCGCGCCCGCTTCGGCACGACGGTCTGCGCGCTGGTGTCGTCGGGCCTCGGCGTCTCGATCATCGACGAGTTCACGCTCGCCGCCGATTACTGGCCGAAGCTGCGCGCGCTCGACATCGTCGAGCCGACGCCGTTCCAGACCTATCTCGTGCATCGCAGGGATGCGGCGCTGTCGAGCTACGCCCAGGCCTTCGCCAAGGCGTTGCGCAGCCGCATGGAGGCGGTGGCGGCGGGAGCGCCGGCGCGGAGCAACGCTGCCGCGCCACGGGTGGCGCGCCGAAGATAACCAAATGTTACGTCATACATTCGTTTTGGTTATTGACGACGCGAGAGCGCCTCTGCATGGTCCCGCTGGTATTCTCATCCGCGACGGGCGGAGGAGTCTGAACGAAGTCCGGATCGTCAACCGGACCGTATCATGAAGAGGAGGAAACCCTGATGCTTCGATTAGGATTGTGCTCGCTCGCCATGGCGGCCGCGGTCGGTCTCGCCACGCCGGGTCATGCACAGGACAAGACCGTCTATATGCCGGCGCTGCTCGAATTGTCCGGCGCGGGCGCCGTGTCCGGCACCAATTTCCGCGACGGCATGCTGCTGGCGATCGAGGAGATCAACGCCAAGGGCGGCATTCTCGGACACAAGATCAACACGCCCATTCTCGACACCCAGAGCGACGCCGGCATCTCGCGCGGGCAGATGCAGAAGGTGCTCGACAACAATCCGTATATCGTCTTCGGCCCGGTGTTCTCCGGCTCCGTGCTCGTCGACATGCTGCTGACGCAGGCGGCCGAGGTTCCGGAAATCGTCGGCGGCGAGGCGGCCGCGATCACGCAGAAGGGCGACCCTTACGTCTTCCGCACCTCATTCGGCCAGCAGTTCAGCATGCCGAAGATCGCCAACTACATCCGTGACGGCGTCAAGGCCAAGACCGTCGCGGTGCTGTGGGTGAACAACGACTTCGGCAAGGGCGGCCGCGACAACTTCGTCAAGGAGATGAACGCGCGCAACATCAAGGTCGTCGCCGACATCTCGACCGAGTCCGGCCAGACCGACTTCTCCGCCGACGTCGTCAAGCTCAAGGGCGCCAATGCCGACGCGATCTTCGTTTACACCAACGAGGAAGAGAGCGCGCGCTTCCTGCGCGAAGCCAAGAAGCAGGGCATCAAGGCGCCGCTGATCGGCGAGACCACGCTGCTCGGCCAGAAGGTGATCGACCTCGCCGGCGGCGCGGCGGAAGGCGTCAAGGGTCATGTCGGCCTGAGCGTCGACGCGCCGATCCCGGCGGTGCAGGAGTTCGGTGCCAAATTCCAGAAGCGCTTCAACTATGTCTGCGACCACAACGGCATCAAGGGCTACACCGCGGTCTACTTCGTCAAGCACGTGACCGAGAAGATCGGCAAGTTCGACAGCAAGGCCTTCGCCAAGGCCGCGCACGGCATCACGATCACGCCGAAGGACGAGCCCGGCATCCTGATGGAAGCGACCTGGGACCAGAACGGCGACATCGATCGTGAAAGCTTCCTCGGCCAGGTGGTCGACGGCAAGCAGAAGATCGTTGGCGTGCTGCCGAAGCTCGGCATCAAGTAGCCGTCCGCACGTTTCGCAAAACGTCCGCCCGGCATCGCCGCCGGGCGGACTTCAAGACGGGCTCACGATGGCTTCGTTCATTCAGCTCCTGGTGTCCGGACTGGCGACCGGCGCGATCTACGCGCTCATCGCCGTCGGCTTCACCCTGCTCTGGCAGACCTCGCAGACGATCAACTTCGCCCAGGGCGAGTTCGTCATGCTGCCGGCCTTCTTCGTGCTCGGCGCGATGAATTTCGGCGCGCCGTTCTGGCTGGCGGCGCTGATCGCGATTGCGCTGTCGGTCCTCATCCTCGGCTTCATATTCAAATACCTGATCGTCGATCCGATGCTCAAGCACGGCGTGCTGCCGCTGGTGATCTCGACCATCGCGCTGTCGCTGTTCCTGAAGGAAAGCGCCAAGGACTTCTACAGCTCGCAGGCGCAGCCGTTCCCGGCGCTGGTGCCGCCGATCGACCTGCACTTCCTCGGCGCGGTGATCTCCGTGCAGAGCATCACCGTGCTCGCCGTCGCCATCGCCACGGTCGTCGCGCTGCATCTCCTGCTGAACAACACGCGGCTCGGCCGCATGATGCAGGCGACCGCGCAGAACCCGACCCTCGCGCGCATCCTCGGCGTGCCGGTCGCGCGCATGGTGCTCTACACCTTCCTGATCAACGGCGTGCTGGTGGCCATCGCCTCGATCCTCATCAGCCCGATCTACCTCGCCAAGTTCACCAACGGCGAAGTGCTCGGCATGGCCGCCTTCCTCGCCGCCATCATCGGCGGCTTCAACCAGGTGCGCGGCGCCATCCTCGGCGGTGTCATCCTCGGTGTGCTCGACAACCTGTCGGCCGCCTACATCTCCTCGCAGTATCGTGCCGCCTTCCCGCTGATCATCCTGATCGTCGTGATCCTGTGGCGGCCGCAGGGCCTGCTCGGCCGGGCCGAGGAGCGCACGGTATGAGCCGGATCGGCGCCATCGCGCTCGCGGCTGCCGTGGTGGCGGCGCTCGTGCTGCCGCATTTCCTCAAGGGTTACGGCATCTACCTGATCTCGATGTGGGCGGTGCTGTCGATCGCCGCGCTCGGCCTCAATTTGACGCTCGGCTATGCCGGGCAGGTATCGCTGGCGCAGGGCGCCTTCGTCGGCATCGGCGCCTACACGGTGTCGCTCTTGCTGCAGGCCGGCTGGCCGTTTCCGATCGCCTTCGTCGCGGCGGCGATCGTGTGCTTCGCCGTCGGCTGGGGGCTCGGCTATCCGGCGCTGCGCGTGCAGCACCATTATCTCGCCTTCGTCACGCTCGCCTTCAACACGCTCATCTTCCTCGTGCTGCGCAACGAGGAATGGCTCACCCACGGCATCTACGGCATCTCCGGCATCATGCGGCCGGTCCTGCTCGGCTGGTCGACGGCGAAGCCGCTTGCCTTCTATTATTTCTGCTTCGGCATGATGACCCTGGTCGCCGCCGGCCTGTGGTGGATGATCCGCTCGCCCTGGGGCCGCGCCTTCGTGGCGCTGCGCGAGAACCCGATCCGCGCGCTCTCGCTCGGCCTCGACACCCGCCGCTACACGCTGATGGCCTTCGCCATCGGCTCGAGCCTCGGCGGTATCGCCGGCGCGCTCTACGCGCCGCTGGTGCAGTTCATCGAGCCGAATTCCTTCGCGCTCGCCATGTCGTTCAATCTCCTGCTGATGGTGATCGTCGGCGGCAGCGGCTATTTCTTCGGGCCGTTCCTCGGCGCACTCATTGCCGTCCTGCTGCCGGAATGGCTGCGCGTGACGGAGGGCTATTATCTCATCGTCTATGCGGCGGCGATCATGGCAATGATGGTGGTCTGCCCGACCGGCCTGTTCGGGCTCGTCGAGCGCGCGGCAAGGGCGCTGCGCACGAAGCGCGCGCCGCCGGCGGCCGCACCCGCGCTGCAGACGGATAGGACGCGGCCATGACGCCGGTTCTCGAAGTCTCCAATCTGCGCAAGTCGTTCGGCGGCATCACCGCCGTCGCCGGCGTCTCCTTCGAGGTGCGCGAGGGCGAGATCCTCGGCATCATCGGCCCCAACGGCTCCGGCAAATCGACCTTGTTCAACTGCGTGCTCGGCCAGCTCACGCCGACCGAAGGCGAGGTGCGCATCGACGGCAAGCCGACGACCGGCATGCGCCCCTGCGATCTCAACCGCCTTGGCGTCAGCCGCACCTTCCAGCTCCTGCAGGTGTTCCCCCAGCTCTCGGTGCGCGACAATCTCATCCTCGCCGGCCAGGAGCATCAGGGCACGATGGCCTCGCGCCTGTTCGGCGCCGCCGATGCCGGCCTCGGCGATGCCGCCGCGCAGATGATCGACTTCTTCCGCCTCGCGCACGTCGCCGACGAGCCGGCGGGTTCGCTGAGCTACGGCCAGCAGAAGCTGCTCGACGCCGCCATGGCCTTCATGGCCGGGCCGCGCCTCGTTCTGCTCGACGAGCCGGCCGGCGGCGTCAACCTGACCATGCTCGCCAATCTGCGCGAGCGGCTGCAGGCCTATCATTCCGAGCGCAAGGCGACCTTCGTGGTCATCGAGCACCAGATGGAATTCGTCATGGCGCTGTGCACCCGCGTGCTGGTGCTGGCGGAGGGTCGCATCATCGCCGAGGGCCCTCCGCAGGAGATTCGCAAGGACCCCGTCGTCATCGAGGCCTATCTCGGGCACTGAACGGACAACGACACGTGAGCGAGCCGATCCTCATCCTCGATGGCGTCGTCGCCGGCTACGGCAAGATGACCATTCTGAACGGCACGACCGCGCGCGTGCGGCGCGGCGCCATCACCACGGTGATCGGCCCGAACGGCGCGGGCAAGTCGACCCTGTTCAAGACCGTGTTCGGCCTGTTGCCGGTGCGCTCCGGCGCCATCACCGTCGACGGCCGCGATACCACCAATCTCGAGCCGCGCGCTATCCTCGATGCCGGCGTGGCCTACGTGCCGCAAGGCCGTAACATCTTCCCCGAGTTGAGCGTTGCGCATAATCTCGAGCTCGGCGCCGTGGCGCTGAAGGATCAGGCGAGCGTGCCCGATCGGGTCGCGGCCATCATGAAGC